>ERZ772799.78-NODE-78-length-39219-cov-8.163160_pt1 | contig 39219 bp, 57 predicted proteins | sample MGYA00511345_ERZ772799 | MGnify/ENA primary metagenome ERZ772799 (study PRJEB29015, sample SAMEA2738037) | human oral metagenome | biome: human oral; feature: human-associated habitat; material: saliva | place: China | collected 2238 ... | reverse complement strand
CTCGCTCGCTGTCAGTAACACCCGCTGTTGTTGGATCAGTAACCACACCGAGCAAGACAAGGATATAAACGAATGTATTCACTCCGTCTTGGATGTTTTTCGGGATTTCAAACCCGAATTGTTGAGCCATAAGAAATACCGCTCCCAAAAGAGCGATTAAAGTTACTTTGTTTTGCAAACGTAATTTCCAGTTAATTTTGTTCATATTTGTTACTCCTTTACTTCAAGTAAAATATATTTATTGAATAGGCTGTCAATGTAACCATTGCCACCTAAATTTTTATAGCTTTTGTGCATTTTATGAATAATGTCAGACTCATGCACTGTTGTATATCCACGTTTTAGAGCAGTAGTGATATCCCGTTCTAAACGTAGATACATTGTAGCTAAATGCGCTTCATCGTGAACTGCCAGTTTATTGTTGATCTCAATAATATTCTTTTGATTATCTTCTCCGATAACATGAATAGTGTTCAACTCAGTCTTCAATTCCTTGAATTGTTCCTTGTTGAGATTTCCAGCTTTGCTAGCTCTCATTCCAAACCATCCAGTGGCCACTACTCCGATTGTGGGCGCTAGTTGTGTGATAGCGTGTATTAATTTCTCAAACGCTTCTGACCATGCCATAAATCCCCCTCTTTCTAACGTGAAACTGGCTCAGTTTTAAGCTCACTTCCATTCTTTTGGCCTTCCCACTTCCAAACTGCAAGAATGCCATTTTGGGATGGTGAGCCTTCAAGTTGTTTGAGAGATTCGCCTTTGTAGGTGAAAACCTGATTTGTCTGAATTAAGACACGCTTGCCCTCGCCGTTCAATTCGATGTGTTCAGGGTCTTCAATCACAAACATATCACCTGCTTGATAGGCTTTGCCTTCTTCTGCGAATGGGAAGAGTTCAACGAGTTCCTTGTAGGTTGTGCCATAAGCGATTTTCTCACCCATGATTGAATCCTGAGCCATAACACGAACCACTTTGTTGATTTTATTTGTAAGTTCAGAGAGTCGATTTTGCTCGCTCTCATTTTGAGCAATCTTCTGCTCAGCTTGTTCGAGCTGTGCCTGTGCTTTGACGATTGCTGCTCCTGGATCAAGCTCGGCCTTAACCACGTCAAGCACCGCTTGGATAAGCACTTCCTGACTTTCATGAGTGCGGTCACCAGACAAGCCTGCTTGTTCATAGCTATAGCGTTGCCCATGTTCTTTCTTGATTGTGACAATCGTTACGTTCTCTGGTTGACGATAGTAAGGGGCATTTGCTAATTCGTAAGTTTGTGTCATGTTCTATTCTCCTTTTTGCATTTTAGCTTTAGTTTCTTCAAATAGTTCTTTGAGTGCTGGGTCATATTCCAAGACCTCGTTCATTGCTTGCAATTCACTTGTTGCGAGTTGATAAAATGCCTCGTTTTGTGCGATTTCCAACTCGCATTTAGCCAATTTAGTCACTAGTGAGTTCATCACTAATTGATTCAATGTTTCGTTCATGCTGTTTTCTCCAATTTTGAATTTAATTCTTGAATTGCCTTAATTAGATAAGGCACAAATTTTGAGTAATTGATTGTTAAGTGGTTATCCTCTCCCTCATATTTCTCGACTGCACCAGGAATAATATTTAACACTTCTTGCGCTATCAAACCGATTTCTTCATGAGTCTTATCCTTAATGTAGTCAAATTCCACTAAATTCAAAGCATTTATTTTATCCAATGCCTTGACCGTTGTCGGTTCAATATTCTCTTTCAACTTTCTATCTGAACCAGTTGTGATTCCAGCGTGTTGTCTAAATTTCCCCGTTACAATTTGACTCCACCAAACAACAGCGTTATATCCACCAGCTGGGTTATTCCCTTCGCCATTAACATCTTCATAAGCTAACCATAGACCTTTTACTGCATTCACTCTTGAGTAAAAGTTAACCTTTGATGTGCTTGCGAAATCCACTTTGGAATAAAAATCCACATCATTCCTACAATACATCTTCCCGTCAGTGTTGACATACCAGGCTTTGGGGCCAGGGGTGTCTAAACTTTCACCCCAATTCGCCCAAAATGCGTTTCTGTTCGCACCAGCGTTCGTTCCGTTACCCATACCGATACTAACAGAGCTAATCCCTGTTATGAAATATCCATTTCTGTTTGTGTATTGACCAAATCTGAAGCCTCCAATTTTCCCTTGGAAACCTTCTAGAAATGTCGCAGTAACTACCACTGACCGTAGCTTGTTGATGAATGCTTCTTTGGCAGCAAGCGTATCTGTGAAGATGTTGCTTGCTACTAACTTGTTTGCAAATGCTTGGTCCATTCTCACTTTATCAGCCGTGACTGCTTCAGCTCCCAAAATTGTGGTAGTTACTGAACCAGCTTCAAAATTGGCGGTTTTGAGTTTGTCAATCATAGCCGATTTGATAACTGCATTGTCAATCAAGGTGTCTCCAGTAATGTGAGTAGCTCGACCGACGATGCGGTTGTTACCGTTAGCTCCAATGTTAATCCCAGCAATGAGATCTCCTGCGCTATTTAAGGACTTGATAGCAAAACTATCTTTCATCAAGGACATAGTCACACGATTATACTCATTGTTGTAGTCTGTACTATCCACGAATTCATTAGGAATTAGACGTTGGTTAATAACCATTGGCTTATGAATAACGATGTTTCCAGGAGAGGTTAAAGTAAACCTGATTGAGTATTCGTTCAGTTCGCCCGTTCTTGGAATATCCAAGTAACCAGTGAATACCTGATTACCTGTTTTGGTAAGTGTGATTTGAGAGTTATAGTACATTCCCAAACTTGTTGTATTGTCTAGCAACTGAATCAACACCCTACCATCTCGTGGAACCTTATCTACTGCAATCTCAATACGATAGCCAAGGCTTTCGCCTTGTTTTACAAATTTCTTTGTTAAAGGGAACCGAACTCCCAGCCAGCCAGACATGGAGTCTGTGTAGTTAATTCGTATTCCGTCATGGTCGCCCCAACTGACACGTTCTAAATGCTTATCTGTTGCGACTGATGAAACATATTTTGGAATTTTAGTTGGTGCATAAAATAGGTTGGTAAGATTGCTGAATCTTTTACCAACTTCAACCTCAAACAATTCTGATGTCAAGGCCATTCTTGCTATATTTGTGCTAACGTTAGAGTCGTTCGTACCTAAAATACGCTCGTAGAGTTGTGCCGTTTCTCTAACACGTTGAAAGTCCACTTCGTTGACCTTCCCAGCAACTTGACTTGTGATTGTTGCGATACGTCCATCAATACCTTGCTTGTATTCCGCGAACTTAGTTTCGTTTTCTCTTGTAAGTGCTTCAAAACGTTGGTTTGTCCCCTCGACATTTTCTACAAAAGTGCTTTTAGTGACAAAATCTTGTGATAAGGTTTCACGAATGACGCTCGTCTGCTTGGCCGTTTCTTCCCTAGCATATCGCTTCAATTCTTCTTGACGTTGACCGTCCTTATCAATGAATGATGTTATTTCTCCAATTTTTGTTTTTATGCCTTCTGTCGTTTGAGTGACTTCAAGCATTTTAGAGCCATATTCATTTTTAAAGTTCGTAACGTCTTGACTTAATTGTGTTTGCGTTCGTTCTGCCGTAGCTTTGAACATGTTCAAATCCCTGGCATTGTCAGTAGCAATTCGTTTCGCTTCTTCAATTAGGTCAGCATTTAACCCAACTTTTCGCAGTGCTTCTTCTGCTTTATTCTTAGCCTCTTCAAAACCTGACGGGCTGAACTCCTGGAACCGTCTGTTGATTTCGTCAGATAATTTCTTCTTATTTTCTTCAGCAACAGCCTTTGCTTGTTCGATACCATCAGTGAATTCATTCTTGATACCTTGTACCTTACGATCAAAATCTAAGTCAGCGTTCTTGATTTCTTTTTCAAGTTTTGCTTCAAAGATATAAGTCTCATTCTTCACAGCATCACTCACGACATTCCCGATCGAATGTGCAAGACCAGATTTAAATTCACCAAAACCAATAGACTTCAATTTCTTAGCCATTGGTGAGTAGGTGTATTTAGTGATTTTCTTCCTTACATCCAAATCAAATGTTTCATGGTAGACACTTACTACGTCAAACATCTGGACAGGCACATCACTTTGACCAACAACATCAATTTCAAGGCTATCTTCCATCAAGTCACATAGACTAGTTCTGAAATACTGCTTGCCATATTCTCTAAGACTTGCTTCATCCTTGACATCTTGGTCGTTGACTTCTACGACATCTTCATAAATCTGACTGTATTTATTGATTAAAGGGCTATCGACAACCACTTTATAATGCTTGTCGTCTGCATTCTCTCCCTCACCTTTGACAGTCGTTTTAAAGGTAATACGTGTTTTTAAAGATTTGGTAGAGGTCTTATGTTGATAGCTAGATAAGTTTTTCTTATACATAAAAAGCGATTCATTCTCTGAACCGCCATTTTTTAATAACCGTATTTGATAACCATGTCTTACTAAATCGCCACCCCACTGACCAAGAATAGAGTGTTTATCCTTGGTCAGGACTTCCATAGCATTCTTAGTATCAGTATTGAATGTATGTCTATCGTCAATATCTGAGAAGAACGAGAATGGATTGTCACGAGTGATACTTCCAGCGAATCTACTTAAAGCAGTTGAGCCAGTCGCTCTGTCAAGATTGATTGGATTGACAACATAGTGATTTAACAAGGTCATGACTTGATTGGCATAAACCTGAATATATCCATGCTGTCTCTCAACTTCAAAAATAACAAAATCTTGTTCACCGTGTAGATCATCAGCAGTCAAGAATGTTTCTTCCCTCAACCGTTGCCATAAAATGTTGTTAGTAGGGAACTTAAATGTTAATTGATAGGTATTTCTATCTATCTGAACTATTTCATCAGCATAGGCAGCATTCAGAGGTACATTCCCTTCTGTCAAATAAATCATACTAGATACCTCCAATTAGGACGAATAGTCACCTTACGCACGTTACCTGTATAGGTCACACCGTTGCTCCCAACAGGGATTTCAAAGAACCCTCCACGCTTTCTAAGAGTGTTATTGAGTGCTCCATTAGCGTTAAAGATATTTTGTTTCCCTTGTCTGCAGTCAATCGTAGCCTTACCAATAATTGATAAATGCATGGTTTTACGTCCAATAGTCAGTGATACATCTCCATTTCCCTCAATCTCGATGATAGGCTCTGAATAGACCGTACCGATGTTATTAATCGTTCCAGCGTTTGTTAATACGACTGGTGCGACATTCTTCGGATACCTGAACGGTTGCATGTCTAGTTTCACGGATAATTCCCAACCGTACATACCCTTTGGTATGATTTCTGTATCTAGCAAATCTGCATAGAATAATGAATCAGGCTGATAGCTAAATTCCAGTTGGTTTCCTACTGCTCTGAACTTCTCGACCAAAATTGACAAATCAGAAAAACGCTCAAAGAAAATACGAATGGTTCGTTCATAATTCTCATAAGCGCCATCTACTTGATTATAGCTACCATTTGTACCATATAACTTCATCTGTTCTGAGAAACGAGGGACGGCAGAACGGATTGTTCCAAAGTCTACAACCACACAATTCCTTAAACCAGACGTTGTGAAATCATTTATTTTTAAATAATTCGACATTAAATGCCCTCCCTTCTCATGATATTCCCTTGATATTGGTAAGAACTTTCTGCAATCACTCGTCCATCAAGGTATGTATTTGTATCTTTATCTAGTAATCTACCAAGGAGATTTTCTACACTTTCTTTCAAGCTAACCAATTCTGAAACGACAGCTTGATTATCTCCACCATTATATCCACCGATTGTATAAGAAGTATTCTGATATCCACGGGTACTATTCTTAGTATTGATACTCTGAATCCGTCTGGTCAAATGCGAAATTTTCGTATCTTCAAAACCAATACCATTCTCATAGTTCGGAATACCTAAACGGTTCATCAAGCTACGAGTTTTACCAGCTCGCATAACTTTAGAACCTGGAGGTAGTGGCAGTGTCACATTTCGACCATGAGGAATGAATGACGTACCGTCTGGTAATGTTACCAACTCTTTATAGAGCGTACCACGTTGGTCATTGACCGTTGCAAGACCACCTGGGTGATCATTAGTACCTTTTGCATGTCGTTGTGTGAATGTTCTTGTGATAATATCAATAAATTTAACGGCTGGTAAAGATGCCAAACCTCCTAAAACGCTACTGATGGCACTTTGGGTGTTGTTTTGAGCATTAATACTGATAGGACTATTTTGCTTAACAGCATTTACTGATTGATCAGCTGAATTTGCTTCACCTTGTGTCTTATTCGTAGCATTGATATCAATCGGAAAGTTTTGCTTAATCGCATTGATTCCAGCGCTTGCAGATGCTGATTCTGGACCTGTTAAATCCGTTGCATTAATACCAATTGGAGCTTCTTGTTTTGGAGAGTTGACACTCAATAATGCACTTGCTACTGCACCAGCTGTGTTATCAACTGCATCTAGTGATTTAGTATCAGCATTTGTTAAATTCCAAGACATGATTTTATCAATAGATAGCTGACCATTATTTAAGACATCTGTTGCGTTCGCTTTGAAGTCTTTAGTGAATGGAGTTGTTGCATTCCAAGTAGTTAGAGTGTCTGTTGATCTAGCGACTGCAGTTCTGAAACTCTCATCTGTCGCTAGTAACTCTTTTTGTTTTGGTGTAAGAGAATCATAATTGTGAAGCGCCTTAGAAGCTTCTTCTGCCTTGTTCATAACATCTGCATTCTTTAAGAGTAATTCTTTAACTTCTGCAGGCATACTATTCCAAATTTTTAGATGACTTTCACTATCAAAAATAGCTTGTAGACCAGCTTGATTTTGAACAATTAGTTGTTTCTCTTCAAGGCTCATATCTTTCCATTTGCCTGATTCTACAAGTGCTTCTGCTATTGTCACACGAGCATTTGAATTAATATCAGCTGTTTTAGCAATGAATTGTAATTGTTCCCAACCTTCTGCAGACTTAGCAGCTTCTCCAATAACTTCTTTGACATTGGATTTAATTTCAAAATTACCATTTTTGTCAATGTTACCGACAAGTAAAGACCAGGCATCGTTTGCTTCTTTAACTTCCTTACTCATATCGCTAGTATACTTAGCAAGGATGCTGTGAGAGTTTCCGGCCTTTTCAGATGCTTCTGCAGCTTTTTGACCAATTGCTTCATAAGACAAACCATACTCTTCCAAAGCTTTCTTAGCTTCTTCCCAATAGTTCCAATTTTGACCAGTACGAGCTTTAACTTTTGCATCAAGAGTTTTCATAACTTGATAATACTTAGTACCTAAAGCTTCCATTGTTTGAGTGTGATTAGCTTCAAGTTCTTGCATTTTCTTGTTGTAAGTCTCTTGATCAATAGCCTTGCCTTTTAGCAATTCTTTTAACTCACTCTTAGATGTTTCATAAAGAGTCTTTTCTTCATCCAATGCTTGCTTAAGAACATCTTTTGTATGTTTTAATTGAGTTTCGTTTAGATTTCCAATTTCTCCATTCAGAGCTTGGAGTGCTGCTTTTTGTTGTTCAGCTGATAAGTCCATCATTGAGAGTTTAGCTTTAATCATCTCATTTTGGTTGTTCAAGATGATTTCTTTTTCTTCTTGAGAAAACTTGCTTGCATCTCCATTGTGTCGCTGATAAATCTCATTGATTTGATTCATCATAGATTCTGTATTAGATACAACCTGACCGTTCTTCTCCCTAGCTCTAGCAATATCTTCTTCACTAAGACCCCATTTGGCACCGAGTTCTTCCATACGTTTGTTGGCTTTCTCTGCGCTCTCTGCTACTTCATCATAAAGCTTTTTAAAAGCTCCTGAAACTTTTTCTACATCTCCAGCGTGAGTTCCAAAGTTTGCGACTGCAGTGGCAGTTTCATCTACTGTTTTTTGGAAGCTTCTTAACTCTCCTCTTGCAGTGTCACTTAGTTGTGAACCAAATTCTTCAGTCTTGATTCTTGCTTTGTCTTTCTCATTCCCAAGATAGACAAGTCCTGCAGTTACTAAGGCTATACTACCAACTATCAATCCTAAAGGATTTGCAAGAGCACCAAATGCACCAGATAAAGACCCAGCACTTGTTGATACACCTGCCATTGCGGTTTCAGCTGCTCCTGCTGAACTTGATAAAGCAGTTAAACCAGCTGGTAGATTTGCAAGATATTTAGCTGAACCACTCAGGAAGCCAATACCTTTTGACAAGCCACCGATAGCTTTTACAAAACCACCAATGACTGAGATACCACCACCTAACAACTTCAAAGCTGGTCCTAATGCTGCTGCAAACAATCCCCACTTCAAGATATTTTGTTGTTGCTCTGTCGATAATGAACTAAACTTTTTAGCTAATTCTGATAGGTTTTCAATCCATGGTTTTGCTGCATTAAGTCCTTCTCTTAGGGCTTTAATCAATGGCCCTCCAAACTCAATTGCAATATCTGTCAGCTGATTTCTAAACATCTTTAATTGAGACTCAGTAGTCTCATAACGTTTGTTCGCTTCATTGGTCAATGCAGTATTTTCTTTCCATGCTTGATTAGAACGATTTACTGCTGCACTCATTTTATCTGATGATAAAGCTAGAGATTTAAGCATATTCCCTTGCCTAATACCTGTCATGCCTAACTTCATCAAGATAGCATCCATATTTGCGCCTTTTTCACGGGCTGTATTAAGCCCCTTAATAAAGGATTGTAAAGCTTCAGCGGGTTTTTCTTTCCACGCTTGTTGGAATTCTTCTGATGTCGTTCCTGCAACTTTAGCAATCAATGCTAGATCATCTGCTGAGTCCTTAGTAGTCAATGAAACTGCATTACCAATAGCAGTAAGAGTTTGAGTCATGGCAGTACCACCTGCTTCTGCTTCAATCCCTACACTACTCATGGCAGTTGCGAGACCTAAGATTTCAGGCGCAGTTAGTCCAGCTAGTTTACCACCTGCTGCTAAACGATTGGCCATCATTACGATGTCTTTTTCAGTTGTGGCAAAGTTGTTACCAAGATCTACAACGGATGCACCGAAACGTGAATAATCATCTGAACTTAAACCCATAATGTTTGCTACTTTAGCAATTGCAGTTGCAGCTTCTTCAGCGCTCAAGTTAGTTGACTCTCCCATATCAATCATGGTACGTGAGAATTTAAGGATATCTTCTGCCTTAATACCTAATTGACCTGCTACTTCTGCTACGTTTGCGATTTCAACTGCACTAGCTGGTAACTCTTTAGCCATTTGACGAATACCGTCTGATAGGTTTTTGTAAGAAACTGTGGCAGTTTCATCTACTGTCTTTTTAACTCCAGCAAATGCAGATTCATAATCGATTGCTGCTTTTACTACAAGACCAGCTCCCGCCACGATTGGAGCAGTAACTCCACGGGTTAAAGCAGAACCAAAACCAGAAACAGTTTGACCCACTTGACTGATTTTATTACCAACTTCCTGTGCGCTTTTCCCAAATTTAGTGAATGCACTATCATCGATATAAGCTCGTCTCATAGATCCAGCTAATTGTTCATAGCGATTTTGTAATTCAGCTACTTTAGCAGCAGTAGCTGTCATACTAGCACTTGCTTCAACCAACTTCTGCTTTTGTTCAGCAGTTGCAGTGGATACATCTCCAATACTCGCTTTTAATTGGTTGTATCGTTCGCTCTGTGAACTCAATACCTTTTGATATGAGTTTAAGGCCGAACCAGTCTGGGATAAAAGACCTTTTAAGTTGCTGACATTATTACCAGCTCCCTTAAAATTGTTTTCCATCGCCTTTAGGGAATTATCAACACCTTTTAAATAAGTTTTCAACCTCCCAACATTTGACTGAAAAGGAGCGACATCTAAGGTTGCTGTGGCGACTAATTCGCCAATGTTACTTGCCATTTAATCTCCTTTCTTTTTTATCCAAAAAGGAATGGGAAGGCCTTGTCAATCGTTGTTTCTTCTTCCTCTTTGTTTTCTTTTGTTTCTAAAGCTTGCACCATCAAATCAAAATCTGACAAACGCATGCTCTTTATGTCATGGATTGTGTATCCTTGACTCATTAACGATTGAACCCAAACTAATAAATTATTTTGAGCTTCTTTAGGGTTTAACCCTTTTTCTTCTTTTTTCCCTCTGTGGTCTCTTTTTCTTCCTGTTTTCCACCAAGAGCTGCAAGGTATAAGTCGTTCAAAGTTTCAAGTGTTTCTACACTAGCACACTTTAGATCATCTACTTCAAATTGTTCACCGTACATTTTCACAAACATAGTAAGATATGCTTCATTCAATTCACGATGTTTAATAGGATTTAACAAATCCTCTTTATTTTCATACAAGGCAGTTTGTCGTACTTGATGTTCCAATGCTAGTAAATTATCTTCAACATTTACATAGTCTTTGGAAAATTCTTTCAAAACACCCGCTTTTTTAAACTTAATTTCAAACATTTATTAACTCCTTAAAAAAATAAAGGCTTGGAAAAAACCAAGCCTAGTCCAATTACTGTTATCCCGTGGCAACTACTCCTGCAGGTGCAGCACCACTTACGACTTTGGGAAGACTAATTCACGGAACTTCTCTTCTTGGAATTGCGGGTTGTCTTCACGACCAACTACGATTACAAGACCTTCATCATCATCCCCACGAGCCACAAAGCTTCCAGATACAGTATCGTTCTTAGGTTCTGGTGAACCGTCTTTAGTTTCCAAATCCATTCCTGGAAGAGAGAACTTACCTTTAAGAAGACCAACCCAGATACCTTTACCATCGTCTCCAGTTGTACGGAACAAGCAAGCGATGTCGTTTGGAGTCATCTTCTTATTGTATTTTTCTACACCGTTTTCAACAGTGATACCATAGAAATCTTTACGAGCATCACTACCCAAATCCAACCATGATACTTCAAGAGTTGTTCCAGTGATACCAGAAGACAATACTACGTATGGTCCATCATCTGCTGTGATAGTGTTCAATTCATTTGTGATATCCAATTTTGCTGATTTCAAACCAGGGATTTTTTTAGTTTCTCCTGGTACAAGGTTTTTATCATTCAAAACCCCATATTCAAAACCACGTAAACCAAATTTAACTTTAGACATTTATTTAATTTCCTTTCATTTCTTCGAGATCACTCCAATCAAAAAGACGATATTTTCGGACATTCATTAACAGTCCAATATCGTCATCCATGTATCGAGGTTTCTCATTTGCTGTGTAGCGTTCAAATCCACTACTTTCTAAGACCACATCCATTCTTTTGGCGATTTGGTCAGCTTGCTTTGCGCTTTTGCACCAAAAGTTGATTGTGATACGTTGTTCCATTGAGATGATTTTATCATCTGCATACTTGTGAGGTGCTTCGTAAGTTAAATAAATTCTTGCAAACGGAGCAAGTTCTTTTCGTTTTAAGTTCGTAGGTTTTTCAGGAATATCATAAGTAAAGATACCTTGTTTGTATCCTGGAAATTCCTTACCTCTAAACTCATTGAACAGTTGATTTAACTTTTCATCTGCCACCAAAAGTTTATAAGCTTCAGTTTCAGCAATCATTTATTTTAACACCTCCCTTATTTTTGTTATATAAATTTCTTTAGCACGAGGAGTGACTGCATTGATAGTCTTTTCCTCAAAGTCCTGTGCTTTTTGATAAATTGTTCCTGCATTCGGATATTTTGCACGCCATCCAGTAGAACGACCAAATCCAATATCTTTTGAAGGAGCATCTCCACCGCCTTTGAAATTACTGATCCTTATATCTTCTTTCAATCGAGTGGGTGTAAACTCATCAGAAACTGGAGTATTTACTTCAAGTTCTTTTTCAAACTCTTTAGCTACCATTGTGACTGCTTCACGGGCAACTTTAGGAGCTTTCGCTTCAAGTTTAGCAAGGTTTTGAAGACATAAATCCAATCCCTTTGTCATGAAACCATCACTCCCTTAATTAAATCAATTTCCTTGTTTGCGTGATCACGTTCGATAGCATCGATTTGATATTCATTACCGTCGAAATCTACATAACAAGAATTGTCAAAAGGAAGTTTTGGAAGATGACGAATTAAGAATGTTTTAATGTCTTTATGTTCTACCAATCCACCAGCTTTTGTGACAGTAGCATTTTCTCTAAAATCCTTAATAGATGTTTTAGGCACTTCTGCCCAGCAAGTGTATAAGTCTTTTCTCTCAAAGTCTAGCACTTCTCCATCTTCGTTTTGTCCACCTACTTTTTGAAAAAAAGTAATGCGAACATTCATTTTACGTGTTCGCATTAGCTTTCCCTCCGTGTTCTAAGTTGGTGAATGATGTTTAGTACACCATTTGCTAGTGGATATCGCATAGTATCTGCTGACATTCCACGATGTTCATATTCTTCTTTGACTTGCTTTTTGACAGCTAAACGGAATTTAGCATAATCCACTAAATCATCTGGGTTTAAATCATTATCAATTGCAAAACAAATCTGTTCTTTTGCAGACTCAATAAGCTCAATTAGTAAATCATCTTCAAAATCATAGTCGATTTTGCAATACAACTTAACCTCTTCGAGAAAACCATTCTTTTTAGCTTCCATGACTCTAACCTCCAATCAAGGCTAGTAGTTGCTCTTTGGTTTGAGAAGTTGTGTAAGAAATTCCCTTGCTATCTAAGTAAGCCATGATTTCTTGCTTGGTGTTACTTGCGGTTGGTACTGCTAAAGTTACTGCTGACCGTGAGACACCCCCACTAATTGGGGGAGTATTAGGGCATAGTTACAAAATAACCAGCTTTAGCATCTGCTTTCTTAACGTCAAAGCGTACAACTGCTTGCAAGTATTGACCGTAGATTTCATTGTCAGTCCAACGAAGACCCAATTCTTGACGATCAGCAAAGAGTACAGCACGTTGTACATCTCCGATAAAGGCTTTAGCTTCACCAGTTGCACCAAGTGTTGTGTCTGAAACTACAAATACTGGATGTCCGAGGAAGGCTTTACCTGAGGCAGAAACGATAGAATCTTGAAGCAAGTAGCGACCGTTCTTGTCTTTCAAAGTGTCCAATTTTTGATAGAAGCTTTGAGAGACTACGAATGAAACGTTGTAAGCTGGGTCAAGGTCAACATTCAAGATTTCCTTGATAGCGTCAAGGTCAGCAGCGGTTTTAGCTTCAAAATCTTTCAATACAGTAGCGATTGCATCGTTAGTAGTATTAACTTTGATTTGGTTAGCTGCTTCAGCTACGATAGAAAGAAGGTCAACATCCGCATCGTCAATAGCTTCTTGTGAAAGTGGAATTGCACCACGGTAAGTTTTAACTTTCCAAGGAACATCTGTAAATTCTGGCTTAGCAAGAGCTGGGTTCTTTTCCAATTCTTCTACGCTTGCCATCTTAGATGTAGCGTGTTTAAGAATAGGATATGAACCTTCACCTTTAGATGCTTTGTGAGTTGTCACGAATTGTTTAAGGTCAAGAACTGTCTTAACTTCACGAATTGGTGTAGTTACAATTTCTTTGCTAGTTACTTTTCCAGTTTCGACCGTCTTCAATCCGTCTTGTGTTGGATTTACTGCTGCATTCATAGGAATAAGAAGGTCTTTTCCTTCAAGTTTCAAGTTTGAGTCAGCAACTGCACCTTTAGTACGTACCCATTCGTTTACAGAATCACGGTAAGATTTATCGTCTGTTTTTACTACATGAGCTTCCACTGACACTTTCATACCTGTGAATGCGCCTGCTTCTGCAACTTCATAAGTCTTCAAGTTATCTTCTACTTCTTCTTTTTGTGATTTCAAGTTGTCGATTTCAGCACGAATTTCACGAGCTTTTTCAAGATCATCAGAGTTTAAAACAGATTTCAATTCATCTGTCTTAGCAATAATTTCAGCACCAATATTTGCAATTTGTGCTTTAAGTTCTTTCATTTTTTCTTTAAACATACCTTATTATTCTCCTTTTTGGTATTAAAAAAGAGAGCCTATAGCCCTCTGAGTAATTCTTCTTTTTCTACTTCTCGTAGCATATTTTGGATTTCTGACTTACGCTTGCTACGGTTAGCGTAGAAGTCATCAATAACAGCTTGTGGCAACAGTCCATCTCCAAGACTTGCAACTGCACCAATATCATCAAAGGTCATTACTTCATCTGCGAAGCCTTTTTCGACTGCTTCACTAGCTGACATGAAGGTTTCATTCTTCATCATGTCGATAATAACTGATTCTTCCAGTCCAGTCTTAGCTACATACGCATTCACAATAGCTTGGTCGCTAGATTTTAACGCATTTGAAGCTTTGTCTAAATCATCGCTATTACCAGATACATAACCATACAACGCTTTGTGAATCATTATCTGAGCTGTTGGACTGATAAGCACTTTATCAGCTCCCATGATTGCAACACTAGCAGCACTTGCTGCCATTCCTGTTACTTCCACAGTCACATGCCCTGGATAACTCTTTAATGCTGTATAGATTTCACTTCCAACAGTTACAAGACCACCGTTGGAATTAACTTCCAAAACGATGTCACTATTGTCTTCTGGGAAAGCATCTGTGATAGATTTAGCACTGACTGCTTCCAAACCGAAGTAGTCGTAAACTTCTTGACTATTATTCGGAATCAGTGGACCTTTCATCTTGATTCTCTTTGGCATCTCTTGTCTCACCTCCTTTCATTGATTGATACTCTTCTTTCTTATCCAAAAAGACATAGTTTAAACTTGATTGGTAACGGTCCATATTTGGATCAGTAGAACGTTCTTTACCGAGTTCAATCAAAGCTTGGTTAGGTGTTAAGATTTGATTGTTCACAAGTTTTACAATCTCATCTACATTTCTACCAGTTACGCTACGTGTATCAAAATCAACACGATATTTCCTACGCTCTTCATCACTAAATACTTTCAAAGCAAGCTCGCTTGTGATTGCATCAAAATAGAATGGAAGGTCGTTGGTTACATAATCTTCAGTCAACTGTGCAACAGATTGGTTAGGACTATTGACTCCTAACTTAAAACTAGGAACTCGTAGAGCTTTAGCAATCTGTGCAGTAGAGAAGTTATTAGATGTAATCAACTGCAAGACATTCGTATCAATTTCAAGTGGAGTGTATTCTTGTGTGTCATCAAATACCAAAGGACTACCACCAGTTGAACCTTCACGCATCTTCTCAAAGTCCATACGGGCTTTCTTACGGGCTTCACCGTTTAATTGAGCACCTTTAAGCTTGATAATTCCACTTGAGAAACCATCTCTAAAGAACTTGATTAAGGTATTCAATCCACCATCTTGCAAACTGATTTCATTTCCAAGGGAAAGCAATGGAGACCTACCAAGAATGGTATCGTGGCTAAAGAATTTCCAATGGATAACATCTTCTGATTTACATACAATTTCCTTACCATTCAGACGGTCACGAAAAGTGTAAATCAATTCATGGTCATTGGTTTCTTCTACTGTCGTTTCAGACGGTCTAAAAAATTGAAATTCTAATGGCTTGCCACTTATTGGATCTCGTAGAATACGAGAGAATGAATTACCAGTCAAAATTGTATTGACTGTCATTGCAAACTTCCACTGTCTTGCTGATGTATTGCTTGTGGATTTAACGTTTAAAAGATAATTCATATCTTCATCTTGTTCGATATTACCCATTAAATCTTTTTTCAACAATGGAAAACGAGCAACATCACCAGCTATGATAGATACCGCTGTTAAGACATCACTATTCTTCAAAGCAGATATACCAGTATATTCAGGACTTGAATTTCCAGAGATTACCGAAGAGATATAGTCGTCATAAGATAGTTTTGACGACCCTAAAGATTGAAAAAAAGTCATTTTATTTTCTCACCTCCTTTCTGTTTTTGAGCATAAAAAAAGCACCGATTGGTGCTTCTTAATGTTGATTTGTAAACAAATATACCGTTCTTAACATCTCTGAAATATTTAAAAGAACCTTATCTTTTTCTTCCTTAGACAAATCCCTATTATCATGTTCTGCATTTCTATATACATCAACAGTCTTTTTCATAACCTCTTTTGAATTTTTAACTGACATCTTCTGTTGTTCTGTTGGATTATCAGTCATCTCAAGCATCTTATCAAGTTCAAGTGAATATTGCGTTTCTACGATTATCATATCTGACCATGAAACGCTTTTTCCACTCCTGATAGCTGAGAAAGTTTTCATCCAAGCATGTTTATCCGAAACATCAACATTGAATTTCTCCTCACTTTTAGAGGTTGATGTTGTTGTAGAAGATGACGTATTCTGTTCACTATTAGTCACATTATAATATATATCTTTATCCTTAGCACTATAGTATACATTATGCTTTGCCAATGCATTTGTCAATTCAACATAATGTGAATCGACTACAAAAACCATAATCACAAGAAAAAACGAAAGAGTCCCAAATAATATGGTAGTCCAGAATAAAGGTTTTTTATAAACTGGTTGTTTAACTTGTTCTTTTGTCATGATAAAACCTCCTAAAATTAGTTCATTATATCAAATTTTGTAAGGCTTTTCAAGGTTGTTTTGTTTTATCAATGTACGCTCCGAGAAAGCAAAAAATCAAGCCTGTGGCTATATATCCTATTACGTCCCCAATTAAGAACAAACCGTAAATCAAAAACATTAAACCGATTAACAATAAAACTGTGTGGATATGTTTCAATAATTTCAAAATAGCGAATCTCCTTCCAAGATTTTTTCGTTTGTCCAATAACCACTTCCATCAAATGGCTCTAAGTAACAAGCTGCATAGGCATCTAATAACGCATCTAGAGGGTCGATTTTGTTACTATTCTTATTTTTATCAATCCTCATACCGTTGTTATCAACTTTAGTGTAAGCATTATTTATTGCCATTGTTAGCAACTGATTACCACTGTGTTTGATTTTCCCTTGACGAACATCATCACGGAATTGCTTCGTGGGCATATTCAAGACCATGGTGGTTTGTGGTATCTGGACTAGTGGCCATTCTGGGTGTCTTTTCTCAATCATGGTCAATAATGAACCGAATTGATAAGGGTCAAAGTAAATTCCTTGCAATTCCCAATCATTGCTATATACCATTTCTTCAATCTTCTCAAGAACACGCTCATCATCAATAACACCACTTTCAAGCGTGGTTATTTCGCACTCACCCATTCTTTCAAGGTTGGTATAAGAGACACCATCTCTTTTTTCTTTTGCTATCAAGCCATATTTAGTAGCCACAAAAGAAAAGCTATCTGCATACCAATAATCATCCATCATAACCATTGGAGAGATAGAGAATAAGTCGCTAGACCTACCAACGTCCACACCTAACCAAACTCTACGCTTTTTAGTATTCGGTTTATCAATCTTAGCTTTTGCCCAGCTTTCTTTATCCATATAAGATTCTTCTGATGATTGTCGCCACATGTTGTAATTTTTAACTAGGATTTCATTTATTGTTCCTGTCTCAAGTGCCACCTTCCTACGTTTTCGTAGGTAGTCCATCATCTTCTTACGTAGCGCTTTGACTTCAAGAATTGGATTTGATTTTATCCAGTTCTTTTCATCTTTGATTTCCTCTTCATCATCTTGTTCAGCAATGAAGGAAAAGTATTCATCGTTTTCAACTTCTTCATCGAGAAGTTTTTCGATATACGCATACTCGATAGTGTGCATTGGTACGTTTAAATCAAATCCAGCAGTTGAGATAATCAAAATCAATGGATTGTCTAACTGACCTTGACCAGATTCGAGAAGCTCAATCATTTCATTAGTTTTGGATGCTGCAAACTCATCTAAGATACCAACATACGGTTCAAAACCATCAACTGCACCAGTCTCACGACTCAATGCACGCACATAACTTTCATCGTTTAAGTTTCTAAGTTCATCTCTGACTACTTTTGTAGCCTTTCTGATGTCCTCATTTTGACTTCTTAAAGCATCTAACTGCTTACGGATCATATCGTAAGCGATACGTGCTTGAGAACGGTCGTTCGCTGTACAAAACAACTGCCTGCTCATTGCAGGGTTTCGACCAAACAAAAACTCGTATAAAGCGATACCAGCTACTAAAATAGTCTTACCATTCTTCCTGGCAAGACTGATTAAAGCTTTTTTGAATCGCCTGATAGATGTATCGGACTTTTTCCGCCAGCCATACAGACTCGATAAAATAAACTTTTGAAATTCTGCTAGTGGGTATGGTTTTCCAGTTTTGACATCTGGGAGCATTTCGATAAAATCTATCGGATTTTTTGCTTTATCAGGTAAGTAAACATACGGAAAATCTTCATCATCCATACGCTTCAAGTCTCTCAAATGTCGCTTGCAAGCTTTTATAACTTTCTTACTAGCTATTATTTCTCCATTTACAACTCTTGAAGCATATTGATAAGCTATATCTTCCATTGTTTCACCTCCTAACTAACAAAATACAGACTGTGTAGGAATCGAACCCACGACTACAAGGTTGGAACTTGTCATGTTACCTCTACACCAACAGCCTTAAATAAAAAGAGAGGGAAAATCCCTCTGATATAAAAATTATTTCATTTTACCAACCATATTTATCGTCAATCCAGTTAGCTCGCCAGAGTTCCAATCAATACTATAACTCGTTACTCCGTCTAATAGCTTTCCGTTTATTGCAATTCGTCCACCCTTTATTGAAAATTCATTTAACACATAGTGTTTTTTCTTCTTCAAATAATGCGGTCTATATTTCATCAGCTATTCTCCTAACTACCAAATTTATCAAAAATACTCTCTTTCTTCTCTTCTTGTTTTGGTACAAATAACTTCATGCGACTATCCACTGTCATACCCAATTGCGATGCTGCTTTCATTAAGTTTGTTGTAGCACGTTCCAAACTATACAACATCTTGTTTGGTAGAACCTTACCTTTTTCCGTCTCATAAACATACCCTTCTTTTTGCAATCCACGAGATATTTCTTTATAGACTGCATACCAGGTGCAGTAACTTTCTAATACTGCTCTATCTAGGTTTCTGAGGGGTAGCTTTCTCAAATCTTCAATCACGCGCTTATATTCAGCTTTTGCGATTGGATCGAAGTGTTTTGGTGGTGTCAGTTGCAATGCTTCCAAACCATCCGAAGCCTTTTCTTGTATGGTTTTTCTTGCAATCTTCTCTTCTTTCGTTAAATGGCTTTTAGTACTTTCCACTATCTTCATTTTTCGTCCCAAATTGACCACCTCCTTTCAAATTTTATGGGGGTTCAATATTTCAAAAACGGAATTTTTCACACAGAAGAGGGCAGCGTTCTTATATCCGAACAATACCTACCCCCGTTTAAAACAAAAGGGGGTATTTCCGTACATTTTGGCAGTGTATAACCGAACGATATTCCATTTATTTTTTGTTTTTTGAAATTATTTTTAAAAAGAATATTTCTCTTTTATTGCTTTCTTATCATTACATTTCTTACAACTTGCTTGAAGATTATTTCGATCTAATCTTTTTGACCAATCTTGTTTCACACTAATAATATGGTCAGTCATTGTGGCTTCATCGCCACACATGGCACAGATGTAATCTGCTTCAAGTAAAACTTGTTGACTCGTTCTCTTCCAGATAGTTGAGTTATAGAATTGCTTAACTTCTCTATCATACTTCCAACGAGTACGATTATAATCTGTGTATTCTTGACTACGTTTATCATAATCAACCGCTGTTCTTCGACCGTTTAATATAGTCAGCCTTTGTGGTTTCATCGCTCTTCTCCTTATAAAACAAAAAGCCACACTAATGTGTGACTTTATGAAGACCTCTCATGAGAATAGTGGGATTTGCACCCACTCGTATTCCCGAAAATAAAAACGGTGTTAGGATGTTTGGATGTACTATGAAATTAAAAACGCAAAGGAAAATCAACAATGAATACTTTCCTAACACCGAATTAAAAAAATAAATAGGAGTCATCAGCCTTTTTGCTGATACTATCATAATACCACTTAATTAGTGCCATTTAGTGCCATTAGTGCCATTTTTTTAATAGCGTTTCTTCTCACCCGTTTAATAGTTGTCCGACTACACCGAAGTTGTATCTGCACCTCGTTCCAAGATAGGCCATCAATATAAAGTAAGCGCATGACGATATTCTCGATAGGGTCTTCTAAATTCTCGATCCATTTGATTGTTTCTTGTTGCTTCTGATATAACCCTGCAATTTCCTCATAGAGTTCATCTGACCTATCAATCACACGGATATTCATATCTTCAGTTTGATTATTATTCGATGGTGACTTAGGCATATTATCAAACGACTGCCCCTTAACACTTGAAGACCTAAGACCAATAATTTCATTATGTAATGACTTGATTTTAATATTCGTATAAGGTAATTGCTTTAATCGTTTTTCAATATCAATCAATCTATCCCTCCCCTATCAAAACATTCATAGGAATATTAAAGTACGTTGCTACGTCTTTTACTTGGTACAATTTAGGACTTATCTTACAAGCTTCCCATTTATAAATATCTGATTGAGCGTATCCTAAGATGTCACCTAGTTTTTCTTGTGATAACTTATTGTCTTTACGCTTTTGCTTCAACATAAAAGCAAATCGTTTACGTTGATTATCATTTAATCTTTGCTCGTAATTCATCTGGCAAATCCTCCTCTTTCACGAATGAACCATCAATCCAGCGACCTTTACGGTCTTTGATTTCTTGATAGGCTAGTTCAAAGCATTCATCGAAATCATAACCAAGATTCTTCAGATAACCAATGCAGCGTACTAGATTGTGTCTACATAATTCCTTGCTAGCAAATCCTTGTGAGAGTTGAAACTCACTGATATTTGCATTGATAGAGATGAAGCTTTCCATCACATCTTTTTTGCGAATGTTATCAGACTCTTTAAAAATTTGATTCACATCTTCCTTAATGAGTAATGCTAAACCGACAATCACGACTGCACAGTCTCCGATGCTGTCTTTCATGACTTTCTCGTTCTTCTTGAGATAGCCAGCGCATAGTTCACCGAACTCTTCACTGAGTTTTAAGGACTGCTTGTCTAATCGTCCACCGTTTTCAAGATCACGATCAATAAACCATTGCTTTACGTTTTCTAGTGTGTTCATAATTCGATATTATCTCCAATTTCTGCATCATTATATTTTTGCTCACTAACCACAAACACGTTACCGTTAACCGTGATAGTGAACAAACTTCCGATTTTACGTTTTTCTTCAACCTTGCCAGTTATCTGATATTTACTATCAGCGTGATAGACTAGCAAGGGTTTCTGTGCTTCACGTTGCATGAATAGTAGGTAAGTTGATAATAGGCAATAGCCAATTAAGAAGCGTTTCATCCTTTGACTTCCTCGTTCATAATTTTATTAAACAGTTCTTTGTCAATAAGCCCACGTTCCAACATGATTTTGACTGTTACCACAATCTCGTTCAATTTGTTAAATTCTTTATCGGGTAATGTAACCATAGTAATTCTTTCCATCACTCCACCTCTTTATCTAACTTTTTAAAAATTTTTAATGTATTCAAGACATCGTCTAATGTTTCAATTTTTCTGGAAAAATGATTCCATTCTATCGAATCAAATCTAAACCCACCGCCAAAATATTCAATACGAAAGCTTGGCTGTTCGCTAGCTTTTTCTTTCCAAATTGCATTTATTTGATTGATATTTATTAAACGACCCTCTGAATCATTCCGAAATATAACAAACATCACTCCACCTCAAAATTCAAAATTCTGAGAGTTTCCTGATAACTAAGATTTATCTTGGCTCTTTGTTCCTCATATCCAAGAATTTTAGGGATCCTGAAGTAAATAATAGTAGAGCCATCATGGTTTTTGACAACCGTGTAGATATGTCTGAGCAAATCTTTTCTGATGGCAATGTTTGGAAACGCCACAAGTTCTAACTTTTCTTCTTTAGTTTTTTGCTTTGTTTTTGTAGTTCCTAAATACGGATATTTACAAGGTCTCATTGTTTATCCCCTTCCTTATTCTCTAAAACGGCATCTTGTATAAAAGTATTACCGATTTCATAGCGTATATATTCCTCAGATGTCACTTCAAATGTTTCTTCAACTTTCTTATTACTTGCATATCCTGAAACGACCAGAATGTATTTCCTTTTGGTTCTGATCGGAACAAGTACCGAACTTTTACCATTCATAACAGGTATGAACGTTGTGTGAGGTTCATCAATGTACTTGTCTACCACCGTCCCACTCGAAATCTGGTGACATGCTACGAGTAAAGATGTGAATAAAACAATACATAGGTTTTTAAAATATCTCACTCTTGACCTCCAGCAACTCTGGATTTTCGTAGATGTTGCCGAGGATTTCAAATTCAAAATCTTCACTTTTAATAAAGTCCTTGAAATTAAGGTGCTCATCTTCCATTAAGATAAACAAAGATGACTCAGGGTATTTAGTTTTTCCAAACTCAAAACAAGCCTCACCTCTCACCACTTCAACATAATTAATACCTTCAACTGAACCGTCTACATATCCCTCGTAGCAATATTCAGCCCACTCGTCATTAAATTTTAGTATATCCCCCTCAAAGATTTCTTTTCCATTCTTGTCTTTGAGTCCTGTTGATTGCATGATTGAATAAAAACCATCATCTGCACTTAACGCTAAAAATAATTCACTAATTTCTTCGTAAGTTTGAAATACTTCAATTTCTTTTGTTTCTGAGTTCCACGCTCTAAATCGTAACAAATCCACCACGTCCCTTCCATTTTTCTATTGCATGCAATCTTGAATGTTCTGAAAATGCCATTAATTCAATATTTTCAGGTCTATTATCTAATTTGTTTTCATTCATATGATGTGCAACCTCATCATTCTTTAAAAACCTACCTAATTTCTTTTCCAATACCAATCTATGTTTTCCAACATACCCCGATTTCATAGCATTAGGGTGTTCAGGCATGTAAATGTATTCATATCCACTAATAATGACACTTTCTTTATAAGAACCCCTCCTAATCCCTAACTGAGAACAAGATTGACTACACGCTGTCAATCTGTTACCTTCCCCTGTTGGTCTAATGACATGAGAACCACAACGGGGACACTCAAATAAAGAACAATACTCCAAGTTTTTCCTGTTGTTTATTCTCATTTTCCCTAATTTCTTAATTAGTCTCATCTTGCTCCTCCCATAAAACTATTAGCAAGTTCTTTCTGTTCTGTGTCAATCAGTTTATATTTATGATTTATCAAAGGGTTCATGGTATCATTTACCAAATCATGTTTCAAAATAACTCCATTTATTCTTGAACCTCTACCATGACTTATTTTTATTTTTATATCATGTCCGTTTGCGATATGTTCAAGGTCGTTTTTAGATAAGAAAATTTCAAATGTTGCCACTACTCAACCTCCTCAATCTCAATCCCTGGACAATCAAACACCCATCCGAAGCCAGCTTCTTCTAATTCTTTGCGGGTATGCTTGGTTCTGCACCCACCGATTTCGGCTTTTGATTCCCAAAAATATTCTTTGGATAATAAACCTTTATTAAGATAGCAACCAAAATCATTAACACCTTTCACTTTTACTAAATACCGCTTTTCTTTCTCGACCTCGTAGCCGAACTGGTGCATGTTGACGAGGGTTTGAAATGGTTTTGTGCCAGCGGTTAGAAACCACCTTTCAAACTCATTAAGTTTAGCGCCATCAAAAAACGATGGAGTATTATAGGCACATCGATACAAATTAGCTTCAAAAACATCCTTATTCTCTTCATACCAATCCGCCACAAACTGCTTAACCACTGGTTTATTCAATTCTTGTCGAATCTTATCAGCATCTTTTAATTGATTGCCAACCCATGATCCCTCAAATTTGCCTTGTTGATATCCTTCATGAAACATTTTTGAAGCAAAATCACTTCCGAGTCCTTTCAAAATATCATACGTCCATTTAAGCTTCGTTTCGTCATCAAATCCTTTAATGCGTTTGATAACGTCTTTCAGTCTGATTGGCTTTTCGTCTTTGGTTAGGGCTTCGTATTCTTTGATAAAAAGTTCTATGTGCGTCCATGTATCACAATAGCCATAGCGACTCATTCGTTTTTCAAGTTCTTTCAACAATTCATTATGCTTCATCTTCCAACTCCTCCAACTGTTTTTTTATCTTCTTCAACTGCTTCTTTAAATACTCTCTGTGAGCAGTTCTATTCTGTGCTACTGACTTCTCACAAGGTTTGGAGTATTCCAAAATATCAGCTTCTGTCTTCTCGATTGAATGTTTCAATGTTTTAATCATTTGTTGTTTGATACTCATTCAAACACCTCTCTCAATTCCACAACTTCTTCATTGTGGTTAAACGGTTCATGGGCTAACCGTCCAATACCTTTACTATTCACACCGTTCTTTTCGTCTGTCGCATATTTCAAAAATAATGCTTTCTTACACACATAACATCTAATGGAGATTTTATCAGGCTGTACCTTTCTGATATAGCATTCTCCACAGAACGGACATTGTACGTCAACTTTCATTTACTATCTCCAGCGCTTCTTCTAAACTACGAGCGACTCCTGCCTTCGCACCTCGCCCTTTAACTACTTCAATAAATTTTTTCTGTTCTGGTCGAACACGTCCTTTTTCATTTTTAACTTCGATGTAAAAGATTTGTCCATCTGATCTAAAACCATATAGGTCTGGATGTCCTTTTGGTAATCCAGTATCAAACCAACGACCATCCATCATCCTCACTTTTCCGACATTTGTACGAAAAACCATGTGACCAGCTTTAGACAATCCAACTCTAATTTCATTTTGTACTTCTTGCTCTGACTTCAAATTACCTCCCTAGGTTCCCGTAGTGGTTCCCATTAATGGAACCATCAGAAACTCAGTATTATCAAGGGTTTAGCTTGTGTTTTTGGAAAAAAGTTCCCGTAGCAGTACCAGTTTCTATTTATATATTTTTTTATTATTTTATTTATTATTATTTCAATAGAATAGTAATGGAACAGTGGAACCAATATAACCTAAACACTAGAACCACAAGGAGTTAAGGTGGTTCCCGTTCTCTATTTTTTAATGGAACCAAACGGGAACTCAGGAACCTTTTTCATACCCCATTGTTGGAATTTGACTTTCATCATCCATCCAAGAAAATCCGAGATAGTGTTTCGGTACATCGACCGAAGGAATGAATTTCCCCAAAGGTTTAATTTTTTTCTTCACCCAATTTTCAGGGATGTTTTTTGCTAATTGAGTTTCAAATTTACGTTTTGTTAATTTTGTAACTCCCTCATCTCTGCACCATTCCTGATACAACCACCACAAAAACCTTGAAGGGAGACGCGTGGATTGGAATTTATCGAACCATTCATTGACGAATGCCTTGACCGTATCGTTTGATTCTTTGAAATCTTCTAAGGCTTCAAGTGATGCTTTAGGTTCAATGAATCTATCAAATGAAATTTCAAGAGCTTTCTTCAAGACATATTCCAAGACTTCTTCACGATATATATAATCATCTTTGATAGCCCAGTTATCTTCTTTACTCGAAAATGACTTTTTAAAAGGTATGATTCCAAAGCGTCTGTAAGTTCCATTGGTTTTGTTTTTGAACCGTGGTAGTTCATTTGTCGACTGGATAACTGTTTTTCTAAAAACAGTTGTATAAGGTTGCTTGTTCTTTTCTTCGACCAAGACTGGTTCACCAGTCACAACTGAGTTAAAGTTTGAAGATTCATCTACATAGATACCAGCTTGGACATCATCCCCAATGATCACTGTTTTACCTTCAATCATTGATAGTGCGAAACGCTCTGAAAATTGATTGAGTTTTAAACTCGCCACATTTCTCATACCGACAAGATTAGTAATAAGTTGTTGAACCGTACCCTTACCGTCATTCCCCTCACCGACAAACCAGATTGATTTTCGATAAGAGTAATTTCCATTCAGACTAGCTGAGATAACCTGCCAGATGAGTTCTACAAGTTCTTCATCACCACTCATAAGGTCAAGTAACCAATTATCAATATCCCATCCGGATATTACAGGAGATTTTGCAAAGTGGTCATATTCCGTCCCAATAGTTGAGAAAGCTACAAACTCATGCGTAAATCCTTGTAGTTTTTTCTCTTTTTTGTCATAGATGCCATTCTTAACCAAGATAAACCGTTTAGGGTCTTTATACTCCCCGATTGAGAAATCACATGAAAAACCTTCGTGTTGATTTAATCTTGGAGTAGATGCAAGCATAAAGAGAACGTTTTTTGATTTAGCTTCACTAAAGTTTGGTTCTAATAATCGAATGATTTTATAAGCAAAACTAGGGTCTTTATGATAGTATCCATGGTCTGGATCATAAATCGCCACACGTTCATTTGGTAGGTTCACGATATGTAAAATCTGTTCCATTCCTTGAGCCACTGCTAATTCAGTTAAACGAGTAGGAGGGTTGCTTTTTTCTTCTCGTGTACCATATTGTGTTTCTTCCCACTTTACGTTTTCAAGCCAGTTTTCTCGATAGTTTCGACAAGCTAATCGAATTTCTCTCCAGTCGTTTGCTTTTTCAATAAACGCTGGATGTTGTATGACTTTACTTTTGTATTCTTGCTTCACTGCTTCAATGTTCACTGCCACCTCGTCTATCCATCTCCTTTCTAACCATGCTTTCAAATGTTCTATCTATTTCATCCATTGGTAAACTGTCTGAAGTATAGTGATTTGCTATTTTTGCAAGTAAATAGACTGCATCTACATCCACTCCTCGCATTAAGAGACCACCTATAAAACTGGCAAGAGCGTTATTTCTACCACCCTTATCCCCTAGACCGAAAACGACTTGCTCGAATAGTTTTGCAGTTTTACTTGAAAACTCTCCTCGACTGTAATCGGTTGTGAAGTTTAGAGGTTCTTTAGTTTTTTTGGATGTTTGTAGGATTGCAACTATTTCTTCTGGTGCTTCAGCAATCACATCTGTTGTTTTATCCCAAACATACTTTCCTTTTGGACTATTGCTTGGTGCGACTAATACATAATTGTTTTTATTTGCCTTAATATCAATACCAGGTTTTACACGAATATCCTGACTTAGCTCAACCCCTTTTGGTTTTTTAAGAAAGATATGCTTTCCACCACTAGGGGTTGTAGCAGTCAAGGTAGTAGGAATATACTGTGAGAGTTCCCATTCTTTTAAAGATTCATAACCATTCTCTGTGACTGATACATCAATATCAATCACAAAGAAATCGGTTGTTCTTACTGCAATATTTGCATCTGGTTGCTCGTGCCAGAATCTCCTAACTTCATCTTCAGTAAATGTTCTATCTTTGAATTTAGTGATTGCACGTTTACTCTTCTTGTCGATTGGGATGACCGAGAAACCTAGTTTTTGATAATGAAGGGCATAATCTACCATCCCAACCATAGGCTTAGAATGGCAAATCTAAATCATCGTTTTTAGTTTGCGCTGGTTCAGAAACGGTTCCAGAATAAGGAGGTAGTTCAGACTGCTCCATTTTCTTGATATTCAAGTTATCGTAGGTCTTACCGTTATATTCTGACTGTTCATTTTTTACAGTCACTTTCAGAGTTTTACCAGTGATGAGTTCTAAGAATTGTTCGATTGTATTTACTTTAACACCTTCAGGGATTTTAATTGCTTTAGCATATCGTTGTAATGCCCACTCTGGATACTGAAGGGTTTGTTTATTGATCCATACCTTATCAAAGATTAGGTTGTTACGGAATTTCTGTTGGAAGTCATCACGAATTTTCAAACGAATGTCTAAGAAATCCGTTCCACTTTGACTCGCTGCTTGCTCTGCTTGAGCTACTACTACTTCATATGTTCCATCTTCGATAGATGAGAATTGTTCTGCTGCTTCATAATTTACTGAAAAAAGTGCCATGTTTATTATCTCCATAAATTTAATTCTTTTTGCTTGTGCCACAGCCACCCGGGTTTGTAGCCATTGAGTATACGGAACGCTTTAAGTTCCGATAAATTCTTACATCTTGTGTATCTTTTCCCATAGGCCATTACACGACGATACACAATCGCTTCTTCTTTTTTGACCTCTATTCTTTCACCTTGAATGGTAATAAATTCCATCCCTTGATTGATTTTTTCTAATTGAACATCTGATTTCTCACGTTCAATATCCTCAATCGTTTTCTTCTTAATCACTTCTGCATTACAATAAGGACAACAACCATCTTCTAGTTGGTCTCTCCAAAACGTTGCGAAACACTCTTCACAAGTTACTGTTGACCTCTCAGATGCTTTCTTTGTCTTCTTCGTTCCATCAAGTGTCCAATCCCTATCATCGTTTGGTAGACCATGCCTAATATGGTTACCTACGTGATCAATTAAAATTGCACGTTTTCCTTCTCTTGGATTTAATGCCCTCATAGCAAACTGAAGATATAATGATAGCGATGCAGTTGGTCGTAACATGATACAAACATCTACGTTTGGTAGGTCAATACCTTCTGTAAATAGATTGACATTAACCATAATAGTCAACTTACCATCTCTAAATGCTTGCATAAGGCTCTCACGTTCGCTCTGTGAAGTTTTTCCACTAACTACACCTGATTGATAGCCATACTCAGAAAAACGCTTAGAAACCCTCTCAGCGTATTCTACGCTATGGGTATATACGATAGCTTGTTTTCCTTTTGCCAATCGTTCGTAGTGGTCGATGTAATCACCATATTCTGTTTTAAAATCAAGTGCTTCATCGACTGAGTGGTTAGTAAATTCTCCAGAGCGTTTTTTAAGTTTAGCCATATCCAGTAGGTTTACTGAATAGTAATCAAACTCAGATATGTTTCCATGCTCTTGTAACCAACGGATTGACTTTCCTACGACCAAATCATCTGCTAGATCATGAAACCCAGAGCCATCTAGTCGGATTGGAGTTCCTGTAAAGAATAATTGAGTTGCATTTTCAAAGTGATTTAAAATTGTCTGATACTGTTTTGCTTTAATGTGGTGAGCTTCATCTACAAGGATTACATCTGCCTCAGGCAGTTTATTCAATCTACGTACAATACTTCCAACCGTTCCGATAATAACGTTGTCTAAGTTCACTCCTCCACGCTTGAATGTTTCATGGACTTGCTCATTGATTTCTTTTCTATGGCTAAAAAATAGAACTGTTTTATTTTTATCGGTTGCATTTTTAGCTATGAAAGACATCACGACTGTTTTCCCTGACCGTGGTGGCGATTGTACCATGATTTTACGATTGCCTGCCTTCATGGATTTGATAATATCAATTATCAGTTCCTTCTGGTAATCCCTGAGCAAAAAGCTCATCTACCTTACACCCCTTCCTATCATCAAGACGGTTCTTAGCATATACGCTTGCAGAAGGCTGCAGGATAAACCCACGGACTTCCTCACCGTCATCTGTTGTCTTCTTAACCAAACGAGCAACCACATCTGTCAAACCGAGGAAGTTATTCAGAATTTTACTCCGAATATCTGGCATTGCCCTGTTGTAAATCATGCCATTCTCGTCTGACCATTGGTCTGATGTTTCCCATGCAGTAAATACAATCCGTTTGTTTAACTGCAAAAGCGCTCGTAAACTATCCAAGATAGTGAAGTCAACCCTTTGGTAATCTGCTTGTGTTGGTACTCGATGATTTTTTCCATCTCGTCCAAGATTGGCAAGACAAGCCCTGAATAATTCAGAAACATTATCGACTACGATTGTGTCGTATGGCTGGCCTGCTCCATTCAGTAGTTCTTTAACCACTGATAACCATTCATCCCAAATCTTATGTGTATCAACATCTGCAATATCAATGTTAGGGTTGCCAGCTAAGACTTTTGCTGACTTATCGATGTTGATAACCAATGTCTTTCCTGGGATAAATGAAATTGCAGTTGTTTTCCCAAAACCTGGATTCCCATAAATAAGATAACAGGCATCATTATTTGTAATTTCTGTTGATTTAGTGATTTTCATCGTATACTCAAATTTTTCCTTTCTACTAGAGTTGCACCGATAATTTCAAGACCGTTTTTCAAATCTTCTTTGAGTCGTTTCTTGTCAGGCTTCCAAGTCGCTACCTTGTAAGCTTCTGGTAGGACTGTTTCATCCACTTCAACCGCTTGAGATTTACGGAATGATACTTTAAATAAAGGTGTGTCCACACGTTCATGTCCAGTTAGTGCCATGCTTGTAGAAAGTGTTTCTTTCAAGTGATCTTTCTTCTTTTCATCAGCTTTGTTCAATTCAGTCAAGCGCTTGATTTCATTTTTTCGTGCTTCGACATCAGCTTCAAGATTTTTCATTACCTTGATATAGTTTTCGACTTTTTCTTCATAGTCAGTTTGCCAGTCGATACTATCAAGCGTATCTAGTTTAGTTTCTTCATCCAATTCCAAATTGTAAATTTCAAGGAATTGTCCCGTTAATTCGTATAGTGTTGGCATTACTTCGTCACCTCTTTCATTAATTTTCAGACTTTAATAGTTCATCTAGGGTAACTCCTAGATAGTCAGTAATCTTTAGCAAAGTTTTTAATTCAAGATTTTTTGCACGCTCATAATACAAGTTAGTAAGTGTATTTCTTGAAATACCTGTTGCTCTATACACGTCTGAAACTCTTTTACATTGCTTAGCTAAAATAACTCGAAAATTATTTTCCATGGTTCACATCCCCTTTATTTTTTATAATTAAGTTTATAAGCTTCTTTTTCGCTTATACCAAGTAGCGAAGCTACTTGCAGAACTCTGTTATTAGGCACTCTTTTTGAAGAAACCCAGTTTTGATAGCCTTGCTTACTTATACCTATTTTTCTTGAGAAAGCAGTTCTAGATAAAGATTGTTTCCATCTATATTCTTCTAATAAATCCAAAAGATTTTTATCATTGAATTCGTTAATTTTTAACCTGTCAAGAACTTCAAAAAAAGCTTCTTTATCTAATTTATTTGCTAAGTCATAAATTAAATCTAAATCCATCAGTCATACTCCCTTCCTTCAAATTCATTAACCAAATCCACACTTCCACATTTTGGACATTCAATGATTGGGTAACTATCGACATACTCGAATGTATTTCCACAATCACGACATCCACATTTCCAGATATAGAGGTTCATACAATCACCCCTTCGGATATGGTAGGGCAAGTAGTTCAGGTCTTAACCCTTCTGGTTTTTGTGTGTCAAATGTGAATTGACGGTCACAGTTACGAATGTTCATACGTGCGATGGTATAGAAATCTTCTTTTTCTTCTACCACTTCGACTTTCTGTTCTTCTTTAGCAGTGAGTACCATCACTGTGAATAAGATAATGAATATAACTGCAATCCCTAGTAATTGTTCTGCGATGTTTGGTTCTGTCATTCTCTATACCTCTAAAAGTTTTTCTAAATCTGCGATGCGCTGATAAAGTATTTGATTTTCTTCCTGTGCTGCAATCAATTCTTGATTTAAGTCCAACGCAACCAATCGCCAATCGGTGTTGACTTCGATTTTTGTTGTGTTAAAAAACCATTTTGTGATTTTGTCTAATAGCTTCATGTTAAAACTCCTAATTGTTTTTCTTTTTTAAGATTTTCTAGCATCTCTGCTAGTGTTTCTTTTTTAGTGCGATAACGATTTCTGCTTTTCCATTTAACGAATAATCGGAAACCTTCATAATTGATAAATACAATTTTATGTGTTGGATTATCAATAAACTGTTTAAAGTCAGGATGCTCTCTCATCTCAGTAGCCCAGACTTTAGCAGTTCCAACTGTGAGACCTTCCCACATCTGACAAAGGTGTGTATAATCTCCATGAGTTGCTTTTTCGTTAATTCCCACGGGCTTATAAGTAATTTCTGCTTTAGGCATGGATTTTATTTCCCTTCTGTGTTATAATTTAGTTAGTAATTTTGGTAAGCACCTGACTTTTGTTGGGTGCTTTTTGTTATCTAAATTCATCCAAGCTGACTTCCAGTGCATCAGCGATTTTGCACATATTTGGCCAAGAAAGATATTTCACCTTCCCAGACTTTAAGTCAGAAAAGAAACTACGATTAACTCCAGCCATTTTAGATAACTGATTACCGTTTAAATTTCTTTCCTGCATGATTTTATTTAATTGTTCCCACATTTTTACCTCTAAACACAATATGTTGTAAAATAATCACATGTATTTTCAATATGTTGTGTTTTTCTGTTTGTTATGTTATAATATATTTCGACTAGGACCTCTCACTGTTTTAGTCAAAATCTAAACAGAAAGAAATCATTATCATGGACCCTAACCAATTCAAAGACTTTCTTCCCCTTGTTACAGGATTTTTAGGAGGAGCTACTTCAGCCGGTGTATTTGCCGGGCCTATTCAAACATTACAAGATTGGTGGTATATTAATTATGGACACGATGTTTCTAATCAAGCAGCGTTATTGCGTGCAAAAAATGAAATCGATGTTGAGAATCTCAGAAATAGCACACTTCAACAAGTAGCTACTATCCCACCAGAGAACGTTCAAGAACCTCCTCTAAAAATATTAGGTCCTGCATTGGAAGCGTCTAAGTATTATATTGAGGAAGAAGAGCTACGCTCTATGTTCGCAAAAATACTAGCAAGTTCATTTGATAATCGAAAGAACTCAGTCATCCACCCCTCTTTCGTTGAAATTATCAAACAACTAGACATAACAGATGCACGTATTCTCCATTTTTTAAAAGAGCAGAACCACGCAACAGGATCCCCAATCCCTATCATGAAAGCTGTCGTAAATTCCGGCAGTGGTTATAAAATAATATTCCCAATCATCTACTTTATAAATGGAACTGAAGGCATTGATGAATTGTCTCCATCTTTAACGAACTTAGAGCGACTAGGTCTGTTAAAAATTGATGATGATAGATATTCATCGAATGATTCAGAGTATGATTTCATTAGAAATAACTTCATTGTTCAACATATTCTTGAAAACCATCCAGAAATCAGTCTTGAAAAAATGTGTTTTTCTATCACTCCCCTCGGGAAGAATTTTTTGGAAGTTTGCTTATGATGTCTTCAGCAAATTCCTTAACACTTGATTTTTCAAATTCCATATATTTTTTGTACAGTTCATTCACTTTATAAATGTGGTAATGCATCATAACATATGTCACAATTAAAGATGTTAGAACTGATATAATGAATGTTTCCATTGCTACTCCTTACAATTTGATTGCTAGTAAATTCTCAAGATAACTAGTGTTTTTTAAAATTTTTTCAACTAATTCAGGGTCTGCCTTTATTGAGGCATGGCCTTTTTTCCGCTATACGGATATCGGTTTGGTTTCATTTTTTTCCTTTCTATATTCTGGTCGGAATATTATTCCAATCAAGATTTTTTTGTTTCACTCGACATGCTCCTTTCTTTCCCTAATGCCAAACCGAATCCTTAATTTGGTAATTTCAGAAATTCCGAAACGTTGTCCAAAAAAAAGGTGTCAACACTGACATCTAAGGCATCTGCAAGAAGAGCAAGATTTTTGTAACTAGCACTTCTTAAACCTTCAGGACTAGCTTCATATCTACTGATTGATCTTGTATTGATGCCAGTTTCTTCAGACAATTCTTGTTGAGTTTTGTTTCGGAAACGACGTAGAATTTTCAATGTACTTGTCATACATATCTCCTTTCATAATTTATATGTCCATTATACACTTCGGTTTTTCCGATGTCAAGACTTTTGTTTCATTTTTTTCGAAAAATTTTTCTCTTTTTGTTTTACAGGGTTCGGAAAAAGTGATATTATATAAGAAAGAAAATTAATAAGGGGAACGCAACAATGAAAGAAGAAAAAAATTATTTCGCAACAAATTTGAAATTTCTTCGCCAAAAACATGGTCTCGAACAAATAGATCTCGCTACGAGGTTAGGTAGAAAAAGTTCATCTTCAATTAGTGAATGGGAAAAAGGAAAATATACTCCTAAAGCTGGAGTTCTTAATGATATAGCAAAGATTTTTGGTGTATCGCTGTCAAAATTAATGTCTACAGATTTAACGAATCCCTCCTCTGAAATTGAAGAAGAAAATCCAACATTTAAAACGATTCAACGTAAAGCAAAAAAATTAAGTGTTACTGATCAAGAACGTTTGCTTAAAATTATGGAAATAACTTTCCAAAATATTTCGAATGGAGGTGGCGAAAACGACCACGATTTCTAGGAATATCAATTACAAGAAATTAAAAAATATAGCATATAGTTTTCTCAACCAATACACAAATGGTAAATTACCAATCGACTTACTCCATATTATTTCACAACTTGATAATCTTTATCTAATGAAATATAGCACCTTTGCAAAAGAAAACGATATGGATATTAATGAAGTTTACCAATTTTTAAACAGTGAAGATGGCGCATTGTGGTACAAAACCAATACACAAACATATATCTTGCTTTACAATGATACTATTGATAATAAAGAGCGTATTCGTTTTACAATCGCTCACGAATTAGGACATTATGTTTTAAAGCATAACGAAGTGACTGATAAAACTACTTTGTCTCGTTACACTTTGACCGAAGATGAATATAATGTATTTGAAAAAGAAGCAAACTTCTTTGCTAAACATTTACTTGTACCATTTCCAGTCTTAGGGAACTATAAAAACTTTTTCCATTCTATGGATCATCACTTTGTCCAAACAGTATTCCAGGTTTCTTATTCAACAGCGAAATATGTAATCGGAAACCTAGATTCAATGCAATCAGCAGGTCTTGGTAAAGATGCCCATGAGGTAGAAAAAAAGTTTGCAAAGTATATAGAGACCAGTCAAAAAACTAGGATTTGCCAAACTTGTCATAGTAAAATTAAAAGAGATTCTAAGTATTGTCATATTTGTGATACGCTGCAGCCTAAAGGAGAAACTAGCCTTAAAGCTTATTTGAGGAATCGAGAAAAAGAAAAGGAACGTATGAAATATTCGAAATATAATTTAGACTTGGATGGATATCCAATTGTCTGTCCTAAGTGCGAAAATGAAGAATTAGACGATAGTAATTACTGTAATATTTGCGGTATATACACAAGAAACATTTGCCTTGGTAATTATGAATCCAATTATGATACTCGTGGATACGCACTACCAATTAGGGATTTTTTGAATGATGGTTGTAAAACTGTGTTATCTGGTAATTCTCGTTACTGTCCTGATTGTGGTGGAAAATCAAGCTACTTCTTTCAAGGATTGCTTAAAAATTGGGATATAGAAAAAGATATTGATGAAGAATTGCCATTTTAATTTTTTATCAAACTAAAAATCCCCACACCGCCTGCAAGCAAAAGTGTGAGGATGTACTGTGTATAGAAAGAATGGCATTAAAAAGCCCTCTTTTCTGTACCCATTTTAACAAAATAAAGGGGAAAAATCAATGTGGATGGAAGAACTTTCAAATGGAAAATATAAATTTTTTGAGAGATATAAAGACCCATATACCGAGAAATTGAAGAGGGTATCTGTAACGCTTAGTTCTGGAACAGCCAGAGCGAAAAAGGAAGCACAAAAATTACTGGATGAACGCATAGAAGAAACTTTACAGAATTTACAATCAACAGATGTGACTTATCTACACGTTTTAGATGAATGGTGGACATTTTACCAGAAAGAAATCAAAGGTAGTTCTATCAGCTCTCTGACTAGTAGCGTGAACGATTTTAAAGAAGCATTCGATACAGAAATAAAAGTTAAAAACATAGATACTAAATACATCCAGCGCTTCTTGAATGATCTAGATGTTTCTCGTTCAAAACTAGAGCGCTATAAAATGATTTTAAACCTATCACTTGATTATGCAGATAATCTTGAATATATCAAAGATAACCCTGCAAGACGAGCAAAACTTCCAAAACAAATAAAAACAATCGAAGAATTAGAAAAGACAGAAAAGAAATTTTTAGAAGAGGATGAACTAAAAAGATTATTAGAAGAATTATACAGGACGAATAATACATATAGACTAGGTTTGCTTGCAGAATTCATGTCATACAACGGTTGTCGAATCGGTGAAGCTATTGCTATTAAACAAGAAAATATTGATTTTGATAATAAGACGGTAAAAATCCATGGAACTCTAGATAAAACAGTAGGGTATTCAAAAGGATTTAAAACAACTACTAAAACTGCTGCAAGCTTCAGAACTGTTTCTTTATCAAAAAGAGAAATTGAAATTTTAAAAGAGTTTATCTCAATAAATGAACTTTCTAAAAACACTCGAAAAACATTCAATGATCTTGGATTCATCTTTGTTACCAAAAACGGTATACCAATTCAGAATAATTCTTTTAACTTAGCAATCCAGAAAGCAAATAAACGTTTAAAAAAACCAATCGACAAACATCTTACCTCGCATATTTTCAGGCATACTCTTGTTAGTAGACTAGCAGAAAACAATGTACCTCTAAAAGCAATCATGGCAAGAGTTGGTCACTCCGACTCTCGAACGACTAATAAAATTTATACACACGTCACTAAAAAGATGGATGATAATATCCTTGACTTGCTCGATTCTTTATAATTTGCCCCCTTTTTGCCCCCTATACACAAAAAAAGCCTGTCACACAAGCTTAAATACTTGATATGACGGGCTTTTTGTAAAGTTATTATTTAACTGCTTCTTTAAGAGCTTTACCAGCTTTGAATGCTGGAACTTTAGAAGCTTTGATCTTGATCGCTTTACCAGTTTGTGGGTTGCGACCTTTACGAGCTGCACGGTGACGAACTTCAAAGTTACCGAAACCGATCAATTGAACTTTTTCACCAGCAGAAAGGAATTCAGTTACTGCTTTAAATACAGCGTCAACTGCTGCTGCTGAATCTTTTTTAGTCAATTCTGTAGCTTCTGCTACTTTAGCGATCAAATCTTGTTTGTTTGCCATGTTAATGAATCCTCCAAAATTTTTTCTAATTAACACTTATAATCATAACCTAAAATTCCCTTTAGGTCAAGCTAAAAACACTATTTATTTAACTTTTTCTCTGTTTTTTTAGGAATTATATCGAATTAGGATAGCCCAGGCATTTTCACCCGTGTGAGTTTGGATAATTGAGCCTGTTTCTAGGACTGAAATTGGTTTTTCAACGTAAGGTTGTAGAACAGCTTTCATCTCGTTTGCAAATTCATTTGTGCCTGCATAAGAAATACCAATTTCAGCGACTGAACGATTTGAAAGAGATACTACTAACTCATCCAACCATTTTTTAAAGGTTTTTGCTCCACGTCCTTTGACAATTGGTTGCAGCTCATTGTCTTTCATTTGCATAACGACGCGAATATTTAAAAGTGAACTTAAGAGACCAGTAACACGACCAATACGGCCACCTTTTACAAGGTTTTCCAAGGTAGAAACACCAATGTAAAGCTCTGTATTTCGCTTAACCTCTTCAACATGAGAAACGATTGCTTCTATGTCTTGTCCTTCTTGAGCCAATCTAGCAGCTTCAACAACTTGGAACTTCAATGCCTGATCTGTGAATGAACTATCCAAAACAGTGACATCTGCAGTTGATAAACTTGCTCCTTGACGCGCTGCTTCTACAGTTCCAGAAAGGGCATGGGACATATGAATTGCTAGGATCTTACTACCGTCTTTCCCAAGTTCTTCAAAAATCTCAGCAAAGAGTCCAACTGGAGGTTGGCTTGTTTTTGGAAGATTTTTACTTTCTTGCATCAAGCGAAGGAATTCTCCTTCTTTCAAATCTGCATCAGAATAAAGAACGCTGTCAATCATTACAGACAACGGAACAACTGTAATATTTAATTCTTTAACGATTTCTGGTTCAATAGTAACAGAAGAATCTGTTACAATCTTTACTTGTGTCATATCTCTAATCTTTCTATTCTTTTCAAATAAAATTGCTTTAATTTAACTATAACAATTATATCAAAAAAATACTAAAAGTTCATACTCAATCCACCTAAATTTAACGCAATTTATAGTTCTTTTTATCAACAAAAAGGAAATCACCTATGCTTGGTGATTTCCTTTTGTATTTAAGATAAATAATCATACAAATCTTGCATTTGCAAATCATCGGGTACTATTTGTAGATAGGATTGAATGAAGTCTTTAGCTTCTTCTATCTTACCCAACTCTCTTAATAAATAAATATACTGCTCCAAGAACTCTGGATTGTCCTTAAGGTCTGGAGCAAGTTCCTGATAAATTTCCTCTGCAAACTCAAGCTCCTCAAGTTCTTGGTAACTTTTTGCAATCATCCATTTAGTCAAAAGATTTTCAGGTTCGTATGTTTTTAAAGCTATAATATCCTCATAACGTTCCTGCTCTTGATAGAGTGTCCCCAAGCGTAACAAAATCTCTTCCTGATCTTCAGCATTCTCTTGCGCTTGTAACAGATATGTCTCCGCTTGTTCCGGTTGATGCAATTCGTAAGATAACTGAGAAGCATGGAGTAAGAGACGAGTTTCAAAAGGATTTTTTGACAAGCCCTGTTGAGCTATTTTAAGAGCTTCTTCTATCCGATGCTCCTTATGGAGTGCTAGACTATAACCATACTCATAACCCTCAAAATCTGGTGAAATTGTGTCTAGTTGTTTAAAGTATAGGACGGCTTTCTGGTATTCCTCTTTATCAAAATAAAGACTTGCTAATTCAAAGGCTACTTGATCATCATATTCTAATTCGATTGCTTTTTCTAAAAATTCGATTGCTGATTCAAATTTGCCAAGTCTTGCATAGGAAAGTCCAATACGCTGATAGGTAGATATTCCCGTCTGTTGGTAAATGGAACGATTATCTAGTAGGGCATAGCCCTTAATTGCTTCTAAATCGTTTCCTAGCTCACTATCTAATTCTGCCAGACCAAATATTAGAAGAGGATCATCAGAGTAATTACGGGCTTCTAAGAGCTTCTCACGTGCTACATCCGTCAAGCCTTCCATCTGGTACAAATCTGCCTTTAATACTAGAGCTGACACATACCAATCACTTTCCGGACTTATATTCTCCAGATATGCAAAAGCTTCTTCTATTAATCCATCTTCACTAGCAATAGATGCTAAGTTGATATTAACTTCTGGAAATTTAGGCGATAATTTTTCATAGATTTGACTAGCTTGAGGATAAAACCCAATACCTTCTAGATATGAACCTAGTTCAAGTAGGACTTCATCAGAGTCTTCCTTTATTGCTTTTTGAAAATAGGAATCTGCTTTGGCCAAATCTTGTTGCTCCAAGGCCTCGAGCATTTGTTGACTATTGTTCACCTTCAGTCTCCTCTACTGGTTCATAAAGT
>ERZ772799.76-NODE-76-length-39537-cov-7.241553_pt1 | contig 39537 bp, 33 predicted proteins | sample MGYA00511345_ERZ772799 | MGnify/ENA primary metagenome ERZ772799 (study PRJEB29015, sample SAMEA2738037) | human oral metagenome | biome: human oral; feature: human-associated habitat; material: saliva | place: China | collected 2238 ... | reverse complement strand
TAACTACATTCTTTTGGTCTATTTATTTTACTACTCTCCTTTGGTATTCTTATTACTTGACAAAGAAATCGCTTTTGATTCTTTATCTTCCTTATTTTTAATAGGCTACTCTTTCGGCTCGGGTCTAGTAGCAACAAAGGCTTTTATAAGCATGAGAATGGAAGTAAATAGCATCAGAGCGAGCACTGCAACCCAATACGCACGAGAGGAGAAGGACAAGCAAGCCAGGGCTCCTCCAAAGGGCAACAGATAGACAAAGAGCAAGTCTATCCAACGGGGGAGAATCACCTCTTTCTTCCTTTTCTTAGCAATAAGAGCAAAGAGCCTCATCACCAAGAATGCGACTATAGGAAGCGTGGAGAGCCCTACCACTATCGGCATTAGGTTTAGCTCACCTTCTGCGGGAAGCTCGTACCAGGATTTAATAAAGAAGATAATGATAAAATAGGGTAGAAGCACCCAAGTGAGGAGCTCGTAATTAATTTTCTTCTGCGCCATAACTACATTCTTTTAGTCTATTTATTTTTCTTCAGGCTGAGAATCCTCGCACGTTAGCAGCCTCAGAAGTGGCACTTTTTAGCGAGACTCTCAAATTCAATTGCAGCACAAATATAAACAAATCCGACTAATGAGCAAACATTTTCACCCAAAATCGAAACTACAAATAGTAAAAAGAAAATTATTTTGGAGTTATTTTATCCCCAAAGGAAGAGGAGAGGATAGCCTTCTAGTGGCCTTTTTATCTCTCGTCGGAAGAGGCAGAGGGTAGGCGAAGGGTGTAGGTGGCTCGGTAGCCTTGGGCATCCGACATCTCAAGCGGAGCGAGAGACGTGGCAGAAACTAGCGGAAAAGGCTCTCCGAAACCACGTATTTCGTTCGCCACCCACAGGCTGATTGTTTGGAAAATATAGGGCAGAATAGAGATCCCACTTTGCCTAGAAAAAGTTAAGAAATCAGGCAGGGTTTTGGTCGTCAATTCGACCTCGAGCAAACCAGTTAATCCCCGCCCCATATTTTGCTCATCGCTCTGATACGTCAGCCCCAAGGTGCAGTGAAGCGAGGGGTCTTGTGCCAGCAGGTCGAGTTGCCCCATCACCTCTTGGTACAGTTGCTCCCCACGATCTTCACTATAAATAATGGCAGGGAATTCTCCGTCGAAGCCATTTGCGACGAAGAACTCCTGCCATGGGAAGAAAGACAAAGCCGAAAAGAGAGAAAAGTTGGGAGCGTATATATTGTGTGAGCCGAAGCCTACTTGCTCCTCCTCTTCCTCCAAAGGCTGTGTTGCACTGGGCATTATCGGGGTGATCATGCGGGCGTCAATCGCAGCAATGCTCCATACCGCAAGGGGTATCCGGAGCGTCCATCTCTATGGTAGCGTGCTGCACTCCGGCCTCTTTGGCAATCGCACGCACACGCTCTTTGAGGGCAAGTACCTCAGTAGGCGAGACACAACTCTCGGGATTGAATACCACATGGATGGTAAGCACATGCAGCTCGCCATCGACACTCCAAAGGTGTACATCGTGGGTAGACAAGACCTCGGGCACTTCTGCAATAGCCTGCTCCAATGCCGGCAAATCGATGTCCGTAGGCACGCCTTGTAGGAATACTTTGAACGTACCAATAAGGGTGCGAACCACATTAAACAGCACCCAGCAAGAAATGGCAATAGAGAGAATAGGGTCGAGAATCGGTAGGTGAACGAAAACCATTACCACACTGACAATCAAGACAGCAGCCCATCCCAATACATCCTCTAGGAGGTGAAGCATTACGGCTCGCTCATTAAACGAATGCCCTTTGCTCACTCTCAGCGCCGCGACTCCGTTTACCACCAATCCAACAATGGCGATAACGAGCATCCATCCGGCCTTAGGCTCTCCGGGTTCGATCAGGCGTTTTGCTGCCGCCGTCAAGACAAAGATAGAGCCCACAATCAGTACCACCGAAATAAAGAGGGCACCTAGAAGTGAAAAACGTTTGTAGCCATAGCTAAAACGGGCATCGCGCCCTCGCTCGCTCAACTTCTGCAGATACCAAGCAACGCCCAGCGAGAGGGCATCCCCAAAGTCGTGCAAGGCATCGGAGAGGATCGCGATACTAGAGGTGAAGAAACCGCCTACGAGTTCGAAGAGAGCGAAGGAGATATTAAGCCAAAAAGCGACTTTGATATTACCTGTTGCGGAGTGGTGATGATGCCCAAGTGCATGGTGATGCCCATGATGATCGCCGTGCTTATGCTCATGAGCGTGCTCGTGATGATGCTCGTGACACTCGTGATGAATGTGTTTGTGTTCGTCCATAATGCGTTCTCCTTTCTGTGATTTCTATAGAGCACAAATATACAAATATTAGAGACTCCTTGTCCTCTTCTACCTACTATTGGGTAAAAGCAAATCCTAAAAATCCCTACTCTTATCCCAGCCGCAGGGCTCCGAAAGGCCTTTAATGCATCAGGGGAGGGCACACACTAGGCGCAACTACACTCCCTATCGTCTCTTCCTCTTTTCTTTGGGTTTGGGCAAAGGCTTACGCGGAGCTTTGTCTTTGCGGAAGTGTTTCTCCCGAGGGGCGGAGTCTTTCCTCCCACGAGCGGTTTCCTTCTTAGAATCGGAGCCATCCGCAGCATCGGCATAATCAACGATAATGCGCCGCCCCTCCACTTCGTACTGAGAGAGCTCTTCGATCAGACGATGGGCATCATGGCTATCGACTTCGAAGAAAGAAAACTTTTGCATCAGGTCAATCTTGCCAATGCGCACTCGCCCCGGCACACAACGATTGATCAGCTCGATAAGTTTATTCGGGAAGAGGCGATCTGTCTTACCAAAGTTGATAAAAAGACGCGTCATCCCCTCCTCTACCACACGAGGCGCACTATTTCGTCTCTCGCGTTTCTCGTCTCTTGTTTCGCGCTTCAGGCTCTCGGGTTCGATCTCCTCTGCGGTGCTATAGTAAGCGAAGAAACGCTCAAACTCAAGCGTCATGAGGCGACGAAGGAGTTCATCACGGTCGAGCCAGGAGAGTTTTTGACTCACTTCCGGCAAGATGGCAGCAATCTCTTCGGCGTGAGCGCTAGAGTCTACATGCTCCAACCGATCGGCAAGGTGGAAAAGGTGCTTGCTACAAATCTCGCGCCCCGAAGGCAATGCGCCAACCTCCATTTTGGTACCAATCAGCTTCTCAATGCTACGAATGCGGCTCTTCTCCCTGAGGTGGCAAAGCGCAATCGAAAGCCCGGTTTTTCCGGCACGAGCCGTACGCCCCGAGCGGTGCGTATAGTTCTCCACATCATCGGGGAGGCCGTAGTGAATCACGTGTGTTAGGTTATCCACATCCAACCCTCGGGCTGCCACATCGGTAGCGACAAGCAGTTGCAAGTGCCCACTACGGAAGCGTTGCATCACACGATCGCGCTGCTCCTGGCTCAAATCTCCGTGAAGCGCATCGGCATTATAGCCATCGGCAATCAGGTGCTCGGCTATTTCCTTGGTTTCTATGCGTGTACGGCAGAATACAATCCCGTAAATAGAGGGATAGAAATCGACGATCCGTTTGAGAGCAAGATAGCGTTGCCGAGCCGGCACAAGGTAGTAGATATGGCGAATATTGCTGTTGGCTTCGTTCTTACGCCCAATGGTTATCTCTTTGGGATCGTGCAGATAACTGTGTGCAATGGTCGCAATCTCTCGAGACATCGTGGCCGAGAAAAGAAGCAAATTACGCTCTTCGGGAATCTCCGAAAGGATGGCTTTAAGATCTTCGCTAAAGCCCATGTTGAGCATCTCATCTGCCTCATCGAGCACTACCGTATGGATCCCCTCGAGAGAGAGGGCACGGCGGCGCATCAAGTCGAGCAAACGCCCGGGGGTGGCTACCACAATGTCTACACCACGCTTAAGGGAGCGTATCTGCGTCTCTATGGAGCTACCTCCGTAGACGGCCAAAACACGCACCTCCGGCAAGAATTTGGCAAAAGACTCCAAATCGCTTGCAATCTGCAAGCAAAGCTCTCGCGTGGGAGAAAGGACTAAGGCTTGGGGGAAATCGCGTTGGGGACGAAGCTTCTCCAAAAGGGGTAAGCCGTAAGCGGCTGTTTTACCCGTACCTGTCTGCGCCAACGCTATAAGGTCTATGTTATCTTCTAATAGATAGGGGATTACGGCAGCCTGAACGGGCATCGCCTCTGTGAATCCCAAGGCACTAACTGCGTCCAGCAGGGGTGCACTAAGTTTGAGTTCGTCAAATGTCATCGCCTGCAAAGGTACGCTAAAATCTCCTCTAAAGCATCATAAAAGAGGAGTTTAGAGGCTGATTCACCATCACTTACAGAGAGAGCAAGAAAAACAAAGAAGACAAAGTGTACAGGGAGATTGCCCCTTAGAATAAAAAGAAACACTTTAGACAAAATATTATTTCCCCCTTTAAAGTATTGCATAATCAAAAAGTTTCATATCTTTGCGCCAGAATATTAATTTGGAAACTTTAGGGCTCATACAAAGCGACTATTGAAAGGAATATAGGATTGACTTAGTAATATATGCTTATGAAGACTAGTTTTACTTTTGGGATGCAGAGAGGGATATTTTCACTCCTTTTTACTGCACTATTTTTAGGATTCTCCGGACTCTCTATGCAGAGCTTTGCTCAGGGAGTAATCACAATTAAAACCAAGAAGGCCAAGGGGGATAAGATGAATCTCAGGGTCATTGCGCTTGGTGATTTTACCGTTTCCGGCACCGAAGCCAACCCTAATCCCTACGGAGAAGGCTGGGCTACCTATACATTAACCGATCCCACGATCACTATAAAGGGAAAGGTGCAAGAGATCAATTTTATTGCTGTAAAGGCAACATCCATTACCCTTGAGGACTGTTCTGATTTGGTTAAGCTCGATTGCAGACAAAACGAACTGACAGAAATTGCCCTCAAGAACACCAATAGTCTTCGAGAACTTTACTGTGTAGAGAACGCCCTCACGGCACTAGACCTATCCAATCAGACTCAGTTAAACACATTGGATTGCTCTATGAACTTTATAAAAACTCTCTCTCTGAAGAATTGTCCTCTCCTGACATTCTTAACTTGCTACCAGAATCAACTTCAGACTTTAGATCTCACAGACTGCCCCAATTTGGAAAACATCATTTGCTCTCTCAACCAAATCTCAGAACTCAAACTGGGGAAAGTCGATCAGCTCACCTCGCTCTCGGCTACCGTAAACCACCTAAGAGGCGATGCGATGAAGCGTGTGATGGAAGCATTACCCGATAGAACAGGAACGGCAACCCCCGGACTTTTTGGGGCCTATGCAGGCTGGGACAAGAACGAACAGAACCAATGCACCACAGAAGATGTAGCCATTGCTAAAAAGAAAAACTGGGAGGTCAACCAACATGATGGGGAAGGCTGGGTTCCCTATCCGGGAGAGCCGACTTCGCTAGAGGCTATGGGTCAGAAAGCACCTGTGCTTTACGTAACCCCATCTAGCAAAGTACTATGTATCAACAACGCCACTCCCGATACTTATGTACGCCTCTACTCTACAGAAGGAGAGCTAATGACTCATGGGAGAACTGATGCCAACGGAGCTAGTCGACTCCACATTGAGTCTTTGGCAACAGGCGTTTACATCGTATCCATTGGAGGAAGAACGCACAAGCTACTCATTCAATAAAAACCGAAATACCACTGCAAAAACACATGGGTTTCCCTAAGCGAGGAAATAGAAGCCCTTATAAAAAGAACCTGAGAGACTACCAAAAGATACTCTGAGTAAACTCGGATTTGCTCCGTATCTTTGGGTAGTTCGCTCAGAATGTTTTCCTTAGAAAGGAATCCACTCATCCTAAAGGAAAACGAGAGAGGCTGCGCCATGCTCCCCCAAAACCGGGTGCTGTGGCACGGCCTCTCTTACTATTTTACAGGTCGTCTCTTGCCCCGTGCTTTTCCGCATTAAGGGCAAAGAGACGAGAAGCAAAAGGTAGTGAGAGGAGGGTTACTCCTCTACACTCCAATCTGTCTTAACGAGACGTTGATAGCTATTGTAGCGATACTTAGCAGCTTCGAGAGATGCCTCGGCAAGCTCTTCTGCTTCGTCGGGGAACTGCTTATAGAGAGAAGAGTAACGTACTTCGCTCTTGAGGAAGTCCTTAAACTTGCTCCAATCCGGCTCCTTGCTATCGAATGAGAAGGGGTTCTTGCCCTCTTCGGCCAACGTAGGATCGTAGTGCCAGAGGTGCCAGTAACCGCACTCTACAGCGCGTTTTTCCTCGCTCTGAGCATTACCCATACCACCCTTGAGTCCATGAGAGATACAGGGAGCGTAAGCAATAACGAGCGAAGGTCCATCGTAAGCTTCAGCCTCACGGATTACCTTAAGCGTCTGAGCTTGGTTGGCTCCCATGGCGATCTGAGCTACATATACGTAGCCGTATGTAGTGGCAATAAGCCCGAGGTCTTTTTTACGAACTCGCTTACCACCGGCGGCAAACTTGGCAATAGCACCCAATGGTGTACTCTTAGAGCTTTGTCCTCCCGTATTAGAATATACCTCAGTATCGAGTACGAGTACATTCACGTTCTTGCCGGAAGCGAGTACATGGTCGAGGCCACCGAAGCCGATGTCGTATGCCCAACCGTCACCACCGATGATCCATTGTGAATGCTTGAGGAAGTAGTCCTTAAGTTCACGCATTTCGGCCAAAGCGGGCGTCTTATCAGCCTCTAGTAAAGGAAGGATAGCATCGCTGAGACGACGTGTTTCTGCAGAGTTTTCGAAGTTAGCAGTCCACTCTTCGAGGAGAGCCTTTAGTTCACCGGAAACTACTCCATCTGCCAATGCCTTTTCTACCACGTGCGACAGACGCTCTCTCATCGTATTGGCAGCAATACGCATACCCAAGCCAAACTCGGCATTGTCTTCGAAGAGAGAGTTAGCCCATGCAGGCCCGTGGCCGCAAGCATCTGTAGTATAAGGAGTAGATGGAGCCGAAGCTGAATAGATAGACGAGCAACCCGTAGCATTGGCTACCATCTGACGCGTACCAAAGAGTTGTGAGATGAGCTTAACATAGGGAGTTTCACCACAACCCGAACAAGCTCCGGAGAACTCGAAGAGAGGTTGAGCGAACTGACTATTCTTCACATTGGCCAAAACATCTACCAATTTAGACTTATCGGTTACCTGCTTAACCATCTTATCCCAGTTATCCTGCTCGTCGTATTGGGTGGTAAGAGGCACCATCTCTAGAGCCTTACCATTCTTATTCCCCGGACAAACGTTGGCACAATTGCCACAGCCCAAGCAGTCGAGCACATCCACTTGTATGCGGAATCCTAAGCCGGCTTCCTTGAGACCCTTACCCATTGCCTCGAGCGTTGCAACACCGGTTGTGTTCTTTTCGTCAGCATCGAGGAGGAAAGGACGGATCGTTGCGTGAGGACACACAAAGGCACACTGGTTACATTGGATACAATTTTCCATCTTCCAGACGGGAACGAAGGTAGCCACACCACGCTTTTCGCTGGCTGCCGTACCATTATCCCATGTACCATCTTCGCGACCGATAAAGGCACTTACGGGTAGGTCGTCTCCAGCTTGTGCATTCACCTTGCGTACCACATCGTGGATAAAGTCCGTATCGTCTGTGTGGCGAACGGGAGCGTCATCTTCGAGATTTGCCCACTCTGCCTTCACAGGGATTTCGACGATCTCACTACCGCGGTCTACGGCAGCATAGTTCTTATTTACCACGTCGTCGCCCTTCTTAGCGTAGCTCTTCACGATGAATTTCTTCATCTGCTCTACAGCGAGATCGTAGGGGATGACGTTGGCAATCTTAAAGAATGCCGATTGCAAGATCGTATTGGTGCGGTTGCCCAAACCAATCTCCTGAGCAATAGCCGTTGCGTTGATCGTATAGAAGCGGATATTGTTTTTCGCTAAATAACGCTTTACCTTGTTGGGGAGATGTTGCTCAATATCTTCGGGAGCCCAGATGGAGTTGAGAAGGAATGTACCATTCTTCTTAAGCCCCTTGAGCACGTCGTACATATGGAGGTAGGCCGGCACGTGGCAAGCTACGAAGTCCGGAGTTACCACCAAATAGGTAGAACGAATGGGCTTATCGCCGAAGCGGAGGTGCGAAGCTGTGAAGCCGCCCGACTTTTTCGAGTCGTAAGCGAAGTAAGCCTGGCAGTATTTATTGGTATTATCCCCGATGATCTTCACCGAGTTTTTATTGGCACCTACGGTACCATCTGCACCAAGACCGAAGAACTTTGCTTCGAATGTGCCGTCGGCAAAGATGAGGTCTTCGTGTTGGGGAAGTGACGAGAAGGTAACGTCATCCACAATCCCGATGGTAAAATGATTCTTAGGAGTGGGGAGACTCAAATTCTCGAATACCGAGGCAATCTGAGCAGGAGTTGTATCCTTAGAAGATAGCCCGTAACGACCGCCTACGATGAGAGGGGCGTTTTCCTTTCCATAGAATACATTGCACACATCCATGTAGAGGGGATCGCCCAATGCACCGGGTTCTTTAGTGCGATCGAGCACAGCGATACGTTTTACCGAGGTGGGCAACGCCTTCAAGAAGTGCTTGATGCTAAACGGACGATAGAGGTGAACGGCAAGAAGACCTACCTTTTCGCCCTTAGCTTGGAGATAATCAATGGTTTCGCGGATCGCTTCCGTTGCCGAACCCATGGCGATAATTACGCGGTCTGCATCGGGGGCTCCATAGTAATCGAAGAGGTGATAGCTACGACCCGTAACCTCTGCCATCTTATCCATATACTCTTGTACCATATCGGGCACAGCGAGGTAGAACGGATTGGCAGCCTCTCTATTTTGGAAGTAAATATCCCCATTCTGAGCCGTACCACGAGTTACAGGCTTATTGGGAGTAAGAGCACGATTGCGGAAGGCGAGCAGAGCATCACGATCTACAAGTGGTGCAATATCTTCGTTGTCGAGGCTTTCGATCTTCTGAATTTCGTGCGAAGTACGGAAGCCGTCGAAGAAGTGGATAAAGGGAACTCGGCTCTTGATTGCCGTAAGATGAGCTACGGCCGCAAGGTCCATCACCTCCTGAACAGAACCTGTACAGAGCTGAGCAAAACCCGTCATACGTGCACTCATCACGTCTTGTTGGTCCCCAAAGATAGAAAGAGCTTGTGCTGCAATAGCACGAGCCGATACGTGGAAAACGCCCGGGAGCAACTCCCCGGCAATCTTGTACATATTGGGGAGCATGAGCAAAAGCCCCTGAGATGCCGTAAAGGTAGTAGCCAAAGCTCCTGCTTGCAGTGCCCCGTGCATAGCTGCAACGGCACCACCTTCGCTCTGCATTTCTTCTACATTTACAATTTCTCCGAATATGTTTTTACGCTTCTGAGCAGCCCATTCATCTACAAACTCAGCCATCGTAGACGATGGAGTGATGGGGTAAATAGCGGCTACTTCGCTAAACATATAGGCGATGTGTGCTGCGGCTTGATTACCGTCGCACGTCATCATTTTCTTTTGTTTTGCCATAGCTTGTATAAGTTTGATAATAGATATTTCTCTCTTTCGTTTTGTTTTTTGTCTGAGGGAAGTCTTCTAAAAGACTTAGTAGAGGAAGCCGAAAAGCCACAAGGGGATCACGTTGCGGCTCCCTACGTTAATGCCATGTACGGCATAGAAACGCTTAGGATGATAGCGAGCGGTTATCTCGCGATCCACACGGAACTCCTGCGTACCATCTATAATGAAATTGACATTGGCTCGTATCGATGCTTCGATGTTTCTACCTCGGCTTATCTGGTTGAGGAAGAATGTGCGGCACACATCGTTGTCCACGTGAGCCCCCACAGGAGTATGGGGCAATAGGGCATAGAGAAGGTTGGTATTCTGCAAATAGAAAACAGCAGGAGCCTTGACCTCCGCTGATCCATTCTTGTGTATCAAATTGACGAGGTGGGCATCGCGTAAGAAATTCACGTAATTGGTCACCGTTGCCCTAGAGGTATCAATCCCTTTGGCAAGGCGAGAGACATTGAGCAAAGAGGGCCCCTCCATGGCCATAAGGTAGATAAGCTTACGGAGCTTGGGGAGGAGACGCTGATCGATGTTGCGAATGTACATAACATCGACCTCCAGTGTCATGTTGATATTTTTAAGAATATCTTCAGAATAGCTGTGCTGCTCCATGAAATAGGGGTAGTAACCATGCTGAAAGTATTCATTGAGCCAATGTACCGGATTGAGCTTTGTCAGAATCTCCCGAGCGAGGTCAATATGACGATGGAGAATATCGTCCCACTGCACAAGAGGGAGCTCTACCCCCGTCTGAGAATAGATGAACTCTCGCAAAGAGAAGCCAAGCAATTCGTACGTTTTTCCCACCGGCTCCCATCCATTCGTGCCTGTGCCCACAATTAGTGGAGAGCCCGAGTAGATGATCTTGAGAGAGGGATACTTTTCGTAGCACTCTAGGAGTTCTTCTCGCCAAGAGGGATACTTAAAGATTTGGTCGAGCAGAAGCGTCTCGCCTCCACCCGCCACAAACTCTCCGGCAAACTCCACAAGAGTTTTTGTTGTAAATAGGAATTGGTTTAGATTGACGTATAGTGCCTTACGATTAAGAGGCCCATACTTTTCATTAGCCCAATCTAATAAGAAAGTGGTCTTACCCACTCCCCGAGCGCCCACAATCCCTACCAAGCGTTCTTTGGGGTCGATTTCATCCATCAGCGTGCGCCGTACCGTATTCTCACGTGCACGCAATAAATGATCGTGTGTCCTAAAAAGACTTTCCATTCTATTGATACCAATTTTTCGGTAACAAAGATAGGGAATACTTTCCATATTGCAATAAGCAAATGACAATAACGGGTAATTTAAGAGCAAAACAACCATTCCTAGGTATAGAAGTAGCACCTAATAACGACTTCCTTTTCTGGGGAGAAAAAGAAAATTTACAGGGAGATTCTTCTGCAAAAATCAGATAAAAACACCTCCAAAACCAGCCTAAAACAAAAAAAAAGAGGTGCCTATCTTTTTTCGGATAGACACCTTAATTTCTCGGCATAAGCAAGGGGGCGTTATGCCGGTGGGCGTGGAAAGAGCTGTATTAAGCTAGCTTTGCCATGAACTTATCCCGATAGACAGTGAAACGCTCCAGCGTGCCATGCCCAATCTCTCCTTGACTATCTTCGGCTCGAATGTCGAAGACGAGTTTACGCCCATCCACTTCGGTAAGGGTTGCCATCACACGCACCGTCTGACCTATTGCCGTGGCACGAGTGTGGTGTACATCAAGGTGGATCCCCACAGTAGATGCCCCTTCTTCGAGATGGGGAGCAACGAGTTGTAACGAGGCCTTCTCCATAAGAGCAATCATGGCAGGCGTGCCAAAAACGGGTAAATCTCCCGAGCCAACATGGATGGCGGAGTGGTGATCTTGGAGGGTTACCTCCAGCTGACAAGTTTGGTGGATAGGTAGCATATTTTTCTATTTTCTGTTGTTTATATTCCAGATACAAATGTACAAATATCCGACAGGTACCCTCCGCCTCATGCGCAAGGGAGGAGAACAAAAAAAAGCTCCCTGCCTAAGAGAGGAGGCTTATAAACCAACTCTCTAAAGACAGGGGAGCCTTATTGCTTATGAATATCCCCACTCTCGTGAGGAGAAAGGGTCGGGTTTAGCCGTTGTAGGGAACAAAGTCCGACTTTTCGGCACCACAGAGAGGGCAAGCCCAATCGTCTGGGATGGATTCAAAAGGAGTGCCGGGGGCGATGCCGCTATCGGGGTCTCCCACTTCGGGATCGTAGATGTACCCGCAGAGTTCACAGATGTACTTCTTCATAATTCTTTTCTCTTTCTATTATTTTCTTTCAGTTCTTATTTTCTGAGAACAAAGATAGTTGTTGTAGGAGCATAGGGTATTAAGAATCCATCTATACCCCTATAAACCGCGTCTTAATTAGGGGTCTGAGGAGCCTTGGGATCCTCTCCATATTTATTAGGACAACGCATTCCTTCCTGGGCGGCATAGATGATAAAAATAATTGACCCCACCACGGGGATAAGCGTAATCAAGAGGAACCAACCCGACTTGCCAATGTCGTGCAAACGACGTACAGAGACAGCAAGCGAAGGAATCATGAGAAATAAGGACACCACCGTAAGAAGTCCGTAGGTAGTGATAAAGCCTGGATTCCTAAAGATCTCGCCATACATATCTATGAGACCCCCACTCATATAAGCATCGAACACCCTCTCCCCAAAAACATCGGACATGATGAAAGGAAAGAGAATGAAAGACGATAAGAACTGAACTAGGTAACGGAAAATGAACGAAAAGAGCACGAATCCCCAGAACTCACGCCGTCTGGCTCGTCCGGAGAATTGCGCAAATCGCTTGGTGATACAGCCAATAAAATAGCTCCAGAGCGAAGGCTCGGGAGTATAGACTCTACCCTGCACATTTTCCCTCTCCCTTGCAGTACCAGGGAATGAGGGGGGCACCTCGGACGACGCCGAAGCCCCTTGATAAGGCGGAGGGGTAGCTACTGCAGGCTTAGCAGGAGGGGGAGTAGGTGCACTCTCTTGGGTTTGTGCAGCGAGTAATGCAGCTATCTCGGGCTCCTTATCCAATGCTATCCACTCGGCAAGCCCTTGGTACCAAACCCATTTTGCCCCTCTTAGAGGGGAGGGATCTCGACATAGCTCCTCGAGGGTGAATACCCCGACTTGCTCGCGGAGATTCGCCAAATGATACTCCCGTGCAAGCCCTTTTCGCTCCTTCCCCGGGAGAGCCGGCGGGAGTTCACCACCCTCTTGAGAGGGAGAAAAGTCATCAACTTCGGCAAGAGGTAGCCAGCGTGTCCACCCCTCACTCCATAGCAAAGTCTGATCGGGCAGAGCCATTTGCAAAATCTCTTGACGCGTAAAAGGACCCTCTTGCTGGTTGTTGCGTAAGATGTAATAGGTACGTTCCATACTTAATAATGCGAGTTAAGAGGATATTTCGGTGAGGGAGGAGGGAAAAGGAGCTCAATACAAAAGAGCTCGGGAGCAGGAAAGAAACCCCTATTTCTTTGCCTCTTCTTTTTTGGGAGTTGCCTCCGGAGCCTCCTTTTTGTAGGCCTTGTTAAGCTCCTCGATCACACGTGCAGTAATATCAAGTCCATCGGCTGCATAGAGGATATTATCGGCCTTTACGTTAGAAAGGATCAAGTCGAAACCCCAGTCTTTATTCATCTTGGCGATTTCCTCTTTGATGGTCTTATAGAGTTTTTCTTCGGCAGCTTCCTGCTCCTTCATGAGTTGCTCGGTGAGGCTCGCGTTGAGGGATTCCAACTCCTGTTGCATCTTCATCAGGCGAGCTTGCTCTGCTTCGGCAGCTTCGCGAGTGGCGAATTGATTGCTTTGCAACTTCTGCTGGAAGTTGGCTCCGGCACGCTGTAGATTATTCATCTTAGCCGAGAGCGAAGCACGACTGTCGTTGCTCTTCTTCTCAAGCGTAGCCTTCATCTCGGTGTACTGCTCGTAGTTATTGAGCACAGAGTCTAGCTCTACATAGGCAATTTTGAGTCCATTTGATGGTTGAGAAGCCAAAGAATCGGACACGTTGGCAGTACTATTTGTACTTTGACACGCAGTACCCAATGCGAGTATTGCAAGAGCTACAAAAGAGGCCACTAGGGCTTGTTTGAATGATTGCATGAGGATTGTCTATTCTATCTTTTTCCTATTTATTAGCAGTATCGATACGGTCGAAAAGATTCTTCCTGCGCGCCTCGGCCTCCATTTGGCTATTGGCACAATGGATTCCCTTCTCCCTGAGCGCTTTATTTGCTTCTATGTGCGTACTAGGGAACTTGCCCCCACGAACAAAAAAGACACGACCCCCCAAAAGAAGCACTGCCAAGAGCACGATTATGAGGGCAATTATCAGTATTATCGGCATTTTGTTCTATATTTGTAGCACAAAGATAAGTATAAATAGAACATAGAGAAACGCTATGAACATCACTGAACTCAAGCCCTCTGCAATATGGGGCTACTTCCACCAAATCACTCAAGTGCCTCGTCCGAGCAAAAAAGAAGAGAAGATCCTTGCTTTTCTTAAGAAATTTGCCGAAGAGCACAAATTAGAATACGACCAAGATGCCGCTGGTAATATCGTTATTCGCAAACCTGCCTCCAAAGGCTATGAAAACCGCAAGACGGTAATTCTTCAGAGCCACGTGGATATGGTTTGTGAGAAAAACAACGATACAATCCACGACTTCGACAACGACCCCATCCGCACAATTATTGACGGAGACTGGGTGCGCGCCGATGGTACAACACTGGGCGCCGACAACGGAATAGGCGTTGCTGCAGAAATGGCGGTACTAACAGACGATACGCTAGAGCATGGTCCTATCGAATGTCTCTTCACCGTTGACGAAGAAACCGGATTGACAGGAGCCATGAACCTAGCCCCCGGATTCGTAAAAGGTACCATCCTTCTAAACCTCGATAGCGAAGACGAAGGCGAAATGTTTATCGGTTGCGCCGGAGGTATGGGCACAATGGCTTACTACAAATACAGCCAAGAGAAGGCTCCCCAAGACTACTACTATGCTACCATCAAGGTGAGTGGTCTCAAGGGCGGACACTCAGGGGGTGACATCCATGTAGGGCTTGGTGCTGCCACCAAGATCATCACCCGCGCACTCTACGCTGTACGCGAAAAGATGCCTATGGTGCTTGCACACATCGACGGCGGTAACCTACACAACGCCATCGCTCGCGAGGCAACTGCCGTAATCGGGGTGCCTATGGATAAAAAAGAAGCTCTCAGCGTGATCATCAATGAGCTTGATGGCGATGTTCGTCAGGAGCTAAAAGCCGTAGATCCTAGCGTTAAGATTACGGTAAATACAGCCGACGCTCCCGCCCACGTTGTAGATGCCGATACAACTCGTCGCCTTATCTTAGGACTCTACAGCTGCCCCCACGGCGTGATGGGCATGAGCCACAGCATCGAAGGCCTTGTAGAAACCTCTACCAACCTCGCCTCTATCAAGATGAAAGAAGAGGGCGTAATCCGCGTAGAAACGAGCCAACGCTCTTCTAGCGAATCCCTCAAGACGGATGTTGGTAATATGGTGAAGGCTGTATTCGAATTGAGCGGAGCCGAAGTGGAAGTACGCGACGGCTATCCCGGTTGGAGCCCCAATACGGATTCGCCCATCCTCAAGGTTACGGTGGATGCCTACAAGAAACTCTTTGGCAAAGAACCTGCCGTTAAGGCGATCCATGCCGGGCTAGAGTGCGGACTCTTCCTTAGCAAATATCCCTACCTAGACATGGTTTCGTTTGGTCCTACACTACGCGACGTTCACTCTCCCGTAGAAAAGATGGAGATCGCCACGGTAGATCTTTTCTGGCGTCACCTTGTAGAGGTACTAAAAAATATCCCCCAAGCATAAACTTTAGGGAGCGATTCTTTACCTGAATCCAATCGCTGGGCCCCATAGCAATGTTCTGTTGCTGTGGGGCTTTTTCGTTTCCATTAGTTAGACAAGGAGGCAAAAGAAAGAGCCACCCATTCGCCACTTTCTTTTCTCATCCTGAGAGCAAAGCCCATCCGCTCTAGGGCAGAGGTGATGATTTGTTCGTCTTCTCCCACGTAAAATCCGCTCACGAGCAAAAGCCCTCCGGGGGATAGTAGTGTTTTATATCGGGGCAAGTCGTGCAGGATGATATTGCGATGGATGTTGGCAAGAAGGCAATCAAAAGCACCTTCGCTCAACGCCAATTCCTCTAGTATTCCTGCGTAAAAAGAGCAGGGAGTCGTAAGTCCATTCAACTCCACATTATGCCGAGCATTCTCTACCGCCGTAGCGTCAATATCAACAAAGCTAACACTCTCGGCACCCAAGAGGGCTGCGGCAATCCCCAAGACGCCGGTACCGCACCCTACATCCAGCACACGTGCGTGAGCAAGAGCCGATTTTTCCTCAAGGAGGAGGGAGAGCATCATCTGTGTCGTATGGTGTGCCCCGCTACCAAAAGCACAGCGCGGCTCTAGTAGCAACTCCCGCGCAGCACGAGACGAGGGGGCGTGATAGGGTGCTCGCACATACAAATCTTCGCCCAAAGCCAGTGGTGTGAAACTCTCCGTTTCCCAACGGCTATTCCAGTTCTCACTGGCACAAGCGGAAGAAGTGTACAAAAAAGACAAGGGGAGATACTCCAAATGCCACACGCCTTCGTCGGGGAGAGAGGCGAAAAAGCGTTCACTCACATAGCCCACGAGACGCCCCTCCTCGGGATACTCCTCAAACGTTTCGAAGCCAATATCTGCCAAACTTTGGCTCAGAATTGGAAGATAAATCGAGGCATCCCACTCGGCAGTATCGCCCTCGCGGCTCAAGCTAAAAGTGTATTGTTTGTATCTCATCTTGGGACACAAAAGTACAGAAAGAGACAAAAAAGGGAAGCCGATAGGAGCAAAAGAAGCGCTCTTCTCGGTTTCCCATCTAGTAAAATCGCCCTCTCCGGAGAGACTTTCTCAGCCTCCCCCTCGAGTGACAAATTCTTACTTCAGGCCTTCAAAAGGAGCGGAAAAACTAATAGGTTCTACCTGGAAGTAAAGGTCGGGGCAATTGAAAACAATAAAGTATTTTCCTTCACTCTTCTCATCTTGTTTCAGTGTTTTGAGAACTTCAATGCCTTTCTTTGAACCGGGCTTTCCTCCTCCGCAATGGATCCAAAAAGAAAGAACCTTTGTCTGGTAAATGCCCGAATCTTGGTAGGGTCTGTTCTCACGGACATCAATTGTTACCGTGTAGGGTTCGTTCGGCTTGTAACCATTCTGAGGGGTAGCTCCCTCTAAGAATGCAGCCATCTGATAGGGACGAGCATAGTTTATATCCTTACCAAAAAGCTCTTTAAGTCGCTGTACGCAGCTATTCACGTTGGTAATCGTATTGCACAACTTAAGGCATTCTAGACCCACATTGCGATTGCGACGGTACATCTCCATCGCCATAACTTCTAAAGCTGCAGCACCCTGAGGCTCCTTTCCGATTTGCTCACGCACCTGCATGAACTCGGCAACAGAGGCGGGGAAACGATTGAAACTTACTGAGCCACTTTGCCCGGGGGTGTGCTCTTCGTGGTCTATTTCCCCGGTCATTGTAACCTCAAGAGGCTCAAGCTCCTTCACTCCTTTTACTTGCACCTTACATACAGCGCGAGCAGATCCGGAGGAAGCCGTGATCTTTACATTCCCCTCTGCAACCCCCGCTACAGTACCATCGGGCATAACGGTAGCAACTCTCTCGTTGCTCGAAGACCAGGTAACAAACTTGACCTTGGCCTCGGCATTGAGTACAGCCGTGAGTTGTTTAGTTTCATTGACCATGAGGGTCATCTCAGTTGCACTGAGGGTAATCCCCGTAGCGTCACTAGGATCGTCTGGGCTAGAGCCATTATTCTTAAGGTCACATCCCGAGCAGACAATACCCATCAAAATGAGCATAGCTGCAGTAGTCAACGAGGGAATCCATGTTTTCATTTTGTTCATAGTGTTTGTAATTTTAAGTGATTTGTCTATTTCTATTTTGTCTTTTTCCCATCACCCCTTCCTCTCTCTAGGCGGAGAATACAAGGGACGTGGGATGAAAATATCAATCCTTAGAGCATTAATCTCTTCTTCCTACTCTTCATTTGTATACGAAGGCTGCGTAGTATTTTTCACCGTTGTGTCCATGGCGTAGCTCCCAATACGAAACAAAGGTACTATTTATTTTCGCACAAGCGAATCCATTTTCTGTAAGGAGAAGAAAAAAAGCTCAGCCAATAAAAAATCAGAACCCACCCAAAAAGGCACCCCATTACAGGGTGGAATTTTTAGATTTCTCAGGCAGCAACGAAATAAAACTCAGCTTATATCCCTAGGGAAATTAGGCTGAACGCCTACCATCTATTACGTAGCTCAAAACAAGGCGAGAGGCAGCTCTACCAAAAAAACACCCCTGCCTCTCGCTGGTGGAGAGACAGGGGCTATACTCTTTATGAGGAATCGAATCGGGATTAGTGCGCTACACGCTCAAGCCACTTAACCATAGCCAACATGATTCCCATGGAGATAATGCAGACAATTGCAAATACTGTCCAGCACTGCCAGAGAGGGATCTTGTTGTACATCAACGGACCAATCCAAATTAGCAAGTTACCGATGGCAGTTGCTCCGAGCCACAAGCCTTGGCACAAACCCTGCAAGTGCTTGGGAGCAACCTTAGATACAAACGACAACCCCAGAGGTGAGATAAAGAGCTCTGCCACCGTAAGGAAGAAATAGGTAACGATGAGCACCCAAGCCCCGGACTTCATGGCATTTTGTGCCGTTTGATCCATAGCGCGGAATTCGTCGCCCGAGGGGAATCCATTGATCATTGACAAGATTGCCAAGAACACATAGGCAATGGCAGCAATAGCCATACCGATGGCAATCTTACGAGGAGTAGAAATGCTTCTTCCTCTACGTGCCAATGCCCCAAAGATAGCCATGATGATGGGGGTGAGCACAATCACGAAGAAGGGATTCACAGCCTGCCAAATTTCGGGGGGAATAGAGGAGGTTACGATAAAGTCACGAGCAAAAACAGAGAGTGACTGTCCGTTTTGGTGGAAAGAGAACCAGAAGAAGATGGCAACACCCAATACTGCAAAGAGAGCATACAAACGACGCTTAATCTCAGACGCCATAGCAGCCTTTTCTTCGGGCGTATAGTCTACTGCCTTGTGCGCTTCTTTCTTAGCAGGGTTAGGCAATTGCTTCTTTGTTACAACAAAAATCACCATAGAGATAAGCATGGCAACAACGGAAGCAATAAACGAGTAGTGCACCCCGGCATTGAATATATCTAGGTATCTTTGGCAGAATTCAAGAGTCACTTCTGAGCCACCAACTTCGGATACCAACTTGGTGATATTGTCCAAATCTTGTCCTACCAAGTTGCCTCCGTTATTGATAAACTTATGGCACAATTCGGGCAAACTTGCGTTGTAGGTCAAGTTATGAACTCCGAGCCACCAGCTTCTCAAGAGAGGGGCAACGAAGGGAGCAATGAGACCACCGATATTGATGAAAACATAGAAGATTTGGAACCCGGAGTCGCGCTTCCCTTTAGCAAGACGGAGAGCTTCTTCGCCTTCTTTGGCAGCCTCGGTTTCCAAGTCGTCGTACATCTGCCCCACAATGGCTTGCAGGTTACCCTTGAAAAGCCCGTTACCAAAAGCGATGAGCAACAGGGCAAAGCAAGTGAAGGGGAGCAGCCAGCTGATGTTGTCGGATGTAGACATGATGGGGATAGAAATCAAGACGTACCCCAACGTCATAACGGCTAGACCCGAAATGATCGTTGCCTTATAATTCTGACTTCTATCGGCAACAATACCCCCAACAAGGCTGAGGATGTAAATCAATGCGTAGAAGACGGAGTAGATCACACCACTCGTGGTGTCGTCCAATCCAAACTTGGAACAGAGGAATAGCAGTAGCACTGCGTTCATAATGTAGTAGCCAAAGCGTTCCCCCATGTTACTAAGGGCTGCCGCTACAAGTCCTTTCGGATGATTTTTGAACATACTGGTTACTAGGAATTAATATGATTAATGATTTTGAATTTACAAGCTCACTACGGCATCGGTGTTGCTAGCGGATTAATACCAAGCAAAGCCCCCGTATCCGTATCAAAGAGGATGGAAAAAGTGTTGTCTTTGCTCTTAGGGATTTGGTTAGCAAGCGAAACTCGTGTGCCAAACTGAGTAATGGGCACCTCCACCTCGGCAAAGAGGCGAGAGCCCTTCTGGAGGCGAACAGTGGCGCTCCCCGGCAAATTATATATGATACCATGCAACTTCCGCTCCTGTTTTGCGAGTTCCTCGGGAGAAAGCAGAGGTGCGCGGCGCGTTGCCTTCAGGTCTAACGTAATCGCTTCTCCCTCTCGGCTCGTTGCCGGGAGTAACCCCACGACGGGAGAAAAGCGAGCGATGGTGCGGTGGTTTATCTCCTCCTCCGGCTCTACTTTATAGTGTTGTGTAAGGGGTTCACGCATAGTCGTCCCCACAAAAAGACGCTCCACAGCCGCAATTTGTCCCTCAAGACGAGAGACAGCAAGGGTGTAGGCCTCTCCCTCTCGGGGGGCATACTCTGCCTTGCCCGAAAGCAAACTCATGAGATCTTCTCGAAGAGAAAAAAGATGATTAGCGGCAATTTGAGCCTTTTTAGCACGCGAAGTAGCCAAAGCGAACTCCCGAGGGAGCAAGGGATCTACTCCCTCTTGCCTAGGGGCAAACGGCGGAGATGCAACCTCCTCTTGTAGGGGCGTGGAATAGCCGTTGATACCCGACAGTATTCCATTTTTGGTTAGAGCGACATAGCTATAGGGCTGTGCTACCTTAAACTCCACCAGGTAACTATAGTTTTCGTCGGGAACTCCCAACGAACGAACTTCTGCCGACTCAATCTCATACGATATGGTCAATTCGGTAGCCACTTTCTGCCCGAGAAGAAGTGGGGCATAATCCGAAAATTCTCCCGGAGTTACGGTTGTTTTTACGACCCTTAGAGCTATATCCAACCGGCTCTTAGGCAAGTAGTAGACGACGCCTCGGTCTTGATATTCGGTAGCGGAGTAGCGTACAACATCAGTCTGCGCCCACATCATCATGGGACATAAAATGATGAAAGCCACAGAGAGGGCTAGTTGCTGTAAAGCCTTGCGCATGATACCATTTGCCAAATTCGTGAGAACAAAACTAATCAATTCCCTTATATTGGCTAGCCTTTATGACAAAAAATCTCTTTTCACACTCCTCGAAAGGGCTCATTTCGTTTGGTGCTGTGCAGAGAGCATTCCGCAGGCGGCAGCGATGTCTTCCCCTCGCGAAGCTCGTATCGTTGTAGGCACTCCCGCGGCGTTGAGATAGTCTGCAAAGCGTTGCATTCGCTCCTCTTGGGAAGAGGGCAAAGCCACATTGGGGATACGATGGTAACGGATCAGATTGATATGACACTCGAGAGGACGGATAAGCCGCAGGAGTGCTTTGGCATGGGCGATATCGTCGTTAAGCCCCCCGAAAACGATGTACTCAAAAGTAAGTCTACGCTGACCCGAGAAGTTATACCGCTTGAGGGTCTCTATCGTTTTCTCTATGGGCATGGCTCGCTCTATGGGCATCATCGAGAGTCGCTCCTCGGGGAGTGCATTATGCAAACTAATCGCAAGGTGACAAGAGCATTGCTCCAAAAACTTAGAAAGCCCCGGTTCCAATCCGATAGACGATAACGTGATTCTCTTGGGGCTCATGGCCAACCCCGAGGGATGCGTAAGACAGGCAATGCTCTTGAGTACGGCCTCCACATTGTCGAGCGGCTCCCCCATTCCCATATAAACGATATTGGTAAGCTTGTCACTATCAGGTATGGAAAGAATCTGATTTACAATCTCGGCAGAGGTAAGATTACCCTTGAATCCCTGCTTCCCGGTCATACAAAAGAGGCAATCCATCTTGCATCCGATCTGGGAAGAGACGCATAGCGTTGCGCGATCCCCCTCAGGGATGAAAACACTCTCGACGTACTGCGCCCCATCACCCACGGCAAAGAGGAACTTGCGCGTACCGTCTTTGGAGTCGGCTCGTGCTACGGGTGCCTTTCGCCCTATCGTTGCTTTCTCTTGCAGCAAAGCACGGTGGCGAAGGGAGATATTGGTCATTTCGTCAAAGGAAGTGACGCGTTTGTTGTAAATCCAATCTGCCAGCTGCCGACCTGCGAACTTAGGCATCCCGATGGAGAGAGCAAGGCCGGTAAGCTCCTCGGGTAGCATCCCTAATAGGGTAATCATACAGAGTGAAAGGGGGCTAATCTACCAATTCAAAATCGATTTGCCGACGCTCAAAGTCGCTATGGATGGCACGCACGCGCACCGTATCTCCAAGGGTAAACTTACGTCTATACCGCCGACCCACAAGGGCAAAATTCTTCTCGTCGTAGTCGTAGAAGTCGTCATTAAGAAGTCGCATTGGCACCAACCCCTCACAATGCGAATGGGTTAGTTCCACATAGAACCCCCACTCCGCCACATTGGAGATAACCCCATCAAATACTTTGCCTAGGCGTGTACTCATATACTCTACCTGCTTGTAACGTACGGAGTCTCGCTCGGCTTTAGCGGCTACTTGCTCCTGATCGCTACAATGTTGGGCGTACGCCTCGTACTCCGCTTGCGGCACACTGCCCTCGCCTGCCATATAGCGGGCAACAAGACGATGCACCAAAAGGTCGGGATAACGGCGGATAGGCGAAGTAAAATGGGTGTAATACTCAAAAGCCAAACCATAGTGACCGATATTTTCTGTACTGTACTCAGCACGAGCCATCGTGCGTACAGCCATGGTTTGGATGAGCGTTGCCTCAGGCTTATCTTGCGAAGCCTCAATCACGGCATTGAGGTTCTTGCTAATGGCACTAGCCTCGGTAGCGTTTTTGAACTGGTAGCCAAAGCGACGAATGAACGCCCCCATCTGATTCAGTTTGTCCCCATCGGGGAGGTCGTGGATGCGGTATATAAAGGTCTTGGCGTCCCCATTACTATTGCGCTGCTTTTTGCCAAACTCGGTAGCGACCGTCCTATTGGCAAGGAGCATAAACTCCTCAATTAGTTCGTTTGCCGTACCATGAGGGCGAGCCGCAACGTCTACGGGATGCCCCTCGGCATCGAGTACAAACTGTACCTCCTGACTTGTAAAATTGATCGTCCCTTGGGCAAAGCGACGCTTCCGAAGGAGCTGAGCGAGACTATGTAGCGAGAGGATAACCTCGGCATCGTCGCCCTCCTTCGTGTCAATCACTTGCTGCGCCTCCTCGTAGGCATAGCGTCGGTTGCTCTCTATGATGGTACGCCCAATACGATACGACTGTACCTCAGCCGCTTCGTTAAGCACGAATACACACGAGAAGGCAAGGCGCGCTTCGTTGGGTCGCAGACTGCACAAATCATTACAAAGCCGCTCCGGCAGCATGGGAATCGTACGGTCTACAAGATAGATACTTGTAGCTCGCTCATAAGCCTCCTTGTCAATCACACTCCCCGGGGTTACGTAGTAACTTACGTCCGCAATATGCACACCGACCTCCACAAGGCCACCCTCCAACTTACGCCACGAAAGGGCATCGTCAAAGTCTTTGGCATCGGCAGGATCTATGGTAAGCGTGAAGACTTCTCTAAAATCTTCTCTCTTTGCCATCTCCTCACTGGGGATACCTGAGGGTATCTGACGCGCAGCCTCCTCAGCCTCTTCGGGGTAAGAATAGGGGAGATCGTACTCCGCCAAGATAGCGTGCATCTCGGTATCATTGTCTCCGGCTGCCCCCAAGACCTCTACCACTTCGCCCGTAGGCTCGGGCTCTCGTGGCCCCCAATGCGCAATTCGGACAATGGCCTTATCGTTGTTTTTAGCCCCTGCCAACGCCTCTCGGGGGAGCAGGATGCGACTATCGAGGGCACGATCTTCGGTATGCAGATAGGAAAAACCTTTCGTAACGACAACGCGCCCCACATAGGTAGAGCGACGGCGCTGCAAGACCTCCACTACCTGCCCCGTGCGAGTACGACGCGCCTTGAGTGGGAAAAGAGCCACACGCACTCGGTCTCCCGGTAGGGCATGCTCCGGATTATTTCTATCAGAAACGATAACCTCCGCGCTCTCATCGTCGGGCACAACCACGCAATAATTACGGCGAGACTCGAAGACGCCCTCCAGCATTTCGGCACCCACTTGGTAGCGGTAACGCCCAATCTCCACTTGTGTAAGCATACCCTGCTCTACCAGAGACTCCAGCGTACGCACCACAAACTGCTTCTCAGACATGGTGGTAAAGCCCAGACTTGCGGCTACGGCCTTGTAATTTACCACCTCGCGAGGGTGGCGAGTAAAATAATCTATGATGCTATCCACAATCTTATGACCCGAGAGACGCTTATTCCGTGCAAGCCGCTTAGTACCCGACTTGCGCGCCGTAGCTTTGCGTCGCCCCGTTATTGTTGTAGATTTTGTTGACTTCTTTTTCATATTACTTTGTCATACTCCCCTCCCCTTTCAGCAGAGAGTAAGGGAGAGAAAGGGGAGGAGAAAGAAAAAAGATCACTGCTCGGGGCGATACTTACCGCCCTCTTCATCACCCAAAATGCCCAAGTAACTCACGTAACGCGATGGGGCAATCTCTCCTCGCTCTAGGGCTGCTTGCACGGCACACCCCGGCTCATTGATATGGGTACAATTGCTAAATCGGCACCCCTCACTCAGGGCAAAAAACTCCCGAAAGTAGTGATGCGCATTGTGCTCATTCATCTCCAGCGTACCAAAACCTTTGATGCCGGGAGAGTCGATAAGATACCCACCGCCACGCTCGGCAGCGAGGGGAATCATAGCACTATAAGTAGTCGTATGCATACCCGTACCATGTGCCAAACTGATGCTGTGGGTACGCAAAGAAGAACCCGGGAGCAGGGCGTTGATAAGACTACTCTTGCCTACTCCGGAGTGCCCACTGAGGAGCACAATACGCCCTGCTATATGCGGCCAAACCTCCTCCAGACCTATCCCTTCTGTCGCCGAGATGGAGAGTGTAGGATAACCCAAGGGAGCATAAATCGATTGCCACTCGGCTAGCCGCCTATTCTCCTCCTCTCCGTAGAGGTCTATCTTATTAAAAAGCAAAACAACGGGGATGTCATACGCCTCCGCTGTTGCCAAAAAACGATCGACAAAAGTAAAGCTTGTCTCAGGCTGTATCATCGTAACCACGAGCAAAGCCACATCTATATTGGCCGCAAGTATATGCGACTCCTTAGAGAGGTTAGAAGCCTTGCGGATGATGTAGTTACGCCTAGGGCAGATAGCGGTAATGTAGTAGGGGTGCTCCAAATCCTCTCGAGTAGGCTGCAACTCCACCCTATCTCCCACCACCACGGGGTTGGTAGAGCGGATTCCCTTGAGCCGCAAATTCCCCTTTACGAGAGCGTCACACTCCCCTCCGTCACCATCGAGCAATACCCGACACAGATTGCCAACGCAGCGCAGTACGAGCCCTGTCATTTTAGTTATTAGATGTTAGAGAAGAAGCCTCGGGGAGCTAAAGCACTCTCCCTCAAAGAAGAGCCAAAGCCTCCCTGCTCCGCCGTTGCATCTCTAAATCTAAATCAAACGGTAAGGATTTCCTTCTCCTTGGCAGCGAAGAGTTCGTCGCAACGAGATATGTACTTATCGTGTAGCTTCTGAATTGCTGCCTCGGCATCCTTGGCAACATCTTCGGGAGTGCCGTCTGCCTTTACGCTCTTCTTAACGGCATCTATAGCATCGCGGCGCGCATTACGCACGCTTATTTTTGCCTCTTCTACCTCGCCCTTTACCTGCTTTACAAGCACCTTACGACGCTCTTCGGTAAGAGGGGGAATGCCAATGCGGATAAGATCGCCGTTATTCTCGGGCATAATCCCAAGGGGTGAGTCGATAATGGCCTTCTCAATATCCTTGATAATCTTCTTCTCCCAAGGAGTAATAACGATAGTACGTGCATCGGGCACAGTCACGGTACCGACCTGATTGAGGGGAGTCATCGTGCCATAGTAAGACACCATAATGTCGTCGAGTATCTTGGGATTGGCTTTGCCGGCACGTATGTGTGCGAGCTTTTCGTCGAGATACTCAATGGCATTTTGCATCCCTGTTTCTGCCTGCTGTTGGTATTGCTTTACGTCACTCATATTGTCTATTGATGGGGGAATGTGTATTTGTTAGTTATGTACAAGGGTACCTATCGGGTCTCCACCGAGTAGTTTGGATAGGTTGCCGGGGGTATCCATATCAAACACCATAATCGGGAGATTGTTCTCTTTGCAGAGGGTCATAGCGGTAAGATCCATTACCTTAAGATTGCGCGTATAGACTTCGTCAAAGGTAATTTTATCGAATCGTGTCGCTGTTGGGTCTCGTTCAGGATCGGCAGTATAGATACCATCCACACGCGTGCCTTTGAGTAGGTAGTCCGCCTTGATTTCCACCGCACGTAGGGCAGAAGCAGTATCCGTTGTGAAGAAAGGATTGCCCGTACCACCGGCAAAGAGAGCCACATATCCCTCTTCTAGCTTTTCTATTGCCTCATGCGAACTGTAGAGGCGAGCCACCGGCTCCATGCGAATAGCCGTGTATACGATGGACTTGCAGCCAATAGCCTTGAGGGCTGAGCCTAGAGCAAGTGCATTGATTACGGTGGCAAGCATTCCCATTTGGTCGCCCGTGGTTCGATCGAATCCACGTGCTGCACCACTCATTCCTCTAAAGATATTGCCCCCTCCTATCACGATACCTATTTGGCAACCACGGGCTGCCTCTTGGGCGATTTCTTGGGCATAAGCCGCCAATCTTGCATCATCTATACCATGACCGGAACCGGCGGCGAGCGACTCTCCGCTCAACTTTAGTAGTACTCTTCGGGGTTTCTGCATTGCTTTCTTCTCTTACAATTATATGCCACAAAGATAGCAATTGTTTTCTGCCCAAAGGGAACGTAGAAGGCGGTACAGATTGCAGATAGAAAGCGAATCAATCGGATGGAGAAAAAACCACAGGGTAAAACTTTTTCCGTTTCTGCCCGAAACAAAAAATTTTCTTGGGCAGAAATGCCCCTCTTTTTTGGCTGAAAAGGGAAAATTTTTCACCCAATACTTTTCTCGTTTTTTGGGTGGAAAAAATTCAAAAGACACCGGACTTCATCCACGAAGTCACACAAGGTAAGAAAAAGAGAAGGAGAGCGACGGAGCAGCTACACGCAGTCGGAGAGCGTGACGCTAGCCCCTCCCACTTGCCCTTTGAAGGGGGGATACTCTTTCGTCAGCCGTACCATAATCCCCTCAACTTGGGGGAACTGCCCACGAATATGCCTCAAGATACGCCCTGCGGCGTGCTCCAGCAGCTCCGAAGGGATAGCCATCTCCTCCTCCACAGCCGCATACACCTCGGCATAGTTAAGCGTATCTTGGAGTTGATCGGAGAGCGCAGCACGAGAGAGATCGACCGATAGCTCCAAATCTACAGAGAACCAATTGCCCACCTTTTTCTCCTGAGGGAGTACGCCATGGTAGGCATAGAAACGCATGGCGTTGAGCGAGATTTTACTAGTCATTAAGAGGGATTTTTATACGAAATGTGGTGCCAATACCTACCTCACTGCGCAAGAGTGTAATACGCCCATGGTGATAGGTCTCGACAATGCGGCGAGCCAGCGACAAGCCCAAGCCCCATCCGCGACTCTTGGTTGTGAACCCAGGGTTGAAGATGCGCCTACGATGGCGAGGAGCGATACCGCGACCCGTATCGGTTATATCAATAAGGGCGGCATGCCCCCTACGCTCTATGGCAATGGTGATTTCTCCCTTCCCCTGCATGGCATCGACGGCATTCTTAACGAGATTCTCAATAACCCAGCTCCACAGAGCAGGGATAAGCATAACCGGTAGCGGCTCCGAGGGGAAGTCGTAAAAGAGGGTGACCCCACGGCTAATGCGCGTGGAAATATAGCGAGCGGAGGTAGCGACCTCTTCGGCAAGGTCGCATCGTTCGAAATGGGGTTCCGACCCTATTTTTTGGAATCGGTGCGCAATGGTCTGTAGACGCTCCACATCCTTGTCCATCTCTACAAGCGACTCTTCTGCAATGCCCTCAGCCCGCAACAATTCGAGCCATGCTAAGAGAGACGAAATGGGCGTACCCAGCTGGTGTGCCGTCTCCTTCGAGAGGCCTACCCAAAGGCGGTTTTGTGCATTGCGCTTTGCCCACACGGCGGCGATAATCACGATGCCGACAAAGAGAATGAAAACAACGCCCTGCAGCCAAGGGAAGAGCGTCAAACTCTCCAGTGTAGAGCTATCCGAATAGTAGAGATATTGGTACCCCTCCGCGCCTAAATCTATGGCAATGGGCGGATACCCCCCTCGCACCTGAGCGAGATAGCGACTCAGGTATTCTAGCGTATCGCGCCCCTCCGGAATGGAAATGTTGTTAAAAGAGACAATCGAATCCCTATCTGTCAGGAGAAGTATAGGTATGGTCTCATTGCTTTGTATGATATGGAGCATCAGATTGAGGGCATTTTCTTCGCTATCACTGGCAAGCCCCTCCGTTGCCTCCGCCCACAACTCCATTTTGGCTCGCTCGTCTGCCACCATCTTGCGGTGCAGTTGCTGTGATAGCACCACAGGCAGCGTAGCTACAGCAATAGCCAAGAGAGCCAGCAAGATATTGAGGGAAAGGCTATAATGCTTCATACTGCAAAGTTAAAGTACAGCCTGCTTACTCCAGCGAACAAGCCCCACTACGGCCAGAACCGTATAGACGACAAAAAAAGCGGCCGTGATGTAGAAGCCCTGCAAGAAGTAGAGCGTACAATAGAGCGCATTGGAGACAATCCAACAATACCAATTCTCTAGGAACTTCTTCGCCAATAGCCACATCCCCACAAAGCCACAGCAGGTGGCTATGCTATCCAATAGGGGATAGGGGCTATCCGTCAGGTAGGCAAAAAGAGGCAACAGAGCACAGGACAAAGCCACGACTCCCCCAAGAAGTGCGGCGAGAGTAAGCACCCGATTTTTTCGCTGTTGCCGTACAAAACTCCTAATTGCCCCTTCGTCTTCCGTAGTTTTTCCCTGCCTTGCCCAGAGCCACCAGCCCCAAATGGAGGTAATGAGGTAGTAAAGATTGACAATAATATTGCCGTACACCTTGCTCTGCCACGAGATATAAATATAGAACAAGGGGAGCAGTACCCCCACGCGCCAGAGCCACATACTTGCCTTTACCTCAAGTACAAGATAGAGCACCCCGAGGGCAGCTGCTACAAGTTCGATAATCTGAATATAGTCCACAAGAAGTGAAAGGGTTAGGGATTTATACTTAGAATTTGGGAGGGAAGAGCCCCTCGATATACTGCTGCATCACCCCGCGCACTTTCGCTCTATTGGTACAACCATTGGCTAGAAGGGCTATGGCATAGACCCGCCTTTGATAGTAAAGATACCCGGCATAGGTCTGCACCCCTCTCATAGATCCACTTTTGCAATAGAGTTTAAGAGAAGTTCCCGGCATAAAACTTTTGACCGTTCCTTCCCGACCCACTCTAGGGAGCGATTGTGCAAAAGCATCAAGCGTATTCCCACGTGCCTTAGTAGAGACCCCTACGAGCAAAGCTACCATATCTTGAGCAGATAGTCTATTGGCACGAGTGAGACCCGACCCATCGTAGAGATGCGCCTTTGGAGAGAGAGTCACCCCCCAACCGCTCAAAACATCCTGCTCCCGAAGCCAGGCCGCGTTACTTGTTGCCCCATTCTCTTTTACAAGTGCTTTGAAAAGGGCTTCGGCATAATGATTGAGGCTTCGGTAATTCATTTCTCGGCAAAGATCCCTCAAAGAGGGGGAGTAGTAACGCCCTATCAGAGTACGAGGATGAGAGGAAGACTCAAAACGCGCCTCCTCTTGCCCCAAGATTTCAACACCCTGCCCCTCAAGCGTAGCACGCAACAAGCGAGCTGCATGCAGAGGTGGATGCGGAAGATCTATAGCCACACGCACACTCTCTCTGTTGCAAGGGAGCGTGCCCAATAGCGTGCGATGCTCTACAAGGTTAATACCATCTCCCTCCCAACCCTGCGTTTTGCAGTTTACTTTTAGGCGGTTGTCGAGCGTGAGTTGAACCCCCTTGGGGTAGGTGCCTACAAGGCGGATGCTATCTTTTACCCCCCCGGTTGCGAAATAGAGATCGAGCCAATTGTCGTACAAATTGAAGCCATATACCCCTGCGGCGTAATAGTCCCCACGATCATCGGGAGCCCAACGGGGGTGAATGCCCATGCGCTCGAAGCGAGAGGCATCTATCACAATATTCCCCTCTATTCTACGGATGCCTTTTGCCTGTACGGTCTGGAGTACACTCTGCTGCCAGCGCTCTTTGTCTTGCTCGAAGAACTTAGAATCGATGGAGGGATCTCCGCTCCCTATTACTAGAAGATTGCCGTAGAGCACTCCCTTCTTCAGCTCTCCCTCCATGTACAATTCGGTGCAAAAAGAGTAGTCCGCTCCAAGCGACTCCAGAGCCGTAGCCGCAGTAAACAGTTTGGTAATGGAGGCTGGAGTACACATCTCCTCGGGGCGATAGGCAGCCCAAAGTGTATCCAGACTCACATCCTGTACCGCAAAAGAATAACGCGCAACTCCGGACTCTTCGCTCGCACGAATCAAGCTATCAACACGCGCCAAAGCAAGGGGATTAGGGGCAACCCCTTGAGCAACTAACTGCCCTAAGGGAAGCGCCGCAAGAAGTAAAAAAAAGATGTTTCGTAGAACCATGATTGAGATTGTGTTTATCGTAGATATTCGAGCCGAGCAATAATAGCCTGTGCTGCCATTTTAGGGTTGTCTTCTGTTGGGAAATAACGCCAAACAGGGTGTTGCCACGAACCCGTTTGGCTACATTTGGCATACGCCTTATCGTAGTAGACAAGGGCGAGACTAGCCGCCGTGTGGAGATCTCCTGCCTCTACAGCCTCTCGGGCTTGGGTAAAACGCTCTGCCCCCAGACGCTTGCGAATCACCCCAAAAGCGTGCAACAAAGCCTCCTTGCCCAGCACTCCATACTCGGCAACGATGCGCTCCACACGAGCCTCTCTTGGGGTAGCGTACTCAACAAAGGGCGCAGATTGCATGCTCTGCCAAAAGCCGGGCGTGAGGGCACAATGCCCTATCATTTCGCTCTCCCCCTCCACCCATACGGGTCTCTTGGGGTCTAGGGGCAAAAAGGCTTCGCCTAGGAGATTTAGGAACTCCTCGCCCGAAGGTTGCGGCCGATCCGGATGACCGCCAAAGACGGAACCGCGGTGCCGTGCCAAACCCTCAAGGTCTACCACTTGCTGACCTAGGCAGGCAAGCTCGCTCAGCACCTCCGTTTTGCCACATCCTGTAGCTCCCCCCAATACGATAAGAGCGTATTGCAGAGGCTCCTGCATCATCTCCTGGTGATAGGCGCGGTAGCCTCCCTCCATACGATACACCGATAGACCGGCCGTGGAAAGGAGCCATGCCACCGCCTCGCTCCGCATACCTCCTCGGGCGCAGTAGACGCCAATTCGCCCACTCTCGCCGGCGAGTTTCTTGGCCTCCTGCACAAGGGAGCGCATTTTACCTCCTACGTACTCCAGCCCCAGCTCCACGGCAGCATCTCGCCCCTCTTGAGCGTAGAGGGTGCCAACGGCAGCGCGCTCTTCGTCAGAAAAAAGGGGGAGAGAATAGGCACCCAAGAGATGAGCTCGAGAAAATTCCCCGGGAGAACGCACATCCACGATAGGTACCCCCTCGGCACGTAAAGCAAGGATTTTTCTAGGCGAACAGGTCTCAGACATTAGATTTTGGATAGTCTCTGCTTAATCTCGTGAAGGCGATTAAGCGCTTCGAGAGGGGTCAGATTATTGAGGTCGATACCGAGGAGATCGTCTCGAATCTCCACGAGTAGAGGGTCTTCTAATTGGAAGAAAGAGAGTTGCACCAAGTCCTCACGAGAGGGGGCGGATGAGTGGTGCGTCGCTTTAAGTCCGGCAGTCTCTATGGCTTTCTCGGCGTCTGCCGAAGTGCAAGACTCCTCTTGGGCGTGCTCCTTCTCTAGGCATTGCAGCACCACTTGGGCACGCTCCACAATCTGCCGAGGCATCCCCGCAAGCTTAGCCACTTGGATACCAAAACTGTGCTCATTGCCCCCTTCCTCCAACTTGCGAAGGAAGATCATGGTACCCTCGACCTCCCGAGCCGAAACGTTGTAGTTGCGTACACGCGGATGCTTTTTGGCAAGCTCGTTAAGCTCGTGATAGTGGGTGGCAAAAAGGGTTTTGGGGTGGTGCGCCGGATGATTGTGTAGATACTCCACAATAGCCCACGCAATGGAGACTCCGTCGAAAGTGCTCGTACCGCGCCCCAGCTCGTCAAAAAGCACCAAACTCCGAGGGGTTAAGTTGTTGAGAATGCTCGCGGCCTCCTGCATCTCCACCATAAAAGTGGACTCTCCCATGGAGATATTATCGCTCGCCCCAACTCGGGTAAAAATACTATCCACCAAGCCAATAGAGGCCTCTCGTGCCGGTACAAAGCTCCCGATTTGTGCCATAAGGGTAATAAGAGCGGTCTGCCTGAGGAGGGCACTTTTACCACTCATATTGGGCCCCGTAACAATCATTATTTGGCAGTCGTTATTGTCCAAATGCACATCGTTGGCAATGTAGGGTTCGCCCTGAGGTAGCTGACGCTCGATTACGGGGTGGCGCCCCTCTTTTATGTCTATCGCGAGCGAATCGTTCACCTGTGGGCAGCAATAGTTGTAGGCCTCCCCTACCTCTGCAAAAGAACGAAGCACATCAAGCATCGCAAGAAGATGACTATTGCGGAGAAGTGCCGTAACTTGGGGTTGAGCATCGTCCACCAACTCGGCAAAAAGCATCGTCTCGAGAGCAAGAATCCGCTCCTCAGCCCCCAAAATTTTGCTTTCGTATTCTTTCAGTTCTTCGGTGATATAACGCTCGGCACTCACAAGGGTCTGCTTACGAATCCACTCGGGCGGCACCCTATCTTTATGGGTATTACGCACCTCTATGTAGTAGCCAAAGACGTTATTAAAGCCCACCTTTAGACTTGTGATACCCGTACGCTCGATCTCGCGCTGCTGTAGGGAGAGCAAGTAGTCTTTTCCGGAAAAGGCAAGGCTCCTCAGCTCGTCCAACTCTTCGTTGTACCCCGTAGCGATTACTCCGCCCCTATTTACGAGGGGAGGGGCATCCGGCTTTAATTCGTATCGAATGCGGTCTCTTAATTCGGTACAGAGTGCCAACTCTTTCCCTAGAGCCTGAAGGGAGGGACAAGGGCTCTCTTCTGCCACTTTTTTGATGGGCTCCAAAGCGGTGAGGGCATCGGCAAGGTGCACCATCTCGCGAGGCGAAATCCGCTTCATAGATACCTTAGAGGCGGTGCGCTCTAGGTCGCCCATCTCCCTCAAATGCTCCTCGAGTACGAACCTCGCTTGGGCGTCGTCTACCAAAGCACGTACCACCGACTGCCGCTCCTCTATCGCTGCAACACTCTTGAGGGGGAAGGCAATCCACTGACGGAGAAGGCGTGCCCCCATGGGCGTATAGGTGCGATCCAAAATATCTTTCAGACTACATCCCTCTTGATTCATTGTGGAGAGAAGCTCCAAACTACGTGCCGTAAAGCCATCGATACGCACATACTGCTCCTCATCTATGCGGTGCAGTGAGGTAATGTGCCCCAGTTCGTTGTGCTGCGTAAGGTCTAGATAATGCAAAATGGCTCCTGCCGCAGTGAGAGCGGACTCCATGCCCTCAAGTCCGAAACCTTTGAAGTTGCGAACGGCAAAATGGCGTAGCAGTCTCTCCTGATTATTGCGGGGGATAAAGAGCCAGTCGTCCGCCTCGAATATGTAGGTGCGGTAGGTGAGTTGACTATCGTAGAGAAGGCGTGTACTCCGCTCTACAAGGATCTCTTTGGGTCGGTAGCCTGCGAGTAATTTATCGACAAGGGCTGCATTGCCCTCCGTTGTGGCAAACTCGCCCGTAGAGAGGTCTAGAAAGGCAACCCCCATACGCTCTTTGGCAAACGAAATGGCAGCTACATAGTTGTTTTCTTTGTTTTCTAAAACGTTGTCGCTAACGGCAACCCCCGGGGTAACCAACTCCGTAATCCCTCGCTTTACCAGCTTTTTGGTTTGCTTGGGGTCCTCCAGTTGGTCGCAAATAGCCACTCGCTTACCGGCTCGCACAAGGCGTGGCAAGTACGTCTCTAAGGCGTGATGAGGGAAACCTGCCAGCTCTACATGCTGTGCAGAACCATTGGCTCGGCGTGTAAGTGTAATCCCCAAGATGCGCGAGGCCTCTACGGCATCCTCTAGAAAGGTTTCGTAGAAATCGCCAACCCTAAAGAGCAGAATCGCATCCGGATGCTTCCCTTTTATCTGCAAAAATTGCTTCATCAGAGGGGTCTCAACTACATTCTTTGCCACAACAATAACTCACTATATTACACTCTGCTAACGCCTTACAAAGATAGGGCTTTAGTGCCAAACTCGGCACCTCTGCCCCCACACCACCCAGGGCTCCCACACCTTATATCATAACATCTCCCCTTAGATCATCATAAAGAGACCAAGGGGAGATGCACTATTTACATAAAGTGGATTTGTCCTCTTCAAAGAGGACAGAGACGAAAGCGTCTTACTGCTTTATAACGTGCTGCATAAAACGTTTGCCATTGCAAACAAATTCGATGAAGTAATGCCCCGGAGCCAAGAATCTAAGATCTATGGTTTGATTGGTTTTGACCTTGGAGTGATGATGCAATCTGCCACTCGGATCCTTGACAAACATCTCAATTTCTAGATCGAGCCATGAATACTTACCCCCATCTTGATGATTGACAAATTCATTTTCGCGATTGATCCAACGTATTGTGGAGGTCTCTTCGAGGAATACAGAGGGGATCACGATGGGTTTGAGCCCGGCATCTTCTCCCTCCTTTTTGAGAGAAAGAACAAAAGGCTTGCTCCAATCGCCAACTCCAGCCTCATTTTCCAGTTGTAATTCTAACTTAACCTGATCCCATCCTGATAGGTATTGAAATGCGGGAACAAAAAGATATACCTTCGGCGTTTCGGGGACATCTTCAATAACATTCCCCCACCCTGGAGGATAACCGGGGCCTGCCACTGGAGGATCCGGTTCGAAGTTATCCCCCCCGGGAATGTACGGAAGTCCATCATCCCCCTCCCAAGAACCGGTCCAAGAGTTCATTTTACGCACCCCGCCGGTTTTAGGATCCTTTTCAAAAGCACCGACAAGCAACATCTTGTTCTCGCTACCCGAGGTATTGACTACTCCATTTTTCGTTTGTCCGATACGATTTTCTGTTGTAATGGGCTGTTTACTATCACTATATCTCCAGTGGGCATTCAAAATGTCTCCATGACCTTTCCACTTCACCAATACGGCAGGCATGGCATAGCGTAAGCACAGATCGTCACTCAATTTAAAAGTCATCGAGAGTTGTTTTATCTCGAAGTCATCACTATGTGGAGAACCATTGTATATGGGGTGTACGACACTATCCACAATGGAGCGCCCATTTACCTCTCTAGTAGATTTTGCACACACATAAACCTTCTTGAAAAGATAGATATTTTGATAATCTGAGGGATCTACCATACTAATAACTCTTGCAGAAGTTGCATCTAACTGATCTGTCATTAGATTGGGGTGGGCGTAGAACTCATAACGAACATTTGGAAGAGGATTCTTGATCTTGACAATCATCTCTTTGTTAAGGACATTACTACCCTCAACCTCTACGTGGTAATCCTCCTCAAGCAATTCATTTTGCAATTCTCTCCGATAATGTTTTAAATATTCGTGCCCTGCAGAAGTATCCGCTTGAATGCAGTAAAAACGGTCAAAGGGAGATTCTTTTGAGTCGCTTGCTAGAGGTATATATAATGAACTATATCTAGGGATAAAGCCAATTGAGTTCGTGACATACGCACCATATTTAACCGCTCCAATCGACCAGTTAAGAATGCTTAAAAAGAGGTCATTCCCAAAGGACAACTCTCCAGAAAGATATTTCTCATTGACGATCTTCTTGGATTTAATCCCCAAAGTAGAACACACAGAGCGCTCTGAAACTCCATCTGCACTATACGGATAGTTTTGCGTAGCAGATATGCTGTGATAAGACGACGGAAAAGCCCCCAATATTTTCTTCTTTATTTTAAACAGGAACTCAAACTCTGGATCAGACGAGGATACCAACCGAAGTTTCAAATCAAGTAAAACATCGGTACTTCTAGGCAAAAGGTTCAATCCAATAGGAGGAGGACCAAGCAATGTCCAATAATAAACGTAGTTAAGAAAATGAAATAAAACAGACGTCGTGCCCCCTACATGAGCGTCTCCTCCAAAAGAGAAAAGCAAAAGATTATCGATCTTCGGGTATTTTGCCTCTTGAGAAGAATTACTAAAGGCAATATTGATCGTTTTGGTTGGTAATCCTAGCTCTCTATACTTTTTTTGAAAATCGAGATGAACCCTACGATCTTTCTCTCGTCCTTCTGCGATAACCATCTGACGAACAGCAGGAGCGTCTCGCAAAGCTTGTAAGTTGAGTACAGAGGTCTGGATTTCAGGTTTAATTTTCGTTATAAGACCATACAAGCGCGATTGGGTAACTAATGGATGGAAATAATCATAAGCAGCAAATACGGCAAAAGGAACCGTAGCTCCACAATGAGGGGAGTCCAGAGAGATATATTTCTTGGTATCATGATCTTCGTTTGCCAGCTCCATTTGACGAAGTGCAATGGCAGCAACCAGACCTCCCATACTATACCCCATCACAATGTTTTCGGAAGAGCCCTCTTTATTAGCATTCACCCAACGAATAGCGTCGCGCATCAATTCTGCATTCCGCCAAATATCATCCGTCGGGCAATTGTAATCCAAGTAGACTATGTCAAAACCTACAAATGGATTATTAATACTATCTGCATCTAAAGTATAATCCATGAAATCCTGCAAATCATAATTCTCGTGAAAACCTAGATTTGAGACTTCAAAGCCCTCTGCAATGATTAGAGGATTTCTCAGTTTTCGAACCGTTGGATCTGCATAACAAATCTGAAGAGTTCCCCCTTTATGCACTCTGCGTTTTGAGGGAATAGGCACTTCGTTGTGAATGTAATTCGTTGTACTTGACCCAGACCTCAGTTCTTTGGGAAGTACTATTTGTATGTTCGTTTGACTCTGCAGAGAGCGTCCATCTTTGAGTCTGATCTGAAAAACGATACGATGAATCCCCTCCCGTTGGTAATGATGAGAGATGGGTTGTGAGGGTTTAACCACCTTAAAAGGAGCATTTTCTTCAAAGCGAACCCTTAAGTCTCTGATTTCACCTTGCATATTACTCCAAATTAAATTGGGCGGTAATACAAATGATACATCATAAGTATCCCAAACCACTCGCTTGGGAGCTAAGGAGAAGACCTCTCGTTGTTGGTATAACCGTTGTGACGATGGCTTCATAAAAGATAGATTGCTGCCATTTCGTTTGATCAAACCCTCTTGATAAGCTTGCTCCCGAAGCGTACTATAACGGAAAAGTAATAAACTCAAGCTTTCCTTGGGAGATTTTTTCATAACCGACAAATAGCTCTCGGGAGACATATCCTTGAGCATATCATCTCTAGAGGAGGCAAGAGACAAATAGAGCATCGCTTGAGAGGCATAGTCGGAGTAATTACTATCCCTCAATACTCCATCATAGGCATCAAAGGGGAGGAGCTCCACGGCTCGCTCGGCAAGTATCCCCGTAGGAATTTTACTAAAGTCGAGTCCTTGTAATGGGGCGTCTAGGTTATGCCTCAGTTCTTTTAGATTTTGAGCTCTTGCACCACTGAACAAAGAGAGAAAGAGCAAAACAAATAGCAATAAATTTTTATTCATGACTATACGATAATATTAGGTACTTTGACTATAGTATAGGCAATATCGAAAAACCCATTCTCAATTCTTTTCGATACCACAGTCCCATCCCCTGCGCTTCTTTTCATAATTCCAGAAAATTTTCCACAAATAACCCCATTAAAACGATCAAACTTTGTCACCTCAAAGATAATATCCCCTTTCTCACAAAACCAACTTCCCAATGAGATGCGCCCATTCGTCATAAAAGAATCTTGATGTAGATTTTCTTCTGATAAAGTTATCCACATTCGGCAGGACACATCATTATATTTCTTTCTCCTTCTATTCACTTTCCAATAAAGCTCCCCTTTAACAACACCATTCTCAGTATATTCTTTTAATTCACATACCCAAGGTGGAGCTTGAAAGATTGATTGACACATTCCCTCCTTGGGGAAGACATAGGGTTTGCCATCAAATTCAAAGGCAACGATATTGGCACCCGTTTCGGTGCGTGGGGGCATTCTACTAAAGAAGAGGGAATCTTCGTCAATGTCATATTTGGGTTTGCCACCTATACGAAGACAGCTAAAGAGGGCGGCTTGCAGGAATAAGAAAATAACTATTCCTAGGACTGTGATTCGAGTACTACGCATAATGTTCCTTTTTGTCAATGTTTTCTACTGCCCAAATATACAAAAAACCTATTAGTCAGCAAAAAAATAAGGTATCGTACAATCTCTTTGCTTAGAGAGGCAAGAGACAAATAGAGCATCGCTTGAGAGGAATAGTCGGAGTAATTACTATCCCTTAATACGCCATCATAGGCATCAAAGGGGAGGAGCTCCACGGCTCGCTCGGCAAGTATCCCCGTAGGAATTTTACTAAAGTCGAGTCCTTGTAATGGTGCATCTAGATTGCGTCTTAATTTCACAAGATCTTGGGCATTAGCCACCATCAGTGGCAATAGAAATAGCAAGACAATAAGTAAGAACTTCTTCATAAGAAAACTTTGCGTGATTAGTATATTACAGAATCCTTGTATCGCAAATCAAAGAAACCTTTGGTTATCTTTCCCTTTTTGCTTATCTGACCATTAACATACTCAAGTTCCCCAGAAAATTCTCCGCAAATTAAATTTTCTTCTGGGACAAATCTTGTAACAATCAAAGAAAGGCTATCTTTTCCACTATACCATCCACCTAACCGGAACTTACCCTTAATGGAAAAACTTTTTTGGTGAAATAAAATTTCTGAAAATTTTGCCCGAAGATAAGCAGAAGTCTGATTATACTTCTTATCTTCCCTTCCGGCAGCCCATGTGAAGACATACTCTGTGATTTGATTGGTCTTCTTCTTTGCCAAAAGACATCCCCAGTTACCTGGAGAAAAAAACACTGGATAATCTCTCATTCCCTCCTTGGGGAAGACATAGGGCTTGCCATCCAATTCAAAGGCAACGATATTGGCACCCGTCTCGGTGCGTGGGGGCATTCGACTAAAGAAGAGAGAATCTTCGTCAATATCGTATTTGGGTTTGCCACCTATACGAAGACAGCTAGAGAGGGCGGCTTGCAGGAACAGGAAAACAACTATTCCTAGGACTGTAATTCGAGTATTACGCATAATGTTTCTTTTTTGTCAGTGTGTTCTATTGCCCAAATATACAAAACGGTTACCGGATAGCAGTCAATCCAACAGAAAATCCGTGAGGAAAAGGGGTCTCTGCGCATTTGCTGCAAGAAACACGGTAGTGTCTAGAAAAAGTGTGTAAGCCTCCAAGGTTCTTATCTTTGGAGTTTGAAAAATAAAATAGAAAACAAGAACTGTTTTTATGAAGCTTACACAGGGACAAATATCGGAAATGATTTCTGATTTGACAAAGAACAAGGAGAGTTTTAGCC
>ERZ772799.75-NODE-75-length-39664-cov-4.548865_pt1 | contig 39664 bp, 35 predicted proteins | sample MGYA00511345_ERZ772799 | MGnify/ENA primary metagenome ERZ772799 (study PRJEB29015, sample SAMEA2738037) | human oral metagenome | biome: human oral; feature: human-associated habitat; material: saliva | place: China | collected 2238 ... | reverse complement strand
GAGCGTTCGACTGAAAATCGAAAGGTCACCGGATCGACGCCGGTCGGAGCCACCACTTGAATCCTCGCATTGCGTAAGCGATGCGGGGTTTTTTGGTTTCTGCGGGGTTTCTGTGAGCTTTGCCGACGGCGCTGCGTCGGAAGGCTTGGCGTGTTGCGCTGGGACTTGCAGCCGCCAGCGAGAGGGGCACGGCGTCGTCGTCGCCGTGGCTGGGCGTTAGGTTTTGCCGCCACTGTTGGGCGCTCGGCTTTGCCGACGGCGTCGCTGCGGTGCGGCGGCGTCGTCGCTGTTGAGAGCTGGGACTTAAGGCGCCCACTTTGGGGTCTCTGAGGCGCCTGTGAACAATGAGTTTTATGTTGCAACCTCAAGCTTTGTGGACTGCCTTACCTATACGGACGCGCGGGTAAAACCACAGCTTGCGCACAGCCTGCGCTACTAGTGTGGCTGCCATGTTAAATCAGGGGCACATACTCGCGGTGGCTATGCCTACGCCCACGCCATCGCCCACAGAATCTGCCGCAGCGGTCACCTTAGACACTTTCAGCCTGCTGTGGCGCACGGTGCTAGGCCTATCAATCGGCCTGGTGCTGGCTTTAGCTGTAGTTATTGCAGTGCATGTGGCCGGACGCCGCTCCCTGCTGTGGCACCACGTGGGGGACAAGGGGCGTAACTCTTTCTACGCACTGTTTGCCATTGTTGGCGCGCTAATCGGCGCCCAACTGGCCATGGAGGGCACTTCTTCCCCGGCCTGGTATCGCTACGCTATTTTGTTGCTGGTAATCCTGTTTAAAGCGGCCCTGACCTGGGTGTGCGTAAGCTGGGTTAAAGCCATTTCGGCTACCGTGGTGGCCCATGCCGAATCGCGCAATGATCCCACCAATGTGCGCCGGGCCAATAAGATCACCACCCAGGCCCAGATTCTGCGGCGAGTAGCTGAAGTTATCGTCATCATTATTGGTGCAATCACCATCGTCATGACTTTCCCACAAGCACGCCTGGCTATGGGGTCGCTGCTTGCTAGTGCCGGTCTGGTTTCGGTGGTAGCCGGTTTGGCTGCACAATCAGTGCTGGGAAACCTGTTTGCAGGTGTGCAGCTGGCCATCACTGACGCTATCCGTGTGGATGACCAGGTGGTTATTAATGCCACTGACTCTGGCCGAATCGAAGAAATCACGTTCACCTATGTGGTGGTTTTGGCCGCTGACGGGCGCCGTATCTTGCTGCCCAGCAAATACTTCACAGAGAACCCTTTTACTAACTGGTCGCGTCGCGATGAACGGCAGACTGCACAAATCAATTTTGACCTGGATTGGCGTGCACCTATCGCCGCTATGCGGGCGCAGCTAGCTAAGTTTGTGGCCTCCTCATCCACCTGGGATGGGCGTGACGCAGCGCTATCAGTAATTGATGCCCAAAACTCTTTGATCCGGGTGCGCCTAACTGTTTCGGCAGCAAACAGTGTTGATGCCTTCAAACTGCAATGCCATGTGCGTGAAGAAATGGTGACTTGGCTGCAAAAAGAAGCCCCCTATGCCCTGCCGCGTCAGCGTGTGGAGGTGGAAAACGTTACCGTCATGCAAGATCCCACCCCCGAAAAGGTGGCTAAGCTAGCCCAGGAATTGGCGCAGCTATCAAGCGACACCAAGTCCCAGCCGGCAGTAACTAAAGCTGAGCAGGGCGATCCCATTGAGGAAGCCCGAGTGCAGGCGGCCGCAGTGCGCTCCAAGAAGATGCGGCGGCGTCGGATTTTGCGCCGTGGACTGCTGCCGGGCGTGCAAACCGGGTCGGAAGCAACTAACGCACCTGAGCCGGCCACCATGGTGCTCTCCGACCCCACGCAGGTAGCCCAGATTTCTGCGATTGAGGAGGCAAAGCGGCAGCTGCGCCCGGAGCAGGCACGCGGTGTGCTCAGCGCGGCTAGCCGTAGCGCTAAGGCCAAGGTAGAGGCCCTTCGCTCTGGTGCGGCTGAGGTAGGACGCTCTGGTGCGGCCCCCGACGCCGTCGCTGCTGGCTCAACTGGGGCTGGCGCTAAGGTTACCCAGGCCCCCGGCGCCATCTCCACTCAGGCCCCCGGCGCCGTCGCCCCTCAGGCCCCTGACGCCGAGGCGGGAATAAATGAAGTGGATAAAACCGCTGTACTACCTGCCGTGTCGGATAAAATCAAGGATGAGTCATGAGTGAGAATCAAGAGTTTGCGCAGCTCACTGACGCCCAGTGGCGTGAGCGCCTAAACCCGGCTGAGTATGAGGTGCTGCGTCAGGCTGGCACCGAAATGCCTTTCACCGGCGAGCTGCTGAGCGAAAACCGTGAAGGTATCTACTCTTGCCGGGCCTGCGGGGCGCAGCTGTTTAAATCCACCACCAAGTTCGAGTCGGGCTGTGGCTGGCCGTCCTTCTATGACCCCAAGGAAACCGATGCGGTGACGCTGCACTCAGATTACAAGCTGGGTTATGAGCGTACCGAGGTGCGCTGCGCTAACTGCGGCTCCCACCTGGGCCACGTTTTCGACGATGCCCCCGCCACCCCCACCGGTCAGCGTTACTGCATGAACTCGGTGGCGCTAAGTTTCGCAACTAACGAGCCTAAAGAGTGATCACAAAACTACGCCTGGCCAGCGCAAACCTCCAGTACGGGCGGGCCAATGACACTGCCACGCTAGCCGAGGTGGCTTCTGGTCAGCCCTACAGCCCTCAAGTTGCTCACCAGCTTTACAGTCAGGTGGCCCAGCAGCTGCGTGAGCTGAACGCTGACGTGGTTTTGCTGCAGGAAGTGGATTTGCACCAAAACCGCTCAGGCCGGGTAGATTTGGCGGGTTTGCTAGCTGAGCAGGTCGGTTACCCGCATTGGCGTTTTGCCGCCACCTACGCTGGGGGAGTAGACCGCCTGCGTCACCGCCCACGCCGCAGCCAGGTGCGCACCTTTGGCGACGACCCGCTGCGAGTGTTGGAGCCACTGGCCCCTCTGCGCGGTTTTGGTAACGCCATTTTGTCGCGCCTACCGGTGCAAACTTGGCGTGTGGAGCGGCTGGGGCGGGGTGTGCCCACGATTGTGCGCCGCGAGGGCGGCAAGCTGCCCTATGCGCTGTTTACCGCTTCAACGCGCCTGATGCTGGCGGCTACTTTGGTCGACGGCGTCGGGCAGGTGCCGCTTAACGTGGCTAGCGTGCACCTGGCCACCCACCCCACCACCGCCCGGCGCCAGCTGGCCCACGCCTGGTGGAAGCTGGCTGGTTTGCCTGGGGCCCATATTTTGGGTGGGGATATGAACATGGACGACGTCGCCCTGGCCCGTATTGGGGTAGGACGTCAGCTTGGGCAGGGGGTTACTTTCCCCTCGGCTGCCCCAAGCCGACGCATTGACCATTTCCTCACCGACGCCCTGCCGCCTCTGGGCGCGGCCGGCCAACCAGCTGCCGCAGTTCAAGGCCAGCCAGTCGCCGTAGCACCAGGCGCACCAGCTGTCGCAGTGGCAGGTGCATCAGCTCAAGGCGTGTCAGCTGCGCCAAGCCAAGGCACACCAGCGTCGGGCGCACCAGCCGGCGGGCCGAGCGCGCAAGTGGTCGATTCGGGTACGTTTAAACTAGCTATCTCTGATCATCTAGTTACCTGGGTGGATCTGGAATTCTAAGGAGCCCCAATGCCTAAAGCCCCCCGACTAACCGCTAAGCAAGCTTCGCTACTGCGCGCTGACCTGGCCCAATCAGGTTGGGGAGTGGAAAGCGTGGAGGCTTTACTAGGGCCTGTAGCTGCCGCTGCTTTGCAACGTGAGCTGCGGGCCCCAGCTTTGCGGGTGGTGCGCCGCGCCCTGGCTGCCGGGGCCGGGGCTACCAGGGCCGGCGCCGCTAGCACCAGCTCAGACAGGCCCAGCCCGGCCACTGGCGCCGCTAGCACCAGCTCAGCTGCCAACGCGCCCCAAGATAGCGACGTCGCGGGCTACAAGGTGGCAGTACTAACCGCCCTGTTCATGCTGGGCGAGCCAGTTGGCGCCGCTGCCCTAGAAACCGCCCTGCCGCGCACTGGCGTGGCCGGAGCCCTCGCTATTGGCCTGGTGGTGCCCACGCAAAGCGCCAGCGGAGAGCAACGCTACGCCCCCGCCGTCGACCTGCGCCCCCACGAAGCTGAAGACGCCCACGGATCCGTGCGCTGGTGGGTAGCCAGTGACCTGGGTGAACTCGTCACCGGCCAAGCCCTTGCCCCCGATCATGTGCTGGGAATTGGCCGCGCCGGGCTGACCCTGGCCGCCCTAACCCCACGCAAACCGGTAGAAACCGCCCTGGACCTGGGGGTAGGCTGCGGCATCCAAACCCTCTACCTGCTGCGCCACGTGCGCCAGGTAGTGGCCACCGACATTTCCACGCGCGCCCTGGAGTTTACCGCCTTCAACGTGGCCCTGGCCGGGGTGGATAGTGCCCGCGTGCAGCTACGCCAAGGCAACCTGCTAGAACCTGTGGCCGGCCAACGCTTTGACCTGATCGTCTCCAACCCGCCCTTTGTGATCACCCCACCCAGCGTGCGTCAGGCCGGATTGCCGCTAATGGAGTACCGCGACGCCGGTGGGCCCATCTTGCCTGCCCTGGTGCGTGGCCTGGAGGATCACCTAAACCCCGACGGTGTGGCTGTCATGCTCGGCAACTGGGAACATCGTGAAGGCACCAGCTGGCGCACCAGCGTAAACCAGTGGATCGGCAAGAGCCTAGATGCCTGGATTATTCAGCGCGAAGTGCAAGACCCAGTGGAGTATGCCGCCATGTGGCTGCGCGACGGCGGACTCACCCCTGAACGCAGTGGCGTCGCCTTCGAAAATGCCCTGGCTGCCTGGCAAGAAGACTTCGACTCACGCCAAGTAAGCGGTGTGGGCATGGGCTACCTGGTGTTCCACGCTCCCGTCGCAGCGGGCGCTCCCAGCGGCCCCGGCGGCACCGCTCTAGAAGGGCAAACCGCCCCAGAAGAACCTGCCAGCGACGCCGCAGCCCCCGGCGCCGTCGTCGAGCCCTGGCGGGTCCTGGAAGAAGTCCCCACCAGCGGCCAAGGAGCGCTAGGCGAACACGTAGCCCAAGTAATTGCCGCCCACGAAGCCCTACGCGGCCTAGATGACGCGCAAGTAGCCGCACTTAAGCTACGCACAGCGTCAGGCCTAAGCAAAGAAGAAGCCCTCACCCCCACGCCCGTGCCCACCGCGCCAGTGATCCGCCAAGCCGAAGGGTTCGGGCGCGTAATTGCGGTAGGGATGCCCGAGGTGGCCCTACTGAGCGCCTCAGATGAGGGACTGCTCACTGTCGCCCAAATCGCGGCCGCCGTAGCCTCACTAACCAGTGAAGACCCAGCTGCAGTCCTAGCCGACATGGTGGCCGCCACCAGGACTTTTGCTCACGCAGGGATGGTTACTATCGTCTAAAAGCAGCGCAGCGCAAAAATTACTCCCGCCAGGCGCGGCTTAGCCTGTGCGCAAATTTGCCACAAAAGGACTTAGCTAACAGCGTCTTTGGGATCACAATTAGTTGTTTATCGTTTCGTTACCTGTAAGGTCTGAGGTTATGTCAAAACTTGCCCGCCGCATAGCCTGCGTCTACGCCCTACTTTTCACCCTGCTGGTGTGGGGGTCGTGGGCGTTGCTGGTAAACACGCATGAAGGGCAGTTTATCGACGACGCCGCTTTCAAAGGCTCCTACTGGGGTGCGGCCAGGATTGATGACCAGGCCCGCGCGCTATTAAACGCCGTATCTGTGCCGCTAATCGTGGTGGCCATAATCGTCACCCTAGCCATTGCCCTGCTCAGGCGCCGCCCCCGCGCCGCTCTGTGGGCCACCGCCGTCGTAGTAGGCACCAACGTAACCATCCAGGCACTTAAACACTTCGTCTTCACCCGCCCAGACTGGGGCTACAGTCAACGCGTCGACGCCGCCAACACCCTACCTTCAGGACACACCGGCGTGGCCGCCTCCATTGCCGTAGCCCTACTGCTAGTAGTGCCGCCGGCTTGGCGTGTGATTGCCGCCTGGGTAGGGGCCGGCTTCACCTTCTTCATGGGCTGGTCCACCCTGGTATGCCAATGGCACCGCCCCTCAGACATCATTGCCGCCGCCGCAGTGGCCTTCACCTGGGGTTTTGTGGCGCTCGCGGCTGGGGCTTGGGGAACAGACGAGTATCGTGGCCTGCCCGGCTCAAAACTTGCACGCTACCTGCTTTCGCTGGGTGGCTACCTGAGTTTGGCGCTAGTGGTGATGTTAGCCTCTGCTGGTTACCGTAATTTCTACCTGTTTGGCTCCCTGCAGTTCACGGCCTACCTGGTAGGAGTGGGCGGTTTTGGGGCAGTCAGTGCCCTGGGCATGTCGCGCCTGGTTAAACTGGGCTTAAAGTAAATTACATAAAATCTAGGCTACGCTGATATATAGGTGTGTCGGCGCAAGCCTGCGCGCCCTTGCCTCGCTAGCCTAGTTCAGCGGCGGCAAGAGAACCGGGATGTAGGAGGAAAGTCGTGTCACGCAAGCTCGTGATTGTCGAGTCCCCGAACAAAATTAAGTCAATTTCAAACTATTTAGGCGCGGACTACGACGTCCAGGCCTCCATTGGTCATATCCGTGACTTGCCTCAGCCTTCTGAGCTGCCGGCCAATATGAAGAAGGGCCCCTTCGGGAAGTTTGCCGTGGACGTGGAGGGTAACTTCACCCCCTACTATGTGGTTAACCCGGATAAGAAGAAAGTGGTGGCTGAGCTTAAGCGCCACCTGAAGGAAGCTGATGAGCTTTACCTGGCCACTGATGATGACCGCGAGGGTGAAGCTATCGCTTGGCACCTAAAAGAGGTACTCAAGCCTAAGGTTCCCGTGCGTCGCATGACTTTCACGGAGATTACCCGTGAAGCCATCACCCGCGCCCTGGATAACACCCGCGAAATCGATATTCACCGGGTAGATGCCCAGGAAACCCGCCGTATCCTGGACCGCCTGGTGGGTTACGAAATTTCCCCGGTGCTGTGGCGCAAGATTCGTCAGGGGCTTTCGGCTGGCCGCGTGCAGTCTGTGGCCACGCGCCTGGTGGTGGAGCGTGAACGTGAGCGCATGGCTTTCATTCCCGCCAGTTACTGGGGTGTGGAGGCTACTTTTGCCGCCGACGACAGTGAGTTTGCTACCCGCCTGGTCTCCCTGGATGGGCGCCGGGTGGCTACTGGCCGCGATTTTGCCGACGACGCCGCACTAACCTCCCAGGCCCAGGCCGCCAAGGTGGTGCACCTGCATGAGACTGACGCGCAGGCTGTAGCGCAGGCTATTGAGCAGGCCCAAGCCCAGGTGGGCAAGGTGGAAACCCGCCCCTACACGCGCCGTCCGGCCCCGCCATTCACCACCTCCACCTTGCAGCAGGAGGCCTCGCGTAAACTGCGCCTGAACTCGCGCGACACTATGCGTGTAGCCCAGGGCCTGTACGAGTCCGGTTACATCACCTATATGCGTACCGACTCCACCGCGCTTTCTAGCCAGGCTGTATCTGCCGCCCGCACCCAGATCGGTGAGCTTTACGGTAGCCAGTATGTGGCCGAAAAACCGCGTGTTTACGCCACCAAAAACAAGGGGGCCCAGGAAGCGCACGAAGCTATCCGCCCTGCCGGTGACCACTTCCGTACCCCCAGTGAGGTTAAAGACTCCCTGCAGCCGGTGCAGTTCAAGCTGTATGAGCTGATTTGGAAGCGCACAGTGGCCTCGCAGATGGCTAACGCCACCGGCTCTACCGCTGTGATCCATGTGCAGGCCCCTCTAAACGGGGACGCGAGCTTTAAGCAGGCTGAACTGACGGCGTCGGGAACAGTAATTACCTTTAAGGGATTCCTGGCCGCCTATGAGGAAGGCCGCGACGCTGACCGCTACGAGGGTGACGCTAAAGATGTGCGTCTGCCGGAGGTAAGCGCTGGCCAGGAGCTGGAAACCCGCCAGGTGCAGGCCTCTGGGCACGAAACCACCCCGCCGCCGCGCTACACCGAAGCTTCACTGGTTAAGGCCCTGGAAGAGCGCGAAATTGGCCGTCCCTCCACCTATGCCTCGATTATGAGCGTAATTAGCGATCGTGGCTATGTGGATCACCGGGGTCAGGCGCTGGTGCCCACGTGGCTGGCTTTCGCCGTCACCCGTCTGCTGGAAGAAAACTTCGCGCAGATGGTGGATTATGACTTCACCGCCTCCATGGAGGCTGACCTGGACCGTATTGCGTTGGGTGAAGAAGAACGCGTGGCTTGGCTGCGTCGCTTCTATAACGGCGACATGGCCGCTGATCCGCAAGCCAATATTCACGGTGCGGGCTTGAAAACTTTGGTGGATAACCTGGGTGAAATTGATGCTCGCGCGGTTAACTCCATGGAAATTGGCGACGGTATCACCCTGCGCGTAGGCCGCTACGGCCCCTACCTGGAGGACGCTGAAGGTAAGCGGGCTAATGTGCCCGCAGACCTGGCCCCTGACGAGCTCAGCGTGTCTAAGGCCCACGAGCTGTTTGCGGTAGCCGCTGAAGATGGCCGTGAGCTGGGTGTTGACCCCGAAACTGGGCACATGATTGTGGCTAAGAGCGGGCGTTTTGGGCCTTATGTTTCCGAGGTTTTGCCAGAGCCGGAACCGGAGGTAGAAACTGAGGGTAAAAAGCGCACCCGTAAGGCCGCTAAGCCTAAGCCCCGCACCGCCAGCCTGTTTAAGGACATGAACCTGTCCACCGTCACTCTCGACGACGCCCTTAAGCTACTGAGCTTGCCGCGCGTGGTGGGCACGGACGCTGAAGGCGTAGAAATCACCGCCCAAAACGGTCGCTACGGCCCCTACCTAACCAAGGGCAAGGACTCGCGTTCGCTAGAAACCGAGGCGGAGCTGTTCACGGTGACCCTAGAGCAGGCGCTGGAGCTGTTTAGCCAGCCCAAGCGTAGGCGTGGCGCGGCTGCTCCCAAGGGCCCGCTGCGTGAACTGGGCACTGACCCTAACTCTGGGCTACCGGTGGTCATTAAGGACGGGCGTTTTGGCCCCTACTTCACTGACGGTAAAACCAATGTGACCCTGCGCCGCGACGACGACCCAGCCACCGTTACCCCTGAGCTGGCCTATGAGCGTTTGGCTGAAAAGCGCGCCAAGGGTCCGGCTAAGAAGACTGCCGCCAAGAAGACCACCACCAAAAAGACGGCAACTAAGACCACAGCTAAAAAGACCACCACTAAGAAGGCCACTACCAAGGCTGCCACCAGCAAAACCTCGACCTCTAAGGCCAGCGCAGCTAAGGCCAGCGCCGCTAAGGCCGCTGAGGCTAGCGAGGCCTAAATGGGTCGCGGAGTTTTCATCAGCTTTGAAGGCGGCGACGGGGTTGGCAAAACCACCCAGGTAGAGCTGCTTACCAACTGGCTTGAAGACCAGGGGGTAAGCGTGCGCCGCACCCGCGAGCCTGGCGCCACCGCCCTGGGGGCCCAGCTGCGCTCCCTGCTGCTGGGGACGGCGTCGGAAAATACACAGCGGACGCAAATAACCGCCAAAGCCGAGGCACTACTGTTCGCAGCCGACCGGGCTCAGCACGTAAATGAGCTGATCAACCCGGCCTTAGCGGCTGGTCAAGTGGTTGTAACCGACCGCTACATCGACTCGTCTGTGGCCTATCAAGGCGCCGCCAGGTGCCTGGGGGCTGAGGAAGTGCGTGACCTATCCCTGTGGGCCACCGACAACCTACTGCCAGACCTAACTTTGCTGCTAGACGCGGATCCCCAGCTTGCCGCCAAGCGCGTACACACCCGCAGTGGCCAGAGTGATGCGATTGAAGCCGAAGGCCTGCAATTTCAGTATCGCCTGCGCGAACAGTTCCACCGCCTAGCTGGGCAGGAACCAGAGCGCATAAAAATCATTGATGCCAGCGTTGAAATTGAGCAGATAGCTGCCCAGGTGCGCGCGTTGGTTAGCGAACTGCTGAAAGAACGCGGAATTATTGACGCATGAGCGTATGGGACGAGCTGGTCGGGCAAGCACAGGTGGTGGCCACATTCCAGGCGGCCGCCACGGGGGCACGCCCGCAAGTGCCCACAGCCGCCATGTCTCACGCCTGGCTGGTTACCGGCCCGCCGGGATCTGGTAGATCCACTGCCGCACTGGCCTTTGCTGCCGCCCTTGAATGTACTGGCGCTGAGCCTGGCTGCGGCCAGTGTGAGGGCTGCCGCCAAACCCTGGCCGGCACTCACCCAGATGTGGTGCGTCTAGCCACCGACCGCATGATTATCACCATCGATGAGGTTAAAAGCCTGATTGAGCAGGCCGGGCGGATGCCCTGGCAGGGGCGCTGGCGGGTAATCCTGGTGGAAGACGCCGACCGTATGGATGAGCGCACCACAAACGTGCTGCTTAAAAGCATTGAGGAGCCGCCGCCATATACGGTGTGGCTGCTGTGCACGCCCTCCAGCGAGGACGTTTTACCCACTATTCGCTCGCGCTGTCGCCTGGTGCGGCTGTGTGTGCCCAGCGCTCAGGCAGTGGCTGATCTTTTAGTTAAGCGCGACGGCGCCGAACCCCAGCTGGCTTTGCGGGCCGCCCGGGCCAGCCAGTCCCATATCGGTTTGGCCCGGCACCTGGCCAAAGATGAGGGGGCCTGGGAGCGGCGGCGCGCGCTTATGTCCGCCCCGATCTCGCTGCGCAGTGTGGGTGACGCTGTTTTTGCGGCAGCTGACTTGCTAGAACAGGCTGAAAAAGAAGCTGAAGCTGCCTCCACAGCCCGCGACGCCCAAGAAAAAGCGGCCCTGATCCGCACGCTTGGTTTAGAGGGGGAGAGTCGTATTCCCCCAGCCATGCGCGGCCAGATCAAAGCCCTGGAAGACAACCAGAAACGTCGTGCTAAACGCGCTGTAACTGACGTGTTAGACCGGGCCATGGTGGATCTGCTGTCTTTCTATCGCGACGTGCTTTCACGCCAACTAGGCAGTCAGTTAGACAGTGTAAACCTTGACTTAGAGCAAGAAATTAGCCAGGTGGCAGCCGGCTCTACGGCTGAGCAGACACTGGCTAGGGTGGCCGCTGTCGAGCAGTGCCGCACCCGCCTAAAAACCTATGTTTCGCCGCTGCTAGCCCTGGAGTCATTAATGGTGCAGCTGCGCCCGCAGGCCTGAGATAGCCTTCTCTTGCCGCCTGAAGCGAGCAACGGGCGCAGCCGACGCCCTGATGCGCTCTCGCCAGCCAAGCACAGTCCCGCCCGCTAGGACGCAGCGGGGAGAGCGGCGTCGTCGTCGCCATCGGGGCCGGCCATAGCGTAAGAGCAACTTAACGGATGTGCAGGCGGCGGCGTCGGCACTAAATAAGTAGAACAAATGTGACCTAAGTTAACCTCGCTGCGCTATAGTGGAGAAACTTCCGCTGCAGGTGCCGTGGCCTGTGGCAACTTGTAAGCAAGGAGGTTTACGTATGGGCGCACTGACGCGATTTTTTGAGCTGCGCACCGGAACTACCCAGCTAACTTTGGAGCAGCAAAAGAAAGCTTGGCTAGGGGAATTTTTAAAGACTTACGCCGTACTCATTGTGGTTTACGGCGGTTTCTACCTGCTGCGCACTAACTTCAAGGCCGCCCAGCCGCTGCTGAAAGAACAAGCCGGGCTGAGCACTGCCGAGCTGGGTACGATCGGTTTCGCATTCTCGCTCACCTACGGCTTTGGCGGCCTGATCCTGGGCTTCCTGTGCGATGGGCGAAACACTAAACGCATCCTGGGCTTCCTGCTGGTCAGTGCCGGCGTGGTGAGTGTGCTGGTAGGTGGGGTGCTGCTGAGCGTGAACCACCCGATGGGCATCATGGTGCTGCTGTGGAGCCTAAACGGTTTAGCGCAGGCGCCGGGTGGGCCTTGTTGTAACTCCACCATGAACCGGTGGACTCCGCGTAAATACCGTGGGCGCTTTATCGGCTGGTGGAACGCCTCGCACAACATTGGTGCCATGATCGCCGGTGCGCTGGCCCTGTGGGGTGCCAACACCTTCTTTGGTGGCGGTGTGGCCGGCATGTTTATTGTGCCCGCACTGATCTGTATACCCATTGGTTTGTGGGGCATGTGGTTTGGTAAAGATGAGCCCGGCGAGCTGGGTTGGGACAAGCCTGAAGCTATTTTTGGTGAGCCCGAATCCAAGGTAGACACTGTCACCACCTCCATGTCTAAGGGTGCGATCGTGTGGAATTATGTGGTTAAAAACCCGGCCATCTGGTTCCTATGCATTGCGAACGTGGCGGCCTACGCGGTGCGTATCGGCATTGATAACTGGAACGTGCTTTACACCTCTGAGGCGCTGCACTTTAGCAAGCAGTGGGCGGTTAACTCCACGGTTGGCCTGGAGCTGGGCGGTTTGGCTGGCTCGCTGCTGTGGGGTTACTTCTCTGACCGCTTGGGTGGTAGGCGCGCGCTTACGGCGGCAATTGGTTTGGGCCTGGTGATTATCCCAATTTTCACCTACTCCCAGGCCACTACGCCGACGGCGGTCTACGTGTCTTTGTTCTTTATCGGTTTCTTGATCTTTGGGCCGGTAACTCTGATTGGTATTTGCGTGATTGGCTTTGCACCTAAGACTGCCACGGTGGTGGTTAACGCGGTGCCGCGCGCTTTTGGTTACATCTTTGGTGACTCCATGGCCAAGGTGATGTTGGGCTATATCGCTGACCCTGAGGAGGATGGGCTTAACATTTTGGGCTACAACCTGCACGGTTGGGGTTCTACCTTTATGGTGCTGATTGCCTCGGCGGTGGTTGGTTTGGCCTGCTTGCTGCTGGTGGCGCTGTTTGAGGAGCGCATGATCCGCGCCGACCGGGCTTTTGCTGGCGCTGACGGCAAAGACGGTAAAGACACCCAAGGCGAGAAAGAAGGCTAAAAATGGCGGCTGATAAAGCGAGTGAAGCTAAGGATCTGGATTTAGAGGATTTGCTGGAGATAGTCTGTGACTTGCTAGCGGGGGTACGCCAGACTGTCTTAGATCCCGGTTTTGAGCTGGATGTTGAAACCAAGTCCAACCGCAATGACCTGGTTACGGCGGTGGATAAGCAAATTGAGGCCTACATCAGTGAGATGCTGATGGCGGCCACGGGCTACCCGCTACTGGGGGAGGAAGGCCATTCTGTCAGCTCATTTGCGGGGCGGGTGTGGGTGCTTGACCCCATTGATGGCACCATGAACTACGTAACCACTCACCGCGACTACGCCATTTCTTTGGCCCTGTGTGAGGATGGGCGCCCGGTGCTGGGGGTAGTGGTCGACGTCGTCGCTGGGCTCACCTATACGGCTATCGCTGGGCAGGGGGCTTACTGTGATGGGCAGCCACTGGCGCGGGTCAATGAGACGCGTGGGCGGCGTGAGGTTGTGATCATCACCGACATTAAGGAAATCGTGGCTTTGCCTCGATTGACGCGCTGCCTGGTGGAATCACGCGGACACCGCCGCTACGGCTCGGCGGCGCTTGAATGTGTGGAGGTGGCCGCCGGCAGGGCTGGCGCCTTTGTGCACATGTGGGTATCTCCCTGGGACATCGCGGCGGCATACCTGATCTGTGTAGAAAGCGGCGTGACATTTACTCGCCTGGACGGCACGCCTTTGGACGTGCGCTACCCCGGTAGTGTGCTGGTGGGCTGGCCACAGGCCCACACGGAGCTACTCTCGGCGCTAATGCGCCAGGTGGAATGAGCTTTGCGCGATAGACTAGCCGCCAGGGCCCCCAAAGCAGGGCGCCCTGGCGGCAGTTGCAATCAAACGTAATCAAATCACTTGCGAGTGCCTTGAGCGGACGGAGTGGTAGCTGATGGAACAGGAAATACCTGAGAAGCAGCCCGGGGAGGCCTTAAAGGAAATGCTGGCTAGGTCGCAGCGGATAAGCGGGCAAGTGCCTCCAGCTATGCAGCAACCAGTGCCTTTTGTGCCGCCGCCAAAAAAGGTGCTTTCTGCTAAGGGTAAGCGTAAGCGGCTGATTTTCTATATGTTGGCGCTTTGTTTTGCTATTCCGGCAGTGTCTCTGATCTTCAGTATATTTATTTTGGGTTACATTATTGCGGGTGTGCCGGGAGATCATGGTATTAATGGTGATGGCTGGGATTCGAGGGCTTTTTTCTCGATCGTATATATTACTCCGATAGGGCTTGTTGTATACGTTATTTCGGCAGCTATGTTGGGTCTGGCTGCCAAAGTTAAAGAGTGATCTAGTTTCGAGTATGCACTGGCATTAAAGAGGTCTAATAAATGTGTGAGAGTCAGTCAGAAAAAGCGTTTAATGAAAAGTTGATTAGATCGCGGTGGGTAAGCGGACAAGTGCCGCAGGTTTCGTTGCAGCCAATGCCTTTTGTGCCGCCGCCGAAAAAGGTGCTTTCTGCTAAGGGTAAGCGTAAGCGGCTGATTTTCTATATGTTTGCGCTTTGTTTTGGTATTCCGGCAGTATCTCTGACCTTCAGTATATTCATTGTATTCGGTATTATTGCGGGCGTGCCGGGAGATCATGGAGATGGTTTTGGTTGGACGATTCTTTTAGTGATCGCATATATTACTATGATGGGGGCTGTTGTATCTGCTATTTCGGTAGCTATGATGTATTTTGCTGCCAGAGTTAAAGGGTGATCTAGTTTCGAGCGCTGGTATTAAAAGGGTCTAATAAATGTGTGAGAGTCAGTCAGAAAAAGCGTTTAATGAAAAGTTGATTAGATCGCGGTGGGTAAGCGGACAAGTGCCGCAGGTTTCGTTGCAGCCAATGCCTTTTGTGCCGCCGCCGAAAAAGGTGCTTTCTGCTAAGGGTAAGCGTGAGCGAAAGAATTACTTTACGGCAGCGCGCTACCTTGGTATTGCAGGTGTGATCATGCTCTTAAGCCCATTTATTTATGCTGCTCTTCTGTCAGGGTATCATGGTAATAATGAAGATGGCTTAGCTTGGGGGCTTTTTTTTATGATTATAACTTTTTTTCCAATAGGGCTTGTGCTATCTGCTGTTGCACTAATTATGTTTGATTTTGGCAAGAATCTGTGTAAGTAGATTGGGTTCGATATTAGTGTTGGCAAGGATTTTATTCGCGTATGGGTTGTATCTACAATGGGTGATAGTTCATCTTGTTCACGGCAAAGCAAGTTAGAAAATGAATAATGATCAAACTAATGTCGAATTCTATACGCTGTCTCTGATTGATGATGTATCAAATCCTGATGACCAGTCGGAAAAAGCGTTTAATGAAAAACTGGCTAGGTCCGAAAAGGTTGCTCAGATAGGTAAGGGCTCGCGGGAATTAGGCCGTCAGAAATGCGAAATCTTAACAGCGTTTTCAACTGTATTTGTCAGAATTGGACTGTTTCTAATAGTTAGTCCACTTATAGTGTTCATTGTTACTCTCCTTGTTTCTGAAGAATATAGCAGCGGTGTAGGTTGGGCACTCTTGATGTTTTTAATATCTTTTTTTATGTTGGTACCTTTTGGATTTTTATTTCTTATAGTTGCTGATTTTGTTGCTTTTCGCGCTCGAAGGTGTGGGGGTGGTGTGCGGGGGTCTGCGCATCGTGACTAGGTAAGGACTGAGGTTTTTCGATGATGAGGATTCATATATCGTTCATCTGAAAGATCTAGATACATTTAGTACTATATTTGAACGCCCTGACCTAAGCACTCCTCGGAACCGACAGATTAAAGCTCCAATTATATCTACAATCATGAAGGTATGCTTTGTCTAAAGCAATAAAAGCTGTACTGAAATATTGGTATGGTTTAGGGGGCTTAATTTCGTAGTAACTACAAAAGATAAGAATTTCGAAAGTGGTTGATCGGGAATTAGATGGTAGCTAATTTTGATAAAAACTTTGTTATACCTAAGCAGTCAGCTGCCCAACTTCCTGTGGGTAAACACGAACGAAAGCGGCAGATACTGCATATAGTTGCAGTACGTAGCGCACTGGTTGGATTTGTTTTAATAATGAGTCTATTTGTTGCTAGCGGTCTTGCTGCTGTTCCAGGTGCTCATGTCGATGATGTTGACAGCTTGCCCTGGATGGTTGCAGGTTGCTATCTCTAAAGAGTAAGTACCACCAAACAGTGGGTAGCCCTAGCGGTTGCTAGATTTGCGCCGTCGCAACATGCTGATTTTGGTAGCAACATTTGTTCGAACCGCAGGCAACCTTGAGCTAGGCTTAGCTTGCCCCTCTTTGAAGCGGCCAACACTACCAGCTCACCTCTTTTAGCGGCTTATGGCTGGCAAGTGATTGGGGTTAGAAGGGAGGTGGGCTTATGTCCGGCAAGTCCAGGACTAGTCAAGGCAAGCAAAAGGCCCGGAAGGAGAACATTGACACCGCGAATGTCACTGCTCTCATCCAGGCCCTAGCGGCTTTGATTGGAGCCCTCGCGTCACTGCTCATCGCTCTTAAGTAGCAGTGGCTGAGGCAGTCAGTCCTCTTTAAATAGGGGATTGGCTGCCTCTATTATGCCTCACGCTTATTTACTGCCTCCAGCCTTTTTTCTGGGCTGTGAGCTTAAAACGCTGCTCTAATTTTGAACCGCCACTTGCCGGACTCTTGCTAGGCTTATTTTGCCCTCTTTTAAGCGGCCAACGTTCCCGGTACATCTTCTAGTGGCTTATGGCTGGGAAGCGATTGGGGGTTTGAGAGGAGGTGGGCTCATTGTCTGGCAAGTCCAAGACTGGTCAAGGCAAGCGAAAGGCCCGGAAGAAGAGCGTTGGCATCGCAACTGTCGCTGCTCTCATCCAGGCCCTAGCGGCTTTGATTGTAGCCCTCACGCCACTGCTCAAGAACTAAAACAACAGTGGTCGGAGGTAGTCAGTCCCCTCGCGGGGGCTGGCTGCCTCCATTATGCCTCATGAGCCTCTAAAATCTCTAGCCTTTCATAGGCTGCTAGCGAATAGTGACCAGTTAGCTAGTTACCAGCTAGTGACTATGTGGTGGTCGCCTTTCGCAAGCAACACCGTCGTTATCGTGATCTAGTTTGCTTCGGTAACCGGGCTCGCCACGGTAAATAGGGGCAGCTCCAGCATTCCAAGCTTCAGTGCAGTTGCTGTAGTAGACAGAACTGTGCTTTTCGGCGGGTGCTTCGGCTTCCTCACTGTTTTCTTCCGACTGAGATTCAGATTCTGGTGCTGGCACGGGAGCGGGTGCAGCTTCAGATTCGGGAGTGGGAGTCGGGGTAGGTGTTGGAGTTATTGTGCATGCGCCTACTGTCAGCAAGAAAAAGCAATGACGCCTATGATCAGCCTTCTGAACTTCATTTTATAATTGCTGATTCTGGAAAAAATAATGATTTTGGAGAAGCAAAACCCTCACCAAACCTTGGTGAGGGTGCACTGTCTGAAAAGTACCCCCTGAGGGACTCGAACCCTCGACCTGCGGATTAAAAGTCCGTAGCTCTAACCAACTGAGCTAAGGGGGCAGGCCTGCTCACTGCTGCACGGCTAGCATCTTGCGGATGCGAGCAACGCCTAGCGGACTTTTGGAACGGCCCGCAGCGAACTGACAGCCCCCATCATAGCGGACTTGTTAGCCTACGTCTAAAAGGAGGCATGTATGACCCGCCAATTCCACCGCCCCGTCCTCATGGAACCCGCCGAAGCTGAGCGTTACACCGGCGCTGAAGACACTGCCGCCACCTCCGCTCTGGCTCACCAAAGCGCCCAGCTGCTCATTGGTGGCTACCTTGGTGCGGACACTGACACCACGCTAACCGCCGCTGGGCTGCGTAAAGTTGTGGCCTCCCATGGCGTAGATGTGATTGGCGAGCTGTGGGCCACCAGCCCTGCAGGCACCTTACCTGGCGCGCTTTGGCGCCTACTACTGCTACGCGAATGGATTGAGCGCGACCCGGCCCTGGTAGAGTCGCGTTACGCCACAGTAGTAACTATTAACGACGACGCCGCTCAGGCCCGCTTTGAGACCGCTTCATCCCAGGGGCAGCGGGTAGACAGTGTGGCCCAGGTGCAAGCCCAACTAAACGAGCTGCTGCTAGGCGGTGCATTCGCTGGCAGCCAACGGACGCCGTCGCGCCGATCCCAGCTGTACCCCACGCTACTAGCCAGCGCCGCCCTGCTAGAACGCCTCAGCCGCGCTAGTGAGCAAGACAGCTGGATTACTGACGAAAACGACCCGCTTTACGACATGGTCACCTCCCGTGCTCGCGCCCTGGCTGCCACCGCCGCAGAGCTACGTGAAGCAGCTACTAAAGCCGCCGCCGGGAAACTGGATTAATCCCCAGGGGCATTAACACCCAAATATCAGTACAATATTGCTGAAACAATTAACCTCTATCACTGACAGAATACGAGTATGCAAGATCACGCTGCACAGGATGTCGACGTCGAAGAAGCCAAGCGCACCGACGCAGCCATAGCCGCCGTTATTGAAACCGCAGACCCCCGAGATTTCGAGGATGACGCTGGCCCCGCCTATGCGGACGAGGACTTCGAAGAGGAGGCAAGCTCCGACACTGACGCTAGCGGTGTCGAAGCTGCTATCGAAGTGCTTGAAGCTGGCGAGACTGGCGCCGAAGAAAGCGTTAAGGGCGGTGTCGGGGCTGACGTACCGCCGGCTAAAAACGCTAAGAAGAACTCAAAGCGCGGCAAGACCGCCAAGCCCTCCGGCGGCGTAAAGGCTGCTGATGAAGCTGGTTCGGCTAAAGCTGGTAGCGCTGGAGTTAAAGCTGGTAGCACTAGTGCTGCTGGTGGCGCTGGGGGCAAAGCCGACGGCGCTGGCGCGGGAGCTAAAGTCGACGCCGCCGCTGGCGCCAGTGCTACTGGAACCAAGGGTGCTACTGGCGCTAAAGGCGCCAAGGTAGACAGTGTAAAGGCGAGCGGTAAAACCGCCGCCAATGACGCTAAAGCTGACGCAGCCAAGCGTGCCGGTGAAACAAAAGATACCAAGCCGGGCGCCGTCGTCGGCATTGCAAAAACCGCAGGCAGCACGCAACTAGACGGTGTCAAGCCAGTAGAAGCTGTAGAGGTAGTAGACCCCTCAAGTAAGGAGTACTGGGCGGACATCGACCGCCTGCAAGAAAAACTGCCCGCGCTAGACGAATTCCCCGAGCGTTTCGTAGACCGGGAACTGACCTGGATAGATTTCAACAAGCGCGTGCTGGAACAAGCCCAAGACCGCAACCTGCCAGTACTAACTCGCGCCTGGTTCCTATCTATCTTCTCTTCCAACCTAGACGAGTTCTACATGGTGCGCGTGGCCGGGCTAAAGCGACGCATCGCTGCCGGGATCACCCCCGTACGCGCCTCCGGGCTAGACGCCAAGCAGGTGCTAGAGCTAATCACCTCGCGTGCCAAGAAACTCACCGCCGCCCAAGCTGAGCTATTCCAAAATGACGTACGCCCAGCCATGGCCCAGGCAGGCATCGAAATTACCGACTGGAAATCACTAAACCAGGAAGAACGCGACAAGCTCACCCGCTACTTCCGCTACCGGGTCTATCCGGTGCTGACCCCGCTAGCGGTGGACCCCTCGCACCCCTTCCCCTACATTTCCGGCCTGTCACTGAACCTGGCGGTTATGTTGCGCAACCCGCGCAGCGGCAAAAACCACTTCGCCCGCATCAAACTGCCCGACTCCCTGCCACGATTCGTGCAGGTGCCCGGGCGCGAGCTAACCAACGCCAAACCGCGCAACCTGGCGCTCATCCCGCTTGAGGAAGTCGTGGCCTACCACCTGGACCATCTCTTCCCGGGCATGGAAATCGTGGAGCACCATGTCTTCCGCGTCACCCGCAACGAAAACCTCGAAGTTGAAGAGGACGACGCCGAAAACCTGCTCACCGCCATGGAAAAAGAGCTGGGACGCCGTCGTTTTGGGCGGGTAGTGCGTCTGGAGGTAGAAGACTCTATCAGCGACTTTGTGCGCACCTACCTGGTACGCAAGCTAAACATCACGCAAGAAGACGTGTTTGTCTCGCCCGCGCCACTGAACTTGTCTGACCTGTCCGAAATTCACGACCTGGACATCCCCGAGTTCAAATACAAGCGCTACGTGCCAGTCACCCCGGCCGGGATCAACCCGCGCGAATCGGCACGGCCCCGCAGCATTTTCGCGGCCATCCGTGAGCACAACATTTTGCTGCACCACCCCTACGACGCCTTCTCAACCAGCGTCCAGGAGTTCATCTCCCAGGCCGCCCACGACCCCAAGGTGCTGGCCATCAAGCAGACCCTGTACCGCACCAGTGGCGACTCACCCATTGTTGACGCCCTGATTGAGGCTGCTGAACTGGGTAAACAGGTTGTGGCCATTGTGGAAATCAAGGCCCGCTTTGATGAAGAAGCCAATATCGTGTGGGCACGCAAGCTTGAGCGGGCCGGTGTGCACGTGGTTTACGGCATGATCGGGCTTAAAACCCACTGCAAGCTGTCACTAGTGGTGCGCCAGGAAACTGACGGCCTGCGCCGCTACTGCCACGTGGGCACGGGTAACTACCACCCCAAGACCGCCCGTGGCTATGAGGACCTGGGCCTGCTGACCTGCGACCGCGACGTCGCCCAAGACCTGACCACGCTGTTCAACCAGCTTTCAGGTTATGCCCCACGCGCCCGCTTCCGTCGCCTGCTAGTGGCCCCGCGCGGCCTGCGTAACGGGCTGCTGGAACGTATCAAGCGCGAAATTGACAACCACTTGGCTGGGCGTGAAGCCTGGATCAAGATTAAGGTTAACTCCATTGTTGATGAGCGCATTATTGACGCCCTCTACCGGGCCTCGCGTGCGGGTGTACGCGTTGACCTGGTGGTTCGCGGTATTTGCGGGATCCGCTGTGGAGTTGAAGGCTTAAGCGAAAACATTCACGTCACCTCAATCCTGGGCCGCTACCTGGAGCACTCGCGCATCTACGCCTTTGCTAACGACGGCAACCCCGAGATTTTCATTGGTAGCGCTGACCTGATGCACCGTAACCTGGACCGCCGCGTGGAGGCCCTGGTTAAGATCACCCAGCCAGACCTGGTGGAGCGCCTGCATTGGCTGATTGACCTGGAAACCTCCGGCCGCATCAGTGCCTGGCACCTACTTCCCGACGGCACCTGGCAGCGGCGCACTCATGACGACGACGGACAGGAGCTTGAGGACGTGCAAAACGTGCTGATGTCCCAGGCCCGGGCCCGGGTTAAATGAGTCTTGCAGCTAAGGCTGGTGCGCGCAGCAAGCTAAGCAAACCGCGTGAGCAAAGCAAACGCGGTAAACCGGCAGAAGCAGACAAGCAGCAGGCCAAGCAACAAGGCAAGCAACAGACCAGGCGCCGCAAGAAAAGCTTGCGGATCAAGGCCTCACGCCGCCCGCCGGTGCTAGCCGCCGGCGCGCTGGTGTGGCGCCTTAAAAACGATAAGCTGCAAGTGCTGGTAGTGCACCGCCCGCGCTATGACGACTGGTCTTTCCCCAAAGGTAAAGCCGAACCCGGTGAGTCCATGGTGCTCACCGCCATCCGAGAAGTAGCTGAGGAAACCGGCCGCCAGATTGTGCTGGGGCGCTACCTGGGCAAGGCTCGCCGTCGTCTAGTAAGCGGACGCAAAAAACGCACCCTGTACTGGGCGGCCCAGGTTTTACCTGAGGCTGGCCCGGGGGAGGGGCTGCGAGCTGCGGTAAAACCCGCGTCCAAGCGCGAAATCGACAAGGTGCGCTGGTGGAAGGTGGAAAAGGCTGCCCGCAAGCTCACCCACGCTGACGACAAGCGCCTGCTAGCGCGCCTGGTGGACTGGTATGAAAGCGGACAGCTGCAGGTGCACAGCTTGGTGCTGGTGCGCCACGCTAAGGCGGTTAGCCGCGCCACCTGGGGTTATGGGATTAATAGCGAGATTACCCGGCCTTTGGTGATGGGGCGGGGACAAGCCCAGGCCCGGGACGTTGCGGCTCTGCTTAGCGCCTACGGGGTGGGGGAGCTGGTTTCTTCGCCCTGGAGACGCTGCGTCGACACCCTGGCGCCCTATGCGCATGGCTGCGGCCTGGATTTGCGCAGTGACGAGGCATTCACCGAGGTCAGTGCATTGATGGCGCCTGAGCTGATGCAGGCTAGTTTCCGGGATCTGCTGGAGCGCGGGTCTGCGCTTACGGGGCTACCTGGGCGCGGGCCCGCTGGTCCGCAGGGGCGCGCTTCTGCACCTGAGGGCCGGCTGGAACCTGAGGCTGTGGGGCCGCAGGGCCGCGAGCCTGGGCTTGCACTTGCGGGCCAGGCCGGGCCTGGGGCTGCGGGCCCGCCGGAACCTAGCTATCCGCTGGCGCTGTGTGTGCATAGGCCCTGTTTGCCGCTGCTTTTTGAGACTCTGCGTGAATATATGGGTCCTGAATTGGCCACCAAACTCCCTGACAGTGATCCTTGGTTGCGTCCAGGCCAGGCGGTAGTGGTGCATTTGCGTCGCCGGCCCGCCTGGGTACAGTTAGGGGCGACGTCGGAAGGTGACGTTGAAGCTGGGAGTGGCGGCGACGTCGTTAAGGGCACCCAGATAGTGGCGCTGGAACTGCACTAAGAACTGTACTAAGGCGCGGTAGCTGTACTGATATCCGCCCAGGTGCTAGGTCACGGCTGGCAAGACTAGCGGTGCTAGGTGATGGTGACCTGCGTGGCTGCCAAGCAGAGCTGATAAGACTAGCGGCTGCTGGGGTGCGGCCACTAGGCTACGGCCACCACCACGGTTGCCAGGATGAGGTTGCCAGGATGCGACTGTCGGGGTGTGGTGGCCAGGTGCAGTTACTAGGGCGCGGTTACTTATAAAACCGTCCGTTACTGGGAAGTCGTCCGTTCCCTATAAAACCCCATGGAAAAATTATAGGGAAGGGATGATTTTGCCTGTATTTGTCTGACTTTGTCTGACTTTGCATGTGTTTGTAGGCAGCAAAAAGGGGCGTACCAGTTAAAACTGATACGCCCCTTAAAGTTTGCCTGCCTCAGCAGGCCTGGGCATTAAATGTGGTCCTGGTGGGCGCTAGTCGGGCAGCGCTTGCCGTCCTCGGCCGGCAGGCTGTCGTCCAGACCGGGGTTACCGGTCACGGTTAGCTGCCAGTACATGTTACGTACGCTGGAACGGTGCAAGTAAACCAGCTTGCCGTTGGGCATACGGTAGGTGATCACGAAGACCGGCATGAAGATCAGACGGGTCAGGGTCTGAGACAGACCAGTCTGGTTCAGGGTCAGGGCCATAGCGAAGGGGCTGTTAGCGGTTAGCTTCAGGCCGTCAGCGGACTTGGTCCAGGTGCCGTGGTACTCACCAACCCAAGCGTTCCACTTGGTGTTTAGGGTGTTCTCAACAGTGCCGTTCAGAGTGGTTAGGGTGGTGAAGTCACCAGCGTCAACCTTCTTCAACACCGAAGCGGTGTCGGGGCTGTTACGCAGGTCAGTCATGGCCTTCTGGGTCAGCGGGGTCCAGGAACCGTTGGTGGCCCAAGAGTCCCAGGGGTGGCCACCCTCGTTGCTGGAGGAAATGTTGGTGAAGGTCGGGGTGTCACCGTAAGCAGCCTTCGGCATCAGGAACATAACCTTGGTGCTAACGATGCGGGAGGGATCCAGCTCAGCGCCACCGGGGGCAACGGTGATGTCCAGGCCGTTCTCACCAGCGTCAGACTTGGCACCGAAGTAGAACTTCACACCCTGACGCTTCAGGTAAGCGGTACCAACACGGGCAATGCTGGGGTTGTTAGTGGCCCGGCCACCACCCAGGGTGTTGTTCCAGTTGATGTTGCCGTTCACGGCGTAAGGCCAACCACCGATTTCCTCACAGGTCAGGCCCTTACGGCCGGCAGCAACACCGGCAGCGTTGATGTTGCTGGGGGTGCCGCGCATCTTCATGTACATCTGGGCCACGGGGATGATGTCATTGGGGGAGGTAGCGGCCTGAGCGGCAGCCTCGGCGACTAGAACAGCCGGAGCGGCCCAGGCAGAGCCCTTAACAAGGGTACGACGCTTGATTTCAGTCATTATTAGAGAAATCCTTCAAATGGGTAGGGGAAGATATGTAGAGATTACATCCAAGGGACTGGAACAAGACTCTACATGTTCAACTAGTTAAAGGCTATGTGATCTAAGTCTTTTGGGATTGTGGCGGGGTTGTAGGCCCCCCTAAATCACCCCCTGAAAGGTCTCAAATTTGCAACAAAATGCATTAAGCACCTTTATAGGCTCCACTTGTTGACCAGCTCGTCACATAGTCAAGTAAGTAGGGACTAATTGCCCAACCCCTGGTTTTGGGATAAATTCCCGTAGCAATGGTGCCCACCTGCTTAGACTCCGGTTTAAACTAGTGGTACCCCTCCCAACCGTCCCACGGAAGTCATATCTCCCCCACCCCCCAAACCGGTGTGACGCCGTCGTCGGCCTCCCTTAAGCAGAACTATATCTATGTCAAAAATAGGAGACAGACATGCCTAGCGGTGTAGAACGTCGGCAGGTGCTGCGTGGAGCAGTATGGGCTGCCCCAGCAATTGCGGTGTGCGCTAGCGCCGCAGCCGTCAATACCTCTCAGCTAAACCCGGTATATTCCGGTTATAGCTGGAACCAGGGCGCTCCAGCCAACATCCCTAATGGCTACGACCCTCGACGGGAACGTGACGCGCGCATCAATGCTGATCAGACCTATTACTTCGGGTTCTATAACAATGGCTCCGATGGTAATGAAGAATTCTCTCCGGTTGGTTGGCCTAACGTTGACGGCTCCACTTACCCCACTAAGGACACTGGTCTGGCTAGCCCCAATGCTGGTACGCCGGCCAACCTAACTGGTCTGTACCAGGTGTTCTGGATTAACACTGCGGAATACTCCAACATCGACTGGCAGCCGGTTACCGGCAATACCGATGGCATTAACTGGCCCACCACCTCGCTGAACTTTGCTTCCTGGTCTAAGCCGGAGGCTAAGACCCTGGCTGGGCTGCTGGCTGACTCGCGCTTTAACGAACATGCCAAGGCGGTTCAGGCCAAGCTGGGCGCGGATATCAGCAACTGGACGCCTTATGTATCCACTTTCTCGGGCACCTGGCGCTATGAGAAGAACGATCTACGTGCCAAGACTAACGCCCACTTCGCTGCGGTGCTGCACGTACACTCCAACAACACCCCGCTAACCTCCTTACCAATCGTTATGGGTGCAGTGGTTACCATGAGGGAAATCGGTAGCCAGAACGCCATCACTAACGCCAACAACTCGCCTGTCCTCAACCGCATCCCGCTTTCTGGTGTGGTTAAGGCCGGCGGTCGCTAAGGTTTATCGCTAGGGTCTTAGCCGCCTTATCTAAACGGCGGTTTCCAGGGGTCGCGCTCACTGAGTGCGGCCCCTGGAGTTTTTAAGCTTGCCTTGGGTAGCTTGGCTCAAAGTGCAACAATTGAACTATGAGTGGATTTGAGGTGCCTGACTATACGCAGGCAATCAGTCAGTTTGTTGTTGATTCTCCCACCAGCTACCACGCCGCCCAGGCTGTGGCCGCCCGCCTGGAAAAGCGCGGGTTTAAGGCTGTAGATGAGACTGTGGCTTGGGATAGTTCCATTCCGGCTCGCGGATATGTGATTCGCGACGGCGCCATTGCGGCCTGGTGCCTGCCTAGCGCCCCTAGTGAGCGCACTGGCTTCAGGATTGTGGGTGCCCACACTGACTCTCCGGCGCTCAAGCTCAAGCCCCAGGGTGCGATTGTGCGCGAAGGCTGGGAAATGATCAACGCCGAAATTTATGGTGGCGCCCTAGAAAACTCCTGGCTAGACCGTGAAGTTGGTTTGGCAGGACGTCTGACCACCTACGACGGCGCCGTCCACCTGGTGCGTACTGGCCCCATTGCCCGCACCGCGCAGGTGGCTCCCCACCTGGACCGTAGTGCGCATGAAAACCTGCACCTAGACCGTCAGGCCCACATGCTGCCGCTAACCGCCCTGGCTGGCGAGGCGGTAAGCTGCCACGACATTGAAAACTACCTGTGTGAGCAGGCTGGTATCAGCCCTGATCAGCTGGCTTTCCACGATGTGTTCACCTACTTGGTGCAGCCTCCCAGTGTCTTTGGTTTGCACCAGGAGTTCCTGGCCAGCTCGCGCCTAGACAACCTCTCTAGTGTTCACGCCGGCCTGGTTGCCCTGGAAAACCTGGCTGGTACAGAAACTGATGCTGCGGTGTTTGTAGCCTTTGACCATGAAGAGGTGGGTAGTGGCACCCGCTCGGGTGCGGGCGGCCCCTTCCTGCAGGATGTTTTGCATGGCCTGGCTGCGGTTATGGGCTTCGTGGGCGACGGCGAGCGGGCTCTGCTGGCTCGCTCTAGCTGCATTAGCGCCGACGCCGGACACAGCGTTCACCCCAACTATGGTCAGCTGCATGACCCCCAGGTGCGTCCGCTTATTAACCACGGACCGCTGCTGAAGATTAATGCCCGGCAGCGCTACGCCACCGATGCGGTAGGCGGGGCTATTTGGAAGCGTGCTTGCAGGGCGGCGGGTGTGCCCACGCAGGATTTCGTTTCCAACAACTCCGTGCCTTGCGGTACCACCATTGGTCCGATTACTGCCTCGCGTCTAGGCATCACCACTGTTGACGTAGGTATTGCGCTATTGTCTATGCACTCTGCCCGTGAGATGTGCGGTGTTGAGGACGGCCCCTACCTGGCTCGCGCTCTACACGCCTACTGGGCCGAGAACTAAACCAAGTCGCGCACCAAAGCTGCGCCAGCCAAAACTGGCAGAGCGGCGCAATAAACAGCGCCAAGTTTGCTGAGGGCGTGCCAACTTAGTTAAAACGACGCCCAATAGAACGTGGGGCCGCGTATGCCGTTCGGTATACGCGGCCCCAACGCTAGTCATGTTCACTAGTCAGACTAACTAGCCGTGTTCGTTGGTCATATGAACTAGGTGGACTCACTAGTCACACTAGCTAGGCAGAGTCATAGTTTTGACTATATGACTGTATTAATGTTGTCCGTAGACGTTCTGGTAGCGATCATTAAGCCGCTTGATCATGTCATCAGGTATCCGCTTAATTTCACCTAGCGTACGTGCTAGATAAGCCGTGCGGGCTACCTCTTCGCACATTACTGCAGCTTTTACGGCGCTACGTCCATCCTTACCTACGGTAAAGGGACCGTGGTTGGCCATCAACACCGCCGGTGAATGACAGTTGCGTAAGGTTTCAACAATTCCGCGCCCGATCGAATCGTCGCCGATAATCGCTAGCGGGCCCAGTGGAATGTCACCACCAAACTCATCAGCCATCATGGTCAGGCAACAGGGGATAGGTTCGCCAATTGCCGCCCAAGCTGTGGCGTAGGAGGAATGGGTGTGCACCACCCCGCCAACTTCAGGCATGTGCCGGTAGACGTAGGCGTGAGCTGCCGTATCCGAGGAAGGAACAAGCCCGCTATCGTCGTCGTCAAGCATCTGCCCTTGCAGGTCACACACCACCATGTGGGCAGCCTCCATACCCTCATAGGGCACGCCGGAAGCCTTAATCACAAACAGGTCTGTGCCCGGCACACGTTCAGATACGTTCCCGGCGGTCCAAACCACCAGCTCCCAGGCAGGTAGTAGCGAGTGTAGCTCGGCTACTACCTGCCTGGTGCGCTCTACCTGAGTGCGCTGGGACTGGCTTAAATCTGCAAGTTTCATTCCTGCGGCTTCTTAGCAGCGGCGCGCTTGCGTTCAACCGCGCGGCGACGAATGTCCTTGAGCCGGTGCATAACCTCGTTTTCGCCGCGACCGAAGTAGTCGTGCAGCTGACGGTACTCGTTGAAGAGCTCGTCGTAGCGGGCGGTGCGGTCATAGTTGGGCACGTAGGCGGCCGAAACCTTGCCACCCATGGCCAGTGAGGCCTCCTTAATGCTGGGGTAGAAGCCGGCAGCTACCGCCCCGTGAGCAGCAGCGCCTAGCGCTCCACCCTGCTTGGTGGTGGCCACGCTCAGCGGCACGCAGGTGATGTCAGCCAGGGTCTGCATGAAGAACGGGTCCTTGATCAGGCCACCGCTAGCTACAATCTCATCAATCTTGACGCCCGCGTTGGTGAAAGACTCGATAATAGTGCGGGCCCCGAAGCAGGTGGCCTCCACCAGAGCCCGGTAAATGTCCTCAGGCTTGGTGGTCATGGTGATACCCAAAATGGCGCCAGAAAGCTCAGAGTCAACCAGGATCGAGCGGTTACCGCTGAACCAGTCCAGAGCCACCAGGCCGTGCTCACCAATCTCCTGGGCGCGGGCCTTTTCGGCCAGCAACTCAAAGATGCTGATGCCGGCCTTTTCGGCAGCAACCACGTAGGAGTGGGGCAGGGCGTTGTCCAGGTACCAGGCAAACACGTCACCCATGCTGGACTGGCCGGCCTCAAAGCCCCACAGCCCATCCACCACGCCGCCGTCGACACACCCGAACATACCCGGAACCTCACGGAACTGCGGCCCAGAGACGATGTAGCAAGCAGAAGTACCCAAAATAGCGGTTAGCTGCCCCGGCTCCACAGCCTGCACAGCTGCGGCGGTTACGTGGGCGTCAATGTTACCGGTGGCCACGCTAATGCCAGGCTCCAAGCCCATCCAGGCGGCGGCGTGGGCGGTGAGCTTACCGGCCTCAGCACCTAGCGCCAGCACCTGCCCGGGCATCTTTTCGCTAAATACCTTGCCAAAACCAGGCGAGAGCAGCTCCAAGAACTCCTCGGAGGGGTAGGCGCCGTCCTGGAAGTTACGCTTGTAACCAGAGTCGCCAGCGGAGTAAACCAGGTTGCCGGTCATACGCCACACGATCCAGTCCAAAGCGTCCACAAACACGTCAGTGTCTGCGTAAACCTCGGGGGCCTTCTCATAGGTTTCTAACACCTTGGGTAGCAGCATCTCTGCAGACAAGATGCCACCATAGCGGGCCAGCCAAGACTCACCGCGCTCCTTAGCCAGGGACACAATACGGTCAGCCTGCTCCTGGGCACCGTGGTGCTTCCACAGCTTGACGTAGGCGTGCGGGTTGTTGTTGAACTTAGCCAGGTCACACAGCGGGGTGCCGTCCTCCTTAGCGGCAATTACCGTGGCTGAGGTGAAGTCAATACCAATACCCTTGATCTGGGCCGGGTCCACCATGGACTTGGCGATAGCCTCGGGTACGGCGTGCTTTAGCACCTCAATGTAGTCGCGCGGGTTTTGCAGGGCAAAGTCAGCCGGCAGCTTCTGGCCGTCAGCCACGCTCAGCACGTCATCCATGACGGCGTTAGGGTACTCGTAGACAGCAGCGGCCTTTTCTAAACCGTCAGTCACGCGCACAATCGCCGCACGCCCAGATAGCGTGCCAAAGTCAATACCTAGAACGTAAGTCTCTTCCATGTTACTTCCTTGTGTTAGGGGCTTGCGCTTTCAGTCTTCAGCACCGCTGACGCGGTCGGTGGGCACGGGCGCGCTAGCCCAGTACCCACCAGGGGCAAAGAGTTCGTCTACACACTCATCCAAAATGCCCAGCTCCCACAGCACATCCAAAATGGTGTAGCGGGTGCGGATCATCTGGGCGCGGGTGTAGGTTTCACGCATCTTTTCCAGGCTGATACCAATCTGGGCCGGGTGGTAGATGCCGCCTACGGTCTTGAGCACGTCAGCGATTTCCTCAGCGCTAAGCAGCTGCTTGGCTGAGGTTTCCTTGATTTGCGGCCACAGCTTTTGCAGGGTGTGGATGCGCTCGCGCAGCTGCTCGGGGGTCAGGTACTTGGCGTCGGTCTGCACCACGGCGGCCTCAAGCAGGCCGCTGGGGGCGCTTTGGTTCCACTGACGCACGTGGGCTTCCATACCTTCACGGCTGGGCCAGGCGGCAATGCGGGCTTCGACGTCGAGGTCGCTGATGTCTTTACGCAGGGCGACGTCGTACAGGGCGCAGATAGCTACCGTGCCCAGACCCACCTTGAAACCGTGGGTTAGCGGCGGCTCCCAGTCCAGGCCGTGACCTTCCATTTCCCACAGGTGCGAGAACTGGTGTCCGGCGCCCGAGGCGGGGCGGGAGGACTGGGCGGCCTGCATGGCTAGGCCACTCATTAGCAGCCCGGCGGCCAGACCGGCGGTGGCGTCGGCGTCGCCGGCACGCAGCTGGGCGGGCTGGCTGATAGCTTCACGCAGCGGCCCCTGCACTAGCGGCCACACCTGGTGGTTGATGGCTTCTACACCGAGCATATCGGCAATGATCCAGTCCTCACCGGCGGGGATCTTCTCGATCAGGTCGCCCACGCCGGTGGCCACTAGGCGCTTGGGGGCGGCAGCCATAATGTCCAGGTCTGCTACGACGGCGGCCGGGGCGGGGCAGTTGCGGGTGATCTTGAAGCCATCCTTAGAGATGGAGGCACCAAAGGAGGCGTAGCCGTCCATGGAGGCAGCGGTGCATACCACCATGTAGGGGCGCCCCAGCTCGCCACTGGCTAGCTTGGTTAGGTCGTTGAGCACGCCCGAGCCCACTACAACGGCAATAGCGTCTAGGCCGCGTAGCTTTTCGCGGATAATTTCCACATTGTCGTAGCCGCCGTAGAGGGTGGGGGTGCCGGGGAAAATAATGTTTTCTTCCAGCTCCACGCTTGCTTGCTTTAGGGAGTCGACGACGGCGGGGCCAGCTGCTACCGGCTCGCCGGCGGCGGTGGTGGCACCTACTGCGTTGAAGGTGTTGTCATCGCCCACCACCACGGCGCGTTTGCCGGGGAAAGTGGAGGCGAATACTTCACCGGTGCGGTGCACGGCGCCGCGCCCGAAAGCTACGGCCTTGGTGTCGGTGGCGTCTTTGAGTGCCTCATCCAAGAGGGCCGCTAAATCAGTCATTGACTTTTCTCCTTCGAAAGTTAACTAGTTAAATGCGGTAAGTGTGCAGATTGTGGCGGCCACCGAAATTTTTGGTTAGACCCCCGCGCTCTTTAGTGGCGACCACCAAAGAACTTGTCCCAGGGGATCTCCAGCGGGGCGTCGTCGACAATGATGGCGTGTAGCGCACGCAGCAGCGGGAAGTCATCTTCACTGATAACCCCACGCTCTGTCAGCGGCGCCAGAGCCCCACCAATCACGCGAATGGCGGCCACACCCTCCATGGTTACACCCTTCATGTGAGTGTCACGCACCTCAGAGAAGGGGATGCCCTGGCCCACGAACTTGCCGGCGCGCACATTGCGTCCACCCATAGAGGTGACGAACATGTCGCCGACGCCGCCTAGGCCCTTAGCGGTGGTTACGTCGCCGCCCAGCAACTCAATGAACTGGGTGAGCTCAGTTTGTCCCTGGGCGAAGATGGCGGCCCCGTAGTTGTACATGCGGTAGCGGTCGTTTTCCTTGCCAGCCTTGGCTAGCAGGCCGTCAGCGAAACCGGCGGCGAAAGCATAAATGTTCTTGGTGGCAGCGCCTACCTCGTGACCAATGAAGTCCGTGGAAGTCCAGATGTGGTAGTAGTCGGTGGCCCACATTTGTTGCAGTTCATCCAGGCTGGCCTGGTCCTCACCACAGAACACCACGCAGGTGTCGTGGCCTACCGCCAGCTCACCGGCGATCGAGGGGCCCACAATTGCCGACCAGGTCACCTGGCTGGCTAGGGGCTCACCCACGGCTGCGCGCAATACATCAGGGAACATGGTCAGCGTGCCATCCTCAGCGGCCTGCATACCTTTGGTGATGGACAGAACCTTCATGCCCGGCTTTAGTAGCGTGGCCAGGTGCGCCCCGGCCCAGTCAACTCCGAAAGAGTTAACGCCGCTCATGGCCACATCTGCGTTGGCAAAAGCGGCTTCAGCCTCTTCTAGCTGGAAGGCGGTTACATTCTCAGGCATTTTCAGCCCCAGCTCCGGGTGGATGCCGGTGCGCTGAATTGAGTCAATAATGTCTCGGTCTAGGTGGGTGCCTACCAGATTCACCTGGTGCCCATTGTCAGTCACCGGGAAGGTCAGCGCCGACGCCATAATGCCTGCCCCGAGAATTGCAACCGTGCTCATGCAAACTCCAAACCCCATTGTGCAGTTAGTGATCTGTGGATCACAGTTCAGAATTTTGCTCGCTGGGCTGTAAAGACGGGGAAAAGACGGCAATGTGGGCACTTTGTAAATGCAACAGCGCACGAGCGTGCAACTGGCTGCGCGGGCGTGGACAGGCTGCTGTTATTTGATAGCGCTTAGAAAATCCCTGCTCAGGGGCGGTTAGCGAAGTGCTCTAGTAGGTTGGCGTCGCCACCTACCACCAAAATATCTTCAGCTCCCACCATGGTTTGTGGGGTGGCGTACTCAAAATGCTCACCTGGGCTCATCAAACCAATGATGGTTACCCCATAGCGCGAGCGCACCTTGGACTGGCCGATAGTGAAGCCGTGTAATTCGTGCGGAGGGCGCATTTTGATAATGGAAAAGCCGTTCTTTTCCATTTCGATGTAGTCCAACATGCGTCCGGACACTAGGTGGGCGGCGCGTTGGCCGGCGTCGTATTCGGGGTAGACCACGTGATTGGCGCCGATGCGGTGCAAAATGCGCCCGTGCGTAGCGCTGATGGCTTTGGCCCAGATTTGGCCGATGCCTAGCTCTACCAGGTTGGAGGTGATTAGTACGGAGGCTTCCAGGGAGGAGGCCACCCCCACTACGGCGGTGCCAAATTCGGTGGCGCCTAGCTGTTCTAGGGCTTCCATGTCAGTGGCGTCGGCTTCAATTAGGGGGATGCGTCCGGACCATTGGCGTACGGTGTTGGGGTTGTGCTCAACTGCCAACACTTCGCGCCCTAGACGGTCAAGGGTGGCGGCGACGGCGGTGCCGAAGCGGCCAAGGCCGATTACGAGTGTGGAGTCTTGATGGTTCACCTGGGGCATGGTTCTAGTTTAAGTCTTGCTGTGATTTTGTCTTGTTTGGTTTGGGCGGCGCTAGCGGCGACGGCGCGGGGTGGGTGGTGGCGACGGCGCGGGGCGGCCAGAGCGGCTGGGTGCTGCAGGGGAGCGGCGGCGTCGTCGTTTTGGGGCGCTAGCCGATCATGGGGCGCTCTTCAGGGAAGCGGATGACGCGGCGTCGATCACGCATGGCTAGGGCGCTGGCGGCAGTCATGGTGCCGGTACGTCCCACAAACATAAGCACCACCACTACATACTTGGCTTCAAGTGGCAGTAGCGGCGTGATGCCGGTAGACAGGCCCACGGTGGCGAAAGCGCTGATCACTTCAAATAAGACAGTGTCAAGGGAGAGGTTGGTTAGCCACAGCAGCATTAGGGTAGCTACCAGCACGATGGAGGCGCCCACGAAGGCCACGGCCACCGAGACGCGCACAGTGGAGGTGGGCAGGCGCCTACCAAACACTTCAATGTCGCTGTCGCCGCGCGCTTCGGCCACGATCGCCAGCACCAGCACAGCCAGGGTGGTGACTTTAATGCCGCCAGCGGTGGAGGCTGAGCCACCCCCAATAAACATTAGGATGTCTTGCAGCAACCAGGTGGTTTCGCGCATCAGCGAGGTGGGAATGGTGGCTAGGCCGCTAGAGCGGGCGTTTACGGAGTTGACGATGGCGGAAAGAACCTTGCCGCTGGTGTCTAGCTGGCCGTAGGTGAAGGGGTTGGTCCACTCAAAAGCGGTGATAGAGATGGCGCTAATTACCGAAATAATTACGTAGGTGGAAATGGTTATTTTGGAGTGCAAAGACAGCTTGCGTGGCATACGCCAGTTACGATGCACATCCAAAATCACTGGGAAACCAATGGCCCCCACAAAAGTACCTATGGCGATAGGTAAACACATCCACCAGTCGCTAGCGTGGGGTGCTAGGCCATCGGGCATAATCACAAAGCCCGCATTATTGAAGATAGATAAGGCCATGAAGAAGGCGTACCAAGCGCTTTTAAGTAGCGGGTAGCCTAGCGTTAAAAAGCGCGGGAACAGCACTAGAGCTAGGGTGGCCTCAACCGCCAGGGAGGCGATAATTACTGCGCGCAGCAGTGAGCCGACGTCGCCTAAACGGGACTGGTGCTCATCGGCGGTAAGCATTCGCTGGAACAGGCCCACATGGCGCGAAACTGCCAGGGACAGCAGCGAGGCGATAGTCATAACTCCCAAACCGCCCACGGCGGTGGCCAAAATAATGCAGGCTTGGCCGAAAGTAGACCAGTAGGTGGCGGTATCAACGGTGGTTAGGCCAGTTACACAAACCGCGCTGGTGGCAGTGAATAGGGCGTCAACGAAGGGGGCACGCTCGCCGCTAGCGGTGGCAATAGGCAGCTCAAGTAGGCCTGTGATAATGGCGATAATTGCGGCGAATAGGCACGTGGCTAGGCGGGCGCTGGAGTGGCGTCCAACCCGCTCCAGCCAGGTGCGTATATCGGTAAACGCCCGCACAGCACGCGAAAACAAAAGGTCACCTTACGTTTTGCAGGGAGCATGGGGGCTAGCGGCAGGGCGCTTGGTAGCTTGCCAGGTCTGCCGGTAGGTACCCACACGTATCTTTCTTTACTTACCTTAACCCAGTTAGTGCCTAGGTAGTTGGCCCTAATTTATATGGCGGTTTCCAATTTGGCTGATAGGCGCCGTCACTGTAGTTAAAACGAGATTCAAAACGGCTGTATTTGCCAGCTTAAACCGGTATAGTTACATCGATCCCGCCAATGCGGGCCCAACCCAAGGACAGGAATCAGCGCGATGGCACAGCCTCAGACTCCCGCCTTCATGACTGTGGCGGAAGTAGCCTCCATGATGCGGGTGTCCAAGATGACCGTGTATCGCCTGGTGCACTCGGGTGAGCTCCCCGCAATGCGTGTGGGACGTTCTTACCGGGTGCCCGTGGCGGCTGTCCAGGAGTTCATGGCCAGTGGCTTAGGTGATTGGAGCCACGGCGACGCGGCTGCATTTGGCTCCTGAGACGCGTTAAACTCATTTGGTCACGTATGTGGCCGGTGTGCCCGGCCGCAACCGATCATGGTGCCGTTGGGCACGCTTAGCAAGACTGTGAGGTTCTCATATGGGATCTGTTATTAAGAAGCGCCGTAAGCGCATGTCCAAGAAGAAGCACCGCAAGCTGCTTCGTAAGACTCGCCACCAGCGTCGTAACAAGAAGTGACGCCTGGCGCGTGAGCGCTTGGATGGCTGCTATCCCTAGGGTGGCAGCCATTTCGTTTATTTAAATAGCTACCTTCACACCACGATTTACTTTATTATTGAACTACTTTGTTTTGCTGGCTGCTTGGGCCGCACAATCTAGTAAGAAATGAGAGCTTTAAACATGGCCTCCAGCTGCGGCACTGGTGCAATCTCGGGTGCAATGGGTATGGGCGACGACGTCGCCGCTTCCGCTAGCTCTAGTGTTGCAGGCGGCTGCGGGCAGGGAGCTGCACCTAAAACGGCTGCTGCGGGCGCCGTCGTCGGCTGTGGGCAAGAAGCCACCAAGGTAGTAAGCGAGCCAGCTAGCGGTTGTGGGCAAGAAGTCGCATCTGCCGGGTGCGGGCAAGAAACCAGCAATGCCAGCAGCTGCGGCCAGGGTGACAAGTGCCTACTAACCGAGTCGCAAATGCGGGCCTGGAGAGCCTTTTTAGGGGCCAGCACACTGGTGTCGGCGCGCCTAAACCACGAGCTAGACGAGGTCGCCGCCATCTCCATGTATGAGTATGAGATCCTGGTACGCCTATTTGAAAGCGAAGCCGGGCGCGTACGCATGAGCCAACTGGCTGACCAAGTCTCCTACTCGCGCTCACGCCTAACCCACACGGTAGGGCGGCTAGAACGCGCCGGCTACGTGCTGCGCTCCTCATGCCCCAACGACCGACGCGGCGTCTACGCCCACCTAACCAAGGCTGGCTACGAGTTTTTGGCTCAAACCGCGCCCATCCACCTCGACGGGGTGCGCCGCCACCTAATCAACCGTTTCACCCCCAGTGAGCTGGCCACACTAACTGAGCTGCTGGAAAAGATCACTACCGACGCAGACTCAACACGCTAAAACGTGCTGAGGCTCTGACCCTGGCATAGAATTGCCGCTATGGTGCGCACAACAATTCACGTCATGCGTCATGGCGAGGTAGATAACCCCCAGGGCGTCCTTTATGGGCGTATGCCCGGCTACCACCTAACCCCTCGCGGCCATGCCATGGCCCAGATGGTGGCAGATTACCTAGTGGAAACCGGCAAAGACATCACTGTGGTAACCACTTCACCCCTAGAGCGGGCCGTGGAATCAGGAGCCCCCACCGCCGCCGCTTTTGGCATTAACGCCGGCACTGACGCGCGCCTACTTGAGGCCGAAAACCACTTTGAGGGCGTTGCCGTAAACCGTAACCGTTGGGTGCTAGCCCACCCCGAACACTGGGCTTACTACATCAACCCGCTACGCCCCTCCTGGGGTGAGCCCTACACCCAGCTGGTGGCGCGTATGAGCGCCGCTGTGCGTAGCGCTCTGGTGCAGGCGCGCGGCCATGAGGCCCTACTGGTTTCACACCAGCTACCGATCTGGTCGCTGAGCCTGTACCTGCATGGGCGCCCCCTGGCCCACGATCCGCGCCGACGCCAATGCTCTTTAGCGTCCCTGACCTCCTTAACTTTTGAAGACAACACCCTGGTGGGCTTGGCCTACACTGAGCCGGCTAATGCGCTGCTGCGTGAAGCTGAGGATATGGTGCCTGGCAGCGGCGTGGCCGGGCTGAAAATTGGCGACGGCGAGGGGCGTGCGTGAGCCAGTCGGCGCCGCAGCAGCCGCAAGATCAGGGGGCTACGACGCCGTCGCAGCCAGCTGGGGCAGCTTCCGGCGAGTTAGTGCCAGCTGCTAACCGCACCCTACAGCCGCGCCCCCAACCCCAACGTCCCTGGACCGGCCAAGACTATGTTTGGTGGAATACTGCGCAGGTGCTCACCGCTGTGCGGGCAGGTTTTAAACCCAACCCGGTTTCTCCAGTAGTTGACCCGATTCGCCCCACTCACAGCGGCGAAGTGATTCTGGGTTCTTGCGACGGGGAAATCCTGGCTTTTAAACGCGGTGACAACAGCAACTATCAGCCTATGCGCGGCTTCTTTTTAGCTGGCGGCGCTGCCGGGTTGGCGCTGATGGCGGCCTTCTTTGGGGGCCAGGTGGTAGTTAATTCGCGCCGCAAACGCCGCGCCGAGCGTGACGCGGTTGAAAAATGGCGCCACCTGGCCAACGCCCGCCTGAGCGTATCCACCCACGGCATCTACCTGGGCACGCCTGACGGTGTGATGTTCATCGGTTACCAGCAGATCCGCGAGTGCCAGGTAACTGGTGTGGGTGAAGTGATGCTGGCGGCCACCAATGAGCAGGGCAACGTGCGTTTGAAGGTGCGTGGGCAGTGGGCTGAGCTAGTTATGGTTATTTGGGCGGCTTTGTTTTTGCCTGAGCATCCCCAGTTGGTGGGCCGTAGCTGGCTGCCGGGGGATTGGTTGCTGCATGCGCGTGCCTATAACCGTGAGGTGGACACCAGTAACTGGCCCTAGTTCCAGTAGCTGGCCTTAGTTTTCGGGGTGCTCGTCTTCTTTTTCGCGGCTGCTTGGGGCGGCGCTGCCAGGTTTGGTGCAGGGCTGCGCAGAGTCTCCAGATTTGGGGCTGCTGCCTTGGGCGCTGCCGGGCTCCTTGGGCTTGCTAGGCTGGGGGCCGCTAGTGGGCTCTGCGGGGTTCTTAGCGGATTGGCCGGCCTGTTCGTGGCCTGCCTGGTTGGGGCTGGCCTGGGGGCGTGGGGAGCGCTTTTGTTGGAGCTGTTCGCGTTGGCGACGGCGTTTTTCGGCTTGCACCTGCTCATCCAATTTACGCAGGAAGTCAGGGTCGTCGTCGGGAGCTGCCGGGGCGGAAGCGTGGCGTGACAGATGCAGATCTACGCCTTTTTCCGCAGACCAAAGCCCGCCACTGAGCTGCCCGCCGCGTTTCTCAGCGGCGCTTACCCGGGAGGTAATGATCCAGGCCAGGGGGCCAAGCATGATGGTGGAGAACATTAAAATCAGCGTAATCCACAGGTGTTTAGGCATACGCGCAGGCATATCCTCCTCGGGTGTGCGTACGCAGTCAATGAGGGCATACAGCGCCAAGGCGATCACGAATACCATTAGGAAAAGCCGCATAAGTGCAGCTTAACCATATTTTTGTGACTTGGTAGTCATACCATTGAAAGCGTGAGCCTTTTTCGCATCCAGCGCACCCAGAGTGCAGCGCAAATTGAGGAGTTCGCCCAGCTGTTAGCTAGGCGCATGTCTGCGGACGCTTCCGACGTCGTCGGCCGGGGCGGGCACTTACGTAAGCCGCAAACCTCCGCTCCAGGGCTGGTCAGCCGCAGTAGTTTGAGCGCTGCTGACGTGGCCCGCGCCCAGGCCCGTTCGCTGGCGAAACAGTATTTGCGCCCTAGCCGCGAAATTATTGTGCCTATCGCACCCCATGAGGACACGCGGGAGGTGGCCGCGAATTTGGCGCGGCGGATCCCGGCCCGAGCTAGTGGCCGCAGTGTGGGGGTGGATATGGTGCTGCGTACGTCTGGCTCAACTACCGGCACTGGCAAACTGGTGGGGGTGTCGATGGATGCGCTGGTAGCGTCGGCACGCGCCACCCATAAACGCCTGGCTGGGCCGGGGATTTGGGTGCTGGCTTTGCCCGCCTATCATGCTGCTGGGGTGCAGGTTTTGGTGCGGGCGGCGGTGGCCGGCACGCACGTGTTTAACGCCTATAAGGAGGGCGGTTTTGACCCCCAGCATTTGGCGCAGGTTATCGACGCCGCCTGTGTAGCTGCTGCTGATTGCGACGCCGGTTCTTCCTTTGACGACGACGCCGTTAGTTCCTGCGCTGGTGGCGCTGGCGGGGAGGCTGAGGGGGCGCTCGCTGCTGACGACTCCGGCAGGGCTTGCCCGGTTTATACCTCGCTGGTGCCCACACAGCTGCGCCGGGCTTTGGATGATGCGCAGCTGCGCGGCGCCTTAGCGCGGCTAGATGCGGTGCTGATTGGGGGAGCGGCAGCTGACGCGCAGCTATTAGAGCAGGCCAAAACCGCCGGGATTAGGGTGGTTACCACCTATGGCATGAGTGAAACCTGTGGCGGGTGTGTCTATGACGGTCAGCCTCTGCCCGGGGTGAGTATGGAGGTAGATCAGGCCACCGGGGCAATTTGGTTGTCTGGGCCGATGCTGGCCACCGGCTACCTGGGTGATGAGGAGCGAACTAAGCGCTGCTTTGTTAGCCGCCCTCAAACCCAGGTAGACCAGGAGACAGTTGGCACGGCTGAAACTGCCAGCGCGGCCGAAAGCGCTGAGGCTGGGGCAGCCGGGGCAGGCACTGAGGCTGGTGCGACCAGCCCGGGCGCTGAGGCCAGGGCGGGCACTGGCTCTGGCGTGGGCGCTGGGGAGCCGGCCAGGCGCTGGTTTATTACCTCTGATCGTGGCCATATTGTAGATGGGCGCCTACAGGTACTTGGGCGCCTAGATGACGTAATTATTAGCGGCGGCATTAAGGTGGAACCCGGCCCGATTGAGGCCTTACTGGCCTTAAACCCGCTGGTGAGTGAATGCGCGGTGGTGGGTTTACCTGATCCAACCTGGGGGCAGGCGGTGACCGCAGTGGTGGTGCCCGCCTCAATGCCTGGCCTGGGCCGGTTAGATGAAGGCGCTATTGTGGCCCAAATCCGTGTCTATCTGGAACAAAAACTAAGCGGCGCCCAATGCCCCAAGCAGGTGCTGCTAGCTGACGCGCTGCCCTATAAGGGCATCGGTAAAGTTGACCGGCGCGCCCTAGCCCAAAGCTTGGCGCGCGCATAACCAGCTAGAAGCATAACTAACCTGCTGGATTCTAGTGGTGGTTGCAACACGGTCTGATTGATTGGAGTGTGTTGTGGC
>ERZ772799.71-NODE-71-length-40728-cov-4.771962_pt1 | contig 40728 bp, 32 predicted proteins | sample MGYA00511345_ERZ772799 | MGnify/ENA primary metagenome ERZ772799 (study PRJEB29015, sample SAMEA2738037) | human oral metagenome | biome: human oral; feature: human-associated habitat; material: saliva | place: China | collected 2238 ... | reverse complement strand
CCCCCGCGCACCCGCCAGAGCCCGCTTACCCTTGCTACCTTCCGGTCCTGGGGGAGTTCACGAGATAACGCCACACGAGGGGCACGCACGACTATAGCCCATTAAGGCCCCATAACAAAAGTCAACTTTTTAGCGCGCCCTGCCCCGAGCGGTAACTTTAGCCAGTTAATCTAGGGCCATGACTCCAGCTTTCTTCTCTTTCGGTCGCCATCGTAGGCACAATTCCGACACGTCTGCGGAAGAGAGCTACTTCGCCACAGATTCAAGCGATACCAGCGCACCCACCGAAACTGACGCGTCCCTATCGGCGCATTCGGGCGCCTCCCACTCCGCGAGCGCCACCTCCCCCGCTTCAGTTCCCGACGCCGCCTCCGCAGCTGGTTCTGCCGGTTCTGCCGGTTTTTCTGGCTCTGGTAAGCATTCTGGCCTTGAGGTAGACCCCACGGACTTTTCGGACGGCACTGACGCGGACGACGTCGTCGCCCCCTTAAGCCTGGACGAAACCCTAGATATTGCCATCAAATCCTGGCGGGCCGAGCTTAACGCCTTGGGGGAAGTAGCCAGCCTTGACGATGTTAGCTTCCTGGATGCGGCGGTTATTGACTTAACTGACGGTCACCCCACGGGCTTGGCGCAGCTTTACGGCGGCAGCACTACGCGCCTGCGTAACCTGGTGCGCGAAAACGCCTCTCTGAGTGTGGCGCAGCGTTCTTTCAACGCCCTGGCTACCCGCTCGCACCAGCTACAACGCCAGTTTGGTCAGGCTGCGGTGCATTTGGCGTTGGGTGTGGCCGAGTTTAGTGAGCAGGTGGGCGACGGCCCGGTGCGCAAAGTTAACGCCCCGATTTTGCTGCGCCCAGTGCGGCTGAGCACTGACACCGCCCAGAGCGCACTGACCTTGGATTCTTCCATCACGGTTAACCCGGTGTTGGTTAAGGCCCTTAAGGCTTATGGCTGCAAGGTGGATGTGGAGACTATCGCTCGCGCCGCCATCAGCCCTGGTGGGTTCGCCCCGCGCGCGGTTTTGACCCGGATTGCTAGTTTGGGGCGCGAATACCTGCCCGGCTTTGAGTATCACGAGCGCCTGGTTGTGGGTGCTTTTGTGCACCCGGGCCAGAGCCTGCTGGCTGACTTTGAGGCGGTTATTCCACTGCTGCGCACTAACCCGCTGATTGCCGCCGCTTTGGGGGACGATCATGCCCGCGCCGCTTTGCATGTTGATTTGCCGCCGGCGATCCGCGCGGATTTGGACCCTGACTATGAGCGTGGCATTGGGGATCTAGATACTTCCCAGGCCTACGCCATTGAGGCTGTGGGCACGGGTGCCCAGCTGCTTTTGGATGCCCCGCCCGGGGTGGATGTGCCCGCAACTTTGGCTGCTATTTTGGCCGACGCCGCCGCTAGCGGCCGCCATGTGCTGCACGTTCCAGCCTCCGGGGCTGATGGGAGGGCTGTGGCGCAGGTGCTGCGCGACGCGGGCCTGTCTGATTTGGTTTTGGATTTAACTGTCGACGGCGCTTTTAGGCGTCACGCTTCAGCCTCTATCCGTGAGGCTATGGGCGTGAAGGTGCCTGAGGTGGATGTGGAGGCTATCGCCACCACCCGCGCTCACCTGGTGTCTTTGCGTCGTCGGATGCAACGCTACGCGGACGCGCTACACAAGCGCCGTCACCCCTGGAACGTGTCGGTGTATGAGGCGCTAGATGAGCTGGTGGAGCTCACTAGCGGCGATAACTATGCGTGCACCCGCGCCCGCATCAGCTCTGCGGGCCTAACTAACCTTGACATGCAGGGTTTAAGTAACGCCAACAAGATCCTCACCCAGGCCTATGACCTGGGGATGCTGGATAAGGATCGGCCCGCTAACCCCTGGTCACAGGTGCCCCTCAACAGCGCAATTATGGCTGAACGCACTGTCTCTAAGGTGCATGAGCTGGCCACAGAGCTACTGCCGCTGGTGCGTGAGCAGATCAGCTCCGCCATCACCCAAACTGAGCTACACCGCCCCTTGAACCTGAGCCAGTGGCATGAGCAGCTAGCCATGCTTGACGGGGTACGTGAATCCCTAGACGTGTTTGTGCCCGAAGTTTTTGAACGCTCCGCCGCAGACATGGTGATCGCCACCGCCACCAAGCAGTGGCGCCGCGACAAGCACGTAGAAATGAGCGGCTCTGACCGGCGTCGTTTCATTAAACAAGCCCGCTCCCTGGTGCGCCCAGGCCGCCAAGTCGAAGACCTGTACTCTGAGCTGGTACTAGTGCAGCGCCGTCGAGAACAGTGGCAACGCTACTCCAGCGAAGGGGGCTGGCCGCGCCTGCCGCTGGGGCTAGACGAAATGGAGCGCGTCGCCGCCCAAACCGAGCAGATGCTCTCTGAGCTGGCGCCGCTGCTGGAAGGGCCGGCTGAGGGCATGGACCTGATGGAAATGCCCATCATGAAACTGCACTCGATGCTGCGCGAGCTGGACACTGAAGAAGCCAGTGCCAAAGACATTCCCCGCATCAACAGCATTGAGCAGCAGCTAGAACACTATGGCCTAACCGACCTGGTGGCGGACCTGGCCCAGCGTCAGGTGCCCAAGCAGCACCTGGAACAAGAGCTGACCTACTGCTGGTGGTCCTCCATCCTGGCCCACTGCCTGGCGCAAGACCCCGACATGGGTGGCCTAGACACCACCGCCCTCGCCAACCTGGCCTCCCAGCTGCGCCAAGCCGACATCAACCAGGTACACACCCTGGCCGCGCCGGTAGCCCAGGCCTACGCCATGCGCGTGCGCCAAGAGGTGGGGGCAGACAAGGAACAAGCCCGCGCCCTATACCGGGCCCTGGGCCGCAGCGACAACGCCTCCCTGCGCGACGTTTTAGACACCTACCCGCTGGCCAAGATCATCAAGCCGATTTGGATTGTGCCCCCCTCGCTGGTGCCCAGCGTGCTTAAACCCACCACCCAGGTGGATTTGGTGATCATTGACGCCTCCTACCCACTGCCGTTAAGCCAGGTAGTGCCGGCTTTGGCGCGCTCGCGGCAACTGGTGGTGGTGGGTGACTCCCACGCAGTTGATAACGGTGTGGCTGGGGTTTTGGCGCCGGTGCTCCAGCACGTGCAGCTGTCCACCACCCGCCACAACCTGGACCCGGAGATTGCCCGCTTCCTGGCTGCTAATGGTTACGCCGACGTGATTGACGTGATCCCCTCCCCGCCGGGGGCCCAAACCCTGACCCTGACTGCGGTTGATGGGCGCGGCACTCCCGCCCCGGGCCGCAACGAGGTGGAGACGGTACGTGCCGAGGTGGACGCCGTCGTCGATCACATTATTGACGCAGCCCTAACCCGCCCAGAGCAGTCCTTGGCGGTGGTGGCTCTCAACTCGCGTCATGCTGAGGCGATCCGCGCGGCGGTGGCGGCCGAAACTAACGGCTCTCCCGCCCTGGAGGAGTTCTTTAACGCCGACAAGTCTGAGCCGTTTGTGGTGGTGGATATCAGCCAGGCTTACCGTCTGCGCCGCGACCACATCATTATTGCGGTGGGTTACGCCAAGACCCCCAACGGCTCCCTGGTGCACTCTTTCGGGCAGCTGTCTACTCGCGACGGCGCCGGCGGGCTGGTGGCGGCGCTGTGTGCTTCGCGCGGCACTACCACTGTGGTTTCTTGCCTGAGCGCGGCTGATATTGACCCCTCACGCCTGCATGGGGCTGGGGAGCGTCTGCTGCGTCAGCTGCTTGAACGCGCCCAGGTGGGTCCGCTGCCTCTGGACGACGACGGCAAGGCCCCTGACCGCCTGCTACTGGATCTGGCTTTGCACTGCTTCCAGATGGGCCTGTCTGTGGTGCCGCGTTACGGCACGGATGGGCCCGGGGCGATCCCACTGGCTGTGGGTCACCCCGACTACCCCGATGAGCTGCTGGTGGCGGTGCTTACCGACGACGAGGCTTATATGGATGAGCCTTCGGTGCGTATGCGTGAGCGCTACTGGGTGGAGCGCCTGGAGCGGCGCGGCTGGAGCGTGTATCGGGCCTTTAGCGCTGGCGTGTTTGTGGATCCTTCCGCTGAGGCTGAGCGCATCTGCCAGTTGGTGCTCGACATTGTTGATAAGCGTCAAAGTGTTAGCGACGACGGCGAGGCGGTTCCGGAGCTAATTAGCGACGACGGCGAGGCGACGGCTGGTTATGGGGCTAGCTCTGGGCTCGGGGCCGGCGCTGGCGGGCTTGTCGGGGCTGGCTCTGGGCTCGGCACCCGCAGTGGCGGAGCTGCCGGGACTGGCGCGGCCGGTGAGCGGCCGGTTCCTCCCCCACCTGGCCTCTCTTCCAGCGCCGCTGGCGTTAGCAGCGCTGGCCAGGGCGCTAGCGCGGCCAGTGCCCACAGCGCGGCCGCAGCCGGGCAGGGTTCTGCCGGAGCTAACGGAGCTGGCCAGGGCGCCGTCGGCACCAATGCGGCTGGAGCCGGTGACGATGCTGGGGCCGGTGAGGCTGCCCGCGAGCGTGACGTGCGCCCGCCGATCGCCCAGGGCTTGCCGTTGCAGGCCTACAGCGACGACCAGCTTGATGATCTGGTGTCCTGGATTCGCTCTGACGGCGTCGAACGCAGTGAGGATGAGGAAGTGGAGCAGCTACGCGAAACCCTAGCCCTCAAGCGACGCGGCACCACTGTGGACGCGGTGCTACACCACGCTGTCAAGCGTGGCCGCAACTGAGCCACAGCTGAGCCACCACCAAGCGAGCTGAGAACCATAATGACCAGCCAAAACAGTGCAGACGCTGGCGCGCCCATCCCTGACGCGCCAGCCAGCGCAGTCGTAGCGGCCGATCAGGCAAACCCTGCCTTTGCGGCGGCGACCAGCGCAGCCTCCACAGCCACCGCAGCCGGGCACACTGAGGCCCCACTGGCTCAGGCTTCTCCCGCCCAAGCTGAGCCCCCCAACCAAGCCCCGCTCACTCAGTCCTCAACCACCCAAACCCCGCTCACTCAAACCCCGCTCACTCAAACCCCGCTCACCCAGCCCTCAACCACCCAAGCCGGGCGGCGGCGTCGACGAGTAGTGCATTTGGGGCCCAAGGATCGCGAGCGGGTGGCCGAGGGCGCCAACCTTGATCAGGTTGTGCACGAGGCGCTGGGCAATGTGGATGCTGAAAGGCCAGCTTGGAGCCGTGAAGATTTGCGCCGTGAGGATCCGTCCGCGCACGCCAATGATGCGCGTCTGCTAGACGACGTTCCGCCGCACTACGGTAACGGCGCCTAGGCTTGGTGTGCGGACAAAACCAGCCCTACGGCACCTAACGCCTGCGTCTTGACGCGTAGGCTGAGATGATCCTTTGACGCACAGCCAGCCGCTTGCTGCACCGCGTTTGCCCGGCGTCGTCGTCGGCATCGTCGGCATCGACGGCTCTGGCGGCATTGCCATCGGCCCCGGCGTCGATGCTGGCGGCATTTCCATCGGCCCCGGCGTCGATGCTGGCGGCATTTCCATCGGCGACGGCATCGTCGGCTTTGGCGGCATTGCCATCGGCCCCAGCGACGTCGTCGGCATCGTCGGCTTTGGAGGCAGCCGAAAATGCCTAGCATTGGTCAAAGTATAAGTTATTGAACTAAAGTATAGGTTCTTGAACTACAGATACTGACATTTCATCCCTTCCCTATAAAACCCCATGAATTTTTTATAGGGAAGGGATGATTTTGCCTGTATTTGTATGTATTTTGCCTGTGTTTGTACTTGCACCTGCCTACTTGTGACGGCGGCGGTTTATGCGCTTGACCATGCGCCTACGTAGCTGCCAGTGCACTGGCTCGTCGCCCTGCCATTGCAGGCGGTGTGAAAGCACTCCCAAACGCACCTGCACGCCACCCAGACGCCCGCCAGATTCCACGCCAGTTTCACTCTGGGCCTGGGCTAGGGCGTCACGGCCGGCGTCAACCCGCTCATGCGGAGGCACATACAAGGCGGTACGCACCTCGGGCGCATCCTGCGCCTCGGCGCCGTCGCTGGGGCGACCAACAGCGTAGCCGCCTTCTTCCTGCGTGCTGGCAGTGGTAGAGCCATCGGCGCGCACCGGCCCCTGCACCACACCCATGGTCTGAGTTTGGGGCAGCTTATCAGTGCGCCGCGACAAGGGCAGCGCCGCCGTCGGCATAATCAGCACAGACAAGGCACCAGCCAAAATCAGGGTGGAAGCCACATCGCGGGTCATGGTCCCGGCAGAAACCGCCACCTGCGTCACGGCCACAATAATCGGCAAGGCGGTGGTGGAATAGCAGGCCACCTGCAGGCTTTGGCGCCAGCTAAACACCCGCGAGCCGTCACGTTTACGCTCAGCAGCGCTCACCAGCAGCACCGGCACTCCGCGCACGGCCACCAGCAGCACCAAGAAACCCAGAATCGGGCCAATCTTTTCACTCAGGTTCGACACCGTAATGGTCATGCCTGAAGTTACAAAGAAAATCGGGATGAAGAAACCATAGGCCAAACCATCAAGTTTTTCCTCAAAGGGCCGCGAACCCTCAGGCAGCACCCGGCGCAAAATAATTCCCGCCGCGAACGCCCCCAGCACCACGTCAAGCTCAAACACTTCAGCCAGTGCACACAGCCCCACCAGCAGCAACACGGCGGCGCGAATAGTGGTTTGGGCGGTAGTGTGCTGCCCGCGCTGAATTACCACGACCAGGCGCGTGCCAGCCCGCTTAACCCGCTCGTTGAACACGATGATTAGCGCTGTGATAGCCATAAAGCCGGCCAGCACCAGCGCCGAAGCCCAGGTGGCGCGGCTTCCCAGCAACAGCGCCATCAGCACAATCGGGCCTACTTCACCAATCGCCCCATGGTTTAGTACGGCGGCACCCACTGAGGTAGATAGCAGCCCACGCTCGCGCAAAATCGGCAGTAGTGTGCCCAGGGCGGTGGAGGTCATGGCAATAGCCAGGGCTATAGCGCCGTCGCGCATATCAGTAATTGACCCCACCCCCATGGCGATCACCGCCGCGAAAGCCAAGCTCAGCGAGGCAAACCACCCCACTATGGCGTGGCGCCCGCCTGAGCCGCGCAGCTCCCCCAGGTCCAGCTCATAACCGGCCAGCAGGAACAGGAAACCTACGCCCAGTTCACGCAGGAAGGAAATCGGTTCGCCCGCCTCGGTGAGTGTAAAGCCAGCCGCACCCATGGCCATTCCACCGGCCAGCAAAAGCACAGTTTCTGGCACAAACCCGCCTGGGATGGCCCGCGCAATGAGCGGCGCTAGAAATATTACGGTGGCGATTAAAAACAGCGCCCCAAAGGCATCTCCTAGCATGTTCCCTCCAATCTAAAACCCGGCACAATAGAGGCATGGACGATCACCCCTACCTGCGCCGTCTTTGTGACGGTACTGTCAAACAGCTTAGCCCTTTCACTGGCACGGAAGTGTGGACTGTACCCGGCCGCGCTAACCGCCCCTTGCGCCTGCCTCAGGTTGAGGTGCGTCCTCTCAGTTCCCACATGCACACTCACACTTGTGCTTTTTGTAGCGGCCGTTATCTGGAGACGCCGCCTGAATATGCCCGTATCGTGCGTTTTGCCTCGGTTAAGGACGACGACGACGCTAGTGCCGACGCCGGCTCTGGTAACGCGGGTGCCGCAGCTGCCGGGGCGGGGGCCGCTGGTGGCCAGGGCACCAAGGCCGGCGCTAAGGCCGCTGATGCCGACGCAGGGGCGGGGGCCGCTGGGGCCAACGCCAGGCTGGGTGCCAACACCGGGGCGGGGGCCGCTGGTGGCCAGGGCACCAAGGCCGGCGCTAAGGCCGCTGATGCCGACGCAGGGGCGGGGGCCGCTGGGGCCAACGCCAGGCTGGGTGCCAACACCGGGGCGGGCGACACCTGGCACACATTTTTTGGCTTGCTGCCTGAATACTTAGATCAGAGCGTAGCCGACTTTCGCCGCATCCCCAACCTTTTTGAGATTTTGCCGTTCAATTACTGGCAAGCTAACTATGGTTTTAAGCTACCTGAGCGCTGCCGTGACCGGCTTGAAAACTACCTGGCTGACGCCGCCGGATACGAGCATTTGCGCGCTATTGTCAGCGCCAAGCTGCGCGCCTCCGGAGCTGGTGACACAGAGATTGCCGAGCTGAACCTGAGCGACATTCGCCGTCACAGCGCCGGCTTTTTCGGGGGCAGCCATGATGTGTTGGTGGCCCGCCGCCACTGGCGCGATGACGCCGTCGACACTACCGGCCTAGCGGGCAGCGCCACTTTAAGCGTGACCGAGCACCGCGTGTGGACCCAGTGGGCGGTTAACGCCATGCACGCGCAATACCTGCAAAACAAGCACGTTAAGTATGTGGCCGTATTCCAAAACTGGCTGCGCCCGGCCGGGGCTAGCTTCGATCACCTGCACAAACAGGTGGTGGGCGTGGATTCGCTGGGGGCTAGCTTGCAAGCTGAGATTGCCCGCGTGAACGCTAACGGAAATATTTACCGCGATTTTGTGGATTGGGCTTACCGGGCGGGTTTGGTTGTGGCCGCTAACGACGGCGCCGTGGCCCTGGCTGGGGTGGGTCACCGTTACCCCTCGCTGGAGGTCTACTCCACCGGGCCGGTCTCTGAACCGTGGCTGATGGAGCCTGAACAGGTGGATGCGGTCTCCGATTTGGTGCACGCCCTACACCAGGCTACGGGCACGCAGGTGCCGCTAAATGAGGAGTGGCATTACCGCGCCCCGGGCGTAGCTAAGGAAATGCCTTGGCGGGTGGTGCTTAAGTGGCGTGTTTCCACTTTGGCGGGTTTTGAGGGTGCCACCAAGATTTACCTGAACACTATTGATCCGCGTTCGCTACGCGAGCGGGTGGTGCGCGAGTTGGAACAGCTGCGCGCTAGCCAAGCCGGGGCATTGGCGCCGGGCATCCGCATTGGTGACGAATGCGAGCAGCCCTACCTGCAATACGGCAGGGCCTGACACTGTCTAGCAACTCTGCGTCTTACAGCGCGGTGACGAAGGCAGCCAGGCCGAAGAAAATGCCGGGGGCGTTAGCGGCTGCCAGCGGCAGGTCACGAGAAGGCTTGAATAGGCCGTAATACACCCACAGGCTGCAGTTGATTGCAGCTACCAGAGGCTGCAGCGGGTTACCGGCCTGGCCGTTGAGGTTGCTCACGATCTGAGGAACGTAGGCGACGTACATGCACACGGCCATGAAGGTAGCAACCCACCCCAGGACCTTTTCCTGCTTAACGGTAAGCGCCAAACCGGAGCGAACTTCCTGCTCGGAAGCGGCTTGCGCGTTCTTTTCATCCTTCGAGGATTCGGCTTGCTTAGACACAACATTCCTTATCTGTAGCTCTTGGTTACGAATATATTAGGGAATTAGTCAGGATGAATATGAGTGGAACAGGTTACATTCAGCCGGTCGGCGCCACAAACAGGACGCAAAGCCTAGTTGTGAATTAATTCAACTAGCACTTCAGCGTGATTGGTGTGAGGGAACATGTCGAACAACCGCGCCCGGCGTATCCGATAGCTACTCATTACCTCTAAATCTTTGGCCAGTGAGGCCGGATTGCAGGAGGAATACAGCACTCGTTGAATGCCGCTGTCTTCAATTGAGGCGGCCAACTCGCCAATGCCGCGCCGGGGCGGGTTAACTACTAATAGATCAGGCTTGTCGTGACCATAGACCTGGCCCGAGGCATCCAGCACGGAGGCGTCGCCTGCTTCAAAGCGAACCTGCGGGCTAGTCAGGCCCAGCTGGGCGGCGGCCGCGCGGGCGCCGTCGATGGCAGGGGCGGAAACTTCCACTCCCAGCACCTGCGCACCGGGCTGGGCTAGAGCCAGGGCAAAGCCGCCCACGCCGCAGTACAGGTCCCAAATCGACTGGCCCGCATAGTCGCGCGCCCAGGCACGGGCTTGGGCGTAGAGCCCGGCGGCTACGTCACTGTTGGTTTGGAAGAATGATTGCGGGGGTAGCACCAGCGGCAGGACGCTTTTTTTGTTATTTACGACGACGCCGTCCACACCCAGTTCCGGCAGGTACAGCGGCATGTCCAGGGTTGAGTCCTGGCTCAAAATAATTTCGCGTTCGCCCTCCAAGATTGCGGCTGGGCGGGGCTGAATATTTACCGACAGCACCCGCAATCCAGGTAACTCACTTTGCAGGCGGGGCGCACCTTTACGGATAGCCGGCAGCTGCGCCGTCGAGCGCAAAACGAAACGCACCATCAGCTGGCCGTTAGCCGAGGCGGTAATCAGCACATGCTTAAGCTCCCCGCGCCGCTTAACAATCGAGTAGGGCTGCAATCCCATGCGGGTAATTGCGCGAGTTAATGGGGCTAGTGCGGCTTTAATTTCGTTTACATGCAGCGGGCAGGAAGTTAAATCCGTACCGTTATCGAAACGGTCAACTAAACCCAGCACCGGGGCGTGGGTTGTGCCCGAAACCGCCAGTTTGGCTTTATTGCGGAAGTGGCTGGGGGCGCTGGCGAAAGGTTCAAGCCAGGCGGCCGTCTCAACCTGGCCGGCAAGTGTGGCTTGCACCGCAGATTGCTTTAATTGCAGCTGCTGCGCCAGCGGCAGATCAAGGTTGGGACAGGAGCGACACAGGGATGCATCGTGGAGCTGACAGAGCACGGTTACAAGCCTACAGGCTTAGTAAGCTGCACGAAGTTGCATTGAGGGATAAAAACTTTACTTTGTATGTAGTCGGGTATTTTGGTGTTTATCCAGGTCAAATTCGCTTTCACAGAAACCTGGGAACGCTATTTAAATTTCCCAGGAAATTCACAGCTTGCCCAGGGGTGTTCTTACAGGCAGAGGGGGTTAAATTCTTACTACCGCCAGAGGTTAGCGGTCGCGAGGGTTGGGGAGCCTGATGACCGGCCGAGAGCTAGTTGGACTGAGGTTTAAGGGAGCCTACAGTGAACGTTCTGGCGAAGGAGGCGCCCTCCCCGATCTGGGAACACGGGTTGAGGAACCTCATTGGCGATGGGCCGCACGTTTCACGTGCGGCCCTCGGCATTTTCTTAAGCTTTTTACAAAGTCATCATAAACAATGCTTATATTTACAAAGCCATAGGTTTATCTGCTTTAGTCCTAAAGACCTAAAAGTAAACAATTAAAACTCTTATCCCAAAGGCGTATCCGCACCTTAAATACATGGGTCTCACTTTGGCGCTCACGCTCCACCCCATCCGCTTTTGGGCAACAAAAAATCCGCCCTGGTTTCCAGGCCGGATTATCTGTCTAGTGGACTCGGGGCGTGCCATGGTCACGAAACGCCTAGTATTCCTTCGTAAAGGACGCGATCACGCAGGGGATCCGGCCTCGCACGACCCTGTAGGTGACATGGACATAGCCCATGCGCTCAAAAAACGCCCGGTAGGACGCCGGGTCGAAGTGCTCCTGGAAGTGTATGCCGCATCGGGAGATCAGCTTCAGAAATATGGTGTGTGCACGCTTCTTGGGAATCACGTAGGTAGGCACGATGATCGTGCCGCCCGGGCGCGTAACCCGATTGAGCTCCTTGAGCGCGTCGCCTGGTTCAGGCAGCAAGTGAATGACGTTGGCAGCAACGACCGCATCGAAGGAGTCGTCCGCGTAGCGCAAGTGGGTGATATCCGCCTGTTCGACGACCACGTTCGGGTAACGCGCGAGCTTCTTCCCGGCCTGCTTGAGCATCCCCTCGGAGTAGTCGGTCGCGACCACACGCGCACATGCGGGAGCGATGGCTGCGGTGATCGTACCCGTGCCGCACGCACATTCGAGCACGGTGTCGCCGGGGCGAATCAACCGGGCAACGGCGCTGCCTGTCCCGTAGTACACCCTCCTGTTGAGCGTGTTGACAGCGAGGTCGTAGAGCGGGGCAACCCGATCCCAGATCATATTGTTCCTCCACTTTCACGAAGTGACAGGTCAACGAAAACCTAATTATACCCGAGTTCCAGAAACGCTTGAGGTGACTGCAAGGCATCACCTGAAAGCAACAAGCTCTCCACTTTTCCTCAATCGCCGATCTGTTTTTGCCGCACGACTCGAGGCGTCGAAAAGGGCGTGAATTACCCAGCGTCGCGGTGCTCGCGACGCTGACAGTGGGCTGCAGGCTAGCTGCAGAAACTGCCGAAGAAGCCACTCTTCTTCTTAGCGTTGGCATACTCCTCATCGGTATGGTTCTTATCGCACCACTGCTCCGGGGGCACTTGTTCCTTCACCGAGTCGATGTGCTTGCCGCAGCCCTTCCAGGTGGTCTTTCCGCATACCTCGCAGGTGGTGGGTCGACACATGATTGTCTCCTTCGTTGTTGCGCTGCGACGCATCGTTGTTTTCGGGGCCGAAGTCATTATGCGCTCCCCTCCCCATGACGAGGAAGGCCTCGGCCTTCTCGCCGAGCCAGGCCTGGACCTCACCGAGGCAGTCGCGTAGCTGGGTGTGGGGGTTGTTGAGGGAGTTGAGCATATGCCCGGCCCTATCCCCAACCGTGCGCACATACAGAAACCCCGGACTTCCAACGGAAGCCCGGGGTTGGGATGCGTGGAGCTAAGGGGATTCGAACCCCTGACCTTCTCATTGCGAACGAGACGCGCTACCAACTGCGCCATAGCCCCATGGGCGGATTTAGCTTAGCACAGCGCGCGGCCCGGGTAAATTCTGCAAGCCACACCCTGGCTGCTTATTCACCCCCGCTTGCTTATTCACCCGCCGCGCGACGCCGCTCCAAGACAGCATCGAGGTCGATCGGCTTGAAGTCCCCAGCCACAGACTCCACATCCAGCGACACGTTAGCCGGAGCGCTGGAGGGACGTACCGGGTTAACCACGCCGGTTACTTCCTTGGCGGAGTTGAAGTCCGCCTCGGCCTCTACAACCCGGCGACGCGGCCCACGCGCAGCCATGGTGTAGCTGGGGGCGGGTACGTTCACCGGCTCCCACTTGGTGGCGCTAGCGGCCTTGGGGGCAGCCTTGGCAGTCTCGACGACGTCGCCAGCGCTGTCAGCAGAAGTCACCTTAGTGGCAGAGGCCGGCTTGGCGGCAGCCGAAGCAGGCACAGTAGTGGAGGCCACCGGCGTAGCAGCAGACGCCCGTTCAACCGGCGCAACCTGGGCGGCCGGCTTAGCCACTTCCTCAGCTCGCTTAGCTTCAGCCTGCTTGTTTAGGCGCGCCAAGTACTTGGCTTCAGTGGCGGTTTTAGCTTCCCGCACCAGCTGATCCTTAGCCTTAGCTACCTGCTCGCGCTGACGCACATCGGTTTCCTCAGCGCTTTCGCGGGCTTGACGCTCCTGCTCAGCAAGCTCCTTACGGGCCGCAGCAACCTCCTGCTCACGCAGGTGAGCCGCCTCGCGACGGGCTGCTTCCGCTTTTGCCTTACGGACAGCAATCTCAGCCTCACGCTTAGCTTTAGCTTCCTTGATGGTCTTGGCGGATCGTCCTACACCTTCAAGTTGCTCCTCTAGCTGGCTCACTCGCACAGCCAGAGCAGCATCATTTTTGGAGCTTACGCGACGTACGCGCACGTCACCGACCATAGCGGCCGCAAGCAGGGCCGCCGTCGGCAAAACCACAAACCAAGGCCAAGTAAAGACCCCAGCTAAAACCCCTAAAAGCACAGTTACGCCGGCTAAAGACCCCATCAAGATGCGGCGAGTTTTGGCAGCAGCTGAAGCTTTGGCCTGGTGAGCAGCCTGAGCCCGCTTTGCCTTCGCTAAATCACGCTCCAGGCGCGCGGCACGCACGTTCCTCACGGCAGGTCGATTCATGACCTTCACCTCCGGGCTAAAAATCAGCCTAGTAATATCATTATTAGTCGCGTGACCTGGAGATTTACCTGCCACCATAGCCGTATTTAACACACGCAGGTGGGGCGAGTAGCGATCTTGGTCATGCGAGTAGACTGCTAGCCTATCGCGCCTGCGCAAATGTGGCAGCAAATAGAACGAGATTGCGACCGCCAGCGCAAAACCAAGAACCGCCTGAAACACCATACGACTAAAAGTAAGTGTTTATACAGGAGGCATCCGGAAGTTTCGCGGCGTGTCGTTACTATTGCGTTACATATCTAAAAGTAGGCAATGCAATTGCGTCCCAGCATTAACTTGCGTAACTTCTTCGGGCACCACCGCAATAGCATTTGCATAGGCCAGGCCAGAAATAGTTTGCACCCCTGGCGCCTGCGTGGGGTGAGCCTGATAGCCAGTACTGGGGGCCCCGGCTAGCTGAACCGGCACAAATTCACGCATCCCCGCTGGGCTAGACCAGGATGTAGAAACCGCCGCCGGCAGCGAGGGACGGTGAATGTCCTGCCAGCCCGCAATCGAACGCAGCACCGGGCGCACAAACACCTCAAAAGCCATCTGGGCACTGACCGGGTCACCGGGCAGACAAAACACCGGAATACCGTCACCTAGCGTGCCCACACCCAACTGACGCCCCGGGCTCATCGCCACCGTGTCAAACCGCACCGTGCCCAGCGGCGAGAGCACCTCTTTCACCGTGTCACCCTGACCCACACTCAAACCACCGGTGGTGATCAGCAGGTCAGAGCGCACCAGCTGGTCCTCCAGGGTTTCGGTAAGGGCGTGGTACTCGTCGGGGACGGCACTTACTCGGAAAGGCTGCCCGCCGGCGTCGGCCACCGCTGTGGACAGGGCGTGACCGTTAGCGTCATACACGTCCCCCGGCTCAGCGCGCTGGCCGGGCTCAATCAGCTCGTCGCCAATAGAAACCACCACCACGCGCGGCACCGGGTGCACCGCCACGCGCTGGTGACCCAGCGAAGCCAGCAACGCCACCTGACGCGCCCCAATTCGGCTGCCCTTAGAAAGCACGGTAGCGCCAGCCTCAACGTCCTCACCCAACATGCGCACCCGCTGACCAGCATTGACCTTACGGTTAATGGTCACCTGCGCCTCACCCCGGTCGGTGAACTGCCAGGGAACCACGGCGTCGGCCCCAATCGGCATGGGCGCACCAGAGTCAATCAGCACCGCAGTGCCGGGCACAAGATGAGTGCGGCGCACATCCCCCGCGCGGACGGCGTCGATCACATCCAGCACCACCGGCGTGGCCGGGGAGGCGCTGACGCAGTCCTTGGCGCGCACCGCGTAACCGTCCAAACCGGCCAGGTTCGCGGGGGGCATATCCACGTCAGAAACGATATCTGCAGCTAGCACCGTGCCCACGGCGTCGGAAAGTACCACGTCAAGCGGCTCAGCAGCGTGGGCGACCTCAAGGCAGGCCGATAAATGTTCAGCGACGGTACGCATTTGAAACTCCTGTGGGGTCAGTGGCGCGACACTTAGGGATACTTTTAGGGTACCCTGGAAGTACGAGAAACCGGATCAAGTGAAGGGAACTCAATGACCGACACCGTAGTCGGATTGGACGTTGACGATCTTAAGGACCACCTGCGTTACAAGCTTCGCCGCACGCGCGCTGCGTACAGCCACCCGTCCCGCCGCCACGACGCCCGTTGTGCGGCTTTAGCCGAAAACGTCTTTCAGGCTTTAAACGGCGCTCAGGCCGTGGCAGCCTATGTGTCTGTAGGAGACGAGCCCTGTACTCGCCTACTCATTGATGAGCTGCATGCCGCCGGTGTGCAGGTGCTCCTACCTGTGCTTGGGCCCCACTTATCGCGCAGCTGGGGCTGGTTCCGTGGTAGCGATGATCTGGCTACCCGCGCTCCCGGCCGTCCCCCCGAGCCTTCTGGCCTGGTGCTGGGGCCTGCCGCTATCACGCTGGTGCAAAGCGTACTGGTGCCGGCGCTGGCAGTTGACGCGCACGGCAACCGCCTAGGTCAAGGCGGCGGCTGGTATGACCGAATGCTGCCACTGGTTAACCCTGGTGTGGAAACTTTCGCGCTGCTGCACCCCAACGAGTATCTGACCAACACGGTCCTACCCACTGCCGAGTTTGACCGCCCGGTTAATGGCATTATCACCACGGAAGGCATCACCCGCTTCTAGTGGGCCTCATAGTTACTAGCCCCGCGTCCTTGGAACGTAAGTTCTTGGGCGCGGGGTGTTTTTTGCCGACGACGGCGCCGCTGCGGGCTGCAGTTTAGTGCGGGGCGGTTTTACGCACCTGTGGATAAAAAATTTCCCTAACACTGTCCATCCACAGCCTCCCACCAGACACTGGACTAAATGCTCAACACTTGATTCATGCAACGCAAAACCGGCTCTGCCGCTCACTGCCAGTGGCTCAACCAGGAACTCAACGAACCCCAGCGCAGCTTTAGCCTGCGCTTTAACTCAGGGTTTAATGAGGCGGCACGGCCCAACCTGCTTAATGGCCAAGGACCCCAGCTCACACCCGGGCAGACCAGTAGTGATCAGCTCCGTGACAGCCTCCAGCAAAGGACTCAGCCAGCAGCCGGGCAGATCAATCAAAGACGCCAATTATTTAGGGCCTCTTGGCGCGGCCAACTATGGCTGCACCGGCGGCTGATCACCGCCTTAGCCGTGCTTTTATGCGCACTACTGGCAGTTCAGGCGCTGACTAACCCCGGGCAGGTAAAGGTATGGGTAATGCGCACGGATATGTCCTTAGGCCAAGTGATCACCAGCAGCGACGTCGTCCTAAGCAACCTGCCAACCTCGCCACCACAAGCGGTACGCACCTCCCCAGTGGGCCGAAAACTGAGCATTGACCTACCCAAAGGCACCGCACTGATTGAATCAATGCTTACCGGGCCGGCGCTCTCACATCTAGGCAAGCAGCAGCGGGTGGTGCAGTTGCAGATACAAACCGGCTCGCAGCTGGCGCGTATAGGCCAGCAGGTGGACATTGTGGGCACAGTGGCCAGCACCACTAATAGCGGAGTGGTTTCTAGTGACGGCGCATACTCCCAGGCCGGGGCGCAGGTATTGGCGCAGAAAGTCACAATTGTTGATGTAGAGCCGCCAAACAAAGCGAATCTCACCCAAACACAAGGGACTATGAGACTAATAACGTTTGCAGTTAAGGAAACTGAGGCTACGCTTTTATGCGGCGCGGCCTCCCAGGGCCCGCTTTCAATAGTGCTCAGACCCTGAAACGGGGTAGGCACACCCACTTCACTTAAAACTTCAGGGGGAAAACCATGCTTAAGGGCTTCCGCGACTTTATTTCTCAGGGCAACGTGGTCGACCTAGCCGTCGCCGTTATTATCGGTAACGCTTTCAAGCCGATCGTTGACAAGGTAACCGCTTTCATCATGGGCATCCTGGCTCAGCTAATCGGTTCCCCGAACTTCGACTCCGTACTGCAGTTCAAGATTGACCCCAGCTCCAAGGAATACATCCAGCCCGGCGCCATCCTGACCCAGGGCATCAACTTCCTGCTGGTGGCCGCCGCTGTTTACTTCTGCATCGTGCTGCCCATGAACAAGATGCGCGAGCGCAAGGCTGCCAAGGAAGCCGCAGCTCCGGCCGTTCCCACCGAGACCGAGCTGCTCAGCGAGATCCGCGACCTGCTGGCCAAGCAGAACTGATCTTCTCTTCGCATACATACAAGTACACACAGGTACATACAGGTACATACAAAATCGTCCCTCGCCTATAAAAAATTCATGGGGTTTTATAGGCAAGGGACGATTTGTCAGTATTTGTAACCATCTAACTTTGCAGCCCTCTAACCTCTACCTCTCTATCCACTCCCCCAGCTCCCCCGCCGCGCAATGTCAGCCCTCACGCCACTAGTCCACACTCGCCGTACGCCGCGTGCCGCTGACCCACAGGTGCTACCAACACCTCAACGCGCACCGAAGCACCCACCAGAGCACACTCCCCTCAGCGCTCACAGCCCACGCACGCCGCCGACCCGCGCGACCACCAGCCCGGCGCCGTCGCCAAACCCCACCGTCAAGACCCGCCGACCCAAAAGCCGCGCCCGCACCTAAAATTTTCCGGCCTAAGCAAGTGACACTAAGGCGAGTGTCTGCAAAGATGAAGCTATGGCGTTTCCTAAAAGACATCTATCCGACGGCGAGTACGTAGTTGACCACATGCACACCCACCCCAAAGTACTGGGTTGGCGCATCTTGGGCACCGTACTACTCATTACCGTAGCCATCATCGCCAGCGTAATTGCACCGCAGTCGTGGCAGCCTTGGGGACTTTACGCAATCTGGATCCTGGCGCTTATCGTGGCTTTCCCGCTAATGATCATCCCCTGGCTGGAGTGGCTAAATAAAACCTTCACCATCACCAACCGCCGCATCATCACCCGCAAGGGCATTTTCAACAAAGACGGTCACGACATCCCCCTATCGCGTATCTCTGACATCCGTTACGAGCGCGGCTGGACTGACCGCATTTTCGGTTGCGGCACACTGATTTTGGAAACCAGTGCCGAAAAGCCGGTGCGCCTAGAGGACATCCCCAAGATTGAGACCGTGCACGTGCGCCTGGCCAACATGCTCTTTGAGACTGACGCCGACGCCGACGACCGCGCCGCCGGTGGTTACGATCGCCCCGCAGATCCGCAGGCTCCGGCCGGACCGGGTGCTCGCGTCGAGGGCTGATTACATAGCAGCAGGCTAGACACTGTGGGGTCGTGGCGTGGGGTAGACCGCAGGGCAGCAGCCATCAATGCTTTGCGCGACTACTCGACGATGCAAACCATCATCGACACCACCGACGACGACCTCAAAGCCATCGCCGAAGATATCCCCACCGTCAGCTCACCCAAGCTGGATGGGATGCCTGGTGGTGGGTTCCAACCCCCACGGGGGCAGAGGAGAGGATCATGGCGCACCTGGAGCGGATTGATAACCGCCAGCGCCGCTACCTCCAAACGCCGGAGCAAAGCCCTCGAACACCTAGCCATCCTCCTCTACGGACGCTATAGCCCCCGCACCGCACCCAACTGCCCCTTCCTTCGGAACCAGAAATACCGCGTAAGCACCGTTGCGACTGACACGATTATGGGATAAGCCAAGTAGCCAATTCTGCCGTCGTGGAGGTAGTACGCGATCCGGCCTTGTACTACGGGCCCAGTACTCGCCACTGCCGTGAGCACCGTCAAGACGATAATGGAGGGCAGCCTCAATGTCGTGAAAAGCTTGCGGTTAGCAATCGCTGCGTAGCCAAGAACATTCAAGACTCCACTAATATCGAGCAGCACTAGACCAAACCACGTTATCTCACGCAGTGGCCCGACGTTTTTTCCACTCTCGATAAAAACTGCGTGCTGGTTTGCGATAAGCCAACAGTCGATAGCCACCAGCACAGCGAAAAGCAGCCCAAACTTCAGCACCTGGACGCCCTGAGGCGACAAAGCCTTCTCGAGCGCCCCTAAAGCTTCTCGCAGCAGTTGCCGTACCTGTTCCATACCTCTATGAGACCACAACACCCTGGAGAAAGCATGGCTCGTGATGGCACGAACCGGGGCGGACGCCGCGTCCGCGCAGGCACCAAACCCGAGCCCAGCGCTTACCTGGCTGCCCAACAGAGGGATGGCACCCAGCTTAGGGCGGATGAGATCTACGGTGAGACCTGGGAGTGGCTAGCCGACAACGGGTGCTGCGATCGCGTCCCCGTTTGTGGGGGTCTTGTTCGTTTCCCTATCATCATCCTGAATCCCCCTTTTGGGCCCTTACGGGCGTTCGCTAACGCAGCGGACGCCCGTTGTGTTTGTTAACACCTTTTTTGCACTTGATGCAAATATGCATTGGGTGCAAAATTGTTTCCCGTGAAACATTCTGTGAAACAACTTCACTGTCCGGTAGTGTTGGACACTGAAATGCCGCCTCACAAACGGCGTCGCTATAGGGCGATTCGCCAGGCTGCCGCCGAGTTGGTTCGCGAGCGTGGCTATGAGGCCATGACTTACGACGCCGTAGCTGAGCGCGCCGGGGTCTCACGTCGGACCGTTTTTAATTATTTCCCCACCAAATTCGATCTAATTAAAGTCTGGCCCACGCTCGACGCTAAAGCCTTCGCTCATATCGCTACCAATAGCGAAAATTTCCTAGCAGATCTGCGTGAACTGCTGCTTGAGCGTGCCAGGCACCTTGACGGCGACCGGGCAGAATTTTTGTTACAGCGCGAAATTGCCGCAACCGACCCGGAAGTTCACAACCGCATCGACGCAGCAATTCGCAACTCTTTTGAGTCACTGCGCCCAGCCTTAGCTCAGCGCACCCAGCTCAGCGAAGATGACTCTCGACTACGAATGGCGGTCTACCTGATGCTGGCCATTGAGCGCGCAGCTTTCGATGAGTGGCTAGATAACGACGCTTTCAGCTCTGCCACTTTAGAAGAGGCCATTGATCACACCTTGGCTTTGACGGTCTCCCTTGTTGGCTCAGGGACTGACCTCCCCCCAGTAGCCAAGCCGAGCCCTGCCGTCGAACCTAAAAAGATTAACCAAGCCAAACGCAAGAAGCAGGAGAAGGAAGGAAAATGAGCACACAAAAGCACGCAAGCGCGCTCGCACCAGCCGCCACGCCCGCATCAACCTCAGCCCAGGCTGCCACGCCCGCACAAACAGGCACAGTAACACAAACCAGCTTTAAGCCAGACCGCCGTTTCTGGGCGGTGTATGTGGCTTTGCTGCTGGTGATGTTCTTGTCAGCCATGGACCAGACCATCGTAGGCACAGCCCTACCCACAATCGTGGGTGAACTGGGCGGCGCCGAGCACATGTCGTGGATTATCACCGCCTACACCCTGGCCATCACGGTTGTTATGCCGCTTTACGGCAAGCTAGGTGACCTGGTGGGCCGCAAGAACCTGTTCTTGGTGGCTATCGGCACCTTCCTGCTGGGCTCTACCCTGTGTGGTTTTTCTACCGACATGACCCAGCTTATTATTTTCCGCGCCCTACAGGGCGTGGGTGCTGGTGGCCTGATGATTTCCGCGCAGGCGGTTATGGCTGACCTGATCCCGCCGCGTTACCGTGGCAGCTACGGCGCCCCGATTGGCGCCATGTTCGGTATCGCTTCGGTACTGGGTCCGATCATTGGTGGCTGGCTGACTGACTCTGTGTCTTGGCGTTGGACTTTCTGGATCAACCTACCCCTGGGCGTAATTGCTTTCACCGCCATGGCGCTAACCCTGAAGCTACCTAAGCACAAGCTGACCGCCCCCATTGACTGGCTAGGTTTAGTGCTTATGGATGTTGCGGCGGTGGCGATCGTTTTGGTGGCCACGTGGGGCGGCAGCGAGTACGCCTGGTCTAGCCCGGTGATTATTGGTATGGGTGCGGCGGGCTTGGTCTGCCTGGTGGCTTTTGTGTTCGCAGAGCGACGCGCGGTTGAGCCGATTTTGCCCTATGAGGTGATGACTAACCGCACCTTCGTCCTGGCCACGCTGATGTCCATGCTGTACATGGGGGCCATGTTTGGCGCCACCTTGTACCTGCCTACTTACCTGCAAATGGGTTATGGATATTCGGCCACGGTTTCGGGGCTTTTGCTGGTGCCGATGACGCTGGGCATGTTGGCTACCGGTATTTTTTCTGGCATAGCCATGAGCCGCACCGGCCATTACAAGATCTACCTGATCATTGGCCCGATCGTTGCGGCAGCTGGCACTTTGGGGATGTCCCAGCTGGATGTTCACAGTCCGGTTTGGCTTATCACCCTGTATGCCACGGTTATAGGTGCTGGCATCGGCTTCTTCTTCCAGCTAATCACCACCCTGGTGCAAAATGACGTCAACCCGCGTCACATTGGCACTGCCACCAGCGGTAATAACTTCTTCCGCGAGATTGGCTTGTCTTTGGGCGTGGCCGCGATGGGTACTGCCTTCTCCAGTGGCCTGAAGGACAACCTGAGCGAGAAGATGCGCGCCTTGCTGGCTAACGCTGACCCGGCCACGCTTAAGCAGATGGCGGCTTTCTCTAACGTTGGTGGCGGCAAGGGTACTTCTGGCCTCACCCCCGCCATTGTTAAGACATTGCCGACGCCGTTGCGTAACGTGGTGGTGGAATCTTACGCCGACGCTTTGATTCCGATCTTCGCCTATTTGGTGCCCACCATGCTAATGGCCGCCGTGTTGGGCGCGCTCTTCCGCAAGAAGGAGCTGGGCATTAAGGCCGCCTTGCAGCTGCTGGAAGAAGAGGAGGCCGCCGCATCTAAGGATGGCGCCGTTGGTGAGGTTGCGTCTGCTGGTGACGCTGCGCCTGCCGCTTCGGTATCTGCCGACGACGCCGTTGCGGCTAGCCCGGTTGCGGGCGCTCACAGCTAGCGCAGGGCGGGCCTTGGCTCCCCAGCCGGCTTAGCCGGCCCGCCCACTGCGCAGAACTGCACTCAAAACTGCGTCACCACCTGGTGGCGCAGTTTTTGTAGTTTTACCGCCCCAGCGTCACTTAACCCGCTCCACTCACTACTTAACCCACTCCCCTTGGCCGTGACACAATACGCATATGGAGTTCCGCTCAGTTTATGATCAAGGCTTTGCCCGTATCGCGGCCGTAACCGCCCCCGTAGCGCCCGCTAATCCAGCTAAGAATGCGCAAACCACTATCGATTTGCTCCAGGAAGCTCAGGCTCAGGGCGTGGCTGTGGCCGTGTTCCCGGAACTCAACCTCACCGGTTACGCCATCGATGACCTTTTCCTGCAGGAAGTGCTGCTGGAGCAGACCCTGGCCGCGATTGAGTCGGTGCGTCAGGCCAGCGCCGAGTTAACCGTCATGGCAGTGGTGGGTGCCCCGCTACGCCAGGGCAACCGCCTATACAACTGCGCGCTAGCCATCCAGGGTGGTCGCGTTTACGCCGTCGCCCCCAAGACTTTCCTGCCCAACTACCGCGAGTTTTACGAAAAGCGCCACTTCGCCTCGGGCGCTAATGCCAGCGCCACCTCTATCACCCTGCCCGGGGTGGGTGACGGCCCCGCCCAGGACGACGCCGCAGCAGCCTCCCAGCACGACGCCGTCGCCGCCTCCGCATCCACCCCGGCCACGCCTACAGCCAACCCCGCAGCTTCCGCAGCTTCCGCAGCCAGCCCCGCAGGCACCACGGCCTCCGCCGTCGTGCCTTTTGGCAACAAGCTGCTCCTAGACTTCCCCCACATCCCGGGCATGGTGTTGCACATGGAGGTGTGTGAGGACCTGTGGGTGCCGGTGGCGCCCTCCGCCCAAGCCGCCCTGGCGGGCGCCAATGTACTGGTGAACCTGTCGGGCTCGCCCATTACTGTGGGCCGCGCAGACGACCGTGAGCTGCTGGCCCGCTCGGCTTCGCTGCGCTGCAACGCCGCCTACGTGTACGCCGCCGCCGGTGAGGGCGAATCCTCCACGGACCTGTCGTGGGATGGGCAAACCATGATCTATGAGCTGGGTGAGAAGCTGGCTGAAACCGAGCGTTTCCCGCAGGGCCCGCGCATGGCGGTAGCCGACGTCGATATCCGTACCCTGGCCTCAGAGCGACTACGCCAGGGCAGCTTTGACGACAACCGCGTTGAGCAGCAGGGCACTGCCAGCGACTACCGCACCATCTCGGTGCCGCTAGTGCCTACCCGCGCCGATATTGGTTTACGCCGCCCGCTAGATCGCTTCCCGTTTGTGCCAGACGACCCGGCGCGCCTAGCCCAAGACTGCTATGAGGCCTACTCGATCCAGGTGGCCGGACTGGAGCAGCGCCTGCGCGCTATCGGCAACCCCAAGCTGGTGATCGGGGTTTCTGGCGGCCTGGACTCCACCCATGCGTTGATTGTGGCCGCGCGTGCCATGGACCGCCTGGGCCGCCCGCGCAGCGACATAATCGCCATCACCATGCCCGGTTTTGCCACCACCGCCGGCACTAAACGCAACGCTATCGACCTGGCCACCCGCCTGGGCTGCACTTTTGAAGAAATCGATATTCGCCCCGTGGCCACGCAAATGCTTAAAGACATGGGTCACCCCTTCGGGCGCGGCGAGGAGGTCTACGACGTCACCTTCGAAAACGTCCAGGCCGGCCTGCGCACTGACTTCCTGTTCCGTATTGCCAATGAGCGCGGCGGGATTGTGCTTGGCACCGGTGACCTAAGCGAATTGGCGCTGGGTTGGTGCACTTTCGGCGTGGGCGACCAGATGGCCCACTATGGCGTCAACGCGGGTATCCCCAAGACCCTGATTCAGCACCTGATTCGCTGGGTGGTGGCGGAAAAGATTTTCGACGACGCCGTGGGTGCCACTTTGCTTTCAGTGCTGGACACTGAGATCAGCCCTGAACTGGTTCCCAGCAAGGATGGTGAGCCGATCCAGTCCACCCAGGCTAAGATTGGCCCCTACCCGCTACAGGACTTCACCCTGTTCCAGGTGCTGCGACGCGGGGCGCGCCCCAGCCGCATTGCGTTCCTGGCTGAGAAGGCCTGGCATGACGCCTCCACGGGCCACTGGCCGGTGGGTATTCCCGAAAATGAGCAGGTGGCTTACCAGCTGCCCGAGATTCGCAAGTGGCTGGAGCTGTTCATTAAGCGTTTCTTCGCTAACCAGTTCAAACGCTCCACCCTGCCTAACGGACCCAAGGTGGTAGCTGGCGGCACTCTCTCGCCGCGCGGCGACTGGCGTATGCCTTCTGATGCTTCCGGGGCGGCTTGGCTATCCGAGCTAGAGCGCAACGTCCCCAAGGAGTAAGAGGTGCAGTTACTGGCTACTGATTTGGATGGCACTTTATTTAGCGCCCCTAACACTGTGGGGGAGCAAAACGCGGCGGCCTGTGCGCGTTGGCGGGCTGCTGGCAACGTGTTGGTGCCTGCCAGTGGGCGCAGTTTGAGCCTGGTTTCGCGCCCGCTGGGGATGCAGCAGCTGGTTTATGACTACACCATTTGCGCTTCTGGCTGCGTGGTTGCCGACGGCGAGGCTAACGTGCTCTATAACCGCACTATTGCGCCAGCTCAGCTGGAGGCGGTGCTGCGGCCATTGTTGGAGCGTGAAGATTGCAGCTTCTACTGCACCACGCCGCAGGCGGACTACATTGTTCACGACGCCACCGGTCACCTGGCTAAATTCAGCACTGACCGGCCCGAAAACGGTTTTGTGTGGTCCAGCCTGGATGAGGTGTTGGAGCGAGGCTTAGAGGTTTCCTCAGTACCGGTTTATATCCCCAACCCGCAAACTGCCGACGCCCTATCTGCCCAAATCAGCCAGGAGTTCGCGGGGCAGCTAGATGCCCCGCGTTCCACCAACTACCTTGATGTGGTCCCACATGGGGTCACTAAAGCCACTGCTTTGCAGTGGCTGGTGCAATACCTGGCCGCCGCAGGCAGGCCGGTGGCCCGCACTGCGGCGGTGGGTGATTCTTGGAATGACTTACAGCTACTAGCTAGCGCCGATACGGCTGCCGCCATGGAAAACTCTGTGGATGGCCTGCGCGAAGCGGCCGGTGGTCACAGTGTGCCTAGCGTGGCAGCCTATATCGATCAGTTGCTGGCGTAGCGGTAAACGTTGGTTTCGCGCAGCTCGAAGCCGCAGCGTCGGTAGAGACGGTTGGCGGCTTCACGGCTGGGGCGGCTGGTTAGGTCAACAGTGCGCGCGCCGATCTTCTGGGCGTGTGCCACGGCGGCCTCAACCAGCTGCTGGCCTGCACCCATACCGCGCGTGCCGGCGTCGACCACCACGTCCTCAACCCAGGCGCGCACGCCGGTGGGGATAGCGAAAGTGGCCAGGGAGAGCATACCCAGGATGGTGCCTGCCTCAACCTCGTTGCCGTCGGCAGCGATGACGGGCTTGTCCGTGCGGAAAACGAACAGGTAGACACTGTCCTGGTCTACCAGGGCCTGGGTCTGCTCGGCGGTGAGGGGCTTGGCGCTGCGGCTCAGCTGCGGGATTAGGCGCTCCATGGCAGCTACTAGCTCGGGGGAAGACTGCTCAATCAGTTCGACGCTCATATTTGCCTTTCAAATTTACTTTGGCTGGCTTTAAGCCTAACGCCTGGCGTAACTAGCGCACTACCCCACGCCGCCACAACACACTTTTACAGGCCCGGGCGGCTTACAGGCCCAGGGCGGCGCGTTCTTCGCTACCCACCCAGTAGCGGGTGTTCTCCAGGGCGCGGAACCAGCGGGCCAGCGCCGGCCAGAAGCTGATTGAGGGCGAGCCCAGCTCATCACGGGCGGAGTACTCGTAAGACTGGATCTGGGTGAACAGCAAGATGTCAGCAGCGGTGGGCTTATTGCCGCACAGGTACTGGCCCACGGCGGTCACAGCAGCCAGGTAGGGCATCTCGGAGAAGGTCATGACGTCCTCGCGGGCAGCCTCCATGCCGGTGGCGCGCGCCAGCAGCGTGTCAATCACGTCAAAAGCTGTGAATAGGGTCAGCACCCCGGCGTCAACTAGTTCAGTGTCGCCGTCGGCGTGAATAATCTTGCCCTGGGGGGCGGCCACATGCTCATCTAGCCAGCGCTGCCAGGCGTCAATGGCCAGGTGGTAGGGCTCAGGGTAGAGATCGGGAGCACTGGCAATCTGGAACGGCTTCCAGGCCGTAGCCAGGTCAAAGAGCAGGTCAGCAGAGGAGTCCATAACCACTTCCCCGCTGGCCAGTTCAACCAGGGCGGGGATGGTGGGCGGCGGGGTGTAGCCGGGGGTGTTGGCGTAAACCTCAGCCACTGAGGTGGCGTGCAGTACCGGGTCCTCGCCGGGTAGGCCAGAGCCATCAGTTAGCTGCCAGTAGCCGTCCTCGCCACGACCATAGCTCCAGGCCACACGCAGAGCGTTGGTTAGGCCTAGTAGTCGACGGGCAATTAGCACGCGACGGCAGTAAGGGCAGGCGCCGCTAGCAACCAGTCGGTATCGCCCCGGTCCAGGTGCAAGTTCAGAACCAAAACGCTTATGGCTACTAATCGGCATACCAATCTCCTTATCCCAAAGGCCAACGGCCCAGCGCAACGGCATATACAGCGCAAGAACGTGGCGCTGCCCACTAAATTAATGTTACGGTGGCAAGCCGGTTGTGGCTAGGGTCTAAGCAGCTCGTAAAGCAGATGCCCGCTTAGCGCGGCGCTGGGCCTGAATAATTGGGTCAGGAACTGGTACAGCAGCAACCAGTGCTTGGGTATAAGGATCACTGGGGGCAGAGAGCACCTGGGTAGTTTTGCCAGCTTCAACCACCTGGCCTTGACGCAACACCACTACCTGGGAGGCTACCTGCTCCACCACGGCTAGGTCGTGGGAAACAAACAGGCAGGCAAAGCCCAGTTCGTGCTGCAAGTTAGCTAGCAGCTCCAGCACTACGGCCTGCACTGACACATCCAGCGCACTGGTGGGTTCATCGGCAATCAGCAGTTTCGGCTGCAGCGCCAGGGCACGCGCAATAGCCACTCGTTGACGCTGTCCACCACTCATTTCGTGGGGGTAGCGCTGAGCCATCGACGCCGGTAGGCGCACTGCCTCAAGCAGCTCATTCACCCGCTGGCGCCGCTGAGCATTAGTCAAATCAGTGTGTAGCTGTAATGGCTGGCCAATGGAGGCCCCAACTGAGCGGCGTGGATTTAGTGAGGAGGCCGGGTTTTGGAACACGATGCCAGTTTGACTGCGCACTCCCCGCAGCTTGCGCCCGCTGGCCCCAGCTACTTCCAGGCCATCTACCTGTACTGAGCCGGAGTGGATAGGTACCAGTCCGGTGAGTGTGCCGGCAATGGTGGATTTACCTGAGCCGGATTCACCCACCAGGCCTAGAACTTGGCCGCGCGCAATATCGAAGCTAACCCCACGCACCGCGTGCACCTGGCGACGCCCATTGCGGTAGACAACGTCTAGATTTTCAATTCGCACTAGCGGCTGGCCGCTATCCCCCGCACGGGAGGCAACGCCATCACCCTCACTAGCGGCGCCGTCGCTGTTAACTGTGGCCACCTTAGCGAGGCCGTCGCCAGACACAGCCGCGACGCCCACGCCAGCACCAGCGCCGCTACCCACGCCGCCACGCAAGCTATTTAGACGCGGCACCGCAGCCAACAACTGACGGGTGTAGTCGTGACTGGGAGAGGCAAAAATAGTGCGCACATCGCCACGCTCAATGATTCGCCCGTGACGCATCACTGCCACCGTGTCGGCCACATCGGCCACCACCCCCATGTCGTGGGTGATTAGCAGTACCGCCACGCCTTCGCTGGCCAGTTGGCGCAGCAGATCCAAAATCTCGGCCTGCACAGTTACGTCCAGGGCGGTGGTGGGCTCATCAGCGATCAGCACGCTGGGGTTATTGGCGGTGGCCAGGGCAATGCAGGCGCGCTGCAACTGGCCACCAGAAAGCTGGTGCGGGTAGGAGTCAGCGATACGCTCAGTTTCACGCTGATCCCCGCCCAGCCCAGCGCGGCTAAGGGCGTTAAGCACCTGGGTGCGCACAGCGCGACGCTGACGCAAAGTGGTGCGCTTGCGTTTGCCCTCGCCGTGGATGGCGATGGCTTCGGCGATCTGATCGCCAATGGTAAACAGCGGGTCCAGGGCGGTGGTGGGTTCTTGGAAGATTACGCCCACGTGTTCGCCGCGCACCTGATCCAAAATTTCGCGCGCCGCACCCACCAGTTCCTGGTTTTGGTGGCAGCAATCCAGTACGGCACTGCCACTAACTAACGCGTTAGCAGAAAGTAGTCCCAACGCCCCCATGGCGGTCACGGATTTGCCCGAGCCAGACTCACCCACCAGCGCCAACACTTGGCCCTTAATTAGGTCCAGGTTGATCTGCTGGCTGGCGACGACGTCCTCGCCGCCTTGGGCGGGGAAGGTTACGCCAAATTCGCGCAGGCAAAACACCGCTCCAGGCGCAGGCTTTTCAAAGCCGGCAGCGTCCACCTGAGTGGTAGCCTCCTGAACGCCGTCGTAGACAGTGTCTACAACCGCCCCCTGAGCGTCAGCAGCCTGGCCGCCAGCCTCGCCGCCGGGCAGCAGCTCGGCGTCTGCGCCCGCGCCACTAGGGCGCTGGGAACTACTTTCGATGCTCATCTCTATTCGACCCCTAGTACCAGGTAGTTCGGGTATGCCGGGTAAGGCTCCACGTAGAAGCCGGTAACCTTCGAGCCGCGCAGGAAGGAGTTGCGGCGGTAGGCCAACGGCACTGCGGGGGCGTGCTGGGCAATCTGCTTGTCGACGGCGGCCCAGGCAACCTTGGCCTTGGCCGGGTCCAGCTCAGCTGAGGCCGCGTCAATAGCCTTGTCGACGGCGTCATCCTTAAAGCGCGAGGCGTTAATGCCACCGTTACCGATCTCGCTGGAGGCAAACAGCGGCTGCAGGTTAGCGGCCGGGCTGGGGTAGTCCGGGTTCCAAGACATTAGCGTCAGGTCGTAGGAGGAACCGTCAGAGTTAGTGGAGCGCTCACTGGCAGTGTCGGTCTCAACCGGGTCAATGCGCACCTTGAAACCGGCCTTGGTTAGCGACTGCTGCACCGCCTCAGCCACGGCCACCTGGGCCTGGCCGTTGGGGGTGAGCAGCACCAGCTCGGGCACGTTCTTGCCGGCGATCAGCTGCTTGGCCTTGTTCACGTTGTAGGGGTACAGGTCGTATTCCTTACGTCCCTCAATGCCGGGGGTGATGTAGGTGGTGGCCTTGAGACCACCTAGCTGACCACCCAGAGCCTGCACCACGGCGTCCTTGTTGACCGCGTAGTTGATGGCCTGACGCACAGCCAGGTCCTTTACGCGCTCAGTGTTGATGGCCAGGTACAGCAGCGGGCCGGCACTGGAGGTAGCCAGGCGGGCCTTAGCCTTGGGGTTGGCGGTGATTTCCGCTAGCTGGGCGGCGGCCACGCGCGAGGAGCTCATGGAGGTGGCAGCCTCACCGGCGTCAGCAATGATGGACTTGTTAGCTACCGATTCATCCTGACCCAGCTTGAACACCACCTTGTCGGGCAGGGCGCTACGCAGCGGATCACTCTTGGCCTCCCACTTGGGGTTGCGCTCCAGGGTCACCGAGACGCCCTGCTTGTAGTCCGCCACCTGGTAGGGGCCGGAAGCTACCGGCTTACGAGTGTAGGTGGACGGGTCGTCACCGGTGGGCACGGGCGAGAAGGTGGGGGTGGACACTACCCACGGCCAGTCACCGTAGGGGCGCACCAGCTTGAAGGTAATGGTGTAGTCGTCGGGGGTGCCGATCGAGTCCAGGTGCTTGCCATTGTAGGGGCCCTGGTAGTTCTTACCACCCTCTAGCAGGGTCTTGTGGTAGCCCAGGCCACCGGAAAGCGAGGGAGCGAAGGAACGCTCAATGCCGTACTTGATCAGCTTGGTGGTGATCTCCTGGCCATTTTGCATCTTCAGGCCCTTCTTAATGGTGAAGGTCCAGGTCAGGCCATCTTCAGAGACCTTACCGGTGTCGTTGGCTAGGTCACCAACCAGTTCAACCGGCTTACCCTCAACCAGGCGCAGGCCCACTAGGCGGCGGTGTACCAGCGGCAGGGAGGTGATGGGCAGGGACTGGCTCTTGGCCGGGTCCCAGTTAATGTCGGTGGAGGAGCTGAGTACCGTCAGGGTGCCGCCCTTCTTAGCGGTGGCCGACGCCGCCGCCCCCACCTTGTCCGAAGAGTTGGCGCCACATGCGGCTAGCACCAAACCCATAGCGCCCATACCGGATGCGCTTAGCAGACCACGACGAGAAATATTGGTTTTAACCCAAGCCGGAGCCGATAGGTTCTGGGACATTTCGAGTCCTTTCTTATGGTGCTTAAACCTGTAGTTGTTTCTACTAGGTTCTACTCGCTCAGGCGAGAAATCTGTGTGTTGTGGAAAGTAGACGGTAGCTGTTAGCTGCACGTCGGTTGTGAAAGTAAGTTCCAGGTTTAGATGCGCGGATCAACTAAAGTAGCGACGGCGTCGGCAATTAAGTTCGCGACCACCACGAATGCCGCTGCTACTAGGGTAACTCCCATGATGACCGGGATATCTGTGGTGCCCACAGCATCCATTAGTAAGGCTCCTAGTCCCTGCATGGAAAATACTCGTTCAGTGATTACCGCACCACCCAACATAGACCCAAAATCTAGGGCGAAGAAGGTAATGATGGGCAGAGCAATGTTGCGCATGACGTGGCGGCCAATCACTACCCGCTCAGGTAGTCCCTGGGCGCGTAGGGTACGCACATAGTCTTCCTGGAGGTTGTCGAGCATGTCTGAGCGCACCAGGCGCGCATACATGGCTGCAGAGATAATCGCCAGTACGGTCCAGGGTAGTACCAGGTGCCACAGCCAGCCCACGAAGTCTTCAGTCAGCGGCACATACCCGGCCACCGGCACCATATCTAGGGTGAAACCAAAGATTAAGATGCCCAGCAAACCAATCAGGTAGGTGGGGGCGCTAACCCCAAAAACTGTTCCGGCCATGATGAAACGGTCAGTGCGTGAGCCTCGGCGTAGCGCGGAAATAATTCCGGCGCCTACCCCAACTACCAGCCAGAGCACGGCAGCACCTACCGCAATAGACACTGTCACCGGCAGGCGACTAGTGATTAGTTCGCTCACTTGGGCGTTGAGGCGGAAGGAGTAACCCAAGCAGGGGGCGTTGCAAACAATCATGTCTGCCCCGCTACCGAAAGTGCGGCCAGTGAAAATCCCGGACAGGTACTGCCAAAACTGGACATACCAGGGCTCGTCTAGACCCATATAGGCCTGGGCGCGGGCTAGGTTCTCAGCAGTACAGGGCTTGCCACAAACCAGCAGAGCCGGGTTTGAGGGCCACAGCGAGAAGATCGCGAAAGTAATTAGGGTGACGATTACCAGCACCAAGATGGATTGGAAGGTGCGGGAAATTAAGAAACGAGTCCGTCCCATCACTGCTCTCCCGTCTTGGGGTCCAGTGCGTCGCGTAGCGCGTCACCAAACATGTTGAAACCCAGCGTTACCAGGAACAGGGCGGCGCCCGGCCATAGCAGATACCAGGGGTCAGTGTTTACCCAGGCCACTGCCGAGCCGATAGTGCGTCCCCATGACGGCGTCGGCGGACTAACCCCTACCCCCAGGAAGGACAGGGCAGCCTCCGCACCAATCTTGCCGGGGATAGAAATGGTGGTGAAAACAATCAGGGTGGAGACCAGGTTAGGCATGATCTCGCGGCTAAGGATGCGCCAGTTGCTGGCTCCCATGGCCCGGGCGGCTTGTACGAAGGTGCGGTTGCGCAGGCTCAGGGCGTGTGAGCGCAGTACGCGGGCGGTGGAGGTCCACCCCAGGATGCCAATGATGGCGATCATTACGGGCACGCGCGGCACATTGGAGGGGATCAGGGCGGAAACCGCAATCATAAACACCAGGTGCGGGAAACCCATAGTGACGTCGGTTAAGCGTGAGATGAGCCCATCCCACCAACCGCCTAGGTAACCGGCACTAACCCCCAAAATAATGGCGATAAGCACCGAAACAATGGTGGCTCCCAGGCCAATAGTGTAGGAAGTGCGAGTCCCTTCCACCACAATGGCTAGCAGGTCGCGCCCAGTTTGGGGCTCAACTCCTAGCGGGTGGGCCAGGCTGACACCGCCCATGAACCCTTTAGGCACGCCAGAATCATCCAGCAGCTGCAGGTGGTATTCGGTAGCGGAAATGCCTAGGGCTTTGGTGATCCATGTGGCCGTCAGGGTTACCAGCGTGGCGACGACGACGATCAGCCCGCCAAATAGGCCCCATTTGTCGCGTTTAAGTCCGCTCCAGACATAGCTGGCACCAAATTGACGTTGCGGTCGGACGGCTTCTTCTGTGTGCACTTGGCACCTCACTTAAAGGTTTTAGGGTTGGAAAATTGACTGTGGCCATCAACGGCAACAGCACATACACATCCCGCAAACCTGGGTCACTAGACCGTCTCCTTTAAGTGGTTAGTCATTAAAATCTGACTAAGTTGTTGAACTGTGAATAACGTTAGCCTGTGCTAAAACATGCTGACAACCCACCTATCGCTTTTAGTGCCGCTATTCACAGATTAAACCCGGTGGTTTACCGGTAAAAATGTGCCCCGCAGGGCTTGCCTGCGGGGCACAACTAGGCTTTACAAACCGCTTTATTCTGGGCCAAACTCGCCGTCTAGCCGGGCGCTTTGTTCGTCGCAAAACTCTAGCGCCGGGTGGTCTCGATATTTGGGACTGTCCAGCATGGCGCGGATCTTGGCGATAGCGGCGCGGGCCTGCTCTACCTGACCTAGCGCCATGTGGCAGCGCACTACCATGGCCATGGCACGCGGGGCCTGGTACAGATCCTCGTCGCTCATAAAGCTCTCATAGGAGGCCTGAGCGTGTTCTAGACACTGGCTAATCTCCTCGCAGTTCCAGCAGATCACCGCGAAGTCGTAATGCCACGAACCCATTTCGTATTCAGGCAGGTAACGCGGGCTGGCCGGCTGGGCCTGAGCTAGCTTACGGGCGCGCTCCATCAGCTCGGCGGCCCGGTCAAAGTTAGCGCGACGCTGGGGCAGAGTGGGGCTTTGCACCAGGTCGCCAGCGGCGCGACGTAAGGTGCGTTCACAGTCAATGCACTCGTCAGGGGTTTTTAGCTCATAGCCGTCAACCAGGCGCATCAAAATCCCAAAGGCGCGCGTGAACTCATCGTTTTCTTCGCAGCAGCTGGCCGCATACTCTAAAGCGCTCTCCCAGGCTTTGGTGTTGCCTTGGGCAGCTTCAAACTCGGCGGTTTTTTCGAAGTTGTCGGCAGCCTCCCCCAGCTCACCCATAGCCATCTGCACCTGGGCTAGGGTGCGTACAAAGTGGTGGCGGATAGCTGGTAGGTCACGCGAGTCCAGTAGGTTCAGGCCAGACTCAATGATTTCAGCGCTTTCTAGATAGCGCCCGTCTTGGCCTAGGGCCTGGGCCAGGAACAGCAGAGAGGTCAGTGCCCGATCCATCTGCCCAAGCGTCAGGCACACGTTAACCATTTCGCGGCACTGGCGCACAGCTTCTTGGTATTCACCCATAGACACACTGGCCCGGGCAATCACCAAGCGGGCGTTTAGCACAATGCGCGGCGGGCAGGGGTCATAGCGGCGCATTAGCTCATCGGCTAGGGCGCAGGCGTCATAGACCTTGCCGGTAGCGCGCTGATATTCAGCCAGATCAATATCCAAAATATCTTTGATCTGCATGACTGACTGGCCCTGCCCCGCCTCCAGGTTTAGTGGGCGCTGGGCAATGGTGCGTCGTAGCTCTAGGCACTTTGCGGCTAGGTCTTTGTCTTCTAGCTGCAGGGATGTGCCAATCAGGCTGCCGGCAATGGAAAACAGGAAACTGTCAAAGTCCTTTTGCCGCTCGCGCTCTTCACAGCCTCGCTCAACCATGTCAGCGGTGAGCTGGTAGAGGCTTTCAAGTTTCTGTTGGCGTTTGGTGCGCTTGTCGACATTGGAGTCTTCATCCCCGCTCATCTGCTCTAGGCTCAGCTCAGAGTCAATGTCGGAGATTTCAAAGGCCACCAGGTAGGACTCATCAAAAGCTACCCGGCCGGCGCGCTTGTTTTTGAGCTTGGCTAGCAGGCCCCGGCTGGCTTCCTGGGAGTTTAGCCGCTCTAGTACTGCTTCACGCGCCCGCGCCCGCCAGGTAATGGCTCCTTGGGGATCCAGCAGGGCACTGTGAATACCGGCTAAGGACACGTATTTAACCACTGGATCAATGTCCATGGCTTCAATGGCTTCAGCGTAACCAGGGGTGATTAGCTGGTCCATTAGGTATTCAAATTCCAGGTCGGTGCCGATATCAAAGAACTGGGCGATGTAGCGCTCCATGGCCTGGTTGACGTCGGTTACCGGCTTGGGTCGGCTCAGGTCTACCGCCGGGTAGGGGGCTAGTTCGTCATCTTTAAGGGGGCTGAGTTTTTGGTTGGGGCGCGCGGGGGCCTCAATGGTTTCCAGTCCGCCTTTTTCACCAAGGGCGACGCCGTCAGGCAGTTCTTCGCCGATCTCTAGCAGGTCTACGCCCAGGGAGGCGAAGCTGTCGTCGGCGTCGCCTAGGTTTTTGAAGGTTTCACGTTCTAGGCGAGTGCGGGTGGTATCGGTGAAGAAGCTGTTCTGGTTGCGGGCGTCGAATTTTGCGGCTAGATCGTAGGCCCACTGGGTGAGGCCTTCGTAAAGCTGGGCCATGGTGGTTTGGGAGGTAATTTCCATCCCTGGGCACCACATGTTTTTGGTGTCGACGTCGATGCTAACTAGCCCCTGCCCTTGACCGGCTGCCACTGATTCGCGGGCTACCAAAGCTGCGCCAACTAGTAGCTCCCACAGGGCGTAGGCACTGTCTACCGCCTTGATTAGGGGCAGGGTTTCACGCAGGGCCCGCAGGCCTCTAGCGAGGTGCCCAGATAGGGCCAGGTATTGCAGGTGCAAACCTAGTTTGACGGCGTTGCCGGGGTCGCGGCGCGATACCCGGTAGGAGCGTAGGTGTGCATCCCAGGCATCCTTGGGCCGGTTGGTGTAAAGCATGGGTAGCAGGGCGCGCGCCTGGGTGGCTTGAGGCTGGTCAGCGCACCCGAGGGCGCCGCCTAGCATCGGGATGGTGGCGCTAAGGGCCAGCTGCCAGTCTTCGACGGCGGTAGCGTAGTCCACCTGAATTTGCAGGTCGCAGGCGGGGCAGTCAGAAAACTCGTCGGTGGGGGTGGAGCGCCAAGAGGTTAGCTGCTCATAGGCCAGGTCTAGTTCACCTAGGCTCTGGTACATCCACACCCCGATGCCATACACCGTGTGGGAACTAAGGCCCTGCTCATGGTAGAAGTCGCTAAATTGCTTAAATAGCGCTTCTATCTGGGAGCGTTTAATATCGGGGTTTTTACACACCATTTCAATGATCCACTTGTACTGCCAGCGCAGCGTGTCCAAGCGTTCTTCATCGAAATATTCGGGGTGGTTTTTGTACAGCGCCAGGCACCAGGAGAAAGGTGCCATGGCTTTCCAGCGTTCACTACCTTGCACATAGGCTTCAACTAGCAGCTGGTGGGCTTCTAGCTGAAGGGCAGTGTCATCAATGCCCAGTGAGGCACTGGCAGCCTCAGCGGCCGCAGTGATACGGGCCCGGCCGTAAGCCAGGGCGTAGACATAGTCAAGTTGCTGACGAACGTCGTCGGCAGTAGTCATGATGTTCCTTCCCAGCCTGCTAGTTGGTGTTAGCCCTGCAACGCCATATCTAGCAAAGCCCCCAGGGCTTGCGCCGCCCAGGCACGTTCTTTGGGTCCCAGCGGCTGACGCCCGGCGAGCAGGCACTGCACATATAGGCCGCGCAGTACTTGGCTAGCGATTTTCTCGTTGGAGCCTACCGCCACTAGGCGCGCCACTAGAGAGTTGGCGCGGTTAAGCACTAGTCGCGGGGGGCGTGAATTAGCAAATGGGTCAGTTACGCCCAGTAGTTCTTGCCAGATACTGTCAGCGTTTTCGCGCGCAGTTTTAGCTACCTGGCGTTCAGCCAGATCCGGGTCTGGCAGGTACAGGGCCGGCATGGTGGCCGGCTCAAAGCGGCGCAGCACCACTTCGCAGTCTGCCGGGTTGATAGCCCTGGCAGCTACCAGCATCAGGTCTAAAGCTTCAGCTTCTTCTGCCGGGGAGGCATTCTGGAAGGCATCTAGCAGGTCACCGGGGTCTACCAGGGAGATGTTCACACTATTACCAGACACTGTCTGGTTGCGCATAAAGGCGCCCAGCACCTCATCCTCATAGGCGTAGCCAGCGTTTACCAGCACCAGTTCCTGGCTAGCGGCCACATCCGCCAGCGCCCGATACTGATCCACACTGCGGGTATAGCGCACCGGCTTATCCATTTCGGCTAGCTCCACCAGCGTGCGCGGGCCCAGCGTGGTCTGGTAGGGCACGTACTTAGACACTAGGTCCAGCATGTAGTCGTCAGTTAGGGCCACTGAGCGCAGGCCTACCGCGTGACTGGCCACGAACTCGTTAAACGTCCCCGGGGCGTGCTTAGCTAGGCGCTCTAGCCAGGTTCGAATACCGGTACCTACCGCATTGGCGGTGTCGTGCAGTAGGTCGTCGTCGGCTAGCTGCTCACGTGAGGCAGTTAGCCGCAGGTAATCGGCGTCGGCCACCACCCGCGCAAAGTAAGCCCACTTGGGGGCCAGCCCCTGAGCGGAGCGCGAAACCAGCATCCGCTTGACGTAGACGGTGTGGCGCGAGTCGTTGGTGCTCACCCCATCAGGGTTAATAGCCACCAGTCCGTGCAGCCCCGAGCCGGGAATCTCAATTTCGAGAATCTCGGAAGGGTTAAAGCCTAGGTTTTCACGGCACCAGCGCACCTGCTGCTCACGCGGCAGTTCCCAGGGGGCTTTGGCGTTACCGTGGTGGGTGGTGCGTCCCTGGGAGCGCACTTCAATCTCTACCGGCAGTAGTGAGCCAAACTCGTCGATCAGCGAGCGCACTGTGTCTGGCTCCATCCACACTTCGCCGGGCAGGGCGTGCAGGGTGATTACGGTGCCGCTTTGGCGCAGCACTCCCGGGTCGACGTCGTCGAGCACGTCCACGCTGTAGGTACCGTCAGTGTGTCCCTGCCAGTGCACGGTGGGAGCGTTGGGGTCTTTAGCTGAGCGTGAGCGCACATCAATTTCAGGGCTGACCATAAAGCAGGACAGCAGCCCGATACCGAATTGGCCCAAAAAGTCTGAGCGGGCCAGGCCCAGCTCGTCGCGTTTAGAGGAGGCACCAATGGTGGATAGGAGCGTGCCCGCCTCCTGCTCGGTTAAGCCAATGCCGGTGTCGGCGCAGGTGAGGGTGTTGCCTTCAATGGTGAAAGAGATGCGGGCGGGGGCCTGCGGGTCTAGTTCGCGGCGCGCAGAGATAGCATCCACGCAGTTTTGTAGCAGTTCGCGCACATACACGCGCGGACCGGAGTAGAGGTTGCGCGAAAGCAGATCTACCATGCCGCGCAGGTCTACTTGGAATGTGGACATCAGTCAGCTTCCTGGTTGGGTTCCAACCCTAGGTCGAGGCGGGCTGTGCGCAGGGCGTCTAGGGTGGCGTCGAGCATGGTGTAGATGTAGCTGCTGAGCTGTTTGCCGTTGGCACCACGCCCCACGGGAATTACAAAGTCTGAGCGTATTTGTAGCCCGGTATCGTCAGCCTCACTGTAGAGGGTGGGAAACAGGGCGTTTTCGTTGTAGCAGCAGCACACGGAGTCTAGGCGTGAGCGGTTTTCTTCGCTAACGCTCATGTCGACGTCGTACAGGCCATGCACGCGCAGCAGTCCAGCACGGGTGATCTCCATAATCACGCCAAAGCCACCGAAACCACTAACCACATACTGGCGTTCGTCGTCGCCGTCTACGCCGTATTTGTAGCCTTGCTGCTCATACCATTCGGTGAGGCGTTCTATCGTTACCGGCGGGGTGTCTTGGTCTTCAGGATGTTGCCACCAAGCCATTATTCACTCTCCCCCATCAGGTCTGGATGCTCCATACTTAATTCGCGCAAAGCACCTTCTGTGGCGGCAATTGCCAGGTCCATGAATTCATCCAGCTGCGCGTCACTCATGCCTTCCATGATGATTCCGGCTACTGCCGCCCGCAGCACTGGGGTGTCGGTGTTGCGCCCGTAAATACCCAGCTGCGGCATGAAACGCTTGGCGTTTAGTTCGTTTACATAGGTTTGCAGCAGCGCGGCGTCGGTGCGGGTTAAGTTAGCTTTCCAAACCGCACGCACCCAGATGAAATTATCGTGTTGTAACCCGATCACTACGGTACACACGGCAAAGTTAACTGAAATAATTCCCGCACTGTCTACGGTGTATTCCAGGCCCGCATTTTCCAGCCAGGTCCTCACTCGCTCCTGGTTGACCTGCGGCTGTGCACTCATGGCCTACCCTCCAAAATCTATTGATGTCCATCTTTTCATACTGGGGGCGTTGGCGCGAATTTTTTCGTTATTGGCGCTCACAAATCCCCATGAACAAGCCCCCTCATAAAGCATCAGGGAGATACCCGCAGGTACCTCCCTGATTGCTAGCCACCTGGACTTTAGAACGCCGGAATGTAGATCTCTACGCGGCGGTTGGCTTGACGTCCGGCTGGGTTGTCGGAGCCGTCAGCGTTGGTGTTGTCAGCTACCGGCTGGGTTTTGCCGTAACCGTGGGTTTGCAGGTTGGCGGTGACGCCGTCGGCTTTGAGCTGAGTGGCGACGGCGGAGGCGCGCTTTTCACTCAGGTCCTGGTTGAAGGCGTCGTCACCGATAGAGTCGGTGTGCCCATTGATCTGTGCAGCGGGCACCTTAGCCTGGTTAAGCACAGTGGCCAGCTTAGCCAAAGTGGCTTTAGCTTCGGGGCGCAGATCGTATTTACCGAAGTCAAACAGCACGCCGTCTTGCAGGGTGATTACCGTGCCGCAGCTCTTGACGGGCTTGAGGCTTTCAACCTTGGGGAATTTACCTACCTTGGCTACCGGGGGTAGCTTTTCGGCCTTGACACTTTGCCCATTTACCAGGGCAGTGCCATCACCATTGTTGATGATGTTTAGCGTGGAAGAGGTGTAGGTTCCGCCGCCGTTACCGTTGTTGTTGTACTTAATGTTGTTTTTAGAGTCCTCGTAGGTGCCTGAACCACTGGAGGAGATGTTGATCTTAACGCCGGTTTCAGAGTTGTCGTAGGTACCTGAGCCGTCCGAGGAAACGTTGATGCTTAGGGTCTTGCTCTTATAGGTGCCCGAACCGTCGGAGGAAACGGTGATGTTTTCACCGGTTTCAGAATTGGTGTAGGTACCTGAGCCCTCACCGCCGTAAACGATGCTAACTGGGCCTTCGGTGATGACACCGGCGCCGGCACCGCTGTTAATTACGGAGCCGCTGTCGCTGCTGGTTACGCCCGCACCAGAGCCACTGAGGATGGTGCTGCCGGAAACCACGCCATTGCCGTCACACTTGGCGGGGCTGACGGTAATGCCAGGAACAGTGCTTAGTTCTTTGGTGCTTTCAATTATGGCTTTGTCCGAGTTTTGTGCGAACACGCCAATGGAGGGAATAGAGAAAACCGGTACGGCCGGGATTTCACCGGGCTTAAGCCCGGGCACAGCAGCCGTTGCGCTGGCGCTGGAGCTAGCAGCAGATTTTGCGCTGGCGGTGGCTACCGTGGTGGGTTTGGCGGAACTTTCCGCAGCAGGCTTGGTGTCTGAGCCGCAAGCCCCAAGCGCAAACAGCAAAGCTAATGGTGTGGCAACCAGGGCAAGGCGACGATGAGCGGTGTCTTGGTGTTTCATGTGTTAACCCTACGTGAGCTGTGCGTAAGAGTTAACCCAAAGCGTGCAAGTACGCCAAAAACCCATGACTTTAACCGGTAAATGTCAGGATATATCCAGTTTTCCATTCAATTTGTGCCCCCGAGACGATTCGAACGTCCGACACCCGCTTTAGGAGAGCGGTGCTCTATCCCCTGAGCTACGAGGGCGTGACAAGTTGTCCGCGCCCACTGTAGCAAAGTGCGCGCACCGCTGCCCTGCGTCGCCGTGCGGGGAGCCTCACCCCGGCGAACATTCGCCTCCACACACGGACGAGGCCGGGGTACCCACACTTCGGACCCCGGCCTCGTGAACGTATGCGATTAGCGGCGCTCCCATTCGGTGTGCACGGCCGTTCCCGCATCCCCGAGGTGGGCGGAGGGAACGATCATGATCGGGCAGGTCGAGTGACCGAGCACCGTCTGCGACGTAGAACCGAGGAGCACACCGGCCAGCCCTCCGCGCCCGCGGGTGCCGACGACCACCAGGTCGACCGCGGTGGAGAACTCGATGAGCAGCGATGCCGCTGAGCCGTCGAGGGCGTGGCGGGAGACGTGCATGTCATCGCCGTCCAGGGCGGCGGCGATCGCGGCGTCCATTCCCTCGCGCACCTGCGCGAGCAGGGCCGAGTGATCGACGCCCGTGGGGGTCCACGTCATGACGGACGGGCCCACCGCGATCGGCACGGCGGACACCGCGGTCAGGCGCGCATCCCACAGGCGGGCCTCGCCGATCGCGCGCTT
>ERZ772799.70-NODE-70-length-40926-cov-4.029899_pt1 | contig 40926 bp, 35 predicted proteins | sample MGYA00511345_ERZ772799 | MGnify/ENA primary metagenome ERZ772799 (study PRJEB29015, sample SAMEA2738037) | human oral metagenome | biome: human oral; feature: human-associated habitat; material: saliva | place: China | collected 2238 ... | reverse complement strand
ATGGTCTCACATGAGAGGATACTATGGTCTATTGATGGAAGATGCTATCTGCTCTCTGTCGGATGGCAGGTTCGGGGAGAGGGAGGTTCCGTGCGAGCTGTTAAACCGATAGATGAGACTGTCGCACGACATTTTCCGGGAGATTTCATTGTCAATTGACTGATTTTTCAGTGTCGTTATAGATATGAATACCTCTCTCCTCCATGACTTGTGCGACACGCTCTATAGGTGAGCAAAAACGATACCGAAAAGATACTTCTTGATAACCTTCTCTTTTTGCAAAGGGCTCGTTAAGATGAGTTTGCATCAAGGTATTTCATTCAGGAAAGAGGAGAAGGGGGCTTATGCTCATTTATAGTATAGTGCATGCAACTCTCTGAACAAAAGGGATTGAAATAGGAATCAGGAGTACTTTTGACAGATAAGCCCAAGTATGCAATGGGATGATCAAGCCCCGATCAGCAATAAATCAGTGTAAGCATGCTGTCAGGATTCAGTACTTCGGCCGCAATCTCACGGAGCCGATCGGAGGTAATGGCATCGATACGATGGAAAATATCCGAAAGGGGATCGTATTTGCCATAGAGGAGCATACTCTTGCCCAATGAAAGGAATGTGGACTCCTTATTGTCAGCCGACACGATGAGCTGCCCTTTGAACTGTCGCTTGGCAGATTCCAGTTCTATCGGTGAAAGAGGGTGTTGGATCAAATAGCGCAACTCTTTTCTGACAAGCTCCATGGCTGCTTCCGCATATCGGGGAGCGCAGCCGAGGTAGATATTGAAGACTCCCGTATCGGAATAGGGCGTGTAATTGCTCTCTACGTTATAGACATAGCCATGCTCTTCACGCAGTGAGAGATTGAGTCGGGAGTTCATACCCGGCCCTCCGAGGATATTATTAAGCAGACTTAGCGGAATGCGTCTGTCGTCGTGGAGCGAATAGGCCGGACCGCCCATGAGGATGTGATGCTGGTAGGTATCCTTGTGCCGTCTGATGGTACGCGGCAGAAAGCCTTCTCTGAGTGTATGGAGAGGAGTTCCATCGGTATTACGGATGGAGACCTTCTCGGCCGGATTAAGGGGCCAATCGGACAGGTCTGCTTCTCCGGCCAGGAAGAAGATCATATTGTCCGGCCGGTAGTGGCGACGGAGGAAGTTACGACCTATTTGTCCCGTGATGCGTGATACAGAAGCCTCTGTGCCGAGAATGTTATGTCCGAGAGGATGATGACGGAAAAGGATATTCTCGAATTCGTCGAATATAAGTTCCGAGGGATTGTCTCGATAAGAATTGATTTCGTCGATAACAACGGTTTTCTCTTTGGTCAATTCTTCTTCCGGGAATCGGCTATGCTGTACAATATCGAAAAGGAGATTGGTGGCACGGTTGAAGTGCGCTTTCGGAAAGATGCAGTACACATAGGTGGATTCTTTCTCGGTGAAAGCATTAAGCTCGGCTCCGACCTCTTCCATGCGACGAATGATCTGAAGGCTATTGCGCAGGCTGGTGCCCTTGAAGAGCATGTGTTCCGTCAGATGAGCCAATCCATGATGCCGCGAGCTTTCGTGGCGTGTGCCGACGCCTATGGCAAAGCCGGCGTATGTAACTTCGCCCGCATGCGGTTTATATACCACATGCAAACCGCTCGGCAGCGTGTATAGTTGATAATCCATTTATAAATTCGGAATATCCGTTACATAGTACCCTTCCGGCTATCATGCTTTCAGGGCTTTTCTCAATGTTTTAGCTTAATTGCATTTTGCTTAGCCACCCTTCCAATTCTAAATCGAATAAGATTTAGTGCAAAGAAAGAGCCATAAAAGCATAATATGCAAAATTAAATAAATACTTTTGCAGCGCAATTTATTGAGCATGAAGGCAGAAATACACAATCGAACCATCTCCGAAATACTGGCACATGAAGCTGAAGCCATCCGTACCATCCCTGCAGACAACGACTATAAGGCGGCTATCGACCTCATTGTTCGTCAAGTGCATGGCTCTAACGGTCGGCTGATAACTTCGGGTATGGGCAAGGCCGGACAGATTGCTGCCAACATAGCCACGACTTTCAGTTCCACCGGTACCCCCGCATACTTCCTTCACCCGAGCGAAGCCCAGCATGGCGATTTGGGTTTGGTGCGTAGCGGTGATATTATGCTTCTGATCAGCAATTCGGGGCGAACGCGCGAAGTACTGGAGTTGGTAGAGCTGACCAAACGCTTGGTTCCCGATACGAAATTCATCCTCATTACAGGCAACCCCGAGAGCCAGCTTGCGGCGGAGGTGGATGTCTGCCTGGCCACCGGCAATCCGGCCGAAGTATGTCCTTTGGGAATGACTCCGACTACCAGTACGACGGTGATGACGGTGATCGGCGATGTTCTGGTCGTAGGTACGATGCAGGAGATCGGCTTCGGCTTTGAGGATTATGCACGTCGCCATCACGGCGGTTATCTTGGCGACAGAAGTCGCGAAATATGTGGGCGATAGACTATCGGACACACATTATTCAATCCATTTCTTTCCTTTTTCGGAATTATTAGGACGGAAAGGTCCCTCGGAAGGTTATGCACAGAGAGAGTTGTTGGTGTGCAATGCCGGCCGTCGGCCATACTAACATCTCACTCAAAACAGAATGAAAACATTTGAAGAATTAGGCATTGCCAAACCGTTTTTGAAAGCAATTGCCGAATTGGGCTTCGAACAGCCCATGCTTGTGCAGGAAGAAGTAATACCTTATCTCCTCGGAGAGGACATCGACCTGATCGCTTTGGCACAGACCGGTACGGGCAAGACTGCCGCTTTCGGCCTTCCGCTGCTCCAGAAAATAGATTTGTCGGGAGGACGACCGCAGGCTTTGGTACTCTGCCCGACTCGCGAACTGTGTCTACAGATAGCAGACGACTTGAACAGCTATTCCAAGTATTTGTCCGATGTGCACATCCTGCCCGTTTACGGAGGTACACCTATAGATGCGCAGATCAGAGCCTTGCGCCGTGGTGTGCAAATCGTCGTGGCAACGCCCGGCCGTCTCCTCGACCTGATGCGCCGTGAGGCCGTCAGCCTGTCGGACATTCATACGGTAGTATTGGATGAAGCGGATGAAATGCTCAATATGGGCTTTGCAGAAGATCTGGAGCAAATCCTCGCAGATATTCCATCCGAACGCCATCTGCTATTGTTTTCGGCTACGATGCCCAAAGAGATCTCCAAGATCGCCACTTCGTACATGAAGGACCCCAAGGAAATTGTCATCGGCAATAAGAATGAGGGCAATGCCAATATCAAGCATCTATACTACATGGTCTCGGCGCGCCATAAATATCTTGCGCTAAAGCGAATTGCCGACTACTATCCCAATATCTATGGTATTGTTTTCTGTCGCACCCGTAAGGAAACGCAGGAGATTGCCGATCAACTGATTCAGGACGGCTATAACGCGGATTCTCTTCATGGCGATCTCAGTCAGGCTCAGCGCGACTATGTGATGCAGAAGTTTCGCGTCCGCAACCTTCAACTGCTCGTTGCCACCGATGTGGCTGCCCGCGGATTGGATGTGAACGATCTGACCCATGTGATTCACTTCGGTCTTCCCGATGATGTAGAGAGCTACACCCACCGCAGCGGTCGTACAGCTCGTGCAGGGAAAACAGGTCTTTCGATCGCCATCTGCCATGTCAAGGAGAAAGGCAAAATCAAGAATATAGAGCGCACGATGCAGAAGCAGATCGAACGTGCACGCATCCCTTCCGGAGCAGAGATATGCGAAAAGCAGCTGTTCAATCTGGCCGACCGTATAGAACGTGTGGATATAGAGAACACAACGGCCATCGACTCTGTCTTGAACGAAGTGAACAAGAAGCTCGAATGGATTGAAAAAGACGAATTGATTCGTCGGGTAATGGCATTGGAGTTCAATCGCATGCTGGACTATTACCAACGTGCCGAAGACGTGGAAGAAGTGGTCGAGAGGAAAAAAGACGAGGTTTCGGGAGATCGTAAAAACCGAAAACGAGGTACTGGCGAAGCAGAAGAAGGGATGACCCGTCTGTTCATCAATTTTGGCAAGATGGATCAAATGTTTCCCAACCGACTGATCGAGCTGATCAACCGTTGTATCCCGGGGCGTGTCAATATCGGACGGATCGACCTGATGCCCCGATTCGCTTTCTTCGATGTAGACGAGTTCGAAGCCAAGAATGTAGTAGAAACCCTCAATCGGTACGAAGTGGATGGTCGCCGCATCCATGTAGAGTATGCGGATGCCAAGAAAGACTATGCCGGGGGGAAAAAAGGCGGAGATAAGAACTTTTCCGCTCGTCGCAAAGATTTCGACGGGCGACGTAGTGAAAATCCCACTTCACGCAAAAACAAAGGTCGCAAAGAGAAACCGACGGAAGGACGTTTCTACGACAAGTTCGACTCCAAACAGCGCAAGCGTCGGAAGTAAAAAACCGGCGCAGAGCTGTTATTCGAAAATAAACAGTCGGGCTGCGTGCGGCGACAGGACGATTCGTTCCAAGTCGCTCGGCGACACATAAGCAGCTTGCGATACGTCCCACGCAGATGATGAGTCGGGGCGTGAAACGATGCTCGTTGTCGTCGGGCTTTCTCCTGCATTCACAACCAAGACGGCCGTTCCTTTCGTCAGCTGACGTGTCCACAAATGTGTACCGTCAGCACGACGTTCCTCCACGATATTACGGAAAGAAGCATCCTGATCGACTGCAATCAGATCGGGATGCGTCAGCAGTGCTACCGCCTCCGCCGATACGGAGCGCGGATCGGCAGCAAAGACCAGCGGAGCGCGCATCATCGCCCACATTTGCATTTGTGCATGGTATTCTTCCGCTGTACAACCGTTGGAGGGGCTTCCTATCAATAGCAGATCCGGATCGGAGATCGCGCGGCCACGATTGGCATGCTGAGCGTAGCGCAAATTGATCATTGCTGCATCCCAAATACCATTGTCGCGTTTAGAATATCGACCAGCTTTCCACTTGTCTTGAATGTCGAAAGAGGTACGCCAACTGCCGGCATGCACCGTTACGCCCCAAGACCAGGGCATCAATTCACCCCATTCGCATACGGAGAAGAACGGAGGACGTCCCGTTGCCGCAAGTGCGCGCCCCATGGCACCATACCGTTGCTGCGCAACGATGGATATAGGCGGTGAACAGCAGTAGTCGTATTTGATAAAATCCACACCCCACTCGGAGAATGTGGCGGCATCTATCGCCTCTTTCTCAAAACTACCACTCAAGCCATGAACGTTAAGAGGAGATGCATTGGAGGAAAGGCCGAGCCGCATACCCCGACGATGCAGTTCATCGGCCAAATGTTTGATCCCATTGGGGAAACGTAAAGGATCCGCCTTAATTCTCCCGTCGCTGTCACGTACGGACGTTTGCCAGTGGCTTTCTATGATGATATGGTTATATCCGGCTGCAACCAGTCCTTTACTTTGCATCGCATCGGCCACATCCAAAATAGTCTGCTCGTTTATTTCTTTCTCCTTCAGCCAACGTGTACTCCAACCCATAACGGGAGCCAATCCATTATATCGACTTACTTCCACCTGCCAAATGCAACTGTCGGCACCCGATTCGTTGGCTGCCGATATTTCAAATTCGAATACGATGCGAGAAGAAGCCCTACCGCGAATAATTCCTTCGTGGGAATCGAATGTAAATCCTTCGGGCAAACGCTTGATAGCCCAATGCGTGGGGCGTGATCCCAGATAAGGTATCTTGAAGGTCCATTCACGATCCATGGGCCAAATAGATCGTCCGGGCAAAAGAATACGCGGACTACCCTCTGTCGGACTCAGTGCATAGAGAGCAGGAAATGCGAGAAGGAGAATCAGAAGAAAGCCTGTCGGTCTTCCGAACAGAGAGAAAGCGCACCTTTTCATCAACAGTGTACTATGGCCAATCCACCCTGAGAGGTTTCCTTATATAGACTCGGCAAATCCTTGCCCGTCTGACGCATCACTTCCACGACCTGATCGAACGAAATGCGGTGTCTGCCATCGCTGAAATTGGCATAGGTATTGGCATCCAAAGCTCGTGCTGCCGCAAAGGCATTTCGTTCGATACAAGGTACCTGCACCAATCCGCATACAGGGTCGCAGGTCAGTCCGAGGTGATGCTCCAAAGCCATCTCTGCAGCATATTCGATTTGGGACAGGGTACCCCCGAATAGCTGGCTGCTGGCTGCCGCTCCCATGGCACAAGCCACTCCCACTTCACCCTGACAGCCGACTTCGGCACCCGAAATAGAAGCATTGGTGCGCACCACATTAGCAAAAAGGCCGGCCGTAGCCAGTGCACGCAATATGCGCTTATCGCTGAAGTCACGAGTCTGTTGGAGGTGGTGGAGTACCGCCGGTACAACGCCGCACGACCCACATGTCGGCGCCGTTACGATCTTGCCACCCGATGCATTCTGTTCGCTCACGGCCAAAGCATAGGCATATACATTGCCTCGGCTTCGTACACCCGGCGAATACCCCTGCGCACGAATCAGATAGCTGGCTGCCTTCCGGCGAACGCCCAGTCCACCCGGCAGCACCCCCTCGGCATCGAGCCCCTCCTGAATGGCGCTCCGCATTACCGACCAGACCTCAGCCAAATAGTCCCATATATCGGGATCTTCGTTTTCTTCCACATACTCCCAATAGCTTAGGCCGCGCCTGTTCAGTTCGTCGAGAATATCTGCCATCTTGCTGAGCGGATATACCTTGCGACCTCGCTGTTCGTTGAAGTGTTCGTTGGCCAAGACTCCGCCGCCGATGCTATAGATGAGCCAGTCGTCGAGCTGCTTGCCCTCTTTGTCAAAGCTTTCGAAGAGCATGCCGTTGGGGTGAAAATTTTGGAAGATCTCCGGTTTCCAAACGATTTCGGTCGGAGCCTTTGCTTCCAAGACGGCAAGGATAGCTGCATCCGTGAGGTGTCCTTTGCCCGTGGCAGCAAGGCTGCCGTATAGCGTAACACGGAAAGAGGCCGCCCGGGGATTCCGATCGAGAAACATCTCAGCAGCCCGACGCGGGCCGATCGTGTGGCTACTGCTCGGACCGTAGCCGATGCGATATATTTGGGTTATCGATTCCATTGTATTTGTATTGTACTATGCTTCGAGGTGTTGAAAGAGTGATAGTTTTTGAAAGAGTCAACGAAGACCGGACAGGCGATCCGTGTGTGGGGGCTCAGTAATTGAGTCTGTAGGAAAATCCGATACGTGCGAAGACGTTATACATCCGGTAAGGAATAGCCTTGAAGTGTGTACCCGTCAGAGGGATCAGGCCGAATGTGACATCGGCAAACGCACCTATCTGTCGGGCGAAATAATAGTCGGCTCCTATTATGACACCGAAATCCGCTCCCTTTATCTTGTCCGAGAAGTTCAGTTCGCGCAGATCCATCTGCGCTGTTCCCAGCTTGGGATCGTCATAGACCATCGTACCGTCGATGATCACACGGAAGGAACTCTCCAGCAGCAGGGACGTATAGAGACCTCCGCGCAGCTTCAGCCTGTCCTTGAGCATATTGTATTCCGCCTGTACGGGTATCGTCAGGTAGCCCAGCCGTATCTCCGTATTGTTGTCGCCGGTGAATAGTCCCGGATATTCTTCATCAGGGTTGCCGGCATAAGGCGAGTCCGACACGATAGCTACTTTCATATCTTTCACTCGTGTGGTAGCTTCCATGCCTTTTTTCTCTACGGCTATACCTACGTTCACAGCCCACGGACTGCCGGCAAGCAAACGACGCGAAGCACTCAGTTGCACCATCGGATTCAGTCGCGGATACCACGCGTAGACGTGCTCCATGGCTTTGGGTACGGGTACCGGTGTGGATGCTCCCACATGCATACCCACTCTGCCGGAAAACTCCCAAAGCGACGGCCGGACAGAAGCGTTCGACTCCTGAGCCGACAGGATGAAGCAGAGGCTCCAAAAGCAAGCAATCAAAAGAAAATATCGCCGGTTCATAACGTTTATTCGGGTAAAGTAGTCAGCGTAAGGGTTACTTCATCGACAAGCAGTTCGCTATCCACGGAGCCGATATACTCGTCTCCACGCGATGAAGACGAAAAGACCAGAGCCAAGCGATACTGCTTGTTGGCCAAGTCCACGACTTTATTGCCAACGGATCGGAACGTGAGATCGAACGGCTGCCACCCATCCGTATCATTTGCTATCTCTTTGGCAATAGATACGATGGACGGTGCAGTATAGAGGTTCTTGCCATTCAAGTAGGGCGTATCTTCAGTTACTTCATAGAATACGCCGGCGATCGTGCATTGGTCTTTGCCTTCCAGCACGGCATCCGGCCCTATGCTGCCATCGATATATTTGCTTCCGGCCTTGTATCGATAGTAACCTCGCAGCCGAATCGGACGCTGGCGTACTCTGTGCCCGAAGTAAGTGGCTTCCAATGGGGCAGAGATCAGTTTCGATACATCGACCTTACCGGAAAAAAGCGATGCCGCCACCAGATAACTACCCATGCCGTATACCTTGATCCCGGGTCGGGTAAGCATCCGCACGCAACGACCCTGATAACCTTCGTCAGCGAGTGTGACCGGGTACGGCAGTGTGGGATTGGGCATAGCCTTAAATCCCTCATTGCTGGCAGAAGCCCAAAAAGAGGAGGAAAATCCCCCCTCTCCCAACGGCAGGGCAGGTGTTGTGTCCGACCACTTCTCGAAGGAAAAACGGACATCGAATACCGACTGTCCCTCCGGAGGAGTCGGCGAAGTCTCGCTGCCTCCGTTATTGAGTTCTTCCTTCAGCTTGTTTTGTTTATCCTTGATCGGATCGAATCCGTAACAACCCGACAGCAATACTCCCAAAACGAATATGAGCGGTATGCCGATAGTCGAAAATCTTTGTTTCATTATGTGGTGATTCTTCTCCTCTACATCGGTCGATGATTGTGCAGGAGGATATGATGCTTTGTTACTTCTTACTCTTTTTCTTCGATCTGCGAGCCATTCGCTCCTCGTATTCCCTGTTGAGGTCGCGCTTTTGCTTCTCTGCGGGCTTTACCTTTCGGATAGCTTCCGGTTTCTGATCGGCGTACTGCTCACGAGTGACTACCCAGTCTTCGGCCTGCTGCCAGTTCTTCCTGAGGGTAAACGATTGGCGGTAGTAGAACACCCATTCGGGCTGCTTTGTTGGGTAATTGCCGGCATCCCAGCGACCGTTGCCATTCTCATCGAGAAACAGACGTGCATAGTAGACATCGGGCTTGAGGTACGGGAAGAGGACTTCTCCCCGTTCTGCTTTCTTTGTCGCTACGGGCTCTCCACCCTTATTCAGCAGTTCCACTACGGCAGTACTGTCAGCCTCTCCCGACAACTTCAGCAACAGGCTGCTGAGATCCTCCTCCGGAAGGAACGAAAACACCTGCTCCACGGGGGCGTTCCACCGGTCGTACACGCTTCGCCAGACGGCCGAGTCGATCCGTATGCGGTAGCTCTGCCCCATCTGCCAGCCGGCATCGACGAAGAACTTCAGCGGATTGAGCGAATCGGGACGGAGCTTGAACGGGACATCGCGCCACAAGCTATCCGCTTGCCGTGCTACGGAAACGCCTGCCGTATCCACGAGAGCCAACGGTTGGGATGCTATGATACTGATGGTATCGCCCGGAGTACCCGATGCTATGCTGCTACTATTCTTGATGGATATATTCATAAGAGGAGCAGAGGCTGCTGCTTCGCCTTTCGGACGGCGCTGTACGGATACTTTCGGCTTGGCCATCCGCAAGGTGTCCGTCTGTGGCCGTGGAATGTTGAGCGAGTCGCTTTTGGGGTAAGTGACCGAAAAGGCCAAAGTGTCTCGGCTATAGATCTCTTTATCCGTCAGCCAGTAGACGATCTCTTTCTCACCTTTTCTGATAGCCGAATACCAGTTTTTTCCCTTTTGCTCTCCCAGCAGGTGCAGTGCCGGAATGGTATCAGGTCTTGTGTTGAATAGTAGAGACACTTGTACGGAATCGGGACGACTTTTCTTGGATAGATATTCCCGCCGGAAGTCGGAGGTGTAGAATCGGAGCAGAACGTTGTCGGGGCGATACCGGACAGGCTGTTGCCGAAGCGATGTATTCGCTGCCGCCGATTCGGTCGGTGTTTCCTTGAGAGTGGATGTTTTCCCTTTTTCCGCCATTGCCGAATCCACCGGCATAAGGGTATCGGCATTGGCCAAGAGTGTATCCGAAGGCAAGGCATCATCTGCCACCTCGGTACGGTACCAATCCGGAGAAAAAGCAACGCCTTCGGACAACTGGCTATAGGCGTAGTCGCGATCGGCGTCCTGAAGGGCAAAGACTTTGTAGCGGCCGTCGTGGAAATTTTTCAACGTGAAGGAGCCGTCCTCTCCCGTCAGTGTAGTACGCAGGAAAGGAGTCTTCGTGAAAGCCGTATCCGCTTCCGAATCGTGAATGCCGACCAAGACACCTGCCACCGGCTCCAACGTCAGGGCATCGATCACCCGGCCGCCGATCTGCATCGAATCGAGTACATCGCCGGTGGAAAAAGCATAGCAGAAGTTTTCCAGGATATTCCCTTCGTTGTTGTCGGCCAAACCGTTGGTAAAGTCGATCGTATAGGTGGTACTGTCGCGAAGATTGTCGCGTAGCTCGATGGTCAGCATGCGGCCATAGACGGATATTTTCGGCTGTTTGATCTGTGGTGGCGAGACGATCACCGTCTCGTTTTGTTTCAATATCTGGATAGCTTCATCGAATAGGAGGGAGATCTTATTGCCTGTTTGCTTCGTGCTACCCATTGCCGGCGTAGCCTTGAGCAAACGCGGGGGCGTCACATCATAAGGCCCCCCCTCCGGCGTACCCATATTGGCACATGCCGAGAGCATCCACAAGCCTATAATGACAGCTGCCACGACGGCAAGCTGCAATCGGCCGAAACGGTTCTTTCTCATAACCCTAAGAAATATAGGTGCTTTGGCCACAAAAATACTGTTTTCGACCGATACTTCTCCCTCAGCCAAAAGCCGCCCTCGCGGTCTCCTCCGCTCCGACGCGCCACAGGAAGAAGGAACAAAACCTCTTGCGCGGTTTTACTCCTTGACGAACAATACAAAAGCATTGCAGCCATCTCTCCTCGCTCTGCATTCTCGTCCGTGAAAACTATTGTTTGCCATTCCTAAAAACGTGGCGCGAGAAAATTTCCGCTCTCGCGCGAGATTTTTTCAAAACCCGAACCAAAACGAAAAAGTTTTGGCGCGACTTTTTCAAGATTGCGGCGCGACTTTCCGGCGATTTCCGGCTCGAGATTTGTTGTTCTTCTTTTGTCTACAATCTTTCTTATGGTGTATCTTTTGCTCCCTGCAAAGAGCTATGGTTTCGGATGCGCTTGGACAAACGAAGCTTTTGGATTGTGGTTCCTTCTCCATTTCCAATATCTGGATGTACCTATCAGCCGTGATGCTTACATTTCCAAACTTGAAAAGTTGATACAAAAGCAACTTAATGATAATTCTTTCCGGTACGATTAAGAATGATCCCTCCTTTTACCAACATATTGAAAGACCATGGAGATGATGTTTTAGCAAAGGATTATGCAGCAAAAAGAGATCGCTCCGAATCTCCCTGACGGACTGCAATTTATTTGTACTTTTGTAGCTAACGTTGTTTTGTTGCAACTATTTCAAACAGATGAGAGCAAACATTTGGCAGATACTTTCCGTTTCGGTTCTCTTTTTCTTCGGGACAGCGATCGGACAGGCTCAGAGTCGAAACCGTACATACGAGGCTTATGTGAAACAGTACGCCGACGAAGCTATCCGACAGATGAGCCGCTACAATATACCGGCAAGCATCACCATAGCACAGGCTTTGGTGGAGACAGGAGCCGGAGCCAGTACACTGGCCAGCGTACACAACAATCACTTCGGGATCAAATGCCACAAATCGTGGACGGGCAAGCGCACCTATCGTACCGACGATGCGCCGAACGAATGCTTCCGCAGCTATTCGGCCGCTCGCGAATCGTATGAAGATCATTCCCGATTTCTGCTCCAACCACGCTATCGTCCCCTGTTCAAACTCGACAGAGAAGACTATCGGGGCTGGGCTACGGGGTTGCAACGCTGTGGCTATGCCACCAATCGGGGCTATGCCAATCTGCTGATCAAGATGGTGGAGCTGTATGAGCTATATGCTTTGGATCGCGAGAAGTACCCCTCATGGTTCCACAAGTCTTACCCCGGGTCCAACAAAAAATCCCATCAAACGACCAAGCAGAAGCAGAGCGGACTCAAGCACGAAGCTTACTTCAGCTACGGACTGCTCTACATCATAGCCAAGCAAGGCGATACCTTCGATTCTTTGGCCGAAGAGTTCGACATGAGAGCCTCCAAACTGGCCAAATACAACGATGCTCCCGTGGATTTCCCGATCGAAAAGGGCGATGTGATCTATCTGGAGAAAAAGCACGCATGCTCCATCTCCAAACACACACAGCACGTAGTGCGTGTGGGCGATTCGATGCACAGTATCTCCCAACGCTATGGCATCCGGATGAAGAACCTCTACAAGCTCAACGACAAGGATGGCGAATATATACCCCAAGAGGGCGATATACTGCGCTTGCGCTAAAACAAGAAAACAAAGACGAAGCAGCTATATGTCTAACGAACGCTATAACCTGCGCGGAGTGTCGGCCTCGAAAGAGGACGTGCATGCCGCCATCAAGAATGTGGACAAGGGTATTTTCCCTCAGGCATTCTGCAAGATTATTCCGGATATTCTCGGGGGCGATCCCGACTATTGCAATATCATGCATGCCGACGGGGCCGGCACCAAAAGCTCGCTTGCATACGTTTACTGGCGCGAGACGGGAGACCTCTCCGTATGGAAAGGAATTGCACAGGATGCGCTGATCATGAATATAGACGATCTGCTGTGCGTCGGTGCCGTGGACAATATACTTGTGTCCTCGACCATCGGCCGGAACAAACGGCTGATACCGGGCGAAGTGGTATCGGCTATTATCAACGGCACGGAAGAACTCCTGGCCGATCTGCGTCGCATGGGTGTGAATGCCTATGCCACGGGGGGTGAAACGGCTGATGTGGGCGATCTCGTCAGGACTATCATCGTGGACAGTACGGTGACTTGCCGGATGAAGCGATCGGATGTGATAGACAATGCCCGTATCAAGGCCGGCGACGTTATCGTCGGGTTAGCCTCATTCGGACAAGCTTCCTACGAGGAACAGTACAACGGCGGTATGGGGAGCAACGGACTGACCTCTGCTCGCCACGACGTTTTTGCCCACTATTTGGCAGAGAAGTATCCGGAGAGTTTCGATCCTTCGGTGCCGGACGATTTGGTCTATAGCGGTAGCATGAAGCTGACCGATGCCATAGCCGGATTGGGGCTGGACGCAGGCAAGCTCGTGCTCTCGCCCACACGTACCTACGCCCCTGTGGTCAAGGCCATACTGGACGAAATGAGTCGTCGCATTCATGGCATGGTACACTGCTCCGGCGGTGCGCAGACCAAGGTGATGCACTTCGTCAAGAATAAGCGCGTGGTCAAGGACAACTTCTTCCCGACACCTCCTCTCTTCGAGCTGATACAGCGCGAGAGCCAAACCGAGTGGTCGGAGATGTACAAGGTATTCAACATGGGACATCGTCTCGAAGTGTATCTGTCTGAAGAGAATGCCTCACGCGTGATCGAAATATCCGAGAGCTTCGGCATTCCGGCGCGTATCGTCGGTCGTGTGGAGGAAGCTCCGACCAACGAATTGATCCTCCAAACGCCCTATGGCGAGATCCGATACTAAACGCCTCCACCCCGATACACCCGTATGTCAGAGAATAACCTATTAGACCGATTGGATGGCTTGGAGAGCCGTTTCGAAGAGATTTCCACGCTTATCACGGATCTGGCCGTAATCGCGGACATGAAGCGTTTCACGAAGTTGAGCAAGGAGTATCGCGATCTGGAAAAGATCCATACGGCCGGGCGCGACTATCGCAATCTGCTCGCCAACATCGAGGAAGCAAAGCATACCATGGCCAAAGAGAGCGACGAGGAGTTGCGCGAGATGGCTCGCGAGATGCTGGCCGAGGCTAACGATCGCTTGCCCATTTTGGAGGAGGAGATCAAGATGCTGCTCATTCCGGCCAATCCGGAGGATGACAAGAATGCCATCGTGGAAATTCGCGGAGGAACGGGGGGCGATGAGGCTGCACTTTTTGCCGGCGACCTCTACCGCATGTACGTCAAGTATTGCGAGAGCAAAGGCTGGCAGGTGGAGGTCACCGACCTGAGCGAAGGAGCTACGGGTGGTTACAAAGAGATCGTCTTCTCGGTCAAGGGGGAAGGAGTGTATGGTATCCTGAAATATGAGAGCGGTGTGCACCGTGTCCAGCGCGTACCTGCGACCGAGACACAGGGGCGCATACATACCTCGGCAGCTACCGTGGCTGTCTTGCCCGAAGCCGAAGAAGTGGACGTGGAGATCAATCCGGCAGACATCGAGATGCAGACATCCCGTTCGGGCGGTGCCGGAGGTCAGAATGTAAACAAGGTGGAGACTAAGGTGCAGCTTACGCACAAGCCTACGGGTATGGTGGTGGTTTGCCAGCAGGCTCGTTCGCAGATTGCCAACCGCGAACTGGCTATGCAAATGCTGCGCTCCAAGCTCTACGACATAGAGCTGTCCAAGCATAACGAAGCTATTGCAGCCCGACGCAAGACGATGGTATCGACCGGCGACCGTTCGGCCAAGATTCGCACCTACAACTATCCACAAGGGCGGGTGACGGATCACCGCATCAATATGACGGTCTACAACCTATCGGCCGTAATGGACGGTGAGGTACAACCTTTTATCGATGCCTTGATAATAGCAGAAAATGTTGAGCGGATGAAAGAAGCCGCCTTATAATACAAGTAAATAGACGATGACAACGAAAGAACTTTTTGACCGGATTTGCCGGAAACGCTCGTTTCTCTGTGTCGGGTTGGATACCGATGTGAAGAAAATACCGCCGCATTTACTGAATGAAGATGATCCTATTTTGGCTTTCAACAAAGCCATCATCGATGCTACGACAGAATACTGTGTGGCTTTCAAGCCCAACATGGCTTTCTATGAGAGCATGGGGAGCTTCGGAGCTCACTCTTTTGAAAAAACGATCGAATACATTCGAGAGCGATACCCCGATCAATTTATCATAGCCGATGCCAAGCGTGGAGATATCGGCAATACGAGTGATATGTATGCCCGTTCGTTCTTCGAGCATCTCAAGGTGGATGCCCTCACCGTTTCTCCTTATATGGGAGAGGACAGCATCAGCCCTTTCCTGAGTTATGCAGGCAAGTTCACGGTGCTTCTGGCACTGACCTCGAACAAAGGTTCGCAAGACTTTCAGATGATGCGCGATGCCGATGGAGAATACCTTTTCGAACGCGTTATTCGTATCAGCCAGACGTGGGATAATGCCGGTCAACTGATGTATGTGGTGGGGGCTACGCAGGCTTCCATGCTGAAAGATATTCGCGAGATCGTGCCGGACGCTTTCTTGCTTGTCCCCGGCGTAGGTGCTCAGGGTGGAAGTCTGGAAGATGTGGCCGAGTACGGCATGAATGCTCATTGCGGTCTGCTCGTCAATGCTTCGCGCAGTATCATCTATGCGGATAATACGGAGGGGTTTGCTGCTAAAGCTGCCGGAGAAGCAGCCGCCATGCAGCGTCAGATGGAAATTGCTCTTCGGGCAAAAGGCCTGATCTGATCCATCGGGCTTCTATTAAACGTAAAGGAGTCGTATAGACTCTAAAGGAAAAAATGTTTTAAGATCCATTGTACCCTAATTAACCCCATCACATGGAATTTACAGCCCAACAGATAGCTGACTTCCTCCACGGTTCTGTGGAGGGCAATCCCAAGGTGCGACTGCACGACTTTGCCAAGATAGAGGAAGGTCGTAGTGGCTGTCTCTCGTTTTTAGCCAATGCTAAGTACGAACACTATTTGTACCAAACACAATCCGATGCAGTACTCGTCAATCAGGACTTCGAACCGCGCGAATCGGTGAAGACGACCCTGATACGAGTTCCCAATGCCTATGCAGCATTGGCGCAACTAATGCAATTGGTGGACAGCATGAAGCCCCAAAGGAAGGGAGTCGATTCCACGGCTTTCGTTCATCCATCGGTGATACTGCCGGATGATTGCTATGTAGGAGCTTTTGCCTACGTGTCGGAAGGGGCATCGCTGGGTACAGGCTGTAGCTTGTATCCGCATGTTTATGTAGGTAGCGGTGTGTCTGTTGGAGAGGGGACGATCCTCTACCCCCATGTGACGGTCTATGATGGCTGCTCTATCGGTTCGCGTTGCGTGATTCATTCGGGAGCCGTTATCGGAGCGGATGGATTCGGTTTTGCTCCGAATGCCGAAGGCTACAGCAAGATTCCGCAACTGGGGAACGTTATCATTGAAGATGATGTCGAAATCGGTGCCAACACTTGTATCGACAGGGCTGTTATGGATTCAACGATCATACATCGCGGAGTAAAGCTGGACAACCTTGTACAGATTGCTCACAACTGTTCTGTCGGAAGTCACACGGTTTTTGCTGCCCAAGTCGGCATGGCGGGTTCGTCCCATGTGGGCGAATGGTGCCAGTTCGGAGGGCAGGTAGGTTTGTCCGGGCACATCAAAGTGGGAAACAGAGTCAGTTTAGGAGGACAGACCGGCTTGTTGAGCAACGTCAAATCCGGTTCCACGCTTCTCGGTTCGCCCGGGATGCCGCTACGGGATATGCTGCGAGCATCGGTCATCTTTCCCAAACTCCCGGATATGAGCCTCCGCATCGAACAGCTGGAAAAAGAAATATCAGAACTAAAAGAAATATGCAAAAACAACAAACACTGAAAGATAAGTTCTGTCTGCAAGGCAAAGGCCTACACACCGGACTGGATATTCATATTACTTTCTGTCCTGCTCCGGAGGAATCCGGATATAAAATCAAGCGTGTCGATCTGGAGGGACAACCCGTTATAGACGCCATCGCAGACAATGTGCACAGTACTCGTCGCGGTACGGTGCTGAAAAAAGGCGAAGTTTCCGTCAGCACGATAGAACACGCCATGGCAGCTCTCTATGCCCTCGGCGTAGACAACTGCTTGATCGAGGTGGATGCACCCGAATTTCCCATTCTGGATGGTAGCGCGGAACCCTATGTGAGCGAAATCAAGCGCGTCGGCTTGGTGGAACAGGAAACACCACGCGATTATTATATAATAAAAAAACGCATGGAGGTGTCCGATCCGGAAAGCAATTCGAAGTTGATCCTGCTGCCGGATGACGAATTTACGGTAGATGTACACATCGCTTTCCCCAGCAAGGTGCTTAGCAATCAATTCGCCTCTTTGGAAACTTTGTCGGATTTCGAAGAGCAGATCGCAGGTGCTCGCACCTTTGTTTTCGTACGGGAGGTACAGATGCTTCTGGAGGCCAATCTGATCAAAGGCGGCGATTTGGACAATGCTTTGGTGATCTACGACGAGCCATTGGCACAAGATCGACTCGATGCCCTTAGTGATATGATGGGAGTAGAGCGGAAGCAGGTCAATGAATTGGGGTACATCAATAACAAGCCTCTAATCTACGACAATGAACCGGCACGCCACAAGCTCCTCGACGTATTGGGCGACCTGGCTTTGATCGGAAAATATATTCGCGGACGCATTATTGCCACCTGTCCGGGGCATAGTATCAACAACAAGATGGCGCGTCTGATTCGCAAAGAAATCAAACAGAACGAAGCACAGGCCCCTGTCTACAATCCGAACAAAGAGCCGATCATGGACATCAATCGGATCAAAGAGCTTCTACCCCACCGCTATCCGTTCCTATTGGTCGATAAGATCATCGAAGTAGGGCCGGACTATATAGTCGGAGTAAAGAGCGTTTCCGGCAACGAACCATTCTTCCCCGGTCACTTCCCTGGCGAGCCTGTGATGCCGGGAGTCTTGCAAGTAGAGGCAATGGCACAGGTGGGAGGACTCTTGGTACTCAATACCCTGACCGAGCCTTCGAGCTACTCCACATACTTCCTTATGATCGACAAAGTGAAATTCCGCCGCAAAGTGGTACCCGGCGACACTTTGGTGTTCAAGCTCAGAATGATTTCCGAGATACGCAGAGGAGTCGCTAATATGCGCGGCTTAGCTTTCGTAGGAGAGCAGTTAGCCTGTGAAGCTGAATTTATGGCACAGATAATCCAGAATAAAGAATGATGTCAGAGACAAAAATCAGTCCGTTGGCATGGGTAGATCCGCATGCCGAGATAGGAGTAGGTGTTGAGATAGGTCCATTTGCCGTCGTGGAAGCCGGAGCTAAGATTGGTGATGGTTCCATTTTGCATCCTCATGCTGTGGTTCGTTATGGATCGACGCTCGGTAAGGGTTGCGAAATCCATCCGAATGCAGTAATCGGAGGAGTACCGCAGGATCTGAAGTTCCAAGGTGAAGATACCACTGCTATCCTCGGCGATTATACCATCGTACGCGAATGTGCTACCGTCAATAGAGGCACCGCCTCTCGTGGCACTACCGTAGTGGGCAGTCATTGTCTGTTGATGGCTTATAGTCATATAGCCCATGACTGCGTATTGGGCGATCATATCATTGTCGGCAATGCTTCACAGATAGCCGGCGAAGTAGAAATAGACGACCATGCCATCATCAGCGGCGGAGTGTTGGTACACCAGTTCGTACGCATCTCTCAGCATGTGATGATCCAAGGTGGCTCCCGCCTCTCGAAGGACATCCCTCCGTATGTACTGGTGGGACGGGATCCTCTCGTTTATTGCGGAATCAACATCGTAGGTCTGCGCCGCCGAAATTTCACCAACGAACAGATTTTCCTGATCAATGATATTTACCGCACACTTTACCAAAGAGGACTGAATAATTCCGATGCGATCGATATTATCCAGCAGGAGTACGCCGATTGTCATGAGAAAGAACTTATATTAGACTTTATCAAGTCTTCCAAACGCGGCATTGTCCGCGGAACCATGGAGTGAAGCCATGATCGGGATATTCACCGGAGCACGCATCAAGGAGCTTGACCGCTACACGATAGAGCACGAGCCTGTCTCTTCGATCGATTTAGTCGAACGAGCAGCCGCCACATGGGTGTATGAATTCGAACGTCTCTACACCCAGCAGCGCCGGATCGTAGTCTTCGCCGGCCCTGGCAATAATGGAGCGGATGCCCTGTGTGCAGCCCGTATTCTGGGCGAAAACGGCTATTCGGTGGATGCCTTTCTCTTCAATGTCAGCGGATCGCTCAGCCCCGAATGCAACGAATGCAGGGTACGCCTGTTGGAGACTTCGGGGATCAGGCTGACCGAGGTGGTGGACAACTTCATTCCGCCGGAACTTTCCAGCCAGACCGTAGTGGTGGACGGTCTTTTCGGCGTGGGACTGAATCGTCCTCTACAGGGCGGATTTGCCAAGGTCGTGGAGTTCCTCAACCAATCCGGAGCAGAGATCGTATCAATAGACATCCCTTCGGGGCTGTTCGAAGAGGATAACTTCGGCAATAATCCGAATGCCATCATCAGAGCCACACACACCCTTACGTTCGAATATCCCAAACTATCCTTCCTCTTCTCCGAAAACGCCGACTATGTAGGCAAGTGGAAAGTCCTGAATATCGGTCTGAGCGTCGAAGGAAAGCAAACGATCAAGACAGAGTATTTCCTCAATACCGATTTCGATATATCCGGCATCATCCGGCAACGCCCTCGTTTTGCGCACAAAGGAACGTTCGGCCATGCTCTGCTCATAGCGGGAAGTCGGGGCAAGATGGGAGCGGCTTGTCTGGCTGCAAAGGCTTGTCTCCGAAGCGGTATCGGTCTATTAACTACCCATATACCCGCCTGTGGCGAGGCTGTCATGCAGACCGCCGTGCCGGAGGCCATGGTACATGCCGATGAAAAGACGGATATAGTCTGCGACTATTCCTCTCCGCTGGTTTTTCAGGCTGTAGGTATCGGCCCCGGCATAGGACGGGCAGAAGGCACAGTCCTTTTGGTCGAAAAGATACTTTCCGCTCCTAACGGCCCCTTGGTGCTTGATGCCGATGCCTTGAACATCATTGCAGAAAACCGCAGTTGGCTCGATCGTCTGCCTATCAACAGCATCCTCACACCTCACTCGCGAGAACTGGAACGGCTGACCACCCATTGCAATACGGACTATGAACGGCTGCGCCAAGCCCGATTCCTCGCCTGTCATCATCATGTCTATGTAGTCCTGAAAGGAGCATTCAGTGCAACCTGTATGCCCGGTGGCATGGTCGTATTCAACAATACGGGCAACCCTGGCATGGCGACGGGAGGAAGCGGCGATGTCCTCATGGGCATCATTACCGGCCTATTGGGGTCAGGCTATCTTCCTGCTTCAGCCTGTGTCCTCGGCAATTATATCCACGGTTTGGCCGGAGACATCTATGCCGGACGCTATAGTCAGGAGAGTCTGATAGCATCGGATATTATCGACAATCTGGGTACAGCGTTCAGACAAGTTCGCGATTAGGACGGAAATCGGTCAAAAAAACACTTGATATAAGAAGAAACTCTTATTTTTGTTCCAAAACCGCATCGCTTGTGAGAAAAAAGCTCTCCATATTCTTCATAGGCTTGGCCTCCCTTGTCGTGCTGATCATCGGTATTATGCCCCATCATCATCACAACAAAGGTATGGCATGTCTCATGGCAAAACATTGTCATGAGAACGCCCCTGCGGACAAAGAGCACACTCATAGCGAACCGACCTGCGTAGCCAAAACCTTCTACCTGTCCGGTGCGGAACTTCGACTCAAGCACAGATATTCTCTCTGCGAAGAGTGCCACGACCCCCATCACATCCATGTATTCCCTATTCTCTTTGCCGTAGCCGATCTATTGCTACACCCGACCGATGATCTTTCGGCCGATCCCGAATACGGAGAATATCTCGTCTTTTATACACCCTCCGAAGCAAGACCATCCCATGGCTTGCGAGCCCCTCCTTTCATCTTTTCCTGAATCTGCTTGCGCATTCTTCGGCGCGACAGAAGGATCGTTCCCATTAGTCCCCGTTTCTTTCTTTTGAGGCTGTCGTAGGGCAGTTCTCGTGCTGTGTGCTTTCAGCATCTGAAGCGATCGTGTATGTGCCATACTACACGCGACCTCTCGCCTCAGGCTAAGCACCCATCCTTTTCGGACTGAACGGGGAAGATCCGCCAAACAAACACGAACCAGAAATCATCGAATTGCGGTTCGTAAAAATTCGAAAACACGGGCCAAAAATTTTTCGTTTACGAGCGTAAAAATTTTCTTTCCGGTCTGAGAAAAAATTTTTTCTCAGACCGCATTTTCAGGAAGCATATTCGTGCCTTTTTCCGTACACAGGAGAGCAAGATCGTGAAGGAGATCATCCTCTTGGTTTTTCTATCTCGAAAAGAACAAACCAATCGCTCGGCGAACATCTTCTCCTCTGTCCTGAAGGGCTTTGAAGCACAGACGATTGTGCTCCTTATCGTATCAAAAATTTTACAGCAACAGGAAAAACAAACATAAAGATGAAACCATACTTGTCACTGCTATATATCGTTGCCGCCGCAATCCTCACGGCATGCAACTCAAGCAATGCAGCCCCTCAGTCGGGAGCGGAGCTAAAACACGAACATCAGGAAGATTACGACCATGATGGAGATAGAGCAGAGAAAAAATCCGCATCGGCCAATGAGATTCACTTCTCATGCCGGCAGGCTGAAGCAGTAGGATTGCAGGTAGAGGAAGTGGCACCTGCCTCTTTCAACTATGTGATCAAAACAAGCGGACAGATCCTCTCCGCCCAAGGCGATGAAGCCACCATAGCAGCTACGGCCAACGGCATCGTTTCGTTTGCCGGTTCGGCCTTTACAGAAGGAGCCTCCGTACGAGCAGGAGAGTGCATCGTACGCATCTCTGCCAAAAATCTGCCGGATGGAGATCCCGTAACCAAGGCAAAGATCGCTTACGAATCGGCTCAAAAGGAACACCGGCGGGCTGAAAAGCTGGTAAAAGATCAGATCATTTCGAACAAGGAATACGAACAGACTTGCAGGGACTATCAGACAGCCAAGACCATATACGAAGCCCAAGCATCCGGCACCGGTGCGGGAGGGGTCAGCGTGGCGTCTCCTATGAGCGGATATATCAAAAACCGCATGGTCAACCAGGGCGAATACGTATCCGTAGGCCAACCCATAGCCACCGTGTCACAAAACCGCCGGTTGCAGCTACGGGCGGAGGTATCGGAGAGCCATTTCAAGAATGTCCGCAATGTCTCCGGTGCCAACTTCCAGACTTCATACGACAACAAGCTCTACGAGCTGTCCGATCTGAACGGAAGGCTGCTCTCGTTCGGGCGTGCATCCACACAGTCATCCTACATCCCCGTTACATTCGAATTCGACAATGTGGGCGATGTCGTACCCGGCTCTTTCGTCACTGTGTATCTGCTCTCCAATACTCAGGAAGAAGTTCTCTCCGTTCCCGTATCGGCCATTACCGAAGAGCAGGGATTGCACTTCGTCTATCTGCGGTTGGCCGAAGAGGAGTATCAGAAACAAGAGGTTACCCTCGGGCAGAGCAACGGACGTCGTGTGCGAATCCTGTCCGGACTGAAAGCCGGAGACAATGTTGTGACTCATGGTGTATATCAGGTGAAACTGGCCGCTACTTCGTCCGTAATGCCTGAAGGTCATACTCACTAAAGAGAGAGGATATTCGATCATGCTGAACAAGATCATTCGGTTCTCTCTGAACAACCGGCTGACCATATTGGTAGCATCCGTACTGCTGATGCTGGTCGGCACCTATACGGCCTCCAATATGGAGGTGGACGTATTCCCTGACTTGAACGCTCCTACCGTCGTGGTGATGACGGAGGCTACCGGTATGGCACCCGAGGAAGTGGAACGCCTCGTAACCTTCCCCGTCGAGACGGCCGTCAATGGAGCTACCGACGTGCGTCGCGTGCGCTCGTCTTCCACTACGGGCTTCTCTATCGTTTGGGTGGAATTCGACTGGGGGACGGATATTTATCGTGCTCGTCAGATCGTGTCGGAAAAGCTGGCCGTGGTCGGTGCCGATCTGCCGGACAATGTGGGCAAACCTACGCTCGGCCCGCAATCCTCCATCCTCGGCGAAGTCATGATTATCGGACTTACGGCCGACAGCACCTCTCTCCAAGACCTCCGTACTTTGGCCGACTGGACGATCCGTCCGCGCTTGCTCTCGATCGGAGGTGTGGCACAGGTGACAGTACTCGGAGGCGACATCAAGGAATATCAGATACTGCTCAATCCCGAAAGGATGAAGCACTACGGTATCACGCTGGCCGAAGTACGTGCTGCCGTCGACCAAATGAACCGCAATGCATCGGGTGGCGTGCTGTATGAATACGGCAACGAATATATCATTTGCGGACTCCTCTCCACGAACGATGCTGCCGCATTGGGTAAGACACTGGTAAAAAGTATCGATGATATTCCCATCATGCTCGAAAGCGTGGCAGAGGTAAGGGTGGGCAATAAGGCACCGAAGTTGGGCCTTGCTTCCGAGCTAGGACAATCTGCCGTACTCGTGACCATCACCAAACAGCCGGCGACGAGTACACTGGAGCTGACCGAAAGGTTGGATCGCTCTCTGGCCGATCTGCAAAAGGCTCTCCCCTCCGATGTGAAAGTGAGTACAGACATATTCCGTCAAGAGCGTTTCATCGAAAATTCTATCAGCAACGTACGAAAAGCTCTGTACGAAGGAGGCATATTCGTCGTCATCGTATTATTCATTTTCCTGATGAATGCTCGTGCCACGATCATTTCGCTGGTCACCATTCCCCTTTCGCTGGTTGCATCCTTTTTGACACTCAAACTGATGGGGCTGACCATCAATACGATGAGTCTCGGAGGTATGGCTATCGCCATCGGTTCGCTGGTGGACGATGCCATCGTGGACGTGGAGAATGTATACAAACGCCTGCGCGAAAACCGTATGAAGCCTCGCGAAGAACAGGACACGGTGCTCAACGTCATATTCGAAGCCTCCAAGGAGGTGCGTATGCCGATCCTTAACTCCACCTTTATCATTATCGCCAGCTTCGTACCGCTGTTTTTCCTCTCCGGTATGGAGGGACGTATGCTGGTTCCGCTTGGGATCGCCTTTATCATTGCCCTTCTGGCATCTACCATCGTAGCCCTTACGCTTACCCCCGTACTCTGTAGCTATTTGCTGGCTAAGAGAAAGAAAGATGATTCGCCGGAGAAGGAACCCATCGTGGCCAAGAAACTGAAAGGCTGGTACGGACAGGCCCTGCAGTGGTCTCTTGGCAACACGAAAAAAGTATTGCTTATGACCGGTGGTGTACTGGTGGCTGCACTTACCGTCTTCTTCACCCTCGGACGCAGTTTTCTGCCTCCATTCAACGAAGGGTCGTTCACCATCAACGTAAGCACTCTACCGGGCATATCGCTGGAGGAAAGCGACAGAATGGGGCGTATGGCGGAAGAAATCCTGCTTTCAGTCCCCGAAGTACAGACCGTGGGGCGTAAGACGGGACGCGCCGAACTGGACGAGCACGCACTGGGAGTCAATGTGTCGGAAATAGAGGTGCCCTTCGTCCTCAAGGATCGTTCCAAAGACGAAGTCCTTGCCGACATTCGCGAGAAGCTCAAAGTGCTGCCGGGTGTGAATATCGAAATAGGCCAGCCCATTTCGCACCGCATCGATGCCATGCTCTCGGGTACGCGCGCCAATATCGCCATCAAACTATTCGGTCCGGATCTGAACCGGCTGTTTGCAATCGGGAATCAGATCAAGACTTCCGTTCACGATGTGAAGGGAGTGGCGGATCTGAATGTGGAGCAGCAGGTGGAGCGACCGCAACTCAAGATCGTACCGAAGCGTGAGATGCTGGCCAAATACGGACTCACACCGGCGAGTTTTGCCGAAATAGTCAATGTGATGCTTGCAGGAGAAGTGGTTTCGCAGGTGTACGAAGGCAATCGTTCGTTCGATCTTTCTTTGAAGGTGAACGATGAAAGCCGCGAGAGCGCAGACCGCATCCGAGATCTCATCATAGACGCCGGCGGACGGAAGATACCCTTCGCTTATGTGGCCGATATAGTGTCGGCTTCGGGGCCGAATACGATCAACCGCGAGAACGTTTCCCGAAAAATAGTCGTCTCAGCCAATGTGGCCGGTCGAGACCTGCGCAGCGTTGTCAATGATATTCAGGAAAGGATCGATGCCGATATTACGCTTCCCGAGGGCTATCATATCGAGTATGGAGGGCAGTTCGAAAGCGAACAGGCAGCGTCGCGTACCCTTCTCGTCACCTCCGTTTTTTCCATTTTGGTGATCTTCCTGCTGCTTTTCAATCAGTTCCGAAGTCTCTCTCAATCGGCTGTCAGCCTGCTCAACCTGCCTTTGGCTCTTATCGGAGGTGTCTTTGCCATCTTCTTCACAGGTGGCATTATCAGTATTCCGGCCATCATCGGCTTTATCTCCCTGTTCGGAATAGCCACGCGCAACGGCATGCTGCTCATTTCGCGTTACAACGATTTGCAGCAAGCTGGCCTTTCACCATACGAAAGTGTCCTGCGAGGTTCGCTGGATCGTCTGAATCCGATCCTGATGACAGCCCTTACATCCGGGCTCGCTCTTATACCGCTGGCACTGGGGGGCGAACTTCCGGGCAACGAGATCCAGAGTCCGATGGCGAAGGTTATACTCGGGGGATTGTTTTCCTCCACCATTCTCAACGCTTTTATCGTTCCGATTATGTATCTGCTGACCGACAAAAGCTATCGAGAAAGGACGTTTCGAAATCGACAACTAACAATCGAATAAGAAAGACGGAAAAAGAATGAAAGCAATCTTCATAAGCATATTGGCCTTTTTGGTGACTGCTCCCGTTTGGGCACAAAACGGCATGAATGATGTACTGCATGCCATCGAAGAGAACAATACCACGTTGAAAGCTCTTCGAGAGAGCACAGATGCAGAAAAACTGAACAACCGCACCGGAATATTCCTGTCCAATCCGGAAGTGGAGGTCGGCTACCTATGGGGAAACCCTGCGGAAATCGGCAATCGGACGGACTTCAGCATTACGCAGAGTGTCGATATTCCTACTATCACGGGTATGAAGAGTCGTGCAGCCAAGATGCAAGACAAACTCTTGGACTGGCGATACAAAACGGATCGCATGAACATCCTGCTGGAGGCCAAGACTTGCTGTATCGAATTGATATACAACAAAGCCCTTTTGCTCGAATTGGAGCGTCGGCTCCGACATGCCCGCACCATTGCCGAAGGGTACGAAGCGCGCCTCAAAGCCGGCGATACCAACCAGTTGGAATACAACAAGATCAAGCTGAACCTCGCCTCCGTCGAAGGTGAAATATCCCGCGTGCAGGTGGACCGAAAGGCTCTGCTCGTCCGGCTCGAGCGGTTGAACGGAGGCAAAGAGATCGTATTCGACGAAAGCTGCTATACGGAGATCGTGCTACCGCAGTCTTTCTCTGTATGGTTCGATCAGGTAGCGGAAAAGAATCCGCAGTTGGCATATGCCCGAGAAGAGGTGGCCGCAAGCAAGCAGCAGGTAGCATTGAGCCGAGCAGCAGGATTGCCGGTTTTCTCTGCCGGCTATGTAAGCGAGAAAGTCGGGAGCGAAAGGTTTCAGGGAGTATCTTTCGGAATATCCGTGCCTCTGTGGGAAAACAAAAACCGCGTCAAACAAGCGAAAGCTTCGGTCAGAGCCGCAGAAATGCGTGAGACGGACAGTCGACAGCAGCTGTACAGCGAGCTTCAGCTCCTGTACGAACGTGCCGCCGGGCTAAAGACCACGGCGGAAAATTATCGCAGACTGCTGACGACCTCCGACAATGCCGACCTGCTCAAGAAAGCATTGGATGCAGGAGAGATCTCCTTGCTGGACTATATCGTCGAAATGGGACTCTACTACGATACCGTCAGTCGGGCAATGGAAGCCGAACGCGACTACCAACAGGCATTTGCCGAACTCTCAGCAGTCGATTTGTAATTGTATATGTTGGATTGGAGGGCGGGAAAGCAGCCTTTGTATTTATCAGTTTCCGCCCTCCAATCATCTTTCATCCGAAATCTCCAAGAAAGCCGTTTTATTTATGTCCGGTCTGATCTCGGTTTTTGCGTAGGCGGATTCGGTAGAGATTGGCTTCGTCTTCTTCGTCCAGCTCCTCGCAGAGGGCAATGAGCCGTTTGAGCAATGAGCGACTTTGGGGGTTGAGTCCATCAGCTTGTCGGTACGCATCGAGGGCTTCTTCGTAGTAAGCGAATTTCTCCAAGACTTGTCCCAATGCGAATCTGGCAGTAAAGTCCATCGGAGCAATGGCTATGGCTTGGTTCAAGGTGGAGAGGGAAGCGGTTATCTCATTCAGCCCGGCTAATGTCTTGCCTTTCCTGACTAAGGCTTCCGCATAGTCGGGGTAGAGCGTAAGGGCCTTGTCGTAGCAGCGAATAGCGGCATGAGCATCATGAGCCTCTGTAATACAGTCATTGCCCATCAGCACATATTCTTTGGCCAGCCGACGCATAACCTCGCGTTGCTCGGCCAACTCGCGACGCAGCTCTTCCTCGCGACGGCGTGCGTACTCCATTTCGAACAGCTTACTCACGAGCAGGCGACGAAAGAGCGGGTCGTCCAATTCGTTCTTCCTCGCTAATGCCTGCGAAAAGGCACCGATGGCTTCCGTATAATGGCGAGCATTCCACAGTCGGAGGGCTTGTGCATACTCGCGTTCTGCTTCGGCACGCAGAAGCGAGCCATTGATGATCTCCAAATCATTGGCTCGCGAATAAAAATCGATGATCTCACGACGGACGATCACATCCCGACCGGCAAGCGGTGCACGCAGCACCATACCTTCGAGCGAACGGCACCGGCTGAGAGCTACATAGGCCTGACCGCCGGCAAAGGTGCCTTCCGAGAAATCGATGATCACACGATCGAACGTCAGTCCCTGGCTCTTGTGTACCGTGATCGCCCAAGCCAATTTGAGCGGATACTGGACGAATCTTCCCAGTACTTCCTCCTCCACTTTATTGGCTTGCTCATTATAGGAGAAGCGTTTATTGTCCCAGATGCATGGTTCCACCGTTACAACTTCTCCGGTGCTGAGACATACATCTATCGTTTCACTCTCCTGATCGAAACCGGCTACTATGCCGAGTGTTCCATTGACCCATCGACGATCTTTGTCGTTGGAGACGAATATCACCTGAGCATCCTGCTTCAGTGTAAGTTCCTCCTCTGTCGGCAAGGATGAGGAGGGAAAATCGCCTTCGATAGTGCCGTACAGGGTGACGGGGTCGCCCTGCAGCTGTTCCAATTGCCGCTCATTGATGTAACTCACGTGCCGGCGTTTGGTGGCAAGTGTGATGACCGGTTCGTCCTTCGGCGGCTCGTAATGGCGATTGACACATTTATTGATGTCCTGAAGATCCTGTTCGGTAAGCCTGCCCGATCGGATTCGATCGAGTATCTGCACGAATGCTTGCTCTGTCTGTCGATACACCTTGGTCAGCTCCACTGTGACGGGAGGGGTTGCTCGCAGTGCCTCGGAAGAGAAAAAGAAGGGGTTGGGATAAAATCGTTTCAGTATGTCGGCATCATCTGCCGTTACCACAGGTTCAAGCTGATAAAGATCTCCCACGAACAACATCTGCACACCGCCGAAAGGCCTTTCTTGCCGGCCTCTGTATATACCGAGGAGCTTATCGATGGCGTCGATGACATCCGCTCGAACCATCGACACCTCGTCTATGATAATCAGATCGAGACTTCGGATCAGTTTCTTGTGTTCGTTCGTGTAGCGAAACACATCGAACACCCGTCTGTCACGAGTACTCAAATCGGGATCGTTCGGCGGAATGGGGCGAAGAGGCAGTTTGAAAAACGAGTGGAGCGTCTGCCCTCCGACATTCAGTGCCGCAAGGCCGGTAGGCGCAAGCACGACAAACTTCTTATGCGTCGTAGCACAGATATGCCGAAGCAGTGTGGACTTACCCGTTCCGGCCTTGCCGGTCAGGAAGAGGCTTTGGTCTGTGCGTTCGATCAGGCTGAGCACATAGCCCATCTCCTCATTGGCAAGGTCAATTGCGGACAGGCCCTCCTCTCTCTTTTTTGTCTTGCGACGAGGCATGCGCTCAGGGGCGTTTGTATCGGGCTTTGACTTTCAGCTTGGCCGGTTTGCTCTCGTTGTGGAAGCGATCTACGGCCGTCACCCAATAAGTATAATCGGCTGAAGCATGGGAGTCGGGAAGGCGAATACTGTTTTCGGGAGTAATCACCCAAATGTTTTCAGCTTGTTGGATCGTTTTCTTCATGCCATGACGGAAGGCATAGACCACGAAGTAGGAAGCTTTGACAGGGTCGGATTCATCCTTTTCAGCAAGCCAAATCAGGTGAAAACCTGATGGCAACCAAGCGGCATGCAGTCCTTTCACTTTCGGAGGAGCCTGTCGGTGCATAGCCGTATAAGCAGGTATAAGAGCGGGATAGCGGTGGTAACGGCTACGCAAGCTGTCTGCCACTCCTTCGGTATTGTTCACCACCTCGCCTGCCGGCCAAAAGGCATGCCCCACTGCTACGGATCGCTGCATCCGCATCTTGGAAGCCAGTTGTCGGGCGGTCATCGTTCGTTTGACATCTTGCCCGAAGTAGAGATGCACAGTTCCTACAGAATTGCGCCCCCACCACTCAGCTAACGTGGCATAGTCTGCAGCTTTGTGTCCGATCTCCCAATAGATTTGGGGGATAACATAGTCGATCCATCCTCTTTTTTGCCACAGTAGCACATCGGCATAGAGGTCATCATAGTTCTGAAGTCCGGCCGTCTCGCTACCGGAGGGGGAGGTGCGTTTGTTCCGATATATGCCGAAGGGACTGATTCCGAAACGAACCCACGGTTTTGACTGCAGTATGGTCTGTTTGATCTCATGCACCAGCTTGTTTACATTCTCGCGTCTCCAGTCCCCCTTCGTTTGAGAGGTATATCCCTGTCCGTATCGTCGAAAACTGTCGTCATCGGGAAAAGCCGCACCGGCTACCGGATATGGATAGAAGTAATCATCCATGTGAATGGCATCGATGTCATATCGCATCGTAATATCTCGTACGATACGGCAGATATAGGCCCTACAATCCGGCACACCGGGATCATAATAGAGCTGGTTGTTGTAGGTGACAAACCATTGCGGATAACGGTGGTAGGGATGATTGGGAGCAAGCCCTGCTGTTCCCGAAGTCGAGGCCCTGTATGGATTGATCCACGCATGCAGTTCCATCCCTCGCTTGTGACATTCGCTGACCATAAAAGCCAGTGGATCCCAAAAAGGCGTAGGGGCTTGTCCCTGTCGGCCTGTCAGGAAACGGCTCCACGGCTCTATAGCGGATTCGTACCAGGCATCGCTCTCGGGCCTGATCTGGAAAATGATCGCATTACAGCCGGCTTCTTTGAGTTTATCCAACTTCCCGATCAGCAGACGGCGTGCTTCGGTAGGAGAGAGACGAGCGTATTCTCCCTGATAGACGGTTTGGATCCAAGCTGCACGGAACTCCCGCTTGGGATAATCGGCGTGGACTTGTGAAGGCAGTTTTCGCTTGGTGCCACAGCTAAAAAGAGCCATAACACAAAATAGCAAGGCAAGAAAAAAGGTGAGAGACTTACGAGAACAATGATACATGGGATTGTAATGAGAGTGATATCAGAGAGAAAAGTGGCGAGTCGTTCTACTTTCCTCTGCGACGAATGTCTTTGTAGATAGTGACAAATACGATGATGCCGGAGGCGATGATGCCGAAAAATAATTGTCCACTCGGTTTTCCTGCCCCAATGGCATAGACTACGAGCAGTATCCAAAGGAGTGCGATACAAATGATCTGACTGTTACTAAGCGGTTTACGCCTGGGCATATTGCTTTAGCTTAAGAGATAGAGTATGATGGAAAGCAGTCCGAGAAAGACCAGGAGCAGTCCCGTAATGATCCATAACCGTTGTTCCAAAGGACGATTGCGCAGGAGAGGCAAGTTGTCTGCCCATCGGCTGATACGCCCTACTGGGGTCTGCTCCGGTTCTGCCAATGGCAATCCGGACTCCGCCAAAACAATACGAGCAGCCTCGAGGTCGCTTTCGGCCAATTCAATTCTCACACCGCCGACATCGCACATAGGGCCTATGATACGGTTGGTGTATTCATTACGCAAATAGGCCGTGATGCCTGTCTCGGCAAGCATTCGTTGGAGTTCTTCTGCCAAAGCATTGCTTTGCAGGCAGACGAGCGTGACCATTCTTTCTTCTTCCATAGCTTGTCTTTTTTCAGCGTTTTGGTGACAGACAACTTTGCAGGGCAGATGCTATGACGTCCTGAGACTCAGGGAGAGGTAGCCAATAGCGTAGATCTTTTCCTTCCAATATGCTTGTCCTGATTTGGGTAGAGGAGATTTCTATTCGCGGGGCATCATGTATGTATCGACATCCGGTCGGAAGCGTCGTATCGTTTACTTCATAGCCGAACCGAGGGTATATGATTAGCTCGTATTTGGCCATCAGCCGATGATGATCCTTCCATCGATCGAAGCTCTGCCAGTTGTCCGCCCCGATCAGGAGGGCGAACCGATGATGAGGATACAGCATGGAGAGAGCACGAAGCGTCCGGATTGTGTAGTGAGGAGAAGGGAGCAGCTCTTCAATGCGCAGAACTTGAAAACGGATATCCTTACGAATGGCTTGCTCTATCAGCTCGCAACGCAGATCGTACGGGAGCAGCTCTTGGGTATTTTTTAGAGGGTTCAACGGGCTTGGTACGAACCACAACTGTCTGATCGGAGTGTATTCTGTCAGATAATTGGCCAGTGCCAAATGACCGATATGCATCGGATTGAAAGATCCGAAGAATAGTCCCGTCAGCATTATTTCGGTTTGATACCCAGTGTATTCATTGCCAAAAGGATTTCCTCCGGCTCTCCCGTATGCTTACCATCGACGTCGCTCAGCTTTACACAGTAGTGCCAGTCGTCTTTCGCCGTCATCTTGCACTTCCAGAGCTTCATTACGATATTCAACGGCTCTACGCCCCCACCCACATCATTGGTCAGATTGGTACCGATTCCAAAGCTGGCCTTAATCCTGCCGGCGCACAATTTTTGAATCTCTATAGCTCTCTGAGGAGTGAGGCTGTCAGAGAATATAATGTACTTGATTTTGGGATCCACTCGCAGCTCTTCGTATCGTCGCACTGCTTTTTCTATGAATATCTCGGGATCTCCGCTGTCATGTCTCAGACTGGTAAAGAGCATGGCATGCTTCTTACTGAAGTTGCGCATGAAGACATCAGTCGTGTACGTATCGGTCAGCACAGTGCCAAGATCACCGTCATAGACATTGATCCAATCCTCCATGGCTACATAATTGGCCATCTTATAGCCGTAAATAGCTCCATGGAATTGTATCCATTCGTGTGGATGTGTGCCGGAAACACGTAGCCCATGCTTATGGGCAAGGTGTACGTTGCTCGTACCAAAGAGACTCTCACCTGCATACTGCTTGAGAATATCCGTCACACGGTCTTCCACTTCAAGGGAGAAACGCCGCCGCATACCGAATATCGAGAACGTAGTTCGATGCTCTCGCATCAACTCCCCTTTAGATCGAGTTACCTCTTCTACTTGTTTCCAATCCGGCTTGGCTCCAATAAAACGATAGTACAGCTCACTGATGACGGCAAGGATAGGCGTCTCCCAAAGTGTCACTCGGTAGAGAAGGCCTTGCGCTCGTATATCCAAGTGGCCTTGTGCGTCTATCGATACTGTAACTTCTTCCGGATCGAAACGGAAGCCATCGAGAAAATCGATATATATCGGTGGAAGATAAGGAAGCTCTCGTTGGAGAAACTCTTTTTCATCACGAGTCAAAGACAGAGCAGCCATCGCTCGTATTTCACCTCGCACCAGCTCCGCAAATTCTTCCGTAAAGCCCTGCCGATTACGGTCTATGAAGCGAAATTCGCCATAAGCTCTGGGGAATAGCTTGGCATAGGCATAGCCGGTGGTGAATTTATATAGATCGGTGTCTAATATGCTCCGGATAATACCCATAATAATTTTGAGTTAGAGAGATGAATGCCCCCTTAATACCTATCCAACCATAGCACAAAAGCAGGACAGCGGCTTTGGCAGATAAATGCTTCAACTTCGTCTTTATCATTTCTCTTCGAGTGCATACTTTCAGCCAACAACAAGGAAACATCCGCCACAAAGCTCACTTCAACAGCCAAAGCACTACGTACTACACTCGGAGCAATAGCGAAAACAGATATACCCTTTTCACGCAAAGCAGTCATCTCTTTGAGTGCAGCGTCCGATTCTTCAAGGTGGAGAATTTGGAAATTCTTTCCCTTTCTCTCGAATGAACTTACCAATTCCGTCGCGATCCTCTCGGTCTGTTCGTTACCGCTCATGCCTGTCAGAATAATACAAGAGGAAGCCGAATCCGGTAAGTATTCAGTCAGATTGAGACGAAGCAAGTCGATGTCCCGTTGCATCGTGGCTGCTCTCTTCTTATTTCCATTCAATAGAGCTAATATACGCTTGAGTGCTTTTTCTCCAAGTTCCGAAGGTACCAATATGAGATTACGAAGAACGATATAGACAAAGAAGATAATCATGGGAAAAAACAACCCCATAACCAAATTGATAATCAAGATCAATAAGTCTTTCTTCGACACTGGAACAGACTTCGTCTTGTCCAACACAATCAGGCTCGAAGATGCATCAGCAGTCAAAAGGTCCACTTTGTATTCATTAATCATAGACACCAGCTTCTTCCGCAGAGCTTCACTGTCAGCGTTCCTCTCCTTTTCTGTGATTCCCAAAGAGACAAGAGTAGAATCGGATACAGGACCCTCCGACTTTTGAAGATCGCTTAGACTTTTTTCCGCTAAAGCGATTTTTTCTTCGACCTCTTGACGATATTTCTCGCGAGACTGGATATCGAATTCTTCTATAATTCCGTCTAGAAAGTCTCTGGCAAAACCTAAAGATCTCTTTATCGTTATCCTCATTTCTATCCGGCCCTTGGACTCCTCGGTTCTAAGCCCCGAATCGTAAAGCACTCGCGCCTTGTCCTTTGATTCTTTAGTAACTATTATGATAGGCTTAGAAAAAAAATCTTTTTTCGAAGTTTCATAGTCGAATCGTGGCGTTTTCTCCACCCTAAGTTCCCCGATCGGAGTAGCCACAGAAATACCATAAGGAAGCCGAATATCCTTTATGCTTACTTTCTCTCCATCATGCTTTCCTTTCAAAGAGAGAATCGTAGCATGCTCTTTTTCCACCTTCATCTTTACAGTGAAAGAACTAAGTGCACTTTCCGGCGAAAAGATCAAATGAATGGGTGTATGATCGTAAAAATCATGATTGGTCACTTTGCCCGGGAGATAATAATTCACATCGTACTGTATTTTCTCTCCCACTTTTTCTACGAGACTTGTAGCACAAAGACCATTGAAAATAGAATTCTGATCTAATACAGAAATACCTTCCCAACGAGGCGTATAATTATCATATACATTGTAGTTTGGATTCAACCCACCGGAGCTTGCTCTCTGAACGCCTTCGGGGAATCGTGCCATTACGGTCGTAAAATAGGTGGTGGGAGCCATGCCGGCCCTCTTATACTTCACCACACCCCATCCGGCGAAAAGGACAATAGAAAGGAGTATCCAATACCAGTTTCGGAGACAAATTCGGAAAAATAAAGTCAGGACGGAATCCTTCGGGAGGACAACACTTCGAAATGATTTCTCAGTCAAATGACAATTATCGCTCATACTATTAATAGCTGATGTTATTCTTTTTCAAAAGGCAAGATTCTAAAACGAAGATATGAACAAAAACGCAAAAACCTTTACTGTGGATTGTCCTAAAAGGAACCTAAATGTTTTTTAGGCATTTCTGACATCATACTGAATGGCGATGGAGGAAGAAATTCAAACCCAGTTCACGGGTTATCAATATGAAGACTACGGCCAATAGGACAGCGGCTGCAAGCCAAATGGTCAAGCCCAGCCATTTGAGACCTGCAGGAATAATCCCGTTTCTCCCCTGCCCTTGATGTCTGAAAACGATGGCCATAACCGGGACGGCTACTATAATAAATACGGAGATCGTGGCACAGAGTATCATCCAAGAAGGAATAGAAATCCAGTCCGAAGTCAAAGGAGCATGTGCCACGTAACCGTCTGCAAACAGCTCTAATATAAGTCCGAAAAGACCGAAAACGACAGTAAGGATAAGACCTATTCCTACGAGGACGAACAGTCCTTTGAGTACACACCCCAGCGTGTTCAGTACAGAAGCATTCCTGCGGTGAAGGCCGGTATCGACATCGGCAGCAACTCGCTTACCGATATTCTCTACCGTGATCGGCTCGCCATACATCTCCAATTTCTGAGAAGCAGTTATAGCCGGTGGAGCTATCATCCAAACGGCCAAATAACCGATAATGATCATCCAAAAGAGCGGAGAAGCCAAAATCGTCATCAACACGACTATCACACGGATAGCATTCACATTCCATCTCGTATATGCAGCAATACCGCTACACACGCCACACAAAACGGCATGATCCATGTCGCGATAAAACTTCCGCTTCGGAGCCTCCCCGGACATGTATCGATAGCCTGAAGTTTCTCTCTCCTTCTGACTGTAACCGGCCCCTGCAGAATATCCGGCAGTCGTACTGTCTTCATTGGAAGAAAAGTGCTCTCCCGTATTGATCTTTTCTATGACTTCACGAATCAGGCCGATACTTATTACGGCGTGTTCGCTATGCAAACGCACCACCATCATGTCGGACAAGTAGGCTTCGAATTCCTCGATCGTCTTACAATCCGTATGGTTCTCCCGATCGAAATGTGAGGCTAAATTGTGCAGATACTCCTCCAGCAGGTTATAGGCATCCTCGTCGATGTGGAAGACCTTGCCTCCCAGATTCATCGTGAGCGTTTTTTTCATCTTGTTTTTCCGTTAATAGCAGATTCTTCTTCGGGCTTAATATCGCGCACCAATAGTTGCAATGATTTGTTGCCGTTGAATTCGTTCTCTTCTATCGTGTAGCAAAGACGAAATGAGCCGTTTTTGATCTCATCGCAATGACCGGCCTGATTAAACGCAATCCCACTCACCGGATGGCGTTCGCTCGATCCCACTCTCACATCTATCTTCAGGTGTTCGGAAGCTTTTCCTACAGCCCTGCTACCACCGGCATCATACAGTTGTCGGGATATAAAGACCGGCTTGGAGTTTTCCGGGCCGAATGGTCCCATCCGCTTGAGGTTGTCGAGAAGTTTGTAATTGACCTCTTCGATGGATATTTCGGCATCTACATCTATTTGTGGCACCAGTAGTTCCGGCGAAACAGCCTCTTCGGCATAGTCCGTAATCATCTTTCGGAAGGTTTCCAGATTCTCTTCTTTGATCGTCAGACCGGAGGCAAAAGGATGCCCTCCGAAATTGACCAGCAAGTCCTTGCAATGTTCGATGGCTTTGTACACATCGAACCCTCCTACGGATCGAGCCGAGCCTGAAATGAAATCACCGCTCTTAGTCATCACGATCGTCGGGCGCGAATAGCGTTCGGTCATCCTGCTGGCCACTATGCCGATAACGCCCTTGTGCCATTCCGGCCGGTATATAACGAGGATCTTCTTGTCCACATCGGATAGCTCGCCCAAAATGTCGATGGCCTGTTCCGTCACATCCTTGTCAAGCTCACGGCGTTGGTCGTTGTATTCATCTATATTGGCCGTTCGGCTTTGAGCTTCCACAGCATCCTGAGAGAGTAGTAGTTCCACAGCCTTACCCCCATTCATCATACGACCGGAAGCATTGATCCGAGGTCCGATCTTGAAGACGATGTCGTTCATATCTATCCTTCGCTTCTTCAGACCGCATACATCTATTATAGCCTGCAAGCCGAGACAGGGGCGTTTATTAAGTTGGCGCAGTCCGTAATAGGCGAGTATGCGGTTCTCTCCCATGATAGGGACAATATCCGAAGCTATACTGACAGCCACGAGGTCGAGCAAAGGAAGGAGCTTGGATTCGGGCAAATTGTTGCTCCGGGCATAGGCTTGCATAAACTTGAACCCGACTCCACAGCCGGAGAGATGTTCGTAAGGATACGTATTGTCAGCTCTTTTGGCATCCAGCACCGCAACGGCATCAGGTAGCGTTTCATCCGGATTGTGATGGTCGCAGATAATAAAATCTATGTCAAGCGACTTGGCGTATGCCACCTTTTCGACGGCTTTGATACCACAGTCGAGTACGATTATCAGTTTCGTTCCGAGAGAGTGAGCCAAATCAATTCCTCGATAAGAGATACCATAACCCTCATCGTACCGATCCGGAATGTAGTAATCCAATTGGGTTTCGGAGCAGCCCGTGGCGCGCAAATACTTATAGACGAGTGCCACTGCCGTGGTACCGTCTACATCATAGTCACCGTAAATCATGATTTTTTCCTTTCGCCCCACCGCCCTGTTCAGGCGAGCTACAGCCTTGTCCATATCCTTCATCAGGAAAGGATCGTGGAGATCCTCCAATCTTGGGCGAAAGAAACGCTTAGCTTCCTCTACGGAAGCTATTCCCCTGCGTGCCAATAGGCACCCCACTACGGGCGCGAGCCTTAGCTCCCGACAGAATATTGTCCCGAGGGAACGTTCCTCTGCGGTAAACGGCTCCAAATTCCAGTTGTAATTCATTATATGTCATTTTTTTACTTTTTCAATTGTGAATAGCAAGAAGTCGAAACGATTGGCACGCCCGGACTTCAACCTGTATTTATTTATAACGCTGCACCGTGCATTTCTATTGGGAAAGACACCGGCCGCTACATTTATGCTCCGTAAATGTAATAATAATGCTGTAAATCATTTATGCACAACAGATGCAGGCTTGCGAGTGCAAAGGGAGGTAGATTATCTTCCTCGGCGAACTGACGCATACTGCGAGATGCGGATATTAAGAGCAACTGCTATTCGTTCAGAGCGATCATTTCTTGATTGGATTCTCTGAGCTTGTCGTTACGCAGGAGTTCCTCGACGGTGGGAATTTCACCGATCTCTCTACCGGAATCCGTGCGATAATATACTCTAAAATCAAAGCCCCGGAGTACGGGGCGGAAAAGGATCGGTTCAGCTCCATATTTCGTTCGTATACTTATGGCAGATCGGTCTGTTTCGGCAGCAGAATACGGAAAGTAGTGCCAATACCCGGCTCCGATTGCTTTACGCTTATTTTCCCTTTGTGATATTTCTCTATGATTCGCTTTGCCAGAGACAAGCCCAAGCCCCAACCTCTGGTCTTCGTGGAATAGCCCGGACGGAATATATCGCGCATTTTCCCCTTGGGGATCCCTTTGCCCGTGTCGGTAATATCTATTACTGCATACGAGCCTTTCTCCTTAAGTTCGATCGTGATCTTTCCTTTACCGCTCATGGCATCGACGGCATTTTTGATCATATTTTCGATCACCCAACTGAACAGCGGTGCCGAAAGTGCTATGCCGATGACCTCATTCGGCATCCTCAATTCTATGTCCACTTGTCGCGATACGCGGTAGCGCATGTAGTCCGCTGTGCTGCCCAAAGCCGGACGGACATCCTGCACTTCCGTCTTGGGTTCCGAGCCTACCTTTTGGAATCGTTCGGCTATCATACGCAGTCGGTCTATATCCTTTTCCATCTCATTGGTGATAGATGGATCTTCTTCCGATGCCTTGAGGAGTTCCACCCATGCCATCAGGCTGGATATGGGCGTGCCGAGCTGATGGGCAGTCTCTTTGGAGAGTCCGTTCCATACACGATTCTGTTCGGATCTGCGCTCAGCCAGCAAGGCCATGATGGAAATACCGAGGAAGACAAATATCACGCTCAGAGCTATATAAGGCAATACCAACAGTCGCCGTAGGGTTTGGCTGTCGGAATAATAGAGGAATTGTGGCCGACGGGCCTCTATTTCTATTCGGATCGGAGGATACCCTTCCTTGAAATAACGAAGCTTCTTTTGGAGGTAGGGTAGTGCAGGTTTGCCGGCCGGAATGTCGATGTTGTTGTACGAAATAATAGAGTCTTTGGGATCGCACAGGATGACGGGGATGCTATTGTTGGATTGGATAATCTGCAAAACAAGGTCTTTGGCCAGAACGGCTTCATCGTCGGAGGCCACGATCTTGGTAGCCTGTGCCCATAGCTCGATTTTCTGTCTTTCCTCGCCGGCCATCTTATCGATCAGTCTGTCCGAAGCAAACAACGTAAGGAGGGCAATGACCATGGCGGCGAAAATAAAGGTAACGCGCATCATGATGCGGCTTCGCTCGAAGAAAGTTTGATTACCACTCCAACTCATACCCTATAGTTTTCGCTTTTCGTTGTCGGTGAGGTTTCTTGTTCGTATTCTTTTGCATAAGAAACAGGTATGCTATGCGCCCAAAGATAGAGAATAATGGTCTACTGCGGTAGGGGGATATACCTCACTCTGTCCGAATCCCCCTCAGCTTCGGGCAAGCTCCACAGCTACATCATCGGAGAAGGATCTCCTCGTTCTTTTTCCTTTGGGATCGGATCCGCAGAACCTCTTTCTGTTAAACGCAAAATCCATACAATGATTGTATCGATAATCGAAGAGGACAACCCTCGTCTATTCGACCGGAAGAAACTCCACAAGTAGAGACAGCCGACAGACATTCCTCCCACTAAAAGAAAGCGTAGGGAGCATCATCCCCTGCCTGCTCAGTTTACGCGCGAGAATTTTCTCTTTTGTCCTTCCCAAAAACGTGGCGCGTAAACTTTTCGGTTTTGGTTCGGGAAGTAAAAAATTCTCACGCCACAACGAAAAAAATCTCGCGCCGCTTTTCGGGAAAACACGCGCCACAATCGGAGCGTTTTTGGTTCGTATTTCCAAAACCGCAGGTTGTGCCCCGTCCGACAATGGTGACGTACTAACACCTCCGTTCCACAGCCTCCGCCAACAGACAAGCACGACATCCCCACACATTGCCCTCGCATCAGACTGATGAGATCGTGACTGTTGATGCAGGAACGCGTAAAGAGGAATTTTTTTCGGATTCATTTGGCGCATAACAAAAAAAGCATACCTTTGCAGCGTCAAAATCAGAAGGGCTTACCTTTTGATGGGTATTGACTCCGTAGCTCAGTTGGTAGAGCAAATGACTCTTAATCATTGGGTCGTGAGTTCGAGCCTCACCGGGGTCACAAACCAATAGCAGAGAGGGCTGTGTTGAAATAGTTTTTTTTTCGACACGGCCCTTTAACTTTTGGATCGGGATTCGCCTTTTTGTGAAAGGATATGGGAAATATCTGTCAAATGCCGAAGAAGTCTGTAAGCTCATACGATACCATTGGGCCATAGAGAACAATCTGCACCATTGTCATGATGTCATTCTCGGAGAAGATCGATCGCTCAGACGAAAGGACAATGCAGCCAAAAATGTCAATATAATCCATAAGATAGCTCTCTTCTTTCTCGAACGATTGAAGAGCAGATCCAAAAGCTCATTCAATGCGCTGCAAAAGATAAACGCCCTCAGAAAACCTTCCCAAATACTATCATCCGATCTCTAATGCGATTGCCCTGGCTCAGTTCCAAATTTTTATCGTCATGAAGAAATTTGATTACATCGCTGAGGCGTGTCCTTATTATAACGTCAGTTCGATATAAAGGAATGGCACAACACATTGGTTATTAGTGTGTTTTATTTTCC
>ERZ772799.65-NODE-65-length-43452-cov-4.839367_pt1 | contig 43452 bp, 31 predicted proteins | sample MGYA00511345_ERZ772799 | MGnify/ENA primary metagenome ERZ772799 (study PRJEB29015, sample SAMEA2738037) | human oral metagenome | biome: human oral; feature: human-associated habitat; material: saliva | place: China | collected 2238 ... | reverse complement strand
GAACCTGCTCCTCTAGCATTGCCTTTACAAGATCCCAGTCGATCTGGTCTTGCCAAGGACGCCTGAAATCATAAAGGTGTTCTTGGGTGCCCGTAAATTCCCAATCAAAGAAATTTAACAACGCTCGTAACTCTCTAGGCTCAACCTTGCAATCAGAGTATTCCCGTAAGATCTGGCGTACCGTGCGTAACCGGTCCACACCAACCTTACGCACGGCCTCAGGCGCTAAACGCTCAATCGCTTCCTCAGCTACCTGCGGATCAATCGTTAGATCCTTAGTCGGATACTGTTCCATCTTAATCTTTTCCCTTCTAACCAAATACTTCTCTACAAATAAATAGAATCAGAGCTTATTTAGCCCTTTCAGAGAATAAAATATGATCATATTCCTCATAAGTTAACTGTTTGCGAGAAACTCCCCTACCAACCTCGTCGCCCACTTCCCCCTCAGATGGGCCTGGAGCAACATCACCAACAACTGTTGAGGGGATACTAACTAAACCGAATTTGTAATTTGCTACAAGCCTAGTTAGTTGTTCGAGAGTTAGGTTACCTTCACTATATTCTTTAATCATGCGGGTAACCGTGCATAGACGCTCGAAACCAAGCTTTTCTAAAGCTTCAGGAACCTGCTCCTCTAGCATTGCCTTTACAAGATCCCAGTCGATCTGGTCTTGCCAAGGACGCCTGAAATCATAAAGGTGTTCTTGGGTGCCCGTAAATTCCCAATCAAAGAAATCTAACAACAAGTACAGCTCTTCATCATCAACCTTGCAATAATAGTATTCATCTAAAATCTGGCGTACCGTGCGCAACCGGTCCACACCAACCTTACGCACGGCCTCAGGCGCTAAACGCTTAATCGCTTCCTCGGCTACCTGCGGATCAATCGTTAGATCCTTAGTCGGATACTGTTCCATTTCAATCTTTTCCCTTCTGATCAAATACTTCTTTATACATAAATAGAATCAGAGCTTATTTAGCCCTTTTGGCCCAATAAATGTGTTCATAGTCATCATAAGATAACTGCTTCTCAGAAAAAGCCCAACTCAGTTCCTCACTAACTTCCCCTTCAGCCGGACCGGGAGCAATATCCCCCACAAGCGTTGTAGGTATATCAGTCAGACCAAATTTATAGTTAATTACTAACCTAGTTAGTTCATCGAGAGTCAGGTTACCTTTACCATATTCTTTGATCATGCGGGTAACCGTGCATAGCCTGTCGAAACCAAGCTTTTCTAAAGCTTCAGGAACCTGTTCCTCCAACATTGCCTTTACAAGATCCCAGTCAATCTGATCTTGCCAGGGACGCCTGTAGTCATAAACATGCAAACGAGTTCCAGTCATTTCCCAATTAAAGAAATCTAACAACAAGTACAGCTCTTCATCATCAACCTTACAGCTAGAGTATTCACGTAGGATCTGGCGTACCGTGCGCAACCGGTCCACACCAACCTTACGCACAGCCCCAGGCGCTAAACGCCTAATCGCTTCCTCAGCTACCTGCGGATCAATCGTTAGATCCTTAGTCGGATACTGTTCCATTTTGTTCTCCTCTCAAATTCAATGCACCCAAAAGCCAATTAGGGCGCACAAACTCCACCTACTCAACTAATTAGCGAGCAGGAAACCTAAATAAATCAATGTTTCCACCATTAAGGCAGCGCCAATACAGGCATAGCGTTAATTGCTGCCCTTAAAAGTTTTAGTCGGTTGCAGCGTTATCGACATTGACTCAGCTGCTTGTTGTTAGGGCCTTGAAGTATCAGCCCCTTCAATCACTATGTTAACCCGAATGCGCCTATATGGCCAGCATTTTTAGTTTGGAAAATTTACAAGCATCTAGCCACCAAAATTTACCCGTCCTAGACACTCGAACACGGGCACAGCAGAGCCGGCAAGGGGGCAGCTTAGCTGCTCCCTTGCCGGGGCCCGGCCTTGGTTAACAAGGTTTAATTGGTGTTGCCCTGATAGCCGCGCTTAAAGGCCAAGACCCACTCAGGCCAGTCCAAACGCTTGTGTTGCCAGCGCGCGTAGATCTCTCCGACCAACCAACACACGGTGCCAACCAGCCAAATGATCATCAGTTGTGGCCGGGTGTTCCACACCTCCCGGGCAGCGAAAAACAGGAACAGGCTCAAAACCAGCGGCCCGCTCGTGCGCATCCTCGTAAATAACCGTTCCATCATGTTCACCTCTAGACACCTGCTTTGTCTGCGGCTACAGAACACTGGCGCAGCCAAGGCAGTAGGGATGGGTGTATGCACAACCACTATGTAGCCGCGCACACATTCATTGAACACCCTCCCCGCATGGTCGCGCCACAAAAATTCGCGGCATTTAAACGGCGTGTGCCCCAAGGCCAAGCCTTGGGGCACACCACCAAACAAAATCATCAACTAGCCTCGCCAACTACTGCACAAACGTGCACCGCTGCGCAGCGCCCACGAAGCAGCTAAACCTAAACCAGCCAAGCTGCGCCGTCATAGGCGAAACTAGATACTAAAACGCAACTTACACGTGCGGCTGACGCTGCGCCCACACCACCGGCTCTACGCGGTGACCGGTGTAGAAGGGGGTATCTACGCGCACGTGCAAACGCGCCTCGGTGTAACGCTGGGCGTGCATAACCCCCTCAAGGCGATCAAGGCCGTCAGCCTCAAAAGCCAGCACCCACTCATAGTCGCTCATACCGAAAGCACTCAAAGTCGAGCCCTTAACATCTGGATACTGAGCAAAACCATTACGGCCGTGATCAGCCATAATGCGTGAACGCTCAGCCGCATCGAGCAGATACCAGTCATAGGAGCGCACGAAGGGGTACACCATGATCCACTCGCGCGGCACCACACCCCCAAAGCAGGCGGGAATGTGGCGGCGATTGAACTCGGCCGGAGTGTGCAGACCCATGCAGCTCCACACCGGCTCCAGGTAACGCCCCAGCGCACTGGCGCGCAGACGCTGGTAGGCATCCTGTAGCGCCTTGGGGTCGTCGTTAAGCCACCAAATCAGCAGGTCAGCCCCAGCCCTAAAACCGGCCAGGTCATACCAGCCGCGCGTGGAGGCGCCTGAGCCGGCCACATACTGCACCGACTCATACACCAGGGCCTCACGGACGGCGTCGTCGGCAGGTAGCGGGGCGGCCAGCTTCCAAACCGTGTACAGGGCGTAGTGCTGCTTGTTGTTTACCTCGTCAAAGTCCACGGTGGCGACGTCGCGCGGATCGTGGCGGCTGACAGTGTCTGGATGCCCATGCGGGTGGGTTTTAGCCATAGCTTTCTCCTTTGGCTGTGTGGTTACCTTAGGGTCTTTAGGGTCCTGCGCCTGGCCCGGGTGGCAGTTTTTAGTCTCGACGCCGTGGCTCGCCTCAGCCGGGCAAGCGGCGGCCTGGTTACGGTTTTGCGTCTCTGCAGCCAGTTTGGCCAGGTATTTCTTGCCAACCTTGGGGTGGCCCTGCGGCAAGGGCAGTACCTGCCCTTCCTTAACCAGCTTGTGGGCTTGCTTCTTGGTTAGCGGGCGGCCATCCCAATCCTTAGCGTTGGCACTGATTTGCGCTTTACGCTCTTTCTTGGCGGCTTTTTTGGCAGCTTTCTTAGCTTTTTTCTGGCTGCGCTCAAGCTCCTGCTCGGTGCTAAGCTCCTTAGCTTTCCCCATGTTCAACTCCTAAAACTGTTAAATGCGGACGCCGGGGCGAAACGGTCTGGGCCAGGGCGGGCCGGGGTGGCCCCGCTACGACAGCACTGCGGCGGACATACAGTATGGAACGGGCCAGTGCCGGTGGTGTTAACAATTTCGTAGCTTTCGCCACGGGCGTGTGCGGCGCGCTCCTCCATAATGTCCACCAGGGAGGACACAAACTCTGGGTCTTCGCTGACAGTGTCTGCGCGCTCATAGCCCAAGCCCAGTTCGGCGGCAGTTTGGGCGGCTTCCGTATCTAGATCGTAGACCACTTCCATATGGTCAGTGATGAAACCAATGGGAGCCACCACCACTGCCTGAATCTGGTCTCGGTCAAGCTGGGCCAGCACGTCATTAATGTCGCTTTCAAGCCACTTGGCGTGCGGCGGGCCAGAACGCGAGCAGTAAGCCAGATCCGCGTTCACCTGCTTAACTCCCAGCGCCCACTCCAAAGCTGGCTGTAAAGCCTCAATCAAAGCCTGGTGCTGGGCCACATAACTAATCTCGTTAGCCAGTCGGGGGAAACGCTCCAGCTCCTCAGCGCTAGGGGCACTACCGGCCTCCATAGCCAGCGGGATCGAGTGGGTTACATACAGAAGCTTGATTTGCTGCGGCTTAAAGCCCTGCTCAGCTAGCTTGGCGTAAGCCACCTGGATGGAACGTACCTGGGCGTTAAACATGCCGTCAGTGTTGTAGTAGGGACGCACCTTATCCACGGTCAAAACCCCGGGGGCGTAAGTGTCCTCTAACTCCACCAGGGCGGCTGCAATATCCTCACGGTACTGGCGGCACCCCGAGTAGGAAGCATAAGCAGAGGTGGGCAGGGCCAAGATGCGGCGCGCGCCGGCGTCGGCCAATTCCCGTAGGCCCTCACTAACGAAAGGATGCCAGTTACGGTTACCCCAACCCAAGGCAATGTCACAGCCGCGCTGATCCAGCTCCCGCCGCAGGTGGCCCAGCAGACGGCGGTTGCATTCATTAATGGGCGAAACCCCGCCAAAAAGCTTATAGTGCTCACTTACCTGCAGCAGGCGTTCATCTGGCACGCCGCGCCCGCGCGTAGCGTTACGCATAAACGGCAGTACGTCCTCGGGCCCATTAGGTCCGCCGTAGGACAGCAGCATGATCGCGTCATAGGGCGCAAGTGAAGACATTTCTCTCCTTATTAGACACTGTCAAAGTGTCGCTTGGGCTAGCATCCATGCCTAACACTAGCTGCAAAGCCTCCAAGTATGCGTCCTGCTGCCCACTTTCGCCCGCTTTGCGGGCCATAACGGTGGGATTATGGATCAAACGTGCCGCCAAATGACGCAGTGCGCGGGTGGCGTCGTCGGCGCTAATGCACCCATCCACAGGGCGCAGCCGGGAGATCTCCTCCCCCACCACCTCATCCACATGGTCACGCAGGCGCCGCACCACCGGATCCATAGAGCGCGCCCCCAAGCTACGCTCAAATACCTCCACTTCGCGGGCCACAATCTCGCGGGCCGCACGCACCTGTTCACCGTGCGCCTGGGGCACTGCGCGCTGCACGCTAAGCAGGTCAATGTAGCTGATGCCAGCTAGGTCAGCTACCGCCGCCTCCACGTCACGCTGCAACGCCAAATCCAAGATCACCAGTGGAGTTTTAACCCGCTGCACAATCTCGCGGGTGAGCACCGGGCTACCCAAGCCGCGACAAGTAACCACCAGGTCTGCTGCGTCAAGCGCCTGCGCTAGCCGCGCCTCATCAACCCAGCCGATGCCACGTCCCTGCGCAAACAGCTGGGCGCGCTCGGAGCGCGAATACACCCGCACATTAGTGGCCCCCAGCTCGCGCAGGGCAGTAACCGTGGCACCCGCATAGGCGCCGGTGCCCACCAGCACAACCTGGGCCTCTTTAAGTGGGCGCAGTTTGGCGTCCTGTAAAGCTTGGGTAGCCAAATCCAGGCCCACCGCCACCACTGAGCGGCCCGAAGAAGCCAAGCCGGTTTGCGTGGCCACCAACCGACTGGTGCGTGAGGCGTGCTCCAAGGCGCGCCCCAAATCGCAGCTAAGAGTGTCTTCCTCCCAGGCCGCATGGAAGGCACGGCGCAGCTGGCCGGCAATTTCGCGCTCCCCCACCACCATGGATTCCAGCCCGGCGGCGGTGGCAAATAGGTCTAGGTGGGCTTGGTGTCCGGCCAGGTGGCGCAAATGCACCTGCTCAAGGGACAGTTCGACGCAGTGAGCCAGCACCGCGCGCACGTCGTCGGCAACAGCAGGGGCGGAACCGGGGCAAGCTGAGCCAGCGCGGGCGGCGTCGGAGCCAGACTGACCAGAGCTAGCCAGCCTGCTTGGGGCGTCAACCAGGATTGCCAGGCGGTTGCAGGTACGCACCACCACGGCGCCGCGCAGGTAGGGCAGCGCGCGCATGAGTTTGGGGCCCAGGTTGTCTACCCGACTGAGTCGGGCAACCTCATCCAGGCTTTGATAACGATGATCGGCGGAGAGTAGATGAATAGTCACAGCGAGTGCTATTCAAGCACCTATCGGCCCGCCACACACAGTTATCTCGCGATTTGCGCAAAACTATTTTTATGCCACCACGACAGTTAACTCTAGAGCGTCGGTTTTCCCTGCAACCGCAAGGTTTTTTAAGTGTCGAAGTGTCATTTTAAATAAATAAAGACGCGGCGTCATAAAAGCGGTTAGGTAAGCATAACTGCCACTAATGCGGTATTTGAAAACGTGAATATTATTTAAATTATCTATGGCTAGAATTAATAAACGATGAATGCTTTGCCGCCACCCCACTCACCCCAGCCCGCCCTCTTGGCTGCACTTAATGGGCAACGCCCCGCCCGCACCCCAGTGTGGTTTATGCGCCAGGCCGGACGCTCTCTGCCTGAGTATCGCCAGCTGCGCGCCCAGGTGAATCTACCCATGCTTGAGGCTTGCCTAAATCCGCAGGTGGTTGCACAGGCAACGCTTCAGCCTGTGCGCCGTCACGGGGTGGATGCGGCTATTTTCTTCTCAGACATCATGGTGCCGCTGCGCCTGACAGGGGTGGATGTGGAGATCAAACCGCAGGTGGGGCCGGTTTTGTCGACTCCAATCCGCACGCGCGACGACGTTGAGCGCCTACTTGAGTGCGGTTTTGGCCAGGGCACTTGGGCCAGTCACGACGGCGCCACTCACCAGGGCGCTGAGGGCGTGGCCGCCCTGCGTGAGGCTATTGCCCTGATTTTGAGCGAGCTAGGCACGCCCGCGCAGGCGCCGCAACCAGGGGCGCCGCAGCAAGGGGTGCCACAGCCGCTAGCTCAGACACAGCCGGCGAGCCCAGCACAGGCCGAACCGGCAGCCGCAGCGCAACCAACAGCGGTGGCGCAAGCGACACCTGCAACCCAACCGGTACCCGAGGCACAGCCGGCGGACTGGACCCCACTGATTGGCTTTGGGGGCGCGCCTTTCACCCTGGCCGCTTACCTGGTTGAGGGCAAGCCCAGCCGCGACCACCTGGCCGCGCGTTCTCTAATGCACGCCGACCCACCCACTTGGGACCTGCTAATGCGCTGGTGCGCGCAGGTCACGGGCGATTTCATAGCATTGCAAATTAGCTGTGGCGCCTCGGCGGCACAGCTGTTTGACTCTTGGGCCGGTTCACTTAGCCCCACCGACTACCGCGAGCGCGTGGCCCCATACTCAGCTCTAGCTATTGCGCGGGCCCGCGAGGCGATCAGCCCAACTACTGGTAAGGCGGCGCCACTGATTCACTTTGCTACTGGCAGTGCGCGCCTGTTGCCGCAGATGCTGGCGGCGGGGGCGCAGGCTGTGGGGGTTGATGACCGCACTGAGCTGGATTGGGCGATTGACCAGCTTGGGGGCAGCTGCCCGGTGCAGGGTAATTTGAACCCAGCTTTGCTGACGGCGCCGTGGCCGGTGATTGAGCAGGCCATTGTTGAGTGTTTACGCGCGGGGCGCCAGGCGCCGGGGCATGTGTTTAACCTGGGCCACGGGGTGCCGCCAACTACTGACCCAGCTGTGTTAACGCGAATCGTCGAATTTGTTCATAAGGAAAGCTTATGAATCTGGATGCTAAAAACAGTTCCGCCCCGGCCACTCCGGTCGTTTCTCACCCAAACCCGCTTAGTGACCTGCCCGATGAGGTAGATGCCCTAGTGATTGGCGGCGGGATCGCTGGCCTGTCTGCCGCCTGGCAGCTAACCCAGGATGGGTTCAAGCCACTGCTGGTGGAGGCGCGCGGCTATCTGGGCGGACTGATTGCCCCCGGTTACATTGGCCCGGTCCAGGTGGATTTGGGCGCTGAGACTTTCGTTCCGCGCGGGGTGGAAACCGCCCAGATGGTGGCCGCTTTGGGGCTGGAGGCACTGGCCCCTAGCGGCGACGGCGCACGCCTGTTTTTACCCCCCAACCGCGCCAATGGTGAGAGTCGCTGGCGTCTGTGGCGGTTCTTGCGTGACGCCTACCTGGGTATTCCTGCTGACCCGAGCGCGGACGACGTCGTCGCCGTTTTGGGCGCTAAGGCTGCGCAACGTGCCGCCCAAGACCGCCACCTAGGCAGTGAAGTGGGCCAGGGCGCTGAGGGCGAGACTTTGGCGGGGTTTGTGGCCGCGCGCATGGGGCAGGCGGTGGTTGATCGTCTGGTGCGCCCGATAGTTGCCGGCATTTACACGTGCGATCCGGCCGATCTGGCCACTGACACGGTTACGCCGGGGCTGCGTCAGGCTACTCGTGAGCATGGCTGCCTGGCTGATGCGGTGGCTTTCCTGTTGGCGCGTTCGCGTAAAGCTACTGGTGGGCGCAGTGTTGATAAGTGCGTTCGTGGTGGCATGTTCCAGCTGACTGCGGCTTTGAGTCAGGCCATCACGACGGCGGGAGGCACTGTGCTCACTCGCGTTGGGGCCCAGCAGCTCATTGCTCCCGACGCCGCAGACAACGCCGACACTGCAAGCGGCGCCACTACCTGCGGCGCTAGTGGCGCCAGCAACGCGGCTTCCCACGACGCCAGTGACAGCTCCGGCTACTGGCAGGTGGTACTGGCCCCCACCAAGCCGGGCCCGACTCCTTCGAGCGAGCCGGTCCCTGCCGGCACGCCGCGTACTTTGCGCACTAAGCGCCTGGTGGTGGCTTGTTCGGCGCGCCCAGCCTTGCGGCTGCTGGCCAGCGCAAACTTGGCAGCCTTAGACACTGACATCACTATCCCGGTGGGCGCGCCCATTGCGCGCTACTCACTGCTGGTTGATAGCCCTGAGCTGGACACCGCCCCGGTGGGTCAGGGCCTGCTGGTGGCCCCAGCGTCGCCCGCAAGCTGCGCCGACACCCAGGCCGACTCAGAACCATGCGCCAACACCCAGCCCGGCGCCGTCGAGCCCAGCGACCAGGGAAGCCCAACCCAGGCCGGCGCCGTCGAGAGCCCCGTGGGAGCCAAGGCCCTGTCGCATTTAAACGTTAAGTGGCCCTGGATCGCCCAGGCTTTGGCACCGCACCAGCATTTATTGCGCCTGTCATATGGGCGTTTGGGGCAAAGTGAGCCGCAGGTAAGCCTAGAGCAAGCCCTAGCTGACGTGCGGGTTTTGACGGGCGTAACTATCCACCCCGAGCAGGTAAGCGAGCACAAGCTGGTGCGTTGGAATGGCACTTTGCCGCCACTGCCGCCCAGCTACCGCGCGTGCATTGCGGCTTTTATGAGCCAGGTTGAAAACATTGAGGGTTTGGCGGTTACTGGCGCCTGGGTTGGTGGCACGGGCGTAAATGCGGTGGTCGCTCACGCACGCACGAACGCCAGGCGCCTACAGCGCTCATAACGCCACAGTCCGCATAGCACTACAAATATATATAGGAACTTCTTATGAGTGAAAAAGTTGTGCGTTTGGGGACGCGCGGGTCGGCTTTGGCTTTAGCCCAGTCGGGCATGGTGGCGCGCATGTTGGAAAATGCTGCCGCCGCCCAGGGTATGGATTGGCGCGTGGAGCTGGTTACTGTGCGAACCCAGGGCGACACTTCGCGCGCGGCACTAAGCCAGCTTGGAGGCGTTGGAGTGTTTGCTGCCCAACTGCGCACTCACCTGCTTGAGGGGCAGGTGGATTTGGCGGTGCACTCGTTTAAGGATCTACCCACCGCCCCGGTTACAGGGCTGCGCATTGCTGCCACCCCACGCCGCGCCGATCCACGTGACGCCCTGGTGGCCTCGAACGGCATGAGCCTGGCGCAGCTGCCTAGTGGGGCGAGTGTGGGTACCGGCTCGCCTCGGCGTGTAGCCCAGCTAAAGGCTTTACGCCCCGACATTAAGACCGTGGATTTGCGGGGTAACGTGCCCACGCGACTGGGGCGCGTGCGCGGGGTTCAGGTTACCGCAGACGCCGGCACATCCCCCCAGGCTCTTGGCACCGGCGCGGATCTGGACGCCGTGGTGCTGGCTTGCGCTGGATTGGAGCGGCTGGGTTTGGCTGAGCACATAAGCGAGGCTTTCAACCCCGAGCAGATGCTGCCGGCGCCGTCGCAGGGTGTGCTGGCTATTGAGACCGCCCAGGAGCTTGACCCACAGTTGGAGGCGGTGATCGCCCAGGTGAATGATCCGGCTTCACACCTGGCTGCGGTGGCTGAGCGTGCGGTGATGTCTACTTTGCAGGCTGGGTGCGCAGCACCCGTGGGCACTTACGCCTACTTGGTGCATGCCGGCTTTGATTATGAGCTGCACTTAGAGGCCGGGGTGTTTGCTCTCGACGGCGCCGCTAGCGTGCGTAGTCGCCAGGCCGTGACGCTTGGGGGCGTGGACCTAGCCAAGGCTTGCCACCTGCAAAAAGCTGTGGAGTTGGGTCAGCGCGCCGCCCAGGATTTGTTGACGCAAGGCGCCGGGCAGGTAGCGGATTTGCAGGCTGTTAAGGAGCGCGGCTGAGACTGCGGTAAGCCTGAATTAAGGGTGCGGCGAGGATAGCAAAAGCCGCGACAACGCTGAGGCTACGGCGACAGGGCAACAACTAAGCGCGCCGCAAGGTGACAACTAAGGTTTTACGATCGGATTTAGAGGTAGATGGTTATGGTTGTTTCACGTGAAACACTCGCCGGTTTACGGGTGGCTTTGCCGCGCCTAAAGTCCGACGACGCCATTGCGGCAGCCCTTAAAACTGCCGGCGCCCAGGTGGATACTTTCGCGCTAACCCAAACCATTCCCATTGAATCTGCGCAGCTAGAGCAGATGCGCCAAAGGCTTGCGACTGGCTATTACGCATGGGTGGTGCTGTCTTCCTGGCGAGCAGCACAGGCCGTGCTGGCGCAGCTAAATACGCTTGCGCTAGCACCCACCTCAGCCCCCGCGCCACACTCACCAACCTCAGCCCCCACACGCTTGGCGGTGGTTGGTCAGTCCACTGCCGACTGGGTAAACACCCACTGCGCACTTAAGCCCACCCTGGTGGGTGCGGGTAGCGCCGCCAAGCTACTGGAAGTTTTCCCGACGCCGCCCGCCGCAGTCTCCACGCCCACTGCCACCCTGGCCACGCCACAGCAACCCGCTGTCACCATGCCCGCCGCCCCGGCCACCATCTGCCTGCCTCAGTCGCAGCTAGCCGCCCCCACGCTAGCCCAGGGACTTAGCCAGCTTGGCTGGCAGGTGGACGCCGTTGCAACCTACACCACCGCCCCCCTCACCCAGCTACCAGCCCACCTCAAAACCCAGTGGCAAGCCGGGGCGTGGGACGCCGTCGTCGTCACTGCAGGCTCTAGCGCCCAAGCCCTGCTGCAACTGCTGGGCCCCCCACCTGAGAAAACCGCAGTGGTCAGCATCGGCCAGCCCACCAGTGCACGCTGCCGCGAACTGGGCCTGCGCGTAGACGCCACCGCCGCCAGGCCGCGAGCCGAACACATCACCCAAGCCATAATTAACCTATTTAAAGCAAAGGATTTTTCATGACCACCATCCCCCAAAGCGCCCTGGACCTGCTAGCCAGCCACGGCGTCGCGCAGGCCCCCATTCCCACGCTGCGCCCGCGCCGCCTACGCTCCACCCCGGCCATGCGCGCCCTGGTTAGCCAGCACCGCATCGACCCGGCCAAACTGATCCTGCCGGTGTTCGTGCGCGAGGATATTAGCGAGCCGCAAGCCATTAGCGCCATGCCCGGCGTCTACCAGCACACCTTGGACTCGCTGCGACGTGAAGCGGTGGCCTGCGCCGAAGCCGGTGTGGGCTCAATTGACCTATTCGGCGTGCCCGCAGTGCGCGACGAAGTAGGCAGCCAGGCCTGGGCCAGCGAAGGCATTTTGAACCAGGGTATCGCTGCGGTGCGTGAAGAGGTAGGCGACGCCGTAGTGGTTTGCGCCGATACCTGCCTTGACGAGTTCACCAGCCACGGCCACTGCGGACTGCTAGACGAGCACGGCGGCGTCGACAATGACGCAACCTTGCCGCTCTACCAGGCCATGGCCGTCAGCCAGGCCGAAGCCGGCGCCCACATGGTCTCCCCCTCAGGCATGATGGATGGGCAAGTAGCCGCCATTCGCCAGGCCCTAGACGCCTCCGGTCACGCCGACGTGGCAATCCTGGCTTACTCGGCCAAATACGCCTCCGCCTACTTTGGGCCCTTCCGTGAAGCCGTGGGCTCCACCCTCAAGGGCGACCGGCGCACCTACCAGCAAGACCCCGCCAACCGTCGCGAAGGCCTGTATGAGGCACTGCTCGACGCCGCAGAAGGGGCTGACATGGTGATGGTTAAGCCCGCCGGCCCCTACCTGGATGTGCTTAGCGATGTGGCCGCAGCCAGCGACATTCCGGTGGCGGCCTACCAGGTCTCCGGGGAATTCGCCATGGTTGAGGCGGCCGCAGCCAACGGCTGGATTGACCGCGAGCGCGTGATCCTTGAAAGCGTGCTGGGCATTTTCCGCGCCGGCGCTGACACGGTACTTACCTACTGGGCCCGCGAAATCGCCCAGATGCTGCGCTAAGCCAACGCCGCAGGAAAAATAGACCAAACGCTGCGATAGGACTTAATTATGAATCTAAATGAACACTTATTTACCCAGGCCAAGGGGATTATTCCGGGTGGTGTTAACTCTCCCGTACGCGCCTTTGGGGGCGTGGGCGGCACCCCGCGTTTCATCAGCGCCGCTAAAGGGGCCTACGTTACCGACGCCGACGGGCGCGACTATGTGGACCTGGTGGGCTCCTGGGGCCCGGCCCTGCTAGGCCACGCTCACCCGCAAGTGGTGGCCGCCGTACAGGAGGCCGCTGCGCGCGGGCTATCCTTTGGCGCCCCCACCCAGAGCGAAACCCTGCTGGCCCAAAAGGTGCGCGAACGCGTGCCGTTTGTGGAGCGGGTACGTTTTGTTTCCACCGGCACCGAAGCCACCATGACCGCGATCCGCCTAGCGCGCGGTGCCACCGGGCGCGAGCTGATCATTAAATTTGCCGGCAACTACCACGGTCACAGCGACGGTCTACTGGCTGCGGCCGGCTCTGGCGTGGCCACGGGCGGCCTACCCGGCAGTGCGGGCGTGCCCGCAGCGATTACCGCCTGCACCATCGTGTTGCCCTACAACGACTTTGAGGCGCTAGAAGCCTGCTTCGCCGAACGCGGTCAGGAAATCGCGGGCGTTATTTTCGAAGGCGCCCCCGCCAATATGGGTAGCGTGCCCCCACTGGCCGGCTGGAATGAGCGCATCCGTTCCCTATGCACCCGCTACGGTGCGGTAATGATTTTGGATGAGGTACTCACAGGTTTTAGGGTCAGCTCTGCCGGCTGGTGGGGTTTGGAGGCTGTGGCCGGCTGGCAAGAGCACGACGGCGCCACCCCCGCCACCGCGCTGGACGCCGTCGCCGCAGCTGAGCCCAGCGCCGTCGCCACCCCCAAATGGGTGCCTGACCTGGTGACCTTCGGCAAGGTCGTGGGCGGAGGGATGCCACTAGCCGCCGTGGCTGGGCGCGCCGACATCATGGACCTACTGGCGCCGCTGGGGCCGGTGTACCAGGCGGGCACGCTCTCAGGTAACCCGCTAGCCACCGCCGCTGGCCTAGCCACGCTGCAGCTGGCCGACGTCGACGTTTACAACGCCGTCAACGCTAACGCCCAGGCTGTGGGTGAGATTGTGGGCCAGGCACTCACCCAGGCCGGGGTGGCGCACCGCGTGCAGCGTACCGGCTCGCTGATGTCCATCATGTTTGGCCCACAGGCAGCCCGCGACGGCGTCTACAACTACGACCAGGCGCGCCAGCAGGAAACCTGGCGTTACGCGCCCTTCTTCCACACCTTCCTGGAGGCGGGGGTGGCATTGCCGCCGTCGATCTTTGAAGTGTGGTTCCTATCCGCAGCTCACGGCGAGGCCGAGCTGGAAAAGATCGCTAGTGCTGCCCCGCGCGCTGCCGCAGCAGCCGCTGCAGCCCAAGCACCAGCCCAGTAACCAGCGCACCAAACGCCAGGCCGAACACGCCCGAGCAGGCCGTCTCCACGCACCACTTGACCACGCCACTTAACGAGTTGCCCAGACCCTGGGTGGCGTGGGTGGCAGCGTGGGCGGCGTGCTCCACCAGGTGATGCAGGGCGCTCACACCCAGGTTGTTGAGAGCGTCAATCACAATGTGACCACCCACCCAGAGCATGGCCACGGTGCCAACCACCTCGATCACACGGAAAACGCGCGGCATAGTTTTGACGATGGCACGCCCCAGTTTCTCCTGGCCGCGACGCACCAGGGCCAAGCCCAGGTCATCCATTTTCACCAGCAGCGCCACCAGGCCGTAGACGAAGAACGTCATGATGAAGCCCACCACCACCATGATGGCGACTTTGCTCAGGTTGTCATTGGTGTGCAGGCCTGCCAAAGACACCAGCATGATCTCAGTGGAAAGAATCAGGTCTGTGCGCACCGCCGAGCTGACAATGGCTTTTTCTACTGCGGCCGGATCTGCGGACTTGTCACTGGCACCGTGGGAGTCCTCATGTTCCTTGATAACCCCCCAGGCACTAAGCACTTTCTCTGCGCCCTCAAAACACAGGTAAGTGCCTCCCACTAGCAGCAAAATAGGCAGTGACCAGGGTGCCAGCCAGGTCAGCAATAAGGCCACCGGCAAAATAATGCCCAGCTTGTTGATCAGTGAGCCGCGCGCGATGCGTTTAATAACTGGCAGTTCGCGTTCAGGCTTGATGCCCTGCACGTATTGGGGAGTCACGGCAGTATCGTCGATAACCACCCCGATTGCCTTGCTAGATGCTTTGGTTGCGGCTCCCGCCACGTCATCAACCGAGGCGGCGGCGGCTTTAGCCAGGGCGGCAATGTCGTCAAGAAGGGCGACTAGACCGATACTCAAGTGACTCCTAAAACTGGTGTTGCATTCAGTGTTAGTTAATATCCAAACTGATTTTGTCTCTCATGACAAGCACAGGCAGGCATGCAGACAAATACAGGCAAAATCATCCCTTCCCTATGATTTTTCCATGGGGTTTTATAGGGAACGGACGAAATCTGCGTATCTGTAAACCATATCTGCGCGTCTAGCCATGTATGCCTGGAAGCTACAAGGGCAAGGTAGACATGCAAAGCTATCGCGCCCGTCTAGCCATGTATGCCTGGAAACTACGTATGCTTGGTTGACCAGAGACATGGCCAGACAAAGGGGGCCTCTGGCTGGTCAGGGTTAGCAAAATGAGCACACACCTGCAGAGTCCGGCGTCGGAGAACTATGCGGCCAGTGAGATCGCAACCAGCCAGGCCGGCGGCAACCAGCCAGGCCGGCGTCGTCGGTACCGTCGGCGTCGACGTTAGAAGACCTATGAGGTTGAGCCAAAAACCAGGCTACTCAGGTGGACATGCAACATACATGCATTGAGCCGCATAGGTATACACAATGTGAGCATACGCCGCGTACGTGCCATGCAAATACTGATATTTCGTCCGTTCCCTATAAAACCCCATGAATTTTTTATAGGGAAGGGATGATTTTGCCTGTATTTGTACTGCCTGTATTTGTATGCATTTTCTGCCTGCAGACATATTTTGCCTGCAATTGTATATCAGCCCAGGACTTTGGTAGACTCCACTGCCTCACTGTTAGCCTGGTTGCGTCGAGCCAGAATTGGCCGCAACACCAAACCAATTATTAATGCCGGAATTATAAATAGCAGCAAATGGCCAATGTGCCCCAGATATTCATTTCCACTATATCCAGCCACTCCGCAGCGCAGCGCATTAATTACCGGCTTTGCAGGTAAATATGGGCTTAGTTCAGATAGGAATCCTGGCAAAATAGCCAGCGGGAAAGACCCACCCGCACCGGAAACCTGCATCACTAAAAACAGAATACTAATCGCTTTGCCAACGTTTCCAAACGCGGCCACAAACGAATAATTAATCAGTGAAAATACTATTGCCGTAAGCCATGCGGTTATAATAAATAGCCATGGATGCACCGATTGCACATCCAAAAACAGCAATAAACCGCCAGCCACTAAAGTCGCTTGCGCCAAACCAATTGTGGCAAAAATACCCCAACGCCCAAAAAATACTTGCGAAGGCCGTAATTTAGACACATTAGAAACCGGCTGTGCGCGCACCACCACACCAATTAGCATGGTGCCCATCCACATCGCCACGGTTGCGTAAAGTGGCGCCATGGAGGAACCAAAATTTTCCACCGCGTAAATCGGGTGGCGCTCCACCACGGCCGGCGTGGTCAGGGCTTGGGCCAGGCGTTGAGGGTCGTCGCCGATAATTTTTTGCACCTGCGCCAAGTCGCCACTATCAATCGCCCCGCGCAGCTTTTCAGACAGTGTCTTCATCTGAGCCCCGGCAGCGCTGAGATCTTTAGCGGCGCCGTCGAGGTTAGTTTTCATTTGCGTCAGCTTTGCCTGTAGCGAGCCCGCCCCACTACCTCCCAGTGAGGTGGAAACCGACTCGCGCACCTGCCCCAAACCGTCGGAGACCTGCGCCAAATCTGCGGCCAGCTGGTTAGCTTGGGGCGCGATGTTGGTGTCAACCGTGGTTTTGAGGCCGCTTAGCTCGGTTTTGGCCTGGCCAATCAGGTTTTTCGCCTCGGTAATGGAGGCCTGCGAGTCACCGGATTTATTGGAAATCTGCGTGGCCGCCGACTGCAGCGACGTAGCCGCGCTATTGAGCCTGCTGATAATCCCATCGAGGCTGGTCAGCACCCCTTGTGCGCGGGTAGGGTCGGGCAGCTGAGCGATCAGCGTGGCCAGGTTGTCGCGCACCTTCTGGTAGTTGGTGGCCTGCGCCTGCAACCCACTGGCCTGCTGGTTCAGGGTGGTCACGACGGCGGAGACGGACTGCCCGGAGGAGGTGCTCACCTGGTCTGCGGCGGCATTGACTGAATTTAGGGCCGTGGTGGAGGCGTTGAAAGCCCCTTGCAAGGCTTGGTTTGCATTGGCGACGGCGCTCTTGATGTTCCCGGTTTCGGTTGCCACCTGGCCTAGCTGGGTGCGTAGCTGCTGGGCGTCTTTGGACCCCTGCCCCACCAGACTGACGGAGCTGGTCACCAGCCCATTGGCGCCGTCGACCAAGCCACCATAGGAAGTGAGCAGGTTAGCGGCACTATCGAAGCGGGTAGACAGTGTCTCCACGCGCCCCACCACAGTATTTAAAGCGTTGGTAGCCTCGGGGGTGGATAGCTGAGTGGACACTGTCTGAGTTAGGTTCAGCACCACCTCCCCCACAGTTTTAGTGAACACCGCGTTCACCTGAGTGGAAACCGCCTGCGCCCCGGCCCCGGCGATCTTGGGGGCAATACCGTTGCGTTTTTCGTTGATGTAGTAGTTCAACTGCGTGCTTTGGGCGCTGGAGGAGAAGAAACTGAGCATATTTTTGCTAAAGCCCTCGGGAATCACGATGGCCGCATAATATTTACCCGATTTAGTGCCCTCCAGCGCCTGCGAGGGCGTGGTCACCTCCCAATTGAGCTGCTTGTTGGCACGCAGCGCGGAAACCACCTGCTCGCCCGCATTAACTTTCATCGGAACCAGGTCGCTTTTGTAGCCGGTATCAGCATTGGCGACGGCGACTGTCAGGTTGCGCGTGTTGCCGAAAGGGTTCCAGGAGGCAGCCACGTTAAACCAGGCGAACACCGCCGGAATTACCACTAGCCCGAGGATAATCACCATGCTGATCACGTTGATGCGGGCGCGGCGTAGATCGTCGCGATATAGCTGCCAGGCCCCCGCAAGTGGCTTGGCCTGGGCTTTTCGGCTGGTCCGGGTTTGGGTGTCCGTGCGAGTTGGGACGTCAGCCCCGGTTTGGGTGGCCGTGCGAGTTGGGACGGCGGCGCGAGCCCGAGTCCCACCGTCATGCTTGACACTGTCAGGCGCCTTAGCTCCAGAGCGCTGAGCCGACGCCGCACTGCGCTTTTCGTCTGCGTGCTTCATCGACCTTCTCCTTCGTCTACAACCGGAATTTGTGCGGTTTCAGCCTGGCTGCGCCCTAGCGCATCGTCAGGCACCTGCCGACCGCTTTCGCCAGCCTTTGCTGAGCCGGCCTGGCCACGCCCCGCTGCCGCAGCGGCGTCGGCACTTTCCACACCGGCGGCGTCGGCACTAATTTCAGCTAACGCAAGCCGCGAGCGAGAGCGCCCCTGGCGCCGTCGCCCCATATGTCCATGGAGCATGGCCTTGATTTCGCCGTCACCCATTTCCAGCAAAGCCGCCTGACGCTCCAGGCGGTCGCGGCGGTACTCCATATAAACCAGGAAGCCAATCATGGCAACCAACCACACCATCCACACCGCCACATAAGTGATCCTCTGGTTGGTAGTGCTAAAACTACTGGTCAGGGCGGTAACCGCTGGCACCACTACGCCCAGCACAATCGCCGCCACGCGCATACGCGGATACAGGCGCTCAAAACGGCGGCGCTGATAGTCGGTTTCCCAGCGGTAATCTTCGCGGTCGGCCAGGGCATGCAGGATCTGGGTGGTGCGCCAACGCCGTGAATCGCGAGTCTCCTCAGCGTTAAACAGGCCTCCCTCAGCAATGGCCGCAGCGGTTAGGCGGTTGATGTTAACCAAGAAGGGCCGTAGCCCAATCCCCACGGCAAAAGACCCGGCCGCCATCAGCGCCAGAACCCCCAGGTCAGACAGGAAATGGTGAGCATAGAAGCCACCAATAGCCTCTCGCACAGCTGCCACCCCATATTTAAAGGGCAGCACCGGGTAAACCCAGCCAAAGAAACTAGGCACCATTTCAATTGGGTATAGACCGGAAGAGCCAGGAATCTGTAAAATTACCATAACAACACAAAGACCCTTACCAATATGCTGGAAGGATGCACTGAGCGCATAGATAATAGACAGATAAGCCCAACCAATAAGGATTGTTGCCAGGTAGAACAGCACCACACTTTCGTGCTGTACACCTAGGATCAGGTCGCCGGTGGTGACTACAATGGCTTGCACTGCACTAATTGCGGCCATTAACAGCCAGCGACCCATATACGCCTGCGTGTGCGTGATGGCCCCGATTCCCTCGCTGTCTACGTTCAGCTTAATCAGGACCACCAGCATAAACGCACCCACCCATAAGGTCAGGTTAGTGAACACCGGGGCCATGGCTGAGCCGTAGTTAGCCACCGGGTAAACCTTGTGAGTGCTTAGCAGCGTGGGTGAAAGCATGAAGTTAGCAACCTTGTCCGCGCTCACGTCCAGCTTGTCGGTGAGCTGACGCAAGGCTGAGGTGCCGCTGATTGCCCCCAGGTCAGCGCGGGTGGATTCCAGATCGCTTTGCAGCTGCGTCAAAGTGGTGGCGCTTTGGTTCAGGGCGCTTTGCGTGGCGGCCAGGTTTTTGTCCAGCTGGGTGAGCATGGATTTTAGCTGCGTGATCTGCTGGTTTTGGTTGCTGATAGTGACTGCCAGCGTGCCCGAGAGGCGGTCCATGTTGTACAGCGAGCTACTGACCTGCGGCAGCGAAGAGGAAAAAACACTTTCTCGCGCGGAGCTAAAGGCGGTGGTGGAGGTGTTAGCCGCAGTGTTTAGCGCACTGGCGGCGTCGCTAAGCGAGGTGGAGGTGGCCGAAATTGAGCTGCCCACTGTGCGCAGATTGCTTAGGTTGGTGGCGGCGTTGGTGTTTTGCTGCGTCAAAATCGCCAGCGCATCGGATCCCCCGGGCACATTCCCCAGCCCCGCATTTTGCAGCTGGGTCAGGATTTGGCCTTGGGTTTGGTTGATTGACTCTAGCTCACTCACGACGCCGTCAACTCGCCCCTGCGCGGATTGCACCGCCCCGTTAAGGTTGGCCGCATTTACTGACAGTTTGCCGGTGGCCTGAACCGTGAGGCTAGCCGATTTATCGAGTATGCCCGGGGCTTTGGAAGAAAAGTCGGTGATGGTTGTGGCCGTGGTGGACAGCAGCGTGCCGGTGTTTGTGGCAATCTGGCTCAGGTTTGTGACCTGGGTTTGCAGCGCAGTCAGTGAGTTTTGGGCGCTAGCAATTTTGGCTCGCGCCTGGTCGATTTGCTGGCTTTGACTTTGTACTGAAGCCGAGGCTGCAGCTAGTTTTTGGGCGCCTTGGGCCAGAGATTTGTCTGTGTTGGCGTTAACGGTGGCGGTTTGGGTGCGCACCTGCTTAGAAAAGTCTCCTAGCTTGGTGGTTACCGCCTTGGATACTTGCGAAACAAAGGCAGAATTAATTTTCCGATCCAACGTGCTGGCGCCAGCGTTAGTGATTTGCGGGGCCACCGCGTTGAGTTTTTGGTTGACGTAATACTCCAGTTTGGGCTGGGTGTAATGCTGCGGGTCCATGAAGCTGACCAGGCTGGTGGAGAAGTTCGCGGGGATGATGATGGCCGCATAGGACTTACCGGTTTTTACGTCGTCGATAGCCCCCTGCCGCGTGGTGAAGTACCAGCCCAGGTCATGGTTGCTTTTAATTTGGGCGGCTACTTGAGCGCCGGCGTCGATCTTGCCGGTAGCGGCGGTGGTGGCGCCCTTATCTTCATTAACGACGGCGACGCGCAGGTGGGAGGTGTTGGCGTAGGGGTCCCAGAAACCGGCGATATTGAACCAGGCGTACATCGCAGGCAGGAAACACACACCCACCACCACGATCACGGCGAAAGGCACTCGCAAAATGCGCCCAATATCTCGCCTGAAAATTTTGAAAGCTACCCGCAAAGCCACGTCACCTTTCAGTTGGACCATGCATCAGCTGCGCATGTATCTGGGGAAAACTCGCAGCTGACAAGACTTCAAGTCTAACCATCCATAATCACCAACCACATGCACCACCCATAGGGGTCAGCGGTGAAAGTAAGCACTCTTAATGTGACCTACACCCTTATGCGTGTGGCGTAGTTATTAACAAGGGAGAAGCCTGGAATTAAACTCAATACATGGAAAACAACGCAGCCGCTTTCCCCACTCGCGCGATTCACTTGGGTTTTGAGCCAGATCCGGTTACCGGTGACGTGGTTCCGCCCATGCATGTGACCAGCACTCACGTGCAAAATGCTCCCGGCGATCTCAAGCAGGGCTTTGAGTATGGTCGTTGTGGCAACCCCACCACCAACGCTTTCGCCGGCGCCCTAGCTGCCCTGGAAGGCGCCACCCACGGGTTCGCCTTCCCCTCCGGCATGAGCGCCGAGGACACCGTAGTGCGCCTACTAACCCGCCCCGGCGACCACATCATTCACTCAACCGACGTTTACGGCGGCACTCACAAGCTTTTCAGTGTCATTAAGCCCGCCGAGGGCTTCACTTCAGCGGCTGTGGACCTCACCGATCTGGATGTAGCCGCGCGCGAAATTCGCGCCCAGCGCCCTCAGCTGGTGTGGGTGGAGACCCCCTCTAACCCCTTCCTAACGGTTACCGACATTGCCGCCGTCGCCGAGCTATGTCACGAGGTGGGGGCACTTTTGGTGGTTGATAACACCTTCGCCACCCCGCTGCTGCAGCGCCCGCTGGAGCTGGGCGCGGACGTGGTGGTGCACTCCACCACTAAGTACATTGGTGGCCACTCGGATGTGGTTGGTGGCGCGGTGGTGCTGCGCGACGGCCTGCAGCTGCCTGAGCACGTCACCCCGTTCTTTGATTCTCGCGACGCCGCCGAGGAGCTAACCCGTCTGCAGATGACTTTGGGGGCTATTGAGTCCCCGCGTGACGCTTTCCTAGCTCACCGTGGCCTAAAGACCCTGGCAGTGCGCGTGGAGCGCCACTGCACCAATACTCAGGCGGTGGCCGAGTTCTTGCAGGCCCACCCCAAGGTAACTGCCGTCTACTACCCGGGCCTGCCCAGCCACCCGGCGCACGAGTTGGCTCAGCGCCAAACCCCGCTAGGTAGCGGCGGGGTGCTCTCTTTCGAGCTGGCCAATGAGGACGACGCCATCCGCCTAACCGGCCTGACCCGCGTATTTGCCCTGGCTGCGTCGCTGGGCGCGCCCGAGTCGCTAATCGAGCACCCGGCAATCATGACCCACTCGACCCGCACCGGCGGGGTTGGGGGCGTGCCCGGAACCCTGCTGCGTCTGGCCGTAGGCCTGGAGGACGTCAACGATCTAATCGCCGACCTTGATCAGGCCCTAGCCCAGATCTAAGGCTTGGCTGCCAGCCGGGCCGGCCTGGACTGACTGGGCCAGCCGGGCGCCGTCGTCGGCAATAAAACCAACCCAACGCAAGCCGCCCTGCTAACTGGATCACACCGATAGCGGGGCGGCTCACGTGTGTCGCGCCTTACCTAGCTATGGGCCTCTGACATAGGCTGACGCGGTGAGTACCGCATTGACACATCTTCCTGACACAGCACTAGTTTTTGAAGGCGGCGGTATGCGCGGGGTGTACACCGCCGGACTGGTGGCCACCCTGATCGAGTCGGGCCTAGATTTTCCGCATGTTTCCGGCATTTCCGCAGGTAGCTCACACACCGTTAACTATGTTTCACGTGACGCCGCCCGCGCCCACGACTCCTTCGTTGACGTGGCCCTCAGCCCCGAATTTGGCGGCTACAAGCATTGGCTAGCCGGGCGCGGCATCTTCAATGTGGACTATCTCTACCACGACATTGCCGAGGCTGACGGCGATTTCCCCTTCGACTACGACACTTTCATGGCCAACCCGGCGCAGATACGTGTTGGCTCTTTTAACGCCACACGCGGCCAGGCCGTATGGTTCACCAAAGAGGACATGCATAGCGTCTCTGACGTGGGCTTACTTGCGCGCGCGTCGTCCACCCTGCCAGTGCTGATGCCGCCGGTAGAGATCGACGGCGACACTTACGTCGACGGCGCACTTGGTCCCAACGGCGGCATTCCGCTGGATGCACCCATGCGCGACGGTTACCGCAAATTCCTGATTGTGCTCACTCGCCCGCGCAACTTCATTAAGCCGGCCACGCGTCTGGGCACCCACGCCAGTATGCGCGCCGCCTTCCCACGTCTACCTTCCATTGCCGACGCCGTCACCGCCCGCAGCGCCCGCTACAACGCCGCCCGCAAAACCGCTTTCAGACTGGAAGCTGAGGGACGCGCCTATGTCTACTGCCCGGAAGTCACCGAAATTTCCAAGCTCGAAATGCGCTATGAAGTGCTCGAAGAGGCCTACCAGGTGGGTTACGCCCAGGCTCAGCGTGAGCTGCCGGCAATCAAGGAATTCCTGGGGGTCTGAGCTGGGCGTTCCCCTGGGAGGGGGCGACGACGGCCGCCGGGGGCACGGGGCGCCTGATGGCGGGACGGGCGGCGCCGCCGGGGGCACGGGGCGACGTCGTCGGGCACACTGAGCGCGTAATTTGGACCACGCGGACACCGCAAGACAACTAGAATTTACTAAATTCCCAGTTTTCTAAGGAGACGTGATGGCCCACGAGGCACTAGTTCAGGCTCTACCCAAGGTTGAGCTGCACGTACACATTGAGGGCACGCTAGAGCCGGAGCTGAAATTCAAGCTAGCCCAGCGCAACGGCATCAAGCTGCCTTTTAGTAGCGAGCAGGAAGTTAAGGACTCCTATACTTTCGACGATCTAGCTTCCTTCCTGGACGCCTACTACGACGGCATGAACGTGCTGCTCACCAGCGAAGATTTCTATGACCTGGCCATGGCCTACTACCGCAAGGCCGCAAGCCAGGGACTGCGTTACGCAGAAATTTTCTTTGACCCCCAGGCGCACACCTGCCGTGGGGTCAGCTTCCACACCGTGATTTCTGGTCTGCGCCGCGCCCAGCTTGAGGCCGAGCAAACCCTGGGCGTATTTAGCCAGTTCATCATGTGTTTCCTGCGCGACTTCCAGCCCGAATACGCCATGGCTACGCTGCTGGAGTCGCTGCCTTACAAGCAATGGATCGTAGGCGTGGGCCTGGACTCTGACGAAACCGACCACGAGCCGGCCAAGTTTGCCGCAGTCTTTGCCCGCGCTCGCCGCGAGGGCTACCAGCTGACCATGCACTGCGACGTCGACATTAAAGACTCTATTGAGCACATCCGCCAGGTCATTGAGGACATTCAGGTGCAGCGCGTGGACCACGGCACCAACGTGGTGGAGAACCCGGCGCTAGTTAAGTACCTGGTGGAGCACCGTATTGGGCTGACCAGCTGCCCGATTTCGAACCTGTGGATTTCTGAGTCTGACAAGGTTGAGTTGGTTAAGCAGCTAGTTGCCGACGGCGTTCTGGTAACTATCAACTCTGATGACCCGGCCTACTTTGGCGGCTACATCGGCGATAACTTCCAGCGCGTGGCTGACCACGATGGGGTTGATGAGGACTTCCTGCGCACCCTGGTGGCTAACGCGATCGAGATTTCCTGGGCGCCGCTGGCTGTAAAGCAACGCCTGCGCGAAGAGCTCGCTGCTGTCTGATTGCAGGTAAGCTGGCAGGCAAAATCAGACAAGCACATACAAACACAGGCAAAATCATCCCTTCCCTATAAAATTCCATGGGGTTTTATAGGGAAGGGATGAAATGTCAGTATTTGCGACGGCGACCGCATATTAGCGACGGCGTATGCAGGCTAGCCTGACGCACGCAGGCCGAGGCTGCAACAGACTAGCCCAACGCACGCAGGCCGGAGTCTGCCTGCATGCCCGGAGCCAGCCAATAGCAGTAAATATTAATTATTTACTGGGATCCCATTTACCTGAAGCGTCGAAATAGTAACGCTTGCCGTCAATAGTTTGGTAACCGGTAAGCATTAGACCCTTATATGCACCACTCAAATTAGTGGAGCCTTTACCCGGATCTAGGTAATACCAAGCATTACCGGACTTAAACCAACCAGTGGTTAATACGCCGTCGTCCCCAAAGTGATACCAACCCGGGTAAGCCTTATACCAGCCGGTAACCATTGCGCCACCGGGAGTGAAGTAATAAGATTTCCCGCCAATGGTATTCCAGTTGACATACATATGCCCGTCGCCACCGTCTAGGTAAAAGCGTGCCGAGCCCTCAATATGCCAGCCTTTACTTAAACCATTAGTGGTGAAGTGATACCAGTATTTGTTACCTAATTTATCGGTTTTCTTTGAAGCACCCCAGCCACTGGCAGCCCAACCATCTGCATCAAATAGATATTTAACGCCTTTAATTGTGGCTACGCATTTGCTTGGGTAGGAGCCGTCCGAATTGCGGTACCACCAGGAGTCGCCGCCCCGATAAACCCAGTCTCCGCCTTTGACCGTGCAGGTTTTGTCCACCCAGCCGTTACTGGAGTCGATGACGCCGGTGCCCGGGGCGCCCATCTTGCCGATGACGCCAGCTTGGATTAGCTGCGTTACCGACGACGCCGCTACTACCGGGGCCGCCACGGACGACGTCGTCGCTACCGGAGCTGCAACCGCGCCACCCCCAAGAGTCGCTGCAGCCACAGCCGCAGTCAGCAGGAAAGTGTTGGTGCGACGCAAAATTCGCTTGCCTAATCCGCTGTTTTTAAGCACTTTAGACCACCTTGATCCGAGAATTTGACTAGCTCAAAAATATCCAATTCACCTTAAAATTGCCTAGACATTGAGGAAACTTGGGGAGTTTCACACTCAAAGTGGCAGGTGACGCAGGCATTTACAGTGTCCAGGAAGTGGACCTGACTGGGCTGGCTAAGCTGGCTGCAAAGAGGCCGACCGCAAAGCGCTGCGATCAAAGCTAAGGCTGACCGCAAGAGCCTACTGAGCCAGATCGTTTGGGCAGGTCAGATTGCTGGGAAGGTCAGGTCCGAAGGCACATCTAGGTTACTGGCTCACTGCGCAAGTCTTTGGCTCGCGCCGCAAATCCTGATCCACACCGTAGAGCCTCGGTTCACAACCTGCTCCTTGGTTAACAACTTATACACCTGTTCACAGATACTGACATTTCATCCCTTCCCTATAAAACCCCATGAAATTTTTATAGGGAAGGGATGATTTTGCCTGTATTTGTATGATTTGCCTGTATTTGTCTGTATTTATTCCCCACGCAGGGCCTCTACAGGGTCTTCACGTGCAGCCTTGGAGGCCGGCAGCAAACCAGCCAAGAAAGTCAGGCCCATGGAAATGACCACCAAAATCACTCCAGCACTAACCGGCAGCGTGGCAATATCTTGCACTCCAAAGCGGTCGGCCACGTAAATATTGGCTGGAATAGTCACCAATACGCTCACACCTACACCTAGCAAACCTGCCAGGGCCCCCACAATCAGGGTTTCCGCATTAAATACGCGCCGAATATCAGCTTTAGACGCACCAATTGAACGCAAAATTCCAATCTCTTTGCGCCGCTCCAATACGGAAATAAATGTGATAATGCCAATCATAATTGACGACACCACCAGCGAAATAGACACAAATGCCACCAGCAGCGCAGTCACAATATTAATGATGTTGGTGATTGAACTCATCAACATCCCCACAAGGTCTGAATAAACAATAACCTTGCCAGTTTGTTTTTTAGCTTTAGCCTCCGCATTGTAGTTGGCAAGAATAGACTTAACCTGGTCTTTATCGGCGAAAGACTTTGGGTAAATATCAATACGTTCCGGCTGGTCAGCGCGCGCATACCCTAAAGTGAGTAAATTGGCGCGAGCCGTGGTGGCATTAGGGTTAAGCAGCTGCGTTAATAATGCCGCAATTTCTTCCGGCTTCATATTAAACTTAAACGCTTCTTTAAGTTTATTCGCATCCACCTGCATAGCGCTGGAAAGATTACCCATAATCTGTCCCATCGCGTTTTGTACCTGGGCGGTTAACTGGGTTTGCAAGGTGGTCATCAGCTGATTGAGTGAGCTTTGCAGCAACTGTCCAACAGCCTTACTTAGCGCGGTAGTAACCGTAGAACTAAGCGCATTGGCCACTTTACTGGAAATCTGACTAGCCAGGTCAGCCGAAACATTTTCAGCAATTTGTTGCACCGCCGGATCGTTACCCAGAGCCTGGGTAAGGTTAGCGGTAAGCTTGGCCCGGTCAATTATGGTGTCGCCACTAAAGATTGGTGCCAACAGTTTTTGCACCTGCTCAGTTTGCAAATACTTTGTCACCGCCGCAGCAATCTTGGCAGGATCGGCCTGGCCTGGCGTTCCTGATCCGCCGCCACCGTCGTCGTCACCCCCATGCTGTGCATACCAGGGTATAAAACCGCCTACCACCTGGGTGAGGATGTTACTTAGCGCCTGACTGCCACCAGGCTTGATGGCCCCGTTAGCTAGCGCAGCCTGCACCACTTTGGCTAAGTCAATGTTGGCCAGTTGCGGAAACTGTTTCTGCAATGTCGAGTAATCCAACTTGGATGCGTCCAGCCCATTTAAATCAATCGCGGGCATTTGACTTAGATCCAGGCTACTTAAGTCCAGCTGCACATTGCCTACAGCCCCACTTAAATCCATCCCCGAGAAGTCTAAATTATTCAATCCAGCATTGATAGAGGACGGATCAAATTTAAATGCTGCCATCAATTTATCTTGATCAATAGTGATCAGCGAAGACAAATCAATTTGCGGATTAGCGTGTTCTTTAGCTTCTTCCTCGAAAGTCTTTCCGGTAAATACATTGCGTTTGGGGTCAGCTAACTGTTGCTTAACAATTGGCGACGCCGCCGCCTTAGCAATTACCTGTTGGGTAAGCGCCCCGGTGTAATAGATACCCGGAGAAAGTACACTAGATTGCCCAAATCCACCACCGCTAGAAGTGGGTTTAACTATACCCACAATCTTTAGATCAGTTCCAGCAGCTACAATTTGCTTGAGCGCAGCAGCATCATTATCCCGAGCGCTCCAAACCTTATACTTCGCATCATATTTGTAAAGATCGGGCACATTAACTAGCTTGAATTTAGCGCCCAAAATTTGCTGAGGCGCCCATGTAGCAGCCGTATTCTTGAGTTTTACACCCTCGTTTTGACGCAGTTTAGCCATAGCGTTTTGCAACTGTCCATAGTCACGCAAACCTAGCGTATATTCAAGCCGCTCAGGTAGGCGCCCATTAGAATCTAGCGCCACCACCAGCTCATTTGCCGCCGTCGGCCAACGCCCACTAACTACATCATAGCTATTTTCATACAGTGAACGATCATTAGCTAACTGTTTGAAAATATTTGTGGAAGTCATGGATTGGAAAGCCCCAAAATTAGTGGAGCCTTCAGCGAAGGTCACATCTGGATTTACCTGCACCGGCCCTTTAGAGCTTTTTGGTAGATAGATGCGCGGGTTAATGCCGTAATTATATTCAATGGTGCGCACATACTTATTTATGTTGCCACCATTACCCTTTAAATAGCTTTGCAGCGAGGTTAAATCATTGGTTTTCATTGACGCAGTCACATTAGATAACTGCGAGGCGGTATGAATTTTGCCGTCATTTGGCGCAGCTTCACCCGCCGCCGAGGTAGATAATACGCCGGTTAAATCCATTCCCACCCGCTCAATAGTTAGCGGGTAAGAAGCCATAGCGCGTTCCTGGGTGGTAATAATGTAATTATTCGCCCCGCTTGCCAATGCCAGTACCAGCGCAATACCAATAATGCCAATCGACCCCGCAAATGAGGTCATGGCAGTGCGCCCCTTTTTGGTCATCAGGTTGGTAAAACTGAGCCCCAGCGCGGTCAGCGGCCCCATAGACACGCGTCGCGGCTTGTGCCCGGGACGGCTGGCATCCGCGCGGTTTTTGTTGCGCCCCCGCCGTTTTGCGGCCCTGTCTGTTCTACGCCTACTCGTTCTGTGCTGGCTTCCTTTACGCCCGACGACGGCGCCAGCCCCCTCAGCCAAGTCGCCAGCGTCCTCTGCATCTCCCTCGGCCACGCCAACGCCGTCGACGGCACCCTCAGTCGCGTCGTCACCCTCAGCACCGCTGCCATCAACCTGCTCACCAGCACTTACGGCGGGTATCTGCGCAGTGTCATCATTCAGGGCCGCAGCTTCACGCGCAGCCCTAGCCGCGCCGTCGCCCGCAGTACCCCCGCCTGCACCTTCAGCCCCGCCGTCGCTGCCAACTGCCGCGCCAGCCACACTAGCCCCGTCGTCGCCCGCAGCACCCCCGCCTGCACCTTCAGCCCCGTCGTCGCCGTCCGCATCCTCCAGCTCCCCCACAACCGGATCTGAGTCAGAAATGATGCGCCCATCAGCCAGTTCCACGATGCGCGTGGCATATTGGTGGGCCAACTCGGGGTTGTGGGTGACCATGATTACCAGGCGCTGGCGGGCCACCTCCTGCAGCAAGTCCATCACCTGCACCGACGTGGTGGAGTCCAACGCGCCGGTGGGCTCGTCGGCCAGCACAATTTCGGGGTCATTGATCAGCGCACGCGCAATGGCCACGCGCTGCATCTGCCCACCCGACAGCTGGGAGGGCCGCTTGTGCGAGTGCTCCGCCAAACCCACAGTTTCCAGGGCAGCCAAGGCGCGGCGTCGTCGCTGCCCACGCGAAACCCCCGAAAGCGTAAGTGCCAGCTCCACATTGGCCACCACGCTTTGGTGCGGGATCAGGTTGTAGCTTTGAAACACGAAACCCACGCGCGCATTGCGGTAGGCGTCCCAGTCGCGGTTTTTGTAGTGGGCGGTGGAAACGCCGTCGATCACCAGATCGCCTGAATCGAAGTGGTCCAGCCCGCCGACCACGTTCAGCATGGTGGTTTTACCCGAGCCCGAGGCGCCCAGGATTGCTACAAACTCGTTGTCACGGAAAGTTACGCTCACGTCATCCAGCGCCACCTGCGTCAATGCGCTGGTGACATAGGATTTTGAGATTTCGCGGAGCTCAAGCATGACTTCAGTCTATGCGGCATCGCCTCGGGGGCGAACGCGGGTTCATTATTAGGAATGCTCGATTAGGAATGCTCGGGGTGCCGTCCACATTAAGGATGCTCGGGGTGCCGCTGCGTTAGGGTGCCGCCCACATTAACAACGACGCCGCATTGGCGGCCCACTTGCATCGGCGCCGTCGCCGCACAGGGGACGCTCACCGTCCGAGCCTCTCCCGGCCCTATGCCGGGCGCGCCGCCCGCATCCCGCATCTTCCCGTGCCGCCGCCCAGCCACCAACACGCCGAGCGTGACGTGCCGAGCGTGACGCCTGCCCTGGTCGCAGCCCCCAGACGTTTGTCTCACACTGCAACCCTATGGTTTACAAATACTGACATTTCGTCCGTTCCCTATAAAACCCCATGAAATTTTTATAGGGAAGGGATGATTTTGCCTGTGTTTGGGTTTGTATACCCTGAAGTGCGTGAGTAAGACTTATACCCCAGCCCCGGCTTACACCTCCACCTCAGCGCTGGGTCGGAATGCACGTCTGATTTATGGTGCGATTGCAGCAATAACTTGGTTCGGTTTCGGTGCCACTGTAATTATTACTGCCTGCGACGGCTACACGCGCGGCAATGTGGACCCCGGCATGTTTGGCACCAGCGCCCCAGGCTGGTCCGGCGCCCCTACCCGACTATTTGAAACCTTTAGCTACTTCACGGAATGGTCAAACATCCTGGTGGCAGTGGTGGCCACGTACCTGGCACGCCATCAGGGCCCGGCCAGTAACTGGTGGCGAGCTTTGCAACTATGCGCCACCATGATGATCACCGTGACCGGCATTGTTTACGCTGGTTTTATTGGCCCTTACAAGCAGCTTTCGGGTTGGGATTACCTAACTAACCCAATTCAGCACATCATAGTTCCCCTGGCCATGGTGCTGGCCTGGTTTATCACCGGCCCGCGCGGAGGCATTGATCGAGGCGTGATTTTGCGCTCCCTAGTGATTCCGGTGGCGTGGGTGCCTTTCATTCTGATTCGCGGCGCCATTACCCACACTTATCCTTATGGATTTTTGAACGTGGAGGTGCTTGGTTACGCGGTCTCACTGATGGCTATTGGTTTCACGCTGGTTTTTGCGCTGGTGTGCATCTTGATTTTCGCCGGTTTTGACCGCTGGCTGACGCGCCGCGCTCAACGCTAACGCCTATTTGCCGCGCATTTGGGGTCGACGTTCGTGGTGCGTCGGCCCCTTTTTCTATTTCTCTTGCCTGCACAGCCCCGAGTCTCCTTTCGCACCAACCCCTTTTTGTGTCACGCCTCCTTATATATAGGTGCAACAACGACGACGCCGCTCGTTAGCCTTTCTCGACGCCGTTCGCCAGCCTTCCTCGACGCCGCGCCCCAGTATCTTCCACTCGCCAGCGTCTCCCTATCTTGCCTGCCAACCCCCACAACCCAGCATCGGGCAGGTAGACCCTATGGGCGCCGTCGAGCCCAAATATCAGCAACGCAAGTCATCAGACCTTCAAGGAAGCAACCAGAGAGAATTCGGGTTTAACACGTTTTAATGGTAGGGCACAGCTCGCCAGCCCTCCCTTTCAAGCCATCCCAGCTCTAAACTTCAAACCCAAAAGCCACTGCTCACACTCACAAAACACCAAAGCCGATCGGCATCAACCAGTTTACAAACCAGCCCCTACCTGCGAATATGCACATATTTTCAGCCATCCAGCCTTGTTAAATAAGCTGCAACACCACCCTCTTGACAAGGCTTAACCAATCACTTTGAAACAACGCCTGACAAACTGATTGTGACGTGCAGTCATGCCACAAATGAGGCCACAGGGGCGCCGCTATCACACTTTAGGTTAACAACTAATACGGTTTTAATATAACTTGTTAACTTAAATTCGAGGTTTTTTCCTTAAAGTTTCCTGAGAGTATTCTTGGGCCTCACTTAAGGAATGATCACGCTTAGTTAACTTATTGTCACACCAACCCCAGACCCTACCCTCAAAAGTGCCTCTGACCTGCACTTTCAGCATATTCCCAGGTAAGATAAAAGATAACAACTAATAAAATTAAGCTTTTATAACGCCTGTCACTGGGCTTTAATTCTGGCCAAATTAAGACCTATTCTGACACCACTTGAGTTCCCAAGAAGAGTTATCGGAGTAGTAGACGTGGCACAGGAAATTTCACGGCGTAACATCGCCAAGGGTGCTGCCTGGTCAGTACCAGCCATTGCGATCGCTAGCCCTGCGGTTGCGGCTGCAACCAGTGCTTGCACCCCCCAAAAGAAGCGCATCATTGACGAGGCATTCAACTGCATTTGCCTGATGGCCTATTGGACCGAGCCCTGCTGGGGCCTTGGTAACGGCTGCAACAAGGTGCCTAGCTTCAACGTGATCAACCTCAGCCGTTACGAGGTTAACGCCAGCATCAAGAACCCTCTGAAGATTCACTTCGAGGCTATCCGTACCTCTCGCTCTGGCTACGTACCCAACGGCCCGGCCAAGCCCACCACCAGCTGGGGTTACATTGACAACTACACCCGCAACGTCGATGTTTACACCGGCGACAAGGGTAACCAGAAGGGCATCTCCTGGAACTGGACCTTCAACCAGGTTCAGGGCGGTCACGCCGGCACCCCCATTCGCTCTGCCGAGTGGGCTGTTGACCGTGACAACCAGGCTGACTTCTCCTTCAGCACCGGTATAACCGAGGGCGGCGGCATTATCGTTCAGGCCACCCTGATGTCCCTGCCTAAGGTGACCATCAAGCGTGAGTCGATCGAAGAGATTCACCACATCGACCTCAAGCGCTGCGAGGAATACATCAAGATCAAGAACGAGACCGCTACCGTAAAGATGATTTACGGCGGCCCGCTGCTGAGCAGCTCTACCGGTGTTCTGTGGAAGACCAACGGGCACAGCTACACAATTCCCGGCGGCACCCACTCTTGGAACGTGGGCGAGTCTTGGTGGAGCTGCTCGGTTGGTAACTGGGTCTCTGACACCCTGCCTCCGCGCGGTAGCCGTGGCTACGAGTCCACCGACGGTCGTTTCTGATCCTAGAAGCCCCCATACTTTAAGGACGAATTATGGTTTCGCGTCGCGAACTAATCATTGGCACCGCCACCGCTACGGCGGCTGTGTCACTGTCGGCCGGTGCTTTTGCGGCCCCTTCCCCCGACAAAAAGAAGGTTTCCTCTACCGAAGCCCGCAAGGTTATTGACGAGGTTCTCTCTGCTGTCGCCTGGGACGGCCTGACCGCCTACTGGACCGAGCCGAGCGACGGCCTGGCCAACGGCTTTAGCAAGGTACCCAGCTTCAACCTGATCAACCTCAGCGACTACGCCCTGACCGTAGCCAGTCCCTGGATGATCACTTTCTCTGCGGTGCGCGCTGACGGTACTGCCGCTCGCCCCAATGGCCCGCTACTAGCGTCCACCTCCTGGGGTAAGACCAGCCGCGTAAACCGTAACGACGCCGTCGACGAACAGGCCGCCCGCACCTGGACTTGGACCGCCAAGGGGCTAAACGGCAAGGGTTACGTGCCCGCAGCTCGTCGTCGCGGTGGCGACAACATCGCAGACATGGCCTTCTCTACCGGCACCACCTGGGGCGGCATCAAGATCCGCGCCACCCTAAGCCAGGCGCCGGTGCTCTACCCGAGCCTGCAGGAGATCGAGGCTGTTAAGGGCGTGTCCCTGGCTGGCGAAAGCGCTTACTACGCCAACGCCATCAAGTCTCAGCCCAAGTCCTACTTCCACCTCTACGACCACCACGCTCAGGCTGGTAAGGCCGTGTGGCGCAACAACGGCGACTCCTTCAACCTACCCGGCGGCACTTTGCGCTGGAGTGAAGGAGAGTCCTTCTGGAGCACCGAAGTAGGTAACTTCTGCTCGGAGATGCGCCCCATCGGCGTAGTTCGCGGCCAGAACGCTGACGGTATCTTCTAAAAGACACCTTCTTCCTCTCTACGACGACGCAGGCAATGCCTCAAGATTTTCTTGGGTATTGCCTGCGTCATTTACATATGTAAAGCTGACCAAATCTTACTTTGAGAGTATGTGCACAGTTTTCTCAGGTTATTTTAAGGAACGGTCATTTTTACGCGAGATTTCAAGACTTTTATAGAGATCATACAAGTTTTGCCGGTTTTCTTTGGCTCAGTTATAGTTCTTGGTGTTGATAGGAGTTAAGACATCAGATCAGCTTAGGTTGTCAACATCGTGCCCTTACGATGGCGACAGGCTTTGATTCGCGGCTGCGCATCTTTCCCCAGGTGCGTATCCAGGTCAAGCAAAGCTGCTCTGCGGCCTTCAACTGGATGAGGCTTGCCATCCATTAAATTGCAGGCCATCCCCGACTTGCGTCGGAGCGGACTGTGCCTCACCCCTTTCATATTTGTCCGCTCCGGCGCGTTCCCGTATTTAGGCTAGTTTTCCCGCGATCAGGCCCGTTTGCGCATGTCAATGAGTGGGCAGCGGCTTAAATCTAGGCGCACATTGATCCACTGTTCTACTTCTAGACGCTGACTAGTGCGTAGCGTGAGCGGGTCAGCTGCGGCCGCCTCCAAGCTGGCTTGTACCAGGTAGCTGCCTTGGCTCATAGTCACTGATTCGACGCCGGCCTGCGCAACCCCATCCCCTAGGCTTGCGTCAGCGGGGGCTAGCGACCAGGCCCCTGGTGCGGGGGCGAGGATCTGCCCGTACTCTAGCTTTAGCGGCAGTTCCAGTGCTGCGACGGCGTCGGCATCCAAGAAGGGACCAAAACCCAAAAAGCGAGCCACCTGCACGCCGCCAGGATCAGCCCACAACCCCTCAGGAGTGTCCAGGCGAAGCAGGCGCCCACCAGCCATAATGCCCACCACGTCAGCTACTCGCATGGCTTCGTCTTGATCGTGGGTGACGTAAATGGCGCTGGTGCCACGCTCGCGCAAAATACTGCGGATGTCGCGCGCCAGGCCTTCACGCAGCGAGCGGTCAAGCGCCGAGAGCGGCTCATCTAGCAGCAGCAGGCGCGGATTGGGAGCCAGGGCGCGCGCCAGGGCCACACGCTGGGCTTGACCACCTGAAAGCTCGGTTACCGGCGAGTTTGCGTAAGCACTCATGCCCACCAGCTCAAGCATTTGGGCCACTACCTTTTCAGAGTGGCGCCCCACCCCGTAGGCCACGTTTTCGGCCACGCTCAGGTTATTGAACAGCTGGCCGTCTTGGAACATCAACACGAATCCGCGCTGATGCACCGGCACTTGCAACACTGATTCACCCGCGTAGCAGATATCGCCACCACTGACGTCCACCAGCCCACCCACCGCGCGCAGCAGCGTGGATTTGCCACTGCCACTGTCTCCCAGCAGGGCCAGGGTTTGTCCGGGGGCTAGGTTTAGGCTCACATTGGCGACGGCGTCGACGTCGCGTCCGGGGTAGCGCACCCGTAGGTTTTTTATTTCTAGCTGCGCGCTAGTGGAAGTGGGCGCAAAACTGTTAGAGGCCGACGGCGCCGAGGCCGCAGGCACCAAAGCCGCAGTTGAGGACCCAGATACCGGGTCTTGGGATGCGCGCGGTAAGGCTTGTTGGCGGCCCTGTGGAGCGTCGGGCTGGTCGGACTCTAGCTGGCCAGAGCTGCGCCGCGAAAAAATACCTTTTAGATTCATAATCAATCCTTATTAATTGCGCTGGTGGTGCGCTTCCTGCCCACGCCTGGCCTGTGGCTGCTGGCAGTCTTTTGGCCGACCAACCCCTTGACGCTGGCGCAATTCTTTGCGCCCACGCCTGGCTTGCGGGTGCCTGGCTTGCGACTGCCTGGCCTGCGGGTAGTGGCGCGGTTTTGCAGATACTCGCAGATCAACATGATTGAGGCGCTTCCTAGAGCCAATACCACTGCGCCCGCAATCGCCATGCCCTGGTTTACAGCGCCCGGACGGCTAATTAGCTGGGCCACCACCACCGGCAGGGTGGGGCTTTGCGGGCGAGCCAGGAATGAGGTGGCCCCAAACTCGCCCAGGCTTGTGGCCAGGGCAAAACCTGCGGCTAAACCGCCACTACGCCACAGCACTGGCCCATCCACGCTGCGGATCACCCGGCCCGGCCCGGCCCCCAGGGAGGCAGCAGCCTCGCGTTGGCGTGGATCAATTCCCCGCAGCGCCGGCACCAAAGTGCGCACCACCAGCGGCACTGCCACCACAGCTTGGGCTAGCGGCACAATCCACCAAGATTTAGTTAAGGCCAGCGGCGGGCGCGCCAGGGTGATTAGGAAACCAAAACCCACAGTTACCGCGCTAACCCCCAGTGGCAGCATGAAGAATCCATCTAGCCACACCAGGCCACGTTTAGCCCAGGTGGAGCGGGGTTGGCGTGAAACCACTACGGCAATACACACCCCCACAACCAGGGCGATAGCCCCGGCGGTTAGGGCCGTGCGCAGCGAGAACCAGGCAGCTTGCTCCACACTCACCAGCAAAGCTGGGGTGGCTTGTGGGTTAAACAGCTCCAGGTAGTTGGCTAGGGTCCACTCGCCGCTACGTTTAAATGAGCGCACCAGCAGCGAGGCTATCGGGGCCACCAGCAGGCCACCAATGAGCGCCGTCGTGACTGCAATAGCCGGAAGGTCACGCCAGCTAAGGGCGCTAGCGGGAACCTGGCCCACCCAGTCGCTGCGTGCCCCAAAACGGCGTCGGGCCCGCTCAGCAACCAGCAAACAGGCCGCCACCAGCACAATCTGCGCAACCGAAAGCACCGCAGCGCCACGCAAATCAAGGAACTGGGCGGTGAGCACGTAGATTTCAGTTTCAATCGTGCTCACCCCACGCCCACCAAGCACCAGCACCACCCCGTAAGCGGTGCAGCAGTACAGGAAGGTCACCGAGGCGGCCGCCGCAATCATGGGAGCCAAGCGCGGCAAGGTGATGGTGAAAAACACTCGCGCCGGCCCGGCCCCCAAACTGGCTGCCGCCTGGGCGGGACGCGGGTCCAGCTGCGCCCAGAAGCTACCCACTTGGCGCAGCATGAAGCCGTAGTTGAAAAACACCATGGCGGCAATAACCGCCTGTGAGGTGCCATCTAAGCCCAGTGATTCTAGCCAGCCGCCCTTGGTTAACAGCGAATGGAAAGCCACCCCCACAGCCACGCTGGGCAGCACGAAAGGCACAATCACCAGCGCTTTTAGCAGCCCCACTCCCACAAAACGACGGCGGTAAAGCAGGTGCGCCCCGGGCAGGGCGGCGAGTGCACTAATTCCTGTAGCCCAGGCGGCCTGGTACAGGGTTTGGCCCACCACGCGGCTGGTGCGTTCGCGCAGGAACACTTCGCCCACCCCGGCCAGGTCAAGGTGGCCGTTATTAACCAGGCCGCGCATCACCAAACTGGCCACTGGCCAGGCGAAAAACAGTCCCAGGAAGCCTAGCGGTAAAGCTATCGCCAAGCTCCAAGCCAGTTTTTGGCTGAAGGTTATGCGCGGCCCGCTGCGCTGGGGCCGGGCTTGTTGGTCCCAGCTTTGGATTTTTTCTGGCCCGCTACTCACTTGCCGACAGCGCTGGCCCATAGCTTGAGCCACTGTTCACGCTCCGCCGCGATCTTGGCAGGGGCAACCTCTACCGGCTTTTTGGCCAGCGGGCCGAACTTGGCCAGCGCCTCGGGCAGCTGCACGGATGAGTCCACCGGGTACATGTACATCTTCTTGGGAATGTCTGCCTGCACATTTTTAGACAGCATCCAGTTAATGAAGGCCTGACCACCTGCCGGGTTGGCGGCGCCCTTAAGCACACCGGCGTATTCCACCTGGCGGAAAGCGGTGTCTAACAGGGCTGCGGTGGTGGTGGAGACGCCGTCCTTGCTGACCGTGTAGGAGGGCGAGGAGGCGTAGGAAACCACGATCGGATAGGCGCCCTTACCTTCACCGGCACTGAAATCGGTGTTGTAGGCTTCGGTCCAGCCCGAGGCGATCTTAGCGCCGCCCTTAACCAGGGTCTTCCAGTAGTCACTGAACTTGTCGGCGCCGAAGTGGCCTACCGTTGCCAGCATCCAGGCCAGGCCAGGGGTGGAGGTGGTGGGGTTGATGGCCACCAGCAGCTTGGCGTATTCAGGCTTAGCCAGGTCCTCGAAAGTCTTGGGCTCAGCCAGGTTGTGGCTGGTGAAGTAGGTTTTGTCGATGTTGATGGCCACGTCACCCATGTCGATGGGCACCAGCGCACGGTTGTTGTCTACCAGGTACTTTTCGGCGCTTTCCGGAATGGTGTCCACGGTGCGGTCTTTGTCGATCACGCCTTGAGATAGCAGGCGGGAGGCGTAGGTGTTGTCCACGCCGAAGCACACGTCACCTTGGGGGGCATCCTTGGACAGGATCAGCTTGTTGACCAGCTCGCCGCCGTCGCCGCCGTCCACAATTTCCAGCTTGAAACCGCTGGTTTTCTCAAATTCTTTCTTCAGGTTGTCAGAAACCTGGAAAGAACTGTGGGTTACCAGCGTGACTTTTTTGGCGTCAGCCTTGGTGTCTTGCCCACATGCCGCCAGTGTGGCCGCGCCGGCCAGGGCGAGGGCGCCACCAATTACTCCACGACGGGTTAGAACGTGACCAGTTAGCATTACTTCCTCCTGCTTGAGCTGGAGGGGAAGAGAGCCCGACTCCCTTACGCCGGTATTACCCGGATCAGGTTCGAGGGTCTGCGCCAAGCGCACTCTCAGCACCGCTGTGGTGCTCCCCTGGGGTTTGCATTTACATGGTACTAGTTATTGCCGCGTTTTACGGCCTCTAGCATCAGCTGCGCCACGTCCATAACCCGCACGTCTTCAGCGCCTTGGCTGGCCACGCCGTCGGAAAGCATGGTGGTGCAGAAGGGGCAGGCAGTGGCCACGATTTTGGCCCCAGTGTCTAGGGCTTCGCGGGCGCGAGTGGCTGCAATGCGGGTGCCGATGGTTTCTTCCATGAAGGCGCGCGCGCCACCGCCACCACAACAGAAGGCACGTTCGTGGTTGCGTGGCATTTCCACCTGTTCAGCGCCGGTTGCGGCCAGGAGTTCACGCGGCGGAGAGTAGATCCGGTTGTGTCGTCCCAGGTAGCAGGCGTCGTGGTAGGTGACTTTGGGGGTTAGTTGCAGGCCCTGCACTGCAGTGGGTTTTGCCGACGCCGTCGCAGAGTCCGCCTGGGTGCTTGCCGCTGCGGATGGTTCCTGCTGCTCCGGGACAGTTTCCGACGCCGCTACCGGCGCCGTCGCTGCCTGCTGCACGGACGCCGTCGCCGCTGTGGGGGCCACCGGCTTTAGGCGACCTTCACGCACCAACTGATTTAGCAGCTGGGTGTGGTGCAGCACCTGATAATTGCCGCCCACCTGCGGGTATTCACGCGAAATAGTGTTGAAGCAGTGGGCGCAGGTAACCACAATGCGCTTGGCGCCAACCTCGTTTAAGGTTTCAACGTTTTGCGCAGCCAAAGTTTGGAACAGGATCTCATTACCGGCGCGGCGGGCGGGGTCACCAGTGCAGGATTCGCCGTCGCCCAAAACCGCGAAAGAAACCCCAGCAATATGCAGAAGCTCAGCCACCGCGCGGGTAGTTTTCTTGGCGCGATCCTCATAGGCACCAGCGCAGCCCACCCAGAACAGGTAATCCACTTCGCTGGCGTCTTCCACATCCACGCCCACCACGGGCACATCAAATTCCAGGCCCTTAGCCCACTCTAGGCGCTTGCGCGGGGGCAGACCCCAAGGGTTGCCTTTAGATTCAAGCTTGCGGAACATTTGCCCAAGTTCCTTGGGGAAAGCCGACTCCATCAGCACCTGGTTGCGGCGCAGGTCAATCACGCGGTCAATATGCTCAATATCCACCGGGCACTGATCCACGCAAGCCCCGCAGGTGGTGCAGGCCCACAGCGCAGCCTCGCCGATGACTTCGCCAACCAGTGGGGCGGGTTTGGTGGCCACGCCAGTTTCCGACGGCGCCGCTTTGGCCTGCAGCAGCGCCCCCAAAATATCTTGGGTGTGGGCACTGTTTTCGGCCAGGCCCAGGGAGGTGTTTACGCTCAAACCGTCACGCACCCCCAGGCGCACTGGGCGCTGAGCTAGCTGCTGGCGGCTAACCTCTTCAGGTTCCACCCCTAGCTGCTGGGCGGCGGCAATAAAGGGGGCCACGGCGGCGTGGTGGTCACGCAAAGCTAGGGTGAAAAGCTTGGGTGAAAGCGGCTTGCCGGTGTTCCAGGCTGGGCATAGATCCTGGCAGCGGCCGCATTCCGTGCAGGCAGAAAAGTCCGCTAGAGCTTTCCAATGGAACTGCTCGATCCGGCTAACCCCAAAGGTAGGTTCGGCGTCGGACTCTTCAAGCTCATCGAGTAAATCGACAGTTAAGGGTTTGCCGTCCACAATCATGGGCTCAAGCGGACCCAAAGCGGAGGTGCCGTCGTCGTGCTTGCGGGCGTAGATGGTGATAAAAGCCAGGAAACGGTGCCAGGCCACGCCCATAGACGGCTGCAAGCCCACAATCACAAACCAGGTCATGGAGCACAGGATCTTAACCAGCGCCAACACCGCAATGACATTGGCCAGCGTATCCGGATTGGCGCCCTGACCCAGCGGGCGGCCTAACCAACCAAAAATCGGGAAATGCACCCAGCTAGCCGACTGCTCGTGCTGGGCGGCACTAAGCCAAGCCGATTCGGCCACGCGCAGCAAATCTACGCAGCCCACTACGGCCACAATAGTGGCCTCCACAAACCGCGCCTGCCAGCGGGTTGAGCCGGTAAAACGCGACTTGCGGCCGTGGGCGGTGTTAACGCTGCGCACCACAATCAAGCCAATAATGGCGATCGTGGAGGCTAAAGCAATAAATTCAACAAGCCATTCCCAGGGCGGAAAATGCCCGATTAGCGGCAGCGCCCAGTCGGGGCTAAAAATCTGCGCATAGCCGGTGACCAGCGTAAAGAACAGGATCGGGAAGGACACCATCACTAGCCAGTGGGCTATGCGGATCCAGGGGCGGCCTTTAAAGTCCTGGTGGCACAGGACTTTCACCAGCAAAGTTTTAAGGCGTTTGCCCACCGGGTGCAGGCGCTGACGGTCTACCGGGGCGCCCAAGCGGAAGCGGTTAGCGATAGTTAGGCAGGCGCGAGTGAAGAAACCCAGGCCCACCAGGGTGGCGATGACGGCTAGGGCGCCGCATACCCACTGGATTACAGAAATATGGTTCATGCGCCCAGCCCCTGCCAGTAGCCCAGTCCCTGCCAGTATTGGCGAACAAAACGCAGCCCGGTTAAGGGTGCTGTAAAACGCAACCAAATTGCTGCGCCGGATTGCGTTAGGCGGTATGCCAACATGCCAGGCCCACAAACACTCATGCCTATAGCCTACCGGCAGCTAGTTATGTGCACTGTTAGCTAAGCCCGCCCCCTGGTGTGGCAAGGGCCGCGCGCTTAGGCTCTACCAACCTAAGGGCCCACAGCTGGTCGCGCAGGGCTTGCCGGACAAGCAGCCCTTGCTGGCCCGAGCAGCTGCCGAGCCAGCAAGACTTGCTAGGCGGGGCTTGTCGGGCCAGCCAAACAAGCCTTGGTGTCAGCCCGGCCAGCGGAAAGTCCAGCAGCGAGTGTCAGGCTTCGATCTGCTTGGGCTGGTTGTGCCCCTCGAACCAAACGGCGGCGCTACGCAGGGTGAGCTCGCGGGTAAGGGTTAGCACTGCGCCAGAAATAATGGCGAATGCAGCCAGTTCAGCCACCGCATAGGTAGCTAGTTTGGTCTGGTCTTTGGGGGCCGGGCGGCCGGTCACTGCCCGCCAGCTTAGGGAAACTACCTTGTCAGCCACGTAGCCGGAGGCGAAGGTGGCCGCCGCTGCGGTCAGCTTCCAGGTGAGGTCTTGCTTCTTGTTGCTCTTAGCCATGGCTAAATTCTAGCGACGACGCCGCCCGCTCTCGACCTACTTACGGCCTCTCTTGCGGCCTCTGCCCACTTAGGAGACCCAGCAAATGCGCCGCCACCAGCAATTCTAGACAGCACCGGTTTAATTAGTGTCTATTTCTATCACTACCCACCCATTATTATCACAACTATACATTAATCTATTTAATTCACACCAGTCACACCAGAACAATTCTATACCTCAAGATTAACTTTAGATTTTTAAATTAGTTCTTCGTTATGGGTTTAAATATTTACCCTAAATTAGTTTGTTTACTGTGCGCGAAACTTGGGCAAAATCGCCTCGCGTAGCACCCTAAAGATATAGACTGATCAGACCTCCCCTAAGAAGCTTTCCAATTATTAGCTAAGTGGAGGTACTTACATACTCACATCATCAAGGAAGGTGTATCCGTGTTAGAGGCTTTCTCAAAATGGCTGCAGGCGCGGCCTAGGCTAAACGTTGCCACAAGTAACGCCTCACCCACTTTCAGCCAGGATCCGTCCAAGGTTACTAGCGAACCCGACATCAGCCTGGAAATTGCTAAGCAGACCATTGTTGGTCAGGCTGCACAGTTGATTCAGCAAGCCCAGGAGCTTGAGCAACAGGACCAACTGCTTGAACAGCAGACCCAGGAGCTTAAGCAGCGGATCGCAGAACTTGAGGAAGAGACCGAAGCTCACAAGCTCGACATGGACTACATTGACGAGTTGGACGCCCAAAAATGGCAGATTGAACAGGAACTAGCAGAAGTAAAACAGGAGCTATTTGACGCCAAGGAGTTAGCTACCAGCCAAGCATCTGATGAGGCTCTAGTTATGGAAAACGAGCACCTAAACCAGCAGTTAGATCAGGCGCAAGGGCGGCTCAACAGCATTAAGATCGAGCTAGTCCAAATGCAGTCAGAACTAGAAAGAACTGCAAGTCAGAGGGACTACTTCCAAGGCCAAGTCAGGGTTGCTGATCAGGAACGCCTTGAGGCAGAAAAAGAACGCGATAACGCACAAAGTGAGATGCGTAAATTAAGGCAACAAGTTAACCGCCTTAAGAAATCTGGTAATCCTGTAGCTGAGCCAAACTCTAAGCTCACTAAAGATTGGTTTACCCACCCTGACCTAAAGCTTAGCGATTACGCTAGGTTTAAGCTCGATATTGAGATTTGCTGGAATACTATCGACAGCAAACTACGTGAAAATTACCCACTTAAGGATTACACCATTAAGGATGGGTTCCTTGAGGACGCTAAAGAGACGCTGCCAAACGAATATGCTCGTCTGGTGCGTATCTGCACCGAGATTATCTGCGGTATTTCGCGCGCTCCCCGATCCAACAACTGGTCCGGCATTGTGGAAGTTGACCGTATTAACCGCGATGGACCCAACAACAACTGCCCGGCAGTAACCCGTCAGCAGGATGACGCTATCTCGCACAAGGTTTACGTCAAGCAGAACAGCCCTGGGGCGCCGCGCTTGTACTACTGGCTGCTACCAGACCAGAGCGTAGAGCTAGCCACGATCGGTTTCCACAACGATTTCGACCCCGGCCGCTAATCACCAAGCTCGGTTTCTATATCTAGCACCAACCCTTTAACTAGGCCAGCCCAGACAAACATACATGTTCCACAGAAAACAATTAAGCAGGGGAAGTAAGTCGGCAAATCTCCAATAAATCACGCTATACATAACCGGCTCTTCGCATTTGAGGGTGTAGGTGTTGTGGGCGGCGTTGGGCGTGTCCTGGTTGCGTAGGGGTCGAGGTCTTCCGATGATGGGGGGTTCCTACACCGTCCATCCGAAAGA
>ERZ772799.62-NODE-62-length-44368-cov-29.442037_pt1 | contig 44368 bp, 60 predicted proteins | sample MGYA00511345_ERZ772799 | MGnify/ENA primary metagenome ERZ772799 (study PRJEB29015, sample SAMEA2738037) | human oral metagenome | biome: human oral; feature: human-associated habitat; material: saliva | place: China | collected 2238 ... | reverse complement strand
CCCAAAGAAATTTGGGATACCCAAAGAAATTTGGGATACCCAAAGAAATTTGGGATACCCAAAGGTAGTTTTATACTGGGATTCTTGCACTATGTAAAAAGCTTTCAATCTTTTCCATAGCTTCATTTATTTTTGTCATTACTCCTGAATTAGAGTAAAAATTACAAGGGACAGTAATCTTCGCAGTAATAAGCTCATTAACAGAATTTGAAAAATCCAATACTAAACCTTCAGAGCCTAGATTAAACTTCATAGCACGTGAACCTGCAACTTCCTTAGAAACTTCAACACGACCAAGACTAACACTAGAAAAATTTGTCACAACAACTTGAAATTGATTAAAATTGAATGTAATCAATGAATTTGTAAAGTCGTATTTTAAATCAAATTTATAAAAGTTACCACCTGTTAATTCAAGTAGAACTGACAAAGCGTTTATTAACCCTGAAACGTCATTAAACCAATATTGAATAGGATTCATAGCAGTTGCAGTTCCCAATATTTTCTCCATTTTAGCTCGCACTTCAGTTTCAGAATAAACTGCAATAGTGTACGAAATATCAGAGTAATGCTGAACCAACTGCAATGTACCTAAAATATGGTTTACTACAACTTCCATCTGCAGTTTAGAACGTAAAGTGGAGTTCAAGCTATCAAGTTTTTCCTGTAATTTCTTACTTAATTTTAAAAACGGAAGCTCAACTTGGGAAGCTTGTTTTCTTTGTTCTATCTCTTTCATTAGTTGTAATTTAGACATTTCACTCTGTAAATCTAGTAAGCGAGTGTCTATAGCGTCAATTAAATCCATGTTAGTTTACCACCTCTCTATGCTTAAACAAGAGTTCAAAGGACTCTAAAATATCAAATCTTCGACTAGGGTGTGGTGTGAACATATAAAGACCACAACTCAAACTAAACTTCAAACCTACCTTGTTCAACTTTAAAATCAAAGCCGTGTCAATTTGAGTCTCAAAACCTATTACTCCAACCAAGTTTAACTTGTTATCAGAACCCAATCGAATCTTAGAGTGTTCACTTAGAGGAATTTCAAAATCATCTACCTCGTTTTGAACAAACTGAAGACTAGTTTTAGTTAGAACAGACAACAAGGTTTCTACCAACTCAGCTCTTTTCTTACTCGTAAAACAAAGTCGGGGTACAGTCGGATTAAGTGTACTTACATAAAAGTAAGGTTTCATACAGTTTCTCACTTTCTTCTTTATTTTCTTTATTATATCAAAAAAGAGGAAATTTGTCAAAGAAAAAGAGAGGATACCGCTTGGTAAACTCTCTTTTTACATTCTTTAAATCTCTTTCGCAAGCGCAAGATACCGCTCAAAAGCTGTTTCTAAGTCAAGAATTTCTGCAAGTGTCAAACTAACAACTCCTCGGTCTAGTTCGTAAAGCAAACCTTTGTCGTAAAGATTTAAGACCTTTTTAGTTGAAACATAAGGCTCTGGATCATACTCTTCTACAAGTCTAAGACCTAGTTCTGGAGAAAACTCTAAGTCATAACGATTAGTTAACTTAAATCTAAAATAATCATCACTGGTTTGTTTTAGCTCCAAATCATAATCAATCATAGCTTTATAGGCAATTTTCTCTAAAAGAAGAGCTGTCTTTTCACTCAGAAAAGAATAGTTTCCGTAAACTGTTTCAGCAGTGTAAAGAAGTGTGCGTTTAGGCATGTTTTGTCCTCATTTCATTTTATTGATTTAATTATATCAAAAATGTCTTATTTTGTCAAGCAAAAAGAGAGGATACCGCTAGGTAAAGCTCTCTTTTTGCTTATAAAGGTAAATCTAAAGGACTGTGAACTATCATAGTGGCTTTAAACCCATCTTTTTTCTTGTTTTTAACAACACCTTGAGCAACTTCCTGAGAAGAGTAAAGACCTATAGACTTAGAACCCGTTGAAGTCCAATCATTAGTCTCAGAGTCGTAATTTCGGTCGTCAATGCGAACTTCGTATTTAGGTCTTACATAGCGAATGAGATAAGTATTTATAATAAAAGTGACACCTACATGGTTAGAAACCAAGGCAACATCTACCACATAATAACCGCGAGCTTTTAGAACATCTAATTTAGACTGAAGTTGCTTTTCGTCAAAGTCTGAACCTGCTTTTTCAAGAGTAACATACATAAACTCTATATCTGCTTTTGTGAAAACTTCCATAACTAAACCTTACCTCTAAAAACTTTCCGAGCTAAATCATTACGTTCCTTAACCCAATCCAACCCCTTGTCGTGTAAATCTCGAACCATATCATTGTACTCAATCAGAGAATCCAACCCACTCTTTCTAGTAGTTAAATCAATGACCTCAGAAGAAGGTTGAGGAGAAAGACGTCCCATCAAGAAATCCAATTTACGAGTATCTTTAAAGTAATCATCAGAAGTTCTACCTAAAATAACTACTTTATCTTTTAATCGTTTACCTAATTCAGCACCCATTTTATTCACTATCCTTCCAAACAAACAACGCACCTAGACTGTTTAAGATATAGAAAAGGTACTTACCAACGTTAGCAAAGTTCCCTTGAATAAGAGCTTTAGCTAACTGCACAAAGTTATAGAACAACCAAAAGCTCCATTGAGTTGTAAGTTTAAGTGCATTTAAACCGTTAGCCACCAAAGATAAAGCAAAGGCTATGGTTGTTACATAAGCGAGAGGGTTCATTTGACCCTGATACCCTATATAATTGGTGAGGTACGAGAAGGCAAATGAAATAACTATCAAAGTTGGTACAATCCAATTTAGACGAGCTTTTGAAATAGTATTGGCTTTACCGTCTTGCGACTTGTTCCATAAGTAAATAGCTCCAAGGTAGATGAGGAACGTAATGGGATAAGTTATAATTGCAGCTTTATTGCCTAAAATATAGTCAATTAAGCCAGACAAGACTGCATTGATAATACCTAGATAATTCCCTAACTTACTCAATTTTCCAGTAAATCGAGTGGACATCATGGAAATCGCTACATTTCCTACTGAAATCCAACCAAAAGGAACAAATACTGTCCAAGTTCCCCAATCAACTAACTGGTTGAGCCATTTGGTGTGATACCCTGCGGAAATTGCAATCATGAGAACTAGGATAACCCCTAGCAAGTCAAACCACTGAGAAGTGGCGAATTGTTTCAATTTTTGTTTCATAAAAATGTTCCTTTCTACTCAGTAACCAATGTGACTTGTACAGTTACTTTATCATTATCTTCGTTATCTAATTCTACCAAACGAGAAACTAGAGAGTCAAAAGTTGACTGCAAATCAGTTGACGAAACACCTTCTTGCAATGCTTGTACTGTTGCACTTTGTACTTTATTGAATTGAAGAGTGACTTTAGAATCTGAGTCTTTAGTGTAAGGTAATAAAGTGATCGAATCATCACAAAAACACTCAATTTGACCTTCCAATTTAACCGTATAGCGATCTATTTGAGACTCATAAGAAATATAGAGTTGGTAATCAAAAATACGAGGTAGTTTAGAACTGTAAACATAAAGTGAAAGTTCTCTTCCAAGTTGACCTTCAAAATAAGGTGAAACACCAATATCCAAATCACACAAGAACTTTATTAAATCAAGTTGTTGCTCCACGATAGACAGCTGCTCTAACAACTCATCACCTTTAATAACTTCCTCAAAAGTGTAGACCAAAATTGGTACAAAAACATCACCTTTACCGTAATAAAGAGCAAGTTGCTTGTAGCTTTCTAATGGAAGTTCTTCTTCACTAAGAGTTACTACCTCAGACTTGCGAGCAAGCAATAAAGGGATACTACTATTGCTAAGTAAGTCGTTTACATAAGCGAGTTTGCTTTGTAGTTGGACGTCTCCAAATAGTAAGTCGCCCTTTTCTGCTGCATTTAACTGCTCCTCCAAAGGTTTAATTTTGTGTGAGAAATTTAAGCAAGCGTCATATTCTTCTCTTTTCAACTGTTCTAGTTCTTTTCTTAATTCTTCTGTTGTTTTCATTGTCTTTTCTTTCTAAATCGCTTATTTTAATGACTCACTACATTAAACTTGTTACGAAACTCAGTAAGTTCTTCTTCTAGCTCAACCATAACCTTACCTAAATCCTTGTAGGTAGTAAATGACTTGTGAACTGACAAGATCTGTTCAAATGAACCTGTATAGTCCTCATCATGAACGTACAAATTTTCTGCACGTGTTTGAATACAAATATTACTGTTTTTAAATCTAAGTGAACAAAACTCAGACTCAAAAGTTAAAGTGTCATTTACAATCAAAACATAAGGGCGCTTTACAACCAAAATACAATCATAAGAGTCCATGTATTGATTTGTGTAAGTAAAATATAATTTATCCAAAAAATTATCATAAGACTTGAAAGTAAGACTTGCACCATTCAAGTAAAGCAAACTTTTAACTTTAAACACACTACTTACTAATTTCAAAGAACCTTGAAGCCATAATTGGATATCCTCAAAAGTAATGATTTGGTTAAAAGACTCCACCAAACCATAGAAAACACGCTTATCTTTAGGGTCAAGAACTTTAAAACTAGAGAGGCCTTCTTTCGAATCTCTATCATTAACGATAAATACCCAATTACGTTTGTAATCAATACTTAAAGCCAATCCTAATTCACATTTCACCAATTCATTTTGAAGTTTTTGAATCAGATGGCTTAGAGTCTCATCTTCTAACAAACTGGAAGCTTTATCCTTCGCCAAACTTTCTTGTGCTTTTACGAGTTGTTGTCTTGCTCTCAAAGAACCAAGTTTGTCCTCTAACTCTTTAATTTCTTTATCTAATTCTACGGAATTTGTCATGTTTATTACCTTCTTTTACTCAATTTTCTTTATTATATCAAAAACAAAAGAAAAAGTCAAGTAATACCCTCGACTTTTGTTGAACTTGTAAGATACCGCGAGCGAATTTTTAGCGATAAGACTTAAAGCTGTGGTTAATGTATCTTCGGTCTTTGTGTGCTGTCCACAAAAGACGGAGACCTTGTTCCGTTTGAAGGTATAGAGTCTCTACTACGCTTGTGATCGGTCTGTGGTCTGGTGTGCAAGCAGTTACTTTGCTATGGAAAACTGCAGTTATTGTCACGTCTTCTCCCTCTTTAGTTGGGAGGTTAAAATCTCGGATACCGAGAACTGTTGGTACTTCTTGAAGTTTCATGTGTCAAACCTACTTTCTAATAATTCTCTTGAGCTAAAGCAAAAACCGACCCTTGAGTGGTCAATAGCAACCAATTTAACGGTGAATCATGTTTTGTGCGCAGATGCAAAGCATCAAAACTTAGAGGAACTTTCGTACTAAACGTAATCAATTCTTGCCAACATAAATGTGCCAAGGGTTTAATCGGTTCGTAAACTTTAGTGTAGGAATCAGTAAAACAGAGAACCCCTACTGTGTAAACCTCTGTTGTACCATCAGATAGTTCTTTTCGATAAGGTGGCTTTGTAATCCCAATATTTGTAAGAAGACCAGCTTCAAATTGATCTAACTCCTTACTCAAAGGAGTTAAAGTGTCCCAAAATTTGTTGAGAAAACCCATGTCATACACGCTCATTGGGTCGTTTACTGGAAAATGGGATTTAGTAATACGAAGTTCAAATAATTGTACTGTTTTAGTCATTCTATTATTTCCTTTCATTTAATGATTTAATTATATCAAAAACAGTAGAAAAAGTCAATATAAAAAGAGCAAAAACTTGCTCTTTTCTTATATTTTTGTTACATCAGACCAACGTAAAACGTCTTTGTTGTAAGGGCTATACTTACTGTATCGAATGAACAATAAAACAACACCCATAGCAAGTAGTAAACTACCAAAGAAAGTAAAGGCTGGCACAAAACCATGTGTATTCACATAAGTTTGAAGTTGACTTCCCGAAATAGAAGCACCTTCGTTAGTAAATGGAGAAGGTACAGAGAGATCGTAAGAATCTCGGAACACCCACATCACAAACTTATTAACTAAAGGACTAATTGCCAAAGCAAGTAGAGCAGAAATTAAAAGCATCCAATTTTCTAAATGATTTAATCTCTTATAGGCTTTAGATTTCTCTTTAGCACAAGTCAAATAAAGGCGACCTTTCAACTTGAAAAATTTGCAGTAAATATAAGGACTTTCGAGTTTTCCCATGACGATACCCAGGTAATCATATTCCATAGTGTCTACATCGGTCACATCAACTGTAAAGTCAACCATGTCAAGCTCTTTTGCCTTTTCGACTTCTGGTTGAATAAGTTCAGTTAGACGATTGAGTTTAGCTCTTTCAGTATTTAGAGCACTGTCGTCAGTCAGCAAAGATTGATATTTTACTAATAACACTGAATAAGAATCGTTTTTAAATAGTTGCATTGAAATTTCCTTTCAAATAAATTACGCTTATGATTTTATCATAAAATACTTGGTTTGTCAATAGAATCAAGCGTTCCGAAGTATAACAAATTCTCCAGTTTCTTACCCCATGCAGTTCCCTTAAACCAAACCACATATAAGTCAAGTGAACCTAAAGAAATGACTACAGATAAAAGGAATGTCAAGAAAACATAGAAAATATAACTAAGTGGAGGTATCATCGGATGATTGGGTCTTGGTAAGTTAGCTTTCAAAAAGTCAAAAAGCCCATAAAAAGCAAGACCACTTACGGTAAAAGCAAAAATAGGAAGTGACATATAACCTAAAACAAAAGCAAAAACCTGCAAAAGATACCGAATGTACTCTTCTTTGGGTTTGTTCTTGTACAAAGTTAGTTCAAAATCGTCACCTACTTTGACCCACTTATAGTAAGTGTAATCAAGGTTCAAATCCTCAATAACCTCTGAGAGTAAACCTAAACTAAAAAGCTCCTTTGACAAAATTCGAAGAGTTAACTTTTTTGATCCGCATAATGAAGGAGAAAAACTCAAAGTCTTAGTCATTACTTCAAAAACCTTATCTCTCACCGATTGAGACATAGGAGAGCTAACAATATCTTTAGGCAAGAAAACATAAGCATCATCGAAATAAGTTTGAATAAAATCAATCATTTTCTACCACCTTATCAAATCTTATTGTATGTTCAAATTCTTTTGCGACTTTCGAATAGCGAAACAGTACGCTTGCAACCGTATTAGAACTTATTAGCACAAAGAAGACTGTTAGGAAGTTCAAGAGAATTGTAACTAAAAAAGACGAAGCAAACTGCGATTTTACAAGTTCCAAGCCGGGAGACAATACCTCAAATATCAAGGAAGCCGTCATCAAAGCAAGTATCAACCAAAGCAACCCTCTCAATAATATAGCTAAATATAGCCGAGAAATCGCTTCTGGGCGAGTTTTATATAGAGTGAGTAGAAAGTTACCTTCAAACTTCTCAAGGCGCGTGTAGGCGATTTTAGAGCCGATTTTTGATAGTGCTTTTGAAAGCAAACTATAGTTGAACTTTGAAGGGGTTAAAAGAGTGAATGTCAAGCTCTCTAAGTTATTCTTCTCCATAAAGTCTAACTGAGGAGTTAATTCCTCAATCATAAAACCCAGTGTTTCTCTATCATATTCTGCTTGACGGTCTTTCTTTCGTTGTTCTAATTCTTTCAATTTGCGATTTTCATCGCCAAATAAAAATCCTAACCAGAACATTATCAAAGTCCTCCCCCAAGCTTAAATTCCAAGGATACGGTGTGACTTCCCCTAAGTCCTGTAATCGTAATTGTCTCAGAACTTGCAGAGAAACCAAATGGAAATTGTAAGGCTTGTCTTACTTCTCTTGTAGTTAAAGGTAGCAAGTCAGTAAACCACACATGAACCTCAGTGTCTTGCAACTCTGTGAAATCTAAGTGGTCTGAGCTGCGCATTACTCGTGCAATGTCAGTAGGTGGAATAACTGCAACCCTTACCCAATTAGGTGCAAGTGCTTGAACTACTGCTACTACTTTACCTCTTAGATAAACATAAGTATGGTAAACAAAACCATCAGACATGGGGTTAATTGAACCCTCAATCTTAAAATCAAACTCATAGTCTTTAAGTTTACCATAGCTTCCAAATTCTTCACTCACTAATGCTTGTTTGATAAAAGCTGAAAGCTTTCTGAACGCTACTTTTTGTTTCTGAAAATAGGGGAATGTTTCAAGTAAAATTGTGTCCATAACTTAACTCCATTCTAACCAAAATCATACTCAATGAACAAATTAAATTCATTCTTTCTGCTATGTGGAGTCAACCACAAACCTTTAACCTTATAAGGTTTTTCAATGCGCTCAAGGGAACGCATAAGACCATGCAATTCTTTCATATTGTCAACGTAGTAGTGAGGGTAAGCGCCCCAATTATAATTTTCAACTTTACCATGTTGGCGAAGCTTTTTGTGTGATACCCCTGGTGTGTTACGTAGCAAGTTATAAAACTCTTCTCTCATGCTAATGTTAGATGAAATCCAAATTTTTGTTGAGTTCATGTAATTTTCCTTTCAATCTAATTCAAAACATCATTTAAATTTAAATCCAGTTGTGTGACTTTCTCAATCTCGTCCCACTTGTTTTCAAAAGCACTTTTGTACTCATCAGAAGGTGGTTGAGTTTTCGAATACGACACTATAGCTAACAACTCCTCTAAGGTCAACTTAGCTAATTTCATGGGTTTAACAGAATGTTCAACAAAGTCTTCATGCACTACTGTCTTTACAATCTCACCTTTGTCCGTCATGTGAAACTTATGTTCCAACAAAACTTTACCTAAAGGGTCTACGATAGCGTGAGTCCCAAAATGTTTCTCACTTAAAGCCAAGTAATTCAACAAAATTTGAACATCTGAGCCAACAGTTTGTACTGCTTGTAGTAGTTGTTTTATGCGCATTATACTTCTCCAATCAAAAACTTGATTTCTTCCCAATTAGTTGCACAAATTCCTCTATATCTCAAAGGAGCTTGGTGTTTACTGCGCTCAATAGCATTTTCTAAATCAGCTAAAGTAACTTCCATAGGAAAACCTTTAGATTGCTCAAAAGTTTCAAAAGATACCGATTTTCGCAGTTGACCATCTACGGTTGCATAAATGTCAACCTCCAAAAGAGAACCATCCGGGGATGTATGTAAATACTGTAATGTATTTGATGGTGTTTGTTTCAAGTATCTACCAACTGTTAAAAATCCTTCAACTTCACTATGTTCCATTACTTGTCCCAAGTTATTTAAAATTATTTCTTCTTTTTTCATTTTTTTTACTCCTTACAATCCAAAGCCTTTTGAAACTCTTCACTTGTGTGTTGAGTTCCACCCTTGTTAATCAAAACATAAAAGTCAATTAAGTCATTCCAAGCTTCAATGTAAGAGTGGACAATGCTGATTGGATACCGCTTGATATTTAGCCATTCTTGGAAAGACAAATCAGTTACATAATATTCTTTACCCTCAAAGGTAATCGGAAATTGACCTGTTAAAAACTCTAAAATTGCAGTAAACCGTTGTTGACCATCAAATAAAACGTGATCCATTTTAGCACGTTTTTCATCCTCGTCAAACCACCAATCGTTTAGGTAAAACGCACCAATAGGCAAACCATTAAGCATAGATACAATCAAATTCTCCTTCTGCTCTTGTGTCCAAACCAGTCCACGTTGAAACTCTGGGAACCAAGAACCGTTAGGATGTTCCTCACAGTATGTTGTGTAAGTATTGTACAAACTTTCAAAGCTAGAGGAATATGTGTCACACCGAACTGTCTTAATATCAACACCTTGATTTTCTTTATTTGGTCGAAATTTAGATAGATTAGACATCTCAAAGCTCCTTCTTTAATTGCATAAGCGTCAATTCTTGTCCAAACATGAAATAAAAATACTTCCCTTGCGATACATAATCTCTTACTGCTCTTACAAAAGCTAATTGACGAGTCTTAGAACTCTCTAACTTCAACTGATTTGTTTCATTCAACTTCAAGTTCAAAATGCGAGTAATATACTCTTTTTGCGAAGGTGTAAGCTCAGACATAGCGTAGATACCCAATTCACGAGCGAAAACTTTTCTTAAATCATTGAACAATGCTTTACGGTTACGTTGTCCATTGTGTATAGGTTGCAAATAACCCTTACCTTTTGCCCCATGACCTTTAAAACCTTGATAATCTCCACGAATTACCATAGACTCCAATTTGTTAAAATCTAGTAGTGTTGGTTTCATAACCTTTTCTCCTTTTCTTAATTATCTCTATTATATCAAAATAATTAAATTAAGTCAAGCAAAAAGAGAGGATATACCTCTCTTTTCTTCAATTCAAGTTTACCTCGGAATTTCTTTAATTTGTACAGTTTGATTTACGAACATATCTTCAAAAGACTTAAATGTATTTTGAAGCCAATCAAGATTTTCAACCACTTCTGTTTCGTGAATCGCTCGTTTTAAAATAGCTCTAGTACGAACAGGGAATTTTTCGCTAGGTATAAGAACTTTTTCAAGTGCTATCTCACCAACTTTGTTACCCAAACGAGTTAAGTCTTTTTCATAATACTTATAAGCTATAATAACTAACGTTTCATTAACATATTTGAAAAGGTAAGTTATATCTTTTAAAGTTAAAGTTAAACTGTCATCTTCTAACATAGTTGCTCTGTAAAAAGACCCTTTGAAATACTTAGCTAACTGTACATATAAGTATAAGTTACTCTCTTGGTAATCTAACCACTCTACCAAATCTAAGTAGTAATCACTAACAATATATGCAATTAGATCAAAGCTAGGCTTCGAGTGATAGCTTAATCTCAACAAACCCCACGTAGGTTCAAAATCGAATTTGAGTTGGGAGATACCGCTATCCTTTAACCTTTGATTTAGTTCCGTTACTTTCTTTTCAACTTGTGTTCTTTGTTCTAAATTCATCTAATTAACCTCACTAAATTCTACGGTACGTTCAAATTCTTTAAATGTATCTTGCACGAAATCTAAAAAGTCGATTAACTCAGTCTCAGACAAATTTCGAGTTATTGAAACTTTTGTACCTAGATATTCACGATTATATAGGGGAGTTACACATTCTAACTTCAACTCACCCACTTCCAAACCCAATTTAACTAAATCCTTACCAAAGTAATATTTAAAAGCAGTAACTACTAAATGCTCTTTATCATAACTAAAAATATAAGCCAGTCGATTTAAAACCAAAGTAACTGTAGAATCATTTGGAATGATAGCGTGGGCAAAACCGTCTCCGAAATATGAAATAAGTTGTTTATACAAGTAAAATTGAGTTTCTTGAGTTTTCAACCACTCAAGTATTTCTATTGGAGTAGAGTCTACAACAGAACCAACCCATTCATTATAGCCATTAGCAATATAACTTAACTGAACTAAGTCACCCTCAGAATCAAAATCATAATGCAGTTGAGGGATACCACTATCCTTTACTTGCTGATTTAGTTGTGCTACTCTGTTTTCAATTTGTGTTCTTTCTTCTAAATTCACTGACAAACCCCCTTTGTATTTCGTTCCCCTATAAGCGTTCTTAGTCCTAAGTTTGAATAGGTTAAACACGTTTTAGGAATTTTCTCCATCAGAAACCAGTTCTTCATATTTAATAATATAAGAAACCTTAGACCAAACTCTCTTATCATAAAATGTAATGGGGATAAAAGAATATAAATCCCCCACTAAATATTGATAAATCAGTCTTAAAGCATCTTCTTTTACAGAGGTGTTCAAACCACTTGGGTCGGAACAAATAAAACTACCTACGTTTAAATCATCTGCAGTCAGGTCTGCAAACTCAAACTCTGAACGCATAAAATTAATACCGAAGTCAATAACTGCTGACAAGTCTTCACTTTCGATTGTTTGCAGCAAACTCAATTTAAACTCCGATTCGTTAGCTTTTATGGAAGAATAAGGCTCCCTGTAAATTTCAATTCTGTGCATCATAATCAATCTCCTACTTCAAGCAAACCCTCACTGAGCATAAAAGGCAAAGGTGCTTGTTTTAATTTTTCTTTTGGAACACACTCAGACAAAGCAGACTCAGATGCTCTAGCCATGTCAATCAACCAAAAATCAGAGCCGTTTTGCATCACATCGATAGACCACTGACCTTTCAATTTACAGTCTTTGAGCAGGTTTGAAACCTCAGATACCACTAAGTCTTTGTTCTCTTCATAACGTTTCATGAGAGTTTCTTCATGGTTGATATAGTTGATGTAATCGTGCTGTTTTTGAACATCATTTAAACTACCTAAGTCCAAGAAGTGTTCTTTCATAACTGAGGGTTCCCAGTATGGGGAGATGCCGATAATCTCTTTTGTATCGAAGTCTACAAACACTCGATATTCTGTATGTAAAGGTAAACCATTATAAATTGTAGGATTATCTTCTTTGTCCTCAATGAACTCTCGAACCACCCACTCATTGTTAGAAGAAACTCCATAAACCACCTGATTATTTAAAGGCGAAGCGAACTGACTTGCTTGGTGTTGAATAAACCACAAGTAAGAGCCTAGCTCTGAAACTTCTTGACCTTTGGTAACTTTGGCGTTTCTAAAGTCAAACTTAGATGAAAACGTACCTGTTTTGATAAAGTAGTCTTTCTCTAAATCTAAATCGAAAACCTTTTGAGCATATTGGTTGATAATCCCAAGACTTAAAGGGTTTAAATCTTGAAACTCATAGACACGTGTACTTTGTAATAGCGTTAATGGCACTTTGATAATACGAGTTTTTGGGATTTTGAAAAACCTAGTTTTATCTACAACTTGCTTAATTGGAAGCAACCAATTTGACATAGCATTTGGGTCTAAATGCAATAGGCGATAAAGCAACTCATCAATATCCAAAATATCTAACCCTTGGCGGAACGTATGATAAAAGTGCATGTTTCTTGTCTCAACGTAGCGTTTATAAAGACTAAGTAAGGTTTTACCACTAGGTTCAGGAACATCTTGCTTTGCGAGATACCCTGTGAACTGCACTCCAAGTTGTTTTTCCAACTTCGGAGCTACTTCTTTCTCATAGTGTTGAATAGGGTTTGGTAAAGCTAGTACATCTCCTACTTCGGAATCCCAAATTATAGTCTGAGAGACCAACTCCTCTACTATCTTCTTAACAACCTCTTCTGTTTCTGAGGTCAAATCTACTAATTTATCTGATTTTGCAATTTGTTTTTGAGCGTTCTGTTGAGCTAAGTTAGGCGTTTCTAACTTACTCTCAACTTCTTCATAAGCACTCTCAAAGGCACTTTGTCTCACTGAATTGTTTTTAATAAGCAAAGCTAAAGTGTCAAGTTCAGCTTTGCTATATGACCGTTTAGGACTTAAATCCGATAAAATAGACTTAGACTTCAAATTTTTAAATAAATCAAACATTGGACTTCTTTCTTTTCTAGTTAGTTAGATTTAAAATTTGGGAAGGAACTCAAAAGTATGATACCCTTTCCTTATATTTCTGAGGTGCAAATCCAACTCTTCCAAAGTTTTAAAGTAGTTGGTACATTTAACTTCCCCAATTTTATCACTTTTACGCAAGACTTCAATTACCTTATAATCCCAGTCTCTTGAAATAATGCGGATATGGTGCGTATTGAAACCTCGTCTTAAGGTGAAATCATAAAGCGAACCATTACTTTCGAAGTCTGGTTCATCAAAAATTTCTTGGATTATAGTTGTTAACTCAGACATACTCAACCTCTGGGACTCAAATCGAACAAACTTAAAAAGTTCTTCAAATAAGCAAGAGATTTGAACTTGTGCGTTTTGGAGATACTACTTACTAGTTCTTTAGAGGTGTAGGTTTCAACAACCTTAACGAAATTACCTACTTGTATCAAAGTAAGTACAAACTCATCAGCACCTCGGTTGAAAACAAGCGTTAAAACATCTTCCGTTCGCTCAAGCTCTGTATATTTCAATTCCTTTTCGATAAATTGTTTAACTTCTTCTAACATACTCTCTACTTTCTAGGAGAAAAATACCCAATCGGAAAACCATCTATAACCCCATTTGAATTATAGTTCAAACAAATTACTGAACCATTTGACTGTTCAACTTGAATAGTTACCTCAGTCGGAGCAATCTCTTGATATTCAATCTTTTCCCCTACCCAATTCAAAAAGCTAGAAGAGTAAGTCGAAACTTCAACTGTATAACCATTCAAAACCAAACCAAGCAAAGAAGTATAAACGACACCTAAATGCTCTGGGTGGAAATAAGCTTCTGGTTTAGGGAAGTTGACTTCTCTACGGTTGGATAAAGCAATCAACTTGACTGCACTCCAATATCTATCTAAATTCTCACTAGAGGTTGCACTTACAGACAAACCTCCTAAATCAACTAAAGACTTCCCGTTTAACTTAGTCTTCTGACCAATTTCTGAATAAATGTGTAACATACAAAAACCTCACAAACTTAAATCAAACGGAGCGCTAGGTTCAAAGTAACCTACTGGCCAATTATGGATGCGACCTTGTTCATCAAAGCGCAACTCTTTTCTACCGCCATCTTCAAGTTCAAACTGGATACGAACTAATTCTGTTGGAACGGAACCTCGTAAAATGCTCTCTCCAACTAAGTTAAGGAGAGTGTCGTCATAAACTGAAAAGTCGATTGTAACTGCGCGCTCCATGATAAGATACCGCAAGTATTCATAGACTTCTCTTAGGTGAATTGGGTGGAAATAACTTGTCATATTAGGGAAATTGACTACTTTACCTCCAAACTCACCACTCTGAATAATAGGGTTAATTTGTGTTGTAAACAACTCTAAATTCTCCAAAGAAGACTTACGAGTTGAAAGTCCAAATAAGTCTACAAGAGACTTACCTCTCAATCTTGGGTTTTGATAAATTCCTGATTTGATAATAAACATGTTCTTTTACCTACCTTTCTATTGACGGGGGAACATTGAGTTCGTAACCATAACTTTTAGAAACCACAGTAACGTGTGGATACCCTTTGGTAATCAAGAGCTTTTTCAGATCATCTAAGTCCAACAAATCTAAAATGACCGTTCCGTTAATGCGAACTAGTACATGGTTTTGCGACTTAAATAACTTCTCTAGTAATTGTGGTAGAGTCTCTGAAGTGAGTTCTACCTTTTCTTTCTCTACTTTCAAAATTTAGTTCTCCTATTGATTTAATTTCTCTTATTATATCAAAAAGTTGTAAGAATGTCAAGTAATCAACTAGCAAAAAGGTAAAAAGAAAAGAGAGCGTTAGCTCTCTTAACTACATTTTGAAAACCTAAGAGAAAAAGCGGATACCCCTACCCTTAGTGTTTCGACTTGTCCATTTCTTTCCAATTCTCAGCAACAGAGGAACCTGCTTGACGGAAGACTCTTGCAGCCTTATTGAAGAATCCACCGACATGACTTGCTCCTTGGAAACCAACCCCAAGACCTGCACCTATAGCCGAAGCGACTGCTCTACCAGTATGACCTTCAGCCATGTGTTCTCTTGCTTTCTGCCAACGTTTTTGACGGAAAGATTTCCCTTTGCTATTTCCTCTACGGAAAACTTGTTGTCTACGGTCATAGCTTGATAAGAACGGTTGTCTTTCAAGTATCATTTCTTCAACCTCTGCTCTTGTAAAGGTGTATGTACCGACTTGTAAGTCTTGCAACATAGAATAACGCTTAAATGCAGTTTCTACAACTGCTTTAGAACTACTAGACTCCATAAGGTCAAATTCTCTATAAGCATAATCCATAGAGTCAAAGACTAAAGAAGTTGGGTTCAAATACTGTCTAATCAGTTTCCAATCGAATAATTCTCCGAAACCTCCACTGTCCCATAAAGAAATAGAGTATGGGGAAACTTCAGGACTAAATTGGATACCCTCTTTCTCTGGTTCATAAAGTAAACCATTGAAGTACAACTGACGACCAATAATTTCAATCTTACGAACTCTACTCCAATCACCAAAGTAAGTGTAAATATCCTCTAACAAATACTCTCTCAAGTCTTGGTCATCTTTAATGACTACACCTGCTTGATGTGAAGCAACTCGACTCATAGTTGTTCTATCATTCAATTCCTCAGTAGAAACAATCGTCTCTACTTTAGGAATACTAGCACCTTGCAAACCAAAGGCAGACTGCAAAACAGACATAAGTGCTTGTTCGGATACCCCTAATTGACTTGCTAAAGTGGAAGCAACATTTACAGAGTCAGCTACACTAGGTGTTTTCGCTTGTGCGCTCTCATAAGGCTCAGATTGCTCTCTGGTCCATTTTTGAGGTTCAACCTCTAAGTTATCGACTGATGAGTTTAAATCGCTCTCAGACGAAACTGGAGATTCTGAGGTAGGCTCTGAGATAATTTCTTCGTGAAGGTCTGAGAAGCTTGAAGTGTCTTCTTCCTCAGAAAGAGAGGTTGGTTCTTCTACTTCATCTGCTTTGACTTCTTTAGTCGCAAACTCTGGACGGAGGTCTACAATATTAGAACCCTCAGAAACCTGATCAGTTGCTCCACCACTTTGTTTAAAATCAACTAACTCAGTTAATAACTCATTAACTTTGTAGTAAACAGTTTCTTTTTTCTTAGCTAAATAAGCGTCTTGGTTGGTGAAAGCCATAACGACATCTTCACAAGAGAAGTTCCACTCAGGTCTTAAATCTAAAAGGAACTCTAAGTAAGAACCCTTATAACCCATTTGTGCTACAACCAGGTCAGCAATCTCTCTTGCACGTACAAAAGAACGACTAATATCACTGGAACCTAAAGCCTTCAAATACCCTAGAACACCAATACGTTCATCCCACTCACTTGGATTGTCTGGATTTGAATTGCGAGACTTAATAGACTCTGCTTTGCTTCCTAAGTTCTTCTCCAACTGAGTAACACAGGAACCTTGGGAGTCACCTAAAATCAAATAAGGTTTAAAGTAGACTGCCCCACCCTCCATTTGAGAGTTAACCGAGCGAGCTAAACCTTTATTTTGTGGATTTTCGTCTCGAATAGTTGGGAAATCTACACTACCAAAATAGGCAAATCTACGAGAACTTGAAGTGAGATACCGCTTAGAGTCTGACCCATTTTGACTAGACCAATACTGAGACTTCTCAGTACCTTTGTAGCCAACCATGAAGCCTGTGTCTAAGTTCAACAATGTATACAACCAAGGGTCTACTACACCATTCTTATAGTCACAAGCTGCTTTAAAGGAGGATGCATCATTTCCTTTATTTCTAGGAAGTCGTTCAAAACCACCTATGTTAAAGCTCTGACCCACTAAATAAATACTTGAACGTAAACTCTCCTCATTTTGAAAGCCTGCTTTTTTCAACTTGTTCAATAGTTGCATACTTTCATCTAATTTATCGTACAAGTCTCTTAAATAAGCTCTATCTCTATAATCATCGGACTTTTCTTCCAAAGCTCGTTCAAATTTGCGAGTTGCTTGTTCTTTTAGTAAACCACCTAAGTAATTTTGACCTAAATCTACAAGCTCATCTAATTCTGGATCTGACATAATACTTTGGAACCAGCCACCATTAGAACTCAAAGCCTTAGAACCAAATAGGTTAGACCAGTTTGTAACCTCGTCGAAAATTCCGAGGATACCTTCATCACCTCCAAGTTTTTCATAGAGAGCAACATCACTAGCTTTTACAGTAGCACGGAGAGAAACAATACCCATGACAAGTAACATGTGGCGATAAAAAGCCATATCTCCCCAAGCACCTGTGTAACGCTTTTGAGAACTGCTCACACCACTAAACCACTTAGGTATAGACTTGTCGAACCAACCCATAATCGTTGGGTTGTTATCCCAATCCAACTGCTCAGAAATGTTGTTGACAACGGGCATAGCAGACTTATTGAAAACACCAGCTTGGATAAAGTAACCTTTCGGAATTCCATTAGAATCAGCTCCACCAAAGGCAATGTAGTAAGGAACCATTGTGTCTGGTTTACCATCACCTCCAAATACTGGACGACCGTTAGCAATCGATACCGCTAAACCATTAGAAATGGAAACTCCTTTCCCTGAGCGAGAACCAGCCCAATAAGTGAGCACCAACTTTGCTCCAGCGTTTATAGCTGCTGTTAGTTCATTAGACGAAGTTAAAATACGACCATCAAGACCTTTACCTAACAACTGATAACCATAAGTTAGTTTCTCACCTTTTCTTTGTAAAGACTCCAAAGCTTTATAGGCAAATAAAGGCTCACTCTCTGCAATTTCTGGTTTTGCAATATGAGAATAGTGACTCACTCGAACATCTTTAAAGTCTTTGACTAAAGGAGCTTCAAAGTCGCCACCATAATCAAAAACATCAGTGTATAAAGCACTAGTATGATTGAACTCACTGTTTTGCAACTCCGAAATTGGGGCTGATACCACCCACTCAGCGGACGCCCATTTCTCGTCTTCCATCATTCCTACATGGTTTTTCAAGATAGAAAATGTTGAGAAAGTAGCTTTGAACTTAGCTAGATAATCTTTGAACACTTGGTTGTCTGTTGGAGTAATTGGTCTTGTCGCACCTTTACCGAAGTAAGCAACTTTGTCTGACCAAAAATACCCATCTTGGTAAGTATCACACACCAACACCAAATACTCCCAAGCTCTCTTTGTTAAGTAATCTTTAATTGATTCACGCTGACCATCTGAACCTTTCCACTTCATAGGAACTGAAGGGAAGTTCAAATCATCTTTTTGAACCGTTACTTTACGACTTAAAGCAAACTCCAACATCTTGTAAGGGTAATAAATAGGTTTACTTGACTCTACAATTTCTTTTAAGTCTACTTGTCTTGAAGTGTTTACCGAAATAGAGCGAAGAGGAGAAAACATAGCTTCTCCTGCATAGTAAGATGCAGTATAATTTGGTTGGACTGCTTGTTCTCCTTGGATAATCACCATAGGCAGATCAGGTAGACCAACTACGACCCCTTCGTATTTATCTAATTCATAGCCTGCTTCAAAAGCAAAATCATAAATATCAAGCAAAGAGTCAACCAAAGAAACCACATCAGCGTTCAATTTACTTGACGACTTTAAAGCCTTTATTTTTCTAGCGAAAGTCTCATCTTCAACAGAAACCAAACTGTCTTTGATTTCTGAGGATACCGAAGTGGGGTCAAACTCTAAATCTAAAGCCTTTGAAACAGTCGCAATATCATCAATTAAGAAGTGTTCTAATTGTTCGGCTTTTAAGTCTTTCAAAGAATTAGAGCGCAAGTCGGAGACCGCTAACTGATTTTTCAGTTGGTTTTCAACAGAATGAACTGCTAACTCTGACTCTAACTGAGTATAAATCGGTTTTAAGTCACTAAAACCAAAGGTAAACCCGCTTGCTTTTCTATCTAAAGAAAGTTGACCGAAGGCACAAGCTAACATACAAGTAGCATAGAAATAAACGACCTCATCTGAACCTTCAAGTCCGTTTTCTACTAATTCCTCTACAGAACTGTAGACTACATCTACAATCTGTTGATTGTCTAAACCTAAACCAAGTTGGTTTGAGATTTTCTCCATCTGGTCTTGTACTTTACTCACTAATCTCACCTTCTTTCTTCTCTACTAATTCTAAGGCTTTTTGGAACACCCCACTAATATCTCTTACTTCGCTAGGCGGATAGTAACTGAAAATGCTACTTACTACTTTTACGAAAGTATGAGGGTCTATAGCATGACTTAGGAAATCTCCTTCTTTGGTTAAGTGTTTACTGCTCAAACGACTAATAACATCTGCTCCAAATTCTTTTTCAAACTTCTCAAAGTCTCGACGGAAACGGTAGGATACCCTTGTGGTATTTACCAAATCTGTTAGAAGTTTGCTTAATTTAGGTAGTTGAGATACTTTAGGCAATGGAACACCCAAAGCATTAAAACCATAAGCAGAACGCAAGACATCTACTGCTAAATAATTAGGCGCAGTCAACAACTCCACAGAAACTTCATTAGCGAAACGCTCTGCAAAATCTTTAAAAGAAGGTCTAATCTGTTTAAACTCTGAATCTTTACCTTCATTTGCGAAGTAACTATCCAATTCTGCAAATTGTTCTTTTAGTTTAGAGTGTTTATCAATAAACTCATTGTAACCATCAAAAATAGAAGTTGACTCTAAACCAAAGATACCGAAACTTGCTAGTTTAATTGCTTCTTCATCTGATAAATCCAACTCTTTCAAAGAGCAAGCTAATTGGAAGAACTCTTTTTCGTTAAAGAACGTATCAAAAGAGTAAACCGAGTTCATTGATAACCAACTGATTACTGCAAACAAAGGCGAAACCTCACCTACTGTTTCTAAAACACTATCTGGTAAAAAATCTACACCCTCTAAAGTAATTTCTCTTGCTAAAGGTTTAAACTCTACACCCTCTAAATCAAGTCCGAAACTCTCTAGTTTATCGTAAAGACTTTGGTACTTCTCACTATTTTTATCTTCTTCGTTTGGTTCTTCTGAAACCTCGTCTTCTGTCTCCAAAGGTTCTTCTGTTTCTTCCGTTTCATCAGACAAGTTACTTAAGTACAATTCTAACCCACTCTTATAACTTGAAACAAACTCAGAACTCATAAAATCAAAAGTGATGTTTTCTAAAGCCAACTCCAAGCAAGTGGTGAGCGCAGTGAGATACCCCACAAATACGGAATCAACACCTTTACTCAAGCCTACCTTATCTTTATTCTTCAAAAGGTAATTAGCTACGGAAACTGCTCTCAAATAAGTTGTGTCAGAAGTGATAGTCACCTTAGGAGTCGGATAAGAAGTAATATCTCTATGCTCTTTCACAAAAGCAACCATCGAGTTTACATACTCTTTTGCTAGAGCTTCGTTATGTTCTCCAACCTCTAAAGTCTCTTTCAAAGTTGGAAATTGAGCTGAAATCTCAGACTGATACCCCTCAAGTACACGAACCAAACCTAAGAAGTTAGTAACTAAAGTTAAGTCGGAGTCTTTTAAGAACCCTTCTCCAATATCTTTAGTCTCAACAAGTTTAGTTGATTTAGGCGTTCCTTTCTTCACTTCTTGGAAATAATTCCACAGAGCGCCACCTTCTTCATCCATCTCATAATATTGTGGACGAAGAGCAGTATGAGTATAGTACAAATCATCATTAAATAAGGCACCTACAAAGTTTAACTCAGTATCTCTCAAAATTAAACCATACGGATCATTGATTTGTTCTCTATGGATTTCTACAAACTCTTTACAGGTAATGCTATCTTCAACTAAACCAACTGCTCTTAGTCGTTTGAATGAAGACTCTACTGTTTGCTTTCTACTTGGGTCTAAGAACCAATCGAGACCGTGGTTGTCTAAAAGATACCCTTGAACTTCTGAGCTACTATTCAGTACAATAATTTCTTCTACACTAGAGAAGACACGTGAACCAAAGAGCGAGCGACTATCACCTCTTAAAACCTTAGTAATTGGAGTTGACTTGCTTTCTGCTGATAATTCTGTACCTAACTGCTCTGTAAAAGTAATTGGTACAAACTGTTCCTTTGCCTTGAAATTGACTGGGGAAACATAAAATTGAACATAAATACCATCCAACCCAAGTACTACTCTACGAACATTATTAGGTGAGAACTTGGAAATGATACCCTCAGTTATTCCTTTGTCTTTTCGCTCTTTTAACTGTTTATATGCTCCTGCACATAAGAGCCTTTCAAAATTTTCAACGTATTTATTGGTTACTTTACCTTGTACAACTCCTTGACCTTGTTGGTTTTGAGTTGAGTTAGGTTGTGAACCTTTTAGTAGTTCATACATTTGTTTTATCTCAACTTTCAAGATTTTCTACTTACTATCCAAACGAGAACACGAAAAAATCCCGCATACCTACTATGCGAGACCAAAATTCCTATTTTTCTTAATTTTGATAGATATAAGTTACAAAACCTTCAGAGGTTGTTGTTGGGTTAAACCAACCACGGTGGTTGCCAATGTAACGTTTTCCACCAACATTTGATTCAGAAACCTGAATGCGTGTAGCTGATTCTACCGCAGTTACCACCGCAACGTGACCATAAGCACCGTCATTCCAACATGCAATCGCACCTACTTGTGGAGTTGAACCTGTTCTAAACCCCGCTGCAGCAGCACTTGTCGCCCACTGCGCTCCATTACCCCAATAATCTCCAGCCCAAGGTGCCAATGTTTTAGCTCCCCAAGTACACTCTCCCATTGGATAACTTGAAGCGTCTGTATTGTATCTAGGACGACTTGTTGTGGTCACCGTAGGAGTTACTGTTGGTGTTGGGGTTGGAGTTGTTGCTTCCTCTTGAGGTTCTGAACTTGGAGCTACTTCTTCTGAGGTAGTTGGGGCAGACGGAGTGGATACCGAAGAAACTTCTTGCGCTAATGAAGTATTTGCAGAGTTAGTTACTACTGCTTTTTCACTCTCTTTTTGAGCTAGGTAAGCCTTCTCTTCTTCCAAAGCTTTAGCTGCTTGACGTTCTGCTTCAGCTTTTTGCTCTACCAACTCAGCTTTCTTATCTTCTGCTTCAGTTTTTTCAACCTCTAAGTTCAACTTCGCTACTTCTAACTCAGCCTTGCGAGAATTAAGAGCTTGCGCGTCATCTTCTAACTTCTCTTTATTGGTAATAACCGTGTTAATCGCTTGGTTGTTCTCTTCTTGTTTCGCTAAAATGTCTTCTTTGTCACTCTTTTGTTGTGCTAACATCTTGTTACTTGCTTCAACAATTTGGTTCATAGAAGTAACCTTAGAAATAGCTTCAGAAATAGAATTTGAGTTAACAACTGCATTCACATAGTCTAAAACAGAACCACTAGTTTGCGCACTACGAGCTTGTTTTTCCAAAGACTCTTGACGAGACACAATGTTCTTAGATAAGTTGTTGATGTCTTTTTCTAAGTCTTTAGACACTGACTCCAAACGGTTAGTTTCAGCTTGTAAATTAGCTTGTTCAGTTTCTAAAGCAGTAACTTTACTTTGGACACTCTCTAACTGGGAACTTGCTTCTTTTTGTTTCTCTGTTAATTGCTCCACTTTCTGGTCTTGTTCTGCAATGGCAGAATTAGATACCCCAACTGGATTTGAGGTTGTTTGTGGCACATCAACTACCTCATGAGGACTTAACGCTCCTGCGCTGACTGTTTGAATGGTTGTTAAACCTTGACTTAATAATACTGTACTTAATAATAAAGTCGATAAAACTCTCTGTTTCATACTGGGAAAATCCTTTACTTTCAAAATATGAAATCATTATACCAAAGAAAGTCGCAATTTCATATTACGACTTTGTTACAATTTCGATTTGGTTGGCAGAAATAGATACCGCAAGGGTTTTACTGCTTGAAAGGTTTATATAACGCTTGAAAGTTACTCAAAGACAAAGTTTCACGTTTAGGTGGTACAAGCCAGTGGATGTCACTATTCATCGGAGGTGCGTGGAGAAAAGTGACCTCATTACCTTTTATTTCTTTGACAACTACGACTTTGTTAGAGTCTAATTGATTTTTGTACAGTCTATTCTCTGTCAAATCCAAAAGCAAATCCACCTTTCGTTTATTTTTCTTTATTCTAACAAAACCACAAAGGAAACGCAAGAAAAGAGAGGATACCGCACGAAGGTGAACCTCTCTTCACAATATCTAAGCTACACTCTCAGTTGCAACTGCTTTTTCTTCTGGCAATAATGGATATTCTCTCGAATCCACAATGTTGGTGCGTTCTTTCTTATTGTCAAAAGCCAACATCAACTCTTTACCAAAGTCCTCAAAGGTGTACTCAATCATAGTGAATTGCCCTCCATGACCTTCAAACTCAGCAATACAACGTTGCACTAGTTCTACTGCTTTTTCATGAAGCCCACCCATCAACTCGTCTACGACAAACAACATACGGTGATTGGTAATCTCAGTCAATACTACAGAGAACAGAAAGGCAATGATTTGACCCATACCGTCTCCTGTTTGCTTACCAATCACTAATTCGTTCCATTGACCGTTCTTGAACTCCAATAAATTCAAGTGAACTTTCTGAGCTTTCAAGTCGGAAATCAAAGAGAACTTATACACGTTTTCTCCAAAGACCAAAGCCAAAGCACGGTTAATGATACCCTCCATATAGTCACGCAAACCTTTTGTACCATCATTGCTCAACATAACAACGTATTGTAAGGCTTTCGCTCTATTCAAGTAGAGAGTGCGCAAATCTTCTAGTTGTGCAATGTCATCTTGGCGCTTTCTAAGTCTATCCTCTTTCAAGGAGTAGTCTTGTTTAATCGCACCGAGGCGACTTGCGAATGTTTCTGAAACCAAGGAAACCCTCCTTTTCTATTCACTTACTTAGATTTAGTTACTACTCATAGCAACAGACCAAATGTTAGATGAGTCAAAACTCTTAATAAAGACAAACTTCCCTGCACCCGCAAATCCAAAGCGAATATCGTCAGCAAACTCACCTTTACCATACAACAAGTAGTCAAAGTAAACTGGGGAAAGTCCAAATTGGAAACCTCCTAACTCCAACTCCGCTTGGTTACCTTCTGTTACCTTATGCACGTGTTCAATAGGAGCAGTTAAATCCAAGTCTCCATACTTGAAAGTAATGTTCTTCAAATCCTCAGAAATAATCACTTGAATGCGATCTGCGGACATCAAACCACTTAGAGCGTTAATACGTTTCAAGTACATTTCAACAAGGGGGCGAGAAAGGGATACCCAAGGTAAATCTCCCAGTTGATCCAAAGAGTTTGGTGGGTAAGCTACATCTGCATCATAAAGGACACCTAGTACAGTAGCGCCTTGTTTCAAAACAAAGAAGTGTTTTTCTTCATCTTTGTAGAACGAGAACAACCCTTTAGCCAACAAATCTTTCAAAGCAATCAAACTCATTGGACGAAGACCACCTTCTTCCAAGAAGAAGTCCATGTTGTTCTGAACACTAGGCATATAAGTGTCTTTGTAGAACTCCAAAGCCTTTGTACTTGGGTTGAACATTAAATCGTTGTGGATTTCATTCGTTGTTGGAGTGTAAGGAGCTAAGTCATTTAAGGTTTGAATCATATCCTCACGTTGTTGTTCTGTCAACTCAACAAAAGGAACCTCTTCATTATCTGCAATGCTAATATACTCCAAACGGTACAAGTCCGAAACATAAAACGGTGGAGTAGTTGCAATGAGAGAAGAGTTGCGAATCTCTTCATCTTTGTCTGGTAACTTCAAGCTCTCTTGAACCGTGATGGCAACCTCAATATCCGTTAGAGGATGGAAAGTTACGCTCAAAGGAGTTGTCAATTCACTAGCAGAGTAAGTTGAAATCAATTTTTCCAAAGTCAAAGCTGGTACTTGGAAGTAAATTGGTTCTTCCCCTTCAAATTCTGTAACCTCTACTGCAGAAGTGGTTACACTTGTTTTTGCAACTACAATATCTGTAAGGGCAAGGAAGGATACCGCACCGCTAGGTTCGACCTTCATAACTACATTCTTGCTCTTAGGGTCAATCATAGATCGCTTTACTGTATCAATGAGCAAACGACTTTCTTCTGCTAATGTGTCAAATGCAATTTTTAAAAACATAACTTAAATGCACCCCTTAATCTAATTTGAAGCCTTGTTCCCAAGAAGCAGTGTCAAATCCTGCAAAGGGATTGGTGTCTGCGCTTGGTGTCGATTTAGGCGTTTCCTCAACTTTAGGAACGTCTACCTCTACAGTTTCAGTTGGAGTTGCACTACCAAATACACCACTCAACAAATCAACTGCGCTTGTATCTGTATTTGAAGGGGTTTCTACACTAGTTGGAATTTCTACGGTGTTTGGGGATACCACTTGCTCTTCCTTAGTTGGAACCGTTTCTTCAAATTTAAGTTCCTTTGCAGGTTCTGGAATAAGTGGAGAGTCCCCTTTTGCAATATCAACAACTGCATCGTTTTCCAACATTTGAGCAGTCATCTCTTTTGCTTCTGCTTTGACTTCTTTGCTATCTGCTACTTCAACATCATAAGAAACCGCAGACACATCTTCTCCTGTAATTTCTTTAATGGTATCATAGTCTTTCTTTTCAACCGCTTCAAAGAACTTCTCTAAGCGCTCTGCTTCAGCAACTTTCTCAGCCAAGATTTTACTTGCAAGTGCTTTGTAAGCTTCAATCGACTCTTTTGTGAACTCTGTTTCACTAGCGAGTTCCATTTTAATCGGATACCCAAGGGAGTTGAGGATTTCAACTTCTTTCAAAATCGCTTGAACACGAGCCTTTTTAGACCCTCGAATTTCTTGCTCTTTGCGGTTATGCTCCAATGCTTGTTTATTTAGAGACTCTAATCGAGCCAATGTTTGTTCTACTGACATTTTATGTCCTTCCTATTTTCTTCTTGTTTTCTTCGTTTTTCACTTCTTATCGAAAACTTTACAACTTCAATCATTAAGTAGAAGAGTTGAAAAGTAATCAACAAACCTACTGCAATTAACATATTCACAACGAAATAATAGTTAATTAAGCGCTAAATAATACTTAATCAAGTCCTTAATCTCTGGTTCCAAGACCATAAGATTTAAGCGTTCTGAAAGGGATACCCCTGCCCAGTTAAAATCTCTCAAACCTTCTAAGGCTTCTGAAAGTTGAGCTTGTTTCCCTTCTGCTTTGACTTGTTCTGCTACTGACCCTTCTGTATCTTCCAAGAAAATCTCAGAAGGTGGTTTTAATTCAAAAACTTGTGGGTCAAAGTGAACCTCTGGTAAGCCTGTGTGTGGGTTTTTACGCATCTTCACTACTGCACACCATACAAAGCTATAATCTTCTGAGCGTTTCGGTCTTGCCATGCAGCCTAAGTTCATAAAGGCACACTTCGTACCACCCTCAGTCTTAAAGGCTTTCAATTCACTAGGTTGATGAATATGACCATTTAAAATTAAGTCCACACCATAAAAAGGTTCATGTGTTGTTAAGTCAATCGCTTCCGGATTGTTTGTAAAGTTTGTTAAACCAACTCGAAAATCGTAGTGAGTTATCGCAATATTAGTGACACCTTCTACAATATCCAATTTCTCAAACTCTTTCCCATAAGGAACATAGTGGAAAACCACTCTCATAGGCTCATTTGTATCTGGATCAATTAAGTCTGGTGACTCTAACATCACTCGACCTACTTGTTTATCTTCATCTGCTAGATGTGCAGGGGAGTCAAAGTAACCCAAGGACGACAAGAACAAATAGTCATTACGCTCTTCCGACCCATGTAAATCATGGTTTCCTCGGTTAATAACCTTGTGACCTTTAATTGAGTCCAAGAATTTCATAGTGCGACTTAGCATAATGCGGTCGCCAGAGAGCCACGATACCCCTGTGCGGACTCCAATAAAGTCGCCTGTTTCATTATATAACTCTGGCTCAAGGAGTTGAACTCTCTCCAAAGTTTTATCCATACAATAATAACAGTTCTCTTGGTAATTTATATGTTGACCTCTGTACACATTTTCAATGTGGCGGTCACCAAAAGTAACTGAGGTGTTGCCTATTACTGTTTTCAAATATACTTACCTCTCAAAATGCTCTCATTTGCTCTCTATTCGAGTTTAAATCTCAGAGGTAGAAATAGACCTAAAAGGATTTAAAATCAAATCTGAGCCAATCTGAGACTTCCTAGCTATGCTCATGTGGACTTACTACAGTCGAACCAATTTCAAAAGGTTCTGTAATCGAAAGATGACCACAGTGTGAGCAGACACCAACGGGATACCCTTGAGTTTTTAGTTCTTGTAAGAGTTCTTCGCTTTCTTTAAAGCAAGACTCTTTCTCTGAACCTTCAAGTTCTAATTGTTTGTTCAAAGTTTCCAATTCTGAGAACTGAGACTCTAAAGCTAAGAGAGATAGAACTTCCTCACTTCTGCTTTCTTCAATCAAACCAAAGCTAGGTGCAGTGTTCAAATCCTCAATAGCTGAGTTCAAAGTTGAAATAACTTCCAAAACTTGAGTAGAAGAGCTACTAGGAGCTTGACCGAAACTTTCAATCTCGTTTAAAGCAGTTAAACCTTTTGAAATCTTATCGAGAGTTGCTAAACCACTTAAATTAACAATTTCAACAAGAGGTAAGGAAATCTCTGAACCAAACTCTTTTAACTTAGTCTGAATAGAATGAACTTGATTAAGTGCTTTTAAATTAACCCCATCAATCGTAGTTGTACCTTCCAACTCAGACATAGCTTTCAAATTGCTTGCGATTGTAAGGATACCCTCAGAGCCTTTTTCCAACTGTTCAAAAGCATTTGTTTGACTCTCTAACTGTCGAATAACTTCTTTCGTTAAGTGTCTACGCTCTACAATATCTTGAGAATAGACTCGGATACGACCCTCTACAACCTCTAACTGTTGGAAAGTCTCCTTGTTATCATCCGTCATTTGTTTAATCGCTTGCTCCGCAGTCTCTAAGTCCGCAGCTTGCGATAACATCTTATTGAGTGAAGCTGGTGATTGTTCCAAAACTGGAAGACCTTCTGCCCCCCTCATTAAATTCAAATAACGACCTCCAACCTCTGCTAAGTTGAAGTAGCGCTTCAAGAAACTTGGGGTTTCCCCAACTTTTACAAAGCGACCATCTACAAGGGTGTTATACACCTCTTTGCGAGTGCCATCTTCGTTCAAGTACACTCTATAACCGTTCTTAAACGTAGAGCGAGGACTCAAACTCGTTCGAGTTAAATAATATTCAACCTCTAACCCATCAGACCAAAAGGTTGTAATCTTTGCTTCTAATGCTCCATGCTTAATAAAGCCTTTCGCCAGTTGCAAGCCAATACCCTTAGTGGTTAGGTTGTATTCCAAAGCCTTTAAAGCATTGGACTTCCCAGTTGAGTTGAAAGCCTTAAGCAACAACACCCAATGAGAACCAAACTCAAAGCGTTCTTTCTCATACTGAGCAAAGTTTTCAATCTCCCAAGCCAACAACTTAGCTTTCTGACCTCTAGCAATAATACCCTCTAGGTAATTACGGTGTTCTTCCGAGTCAAATAGTGAAGTTTGTTTCAACTCACTTTTGCTCTCACCCTTACTCACCTGTAGGTCAGCAAATAGTTCATCTACTACTGTTGCCAAATTTGTTCTTCCTTTCTTCTTTATCTTCGCAAAATTCCTAGAAAAGGCTAGGAACTTAGAGAAAACAAAGAAATTTCTTTCTTTGTTAAAGGTCAAACCATAGTTAGTTTGACCTTCTCGGTTTTATGAGACATACCCCTCTACCAATTAAGGAGAGTTTAAAGGCTAATAACTCTTAATGATAGAGTTTTCCTTATTCTTCAGCTCCAAAGTCCAAAGCACTAGCTGGGTCAACGTCTACACCCGGAGGAAGTTGACTCGCGTTTGCACCTAGACGGTTCGCTGCAGAATTTGTGATAGGGTTGGCAGAACCCCCTGCTGCTACACCTTTTTTAAGGTTTTCAGCAGTTGTTTGAATGTTCTCAACCTCAGCTTTCACTTTGTCAAGACCACCATACATTTTATCCAACTTCTCGTTTACCTCTTCGTCAGAAAGCAATTCGCAGTTACGAACTGTTTGTACAAGGTAAAGAGCGTTATAGTGAGCTTGAGCTTCCTTGTCCCACTGCTCTTGAAGACCAAGGTATTCAGTCAAATCGTACAAGTCAGTGAACGGAGCCACTTTTTGCATGATTTGAATGTTCAATGAAGCACCTGATTTAGAGTCTTCACTTTCGTAAGAAGCTCCACCGTTCTTCTTAGCTTTTGCAAGAGCTTGTTCATCAATCTCATAATTGAAGAGAACGAAGAACCCACCAAGTTCAGTGATACCCGGTTGTTGCGCTTGCAATTCAAAAGCTTTCATTAATTTCTCAGTGAAAGCTTTTGTAGTAAGCTTATGCCACTTCAACTCACCTTCAATCGTGTGAGCAAACTCACGTTCTGCAAACATTTGATTTCCTTCGTTATCAAGCAAAGGCGCACCTGTACTTTCGTAACGTGGAATTTGTTTTTTCACAGACGTTGGGTTTCCAGCTTCATCAAGCAAAGGATGTGTTTCTGGCGTAGTTGTAAACTTGCCATGTGCGTCCTTTGTAGTTGGAATTACCACAATAGGGAACCACATATCTGAGTTATTTTGAACTTGCAAGAACACATACTCCATGAAGTTTTTAGTGAAGTCTTTTTCTTCTTTATACTGAGGGTCACTTGCAACCAACTCAGCTACAGAAGAATACCCTTGACGAGCTACTTCAAGCTCAATTTTCGCACGGCGCATGTCAAATGCTGCTGAAATGTAGTCACGAAGGTACTCATTGTTACCTGATTGACCGTAAGGTGCGAAGACACGGTTTTCCTCTTTTGCTTCCTCAAAGTAAGGCATTGAACCTGCCCAGTTGTTATCTTTGTCACCATTGTTAAATTTCTTCATAGTAACACTACGCATAGGTACACGGAAAGGAATCAAATCACCTTTCTCGTCAACAGTTGGGAAGCCCATGCGAGGGATGTAAACCAAAAGTTTTTGGTTTGTGTAACCGTCCTTCGCACGGTTAAAGATTTGGATACCGAGTTCTTCTCCAAGTTCAGTGAGTGGAGAACGTTTAGCACCCGCAGTATCTTTTGCAAGGACAGCTTGCATTTGAGCCATTTGCTCTTGCGAAATTTTTGTCAAGTCTAGTTTTACCATGTTTGTTTTACCTCAAGTTTTTCTAAGCAATAATTAGCATTATTTAGTAATTTAAAGCAATTTCTAAGCAATTTAAAGCATTTTAAGCAATGTGTAACTACCGTTAGTCTTTTGTTTCTTTTGTAAAGCTTTCTATTCAGTATCTTTAGTAAAGTAAAATCTGCTAGTTTAACTAACAGTATGTAACCAAATTTTTGAAAGAGGAATTACTAAGCAACCAAATCAATTAACCAACAAATTAACAAAATCTTAGTCTATCATCCAGACCTAACGATAGTTGTGCCTTTTGAGGTAATCTCATAAAACCAACAGTGCGACTTCTCAGCCGGACTTAAAAAGCCAACGAAAAAGGACACCCTTAACAGTGGTTACGGTAGTCTCTACATTGGCTTTGCCTGTCATCACGACGGTCAAATAAATTAAGTGTCCTGTACGGACTTCAGTAAGCTAAACTTACTTATAAGTCATAAGCCTTTTACAACTTATGACCTGAAAAAATTTGGAAAGGAAATAGTTCAACGAGAACCACTCGGAGCTAGGAAAATAAACCTAAAAACTAGCTCCTATAACCTAAAGACCTTTTACAATCTCTAAGTTTGAAAAGAAAGGGACAACTATGCGTTATCTAAATTGGTGAACCAAAATTCAACCATAAATCACAAATCTTTTATAATTGGTGACCTAATAGGTTCAAAGGGTTGTTACAAATGTTAAAAACAGATATAAATGTACCATTCAATTCTTAACGCTCCACAATAACTTGCTTTGCAAGTTATTGTTTCCGCTAAAGGCATCCTACGATACCCCTAAACCCGCTCTTAAATAAAGATAAGATATAGGTTTACATTTAAAAGTTAAATTTAAGTTTTTAAACCTCGTCAGATAAATAAGTCTCAAAGACCAAGGACGGTGGGTTTTATTTGTATTCAAATGAATACAAAGATTACTTAATTTATTTAACCTTTAAAATACAATTAAAGAAAAGGTATTAAGATAAACTTAACTACCCTTGTGAAAGAAAAGAATAAACTTTTCCTCACAATGAGCTTTGAACCTTTTACAATTCAAAGCCCTGAACCAAAATAAATACTAGGAGAACATCAATGAGCAAACAAAGTCACGCATTAAACATTCTAAGAGGAGGGAACCAATCTCCTCTAAAAGTTGCAGACCTCTTACAATCTACAACTCAAAAAGAAAAGAAGAAATTCTAAGATTTCTTTTGGTAAGGATGAGAAAACCTTACCTATCACATAACAACTGATTAAAGTTGCTATATGCACTACTTAATAGGAGAATCAAGTATGGAAAAATTAAGAAGTTTTGTTCAAATATTGAACACCCTACAAAATTGTAGGTATTAGTTGCAAACCTTTTACAATCTGCAACCACAACTAAATAATATAAGGAGTGCTTACCTAACGGTAAAGTGAGCTACTTTATTAAAAATAGATCACAGTAAAGTATTTATCAACTTTACTTATTTAGTATATCACAAAAAGTAAGGTGTGTCAAGAGTTTTCTTTACTTTTTACTACTTTTTCTATTCTATAGTTTTTTAACGAATGCGTTCCAAACGCAAATGTACGACTACATTATCTTTGTAATCTGTGCGGTCAATGTCACGTTGCAAACGGTAAGAAATGTAATGCTCCGCAATTTGGAGATATCCATTTGAGAGGAGTTTGTTTTCTACCAAAGCTTGAACCATAGAAATGGTAATATTCCCAGAGTGAGACTCTTCTAACTCTACTTCAACACTCTTAGCAATTTTAGCTAAATTCTGTCTCAAATCATCACTCACTACAAATACAGACTGCGCTGCTTTAATCAAAGCACCGTAAATCTTATTAGCGTCAAAACCCTCTAATTGACCGTTACGTTTTACAATTTTCATGTGTTACCTGCTTTCATTTTTAATTTTTATAATCGCGAATAAAACGACCATCTACAAATTGGTCTACTGAACTAAAGTTGATTAAGTGAGGAGCATCCTCAGAAATGTACTCTATCTTAATCGAATCTGTATCGCTACAATAAACAATGTCTGTAACCATTATTGCTACAGGCTCAAACTCAACAGTCAACCACTCAGAACCAATACCAATCCAGTTTTTCCAATAGTTTATCTTATCTTCTATAGTTACTTCCATCTGTTACCTCATCTTTAAACAAAACCTCTCGCTTAAATCGACCATCTAAAAATTCATCTAATGGACGGAGCCAGTGTAGACGATTAGCATCTCCAAGGCGCTTATAGGATACCGCAAGAGTTAAATCAGACTCCACTATTACAATGTCTTTAACAGTGTAAAGGTTGTCTGTCTTTAAATGTCGCCAAAGAGAACCTATGGGAACTTCTTTACGTTTAAGAGATAAATCTTCTTGCACTTCTTCTAGTGATTTCATAAACTCAACCTCTCCACTACCGCTGCCTTGTTTTCTACCAAAGGAACTAATACCTCATGTATCTGAGAACCAAATAAACTTAAAAAGTTGTCTATATCTTTTACTTGAAATGAAAGTCCTTCGCCAAATTGATACCGCTTCTCTTCCACATATAAGAAAGTTGAATTAGTAGGTACTTGCCACTTCTTCTTTAGCAACGCTTTTTGCCCTGCTTCATCATTATCCGGAACACAAATTACCTTGTCGAACAAGTTAAGAACTGCTCCCTTATAAGCATTTACGTCCGCTCCCATAGTCGCAATAGCTGGTACACCATAAGCGTCCAAATGAAGAGCATCGAAAATACCTTCAACCACCACTACAGAACCTCGATACCGCTTGTCACCGTTAAAGGACTTATCTAAGGCTCGATCTAAATTGAACCAATGACTTTCTTTAGAGAAGTCTTTGTCAGCAATAGTGTAGTATTTTGGAAACCCTTTTCGCCAACCTACTAAAGTTGCAATCGAACCATCTGCGTTACGAATAGGTACAACCACTCGACCTTCTAAAGTAAAAGTTCCTTTATCTAACCAACCTACCTCATCTAAGGCATTCATCAACTCAATATTAACTGAAGGACTTGTTGCGAAACCTAAATAATTCTCAATCAAATAAGACTTAATCTCATCATGAATGTACTTTCGCTGAGTGGCGACTTCGGATACCGAGTCTAAATCGATAAGGTGTGACTTAACCAATTCAAAAACTTCTTCTTTGGTTCTCAACGTATAAATTCTTCCTTTCCTTTAAATTTCTTTTATTATAGCACAAAAACGCAAAGAAAACAAGTACATGACTTGTTTTCCAGACTATATCAAAGAACTTGACTATTAGGTACGTCTGAGCTTGCTAAACTTAAAAGTAAATTCTGAATGTAGAGCAAGCAAACTCTATGAGATACCCCATTAACTGCATCTTTTGGTTTAAAGTTCTTAAAGGACTGTAAACCTATCTCTAAAGCATCAGATTGCGACCATCGGGGATTTAAGTTAAAAGAACAACTGTATTGAGCTAATAAATCTAAAATCTCACCCTTCGAAATTCCGTTTGGGAACTTATATGCAATAATGTTATAAACATCAACCTTATCTTTTGCTCGACGATCCACATATCTATTGCACATTTGGATTTTTCTTGCTAAAGAGTGTTCAATCGGAAGAACTTCGTACTGCCAAGTTCCTAAATTTGAGCTGAAGTCAATCTTCAAACAAGGAGTTACGCAAGTACCGTTTGTTACTTGGAACTTATAAATAACTGAAGTCTCACGGACTTTTATCGGTTTGAAGGATACCGTTAGACCTAGTTCATTTAGTCTCAATGCGAAACGGTCTTGAAACGTAAAGTAATCAAGCTCAGATAAATCGCCAAAGTAGTCTAAATCTAAATCCGTAGTTTCCCTTGTCTCTTCTGCTAAGTCAATCAAACCCGCAAAGTAGTTCGAGTAAATCGCATGAGCGCCCACTACTGTAATCTTGTTTGCTAAACCTAAATCTTCTTGCAAAGTACGAAAAGCCAAGTTTAATAAGTCATTGTAAGTGCGTTTTGTTTTAAGATTAAACAATGTATAGCTCCTTTCCTAGTAGTTTTATTGCTAATTATTTTAACACAAAACAGTAGAAAAATCAACCCTCTACGAGAGTTGACCGTTCCAATCCTATTTAGTTCTTCAACTGTTTCAAAACTTCAAATAGCATTGTAATATCCGGTGCTAAGTACGTTTGAACTGATAACAAAGCGTAATCAACCAAGCACAATACTAGGAAGGATACCGCTAGGTATTTGAGCCACTTCTTTCGAATAGCAGTTACTTCTTCCTCAAGTTCATCTTCTAAATCTGAGTGGTACTTAAATCCTACATAAATTAAGACACCTAGTACAATCAAGGCAGTGAAACTTAGAAAGTCGTTCCAAAGGTCAAAAACCTTATAAATTTGCCACTGAGAGCGTAGTTGTGGGTAGTTTCCTACAAATTGTTGTACCAAATCGGTGCTTACATTTGGCGATTTTGCTAGTTCATCAAATAATTTATCCACTTAGTTTACCCCCCTCAAAAATAAAGACTTTCCTAATTCATCATAATTAAGAATAAGCAGTTTGTAATTGGTATTCACAACTTCTAGTGAAATGCGATCTTGAGCTTCACTTACCTCAAATGTTACATAACTATTTAATAAAATCGAACTTATAGTCTCAATTACGTTATCTACGCTCAAATAAGACTGTTGATAAGAAATAGAATCGTGTCCGAGTCTATCTTCTTCAAATTTTGAGACTACATAGCGTGCGTTTTTCTTTAAATGTCTTCTCAGTTTCCTAATAACTTCTTCTGTTGAGTAAACTGTTAAACGTTTTGGTTTTGAGTGTTCAGGAAACATTTAGATACCCTTTCTAAATTTATTTTGTAAGGAGCAAGTCTAAACCGTTTGTATACTGTTTCGATAAGTATAAAAGTTCTTCCTCAGAAATATAAGTAATACCCTTACGCTTTATATAAGACCAAGTTCTGTTGTACATCTCATCAGGTACAGACAACCAACCGTAGTCATCTCTAAAGAAAATCTTCAATATTTGGTCTTGAACCATGAAAATAGTTTGGTCTCCGTTTTTAAAGTTAATACGAAAAGGTTTTAATTCTTCAATCATATTTTAGTCCTCAAATTCACTACGCATTTCTTCAACAAAATCGTCTGAGATTAAACCTTGTTTTAAAGCTTCTTCCACTACAAATTCCTTAACTAAAAGCTCATTTAACTCCGTCAAAGGTAAAGAAACCATCTGTGTTTGTGTCATACTATTTTCCTTTCAATTCTTCTTCATAATGAGTTACAAGCTCTTCCATATAACGTCTAGTCCAACGTTTAATTTTGGCGAGTTGACCTACTGATAGTAAACTAATTTCATATAGAGGAGCTAACGTACTTTTACGTACCCAATCAAAACTCGTATCTGGCCAAATATATCCCTCACAAACAGTTGTGCCACCTAGGGAATAATCCTCTATTTCAACATTTAGTGGACTAATTGAATCAGAATAGATAAAAACTTCTAATTTCAATTCTTTATCTTTCAACTTCTCATTCAGTAAGGAGTTCAACTCCATAGAGCACCCTTTTAAGTCTTTAGGGTCGCTTTTTACTAATTGTGCTTTTGCCATATTATACCTCTTTTAACTAAAATACTCAGAATCACAAGATACTCCAAGTAAACCTTCTACTAATGTTTTATTAATCAAAGAAAAAGGAAAACCAGACTCAAAATGGGATACCCAAATATCACTAATAACTAAATCCTTAGTAGTGAATTCCTGCAAGAGATTACGTTTTACAAGAGCATGAGGTAACACTTTAAAGTCTACTTGACATCGAATACGTTTCAGTTTCATCCCCTGATGTGAGAACTCAAACACTAATTTATTAGCTTTCACATCCGTCTCAAAATAACCAAATGTAATTTCACCCCTATAACACTCACCAAACCACTTAGATAGTGGACTAGTTTCGTAAATAAGCGTTTCAATAGAAGTAACGGAACAAGACTTTTCAAACTCTTTTAACTTATTAACCTTAGTAGAACAATATAATCGTAAAACCTCTTGATATTGCTCTAATTGTAATAAACGTTGAAGAAGGTCTATAAATTGCTCCTCAGTTTCAATCAGAAAATCATCTCGATCATCTGTTTTGGGTTTATACCCCTTAGGATGAACAGAAGTTTGCAAAAATTCTTTTAAACTAGGCATTAAATCAACCTCCAACCTTATCTGAAACTTCGTATAGCAAACAAATAGACTCGTGGAAGTCATTAGCAGATACCCCACTATCAGCAAATCCTGAAACATTTGCTTGATAGCGCATATCTAAAACTCTAACATTTGGATTTTCTGCTAACCACTTATTTGCTTTCTCGTCTGCACTAACCCAATTCTCCCTAAAACCAGAGTCCGTTGTAAAAATCTTAATTTGTTGCATCTTTTAAGTCCTTTTCCTTAACCCACTTACCATCTACAACTTGACCTTTTCGGTCTTTAATTTCTTCCCAAGCGTGTTCAACACAGTCAGTTAGGTTCCAACCGTAGTGTTTTGCAATGTGTTTTAAATCTGCAACAACATCTCGCAAAACCCAGATACCGCTTGCACCTGAGAAAATCAAATTTGTAGAGATAGCGATTTGGTCTAGGTGGAAACCCAAATAATTAGACTCACCTTTATCTATCCACCAAAATTCTTCAAAAAAGTTATGCTCACCCTTTGAAAATTGCTGCACGTAGATAATCAAAGTGACTATAATATCACCCAAAGAGTCTTTCAATTCAAGTGTGTTACCTCGGTAATAAGCACCGAAGAGTTCTCCAAACTCTTCCATAATCTTGTAGCGTTGCTCTTGATAAGATAACTTGTTGATACCCCTAGCCCTAGACCACTCTTCGATTTTGGTAATCAAGAGGGGCATTTCTTTTAATTCATTTGTAATCATAAACTAAGCTCCGTAAATATAGTCTACAATTTCATTAACCGTTGAAAATTGCAACTCATCTGTTGGATATAACAGCAAAACATCTGCTAGAGGAGTTGAGTGATCCACACAATAATACTTAATTGTGTTTGTTTTGAAATCTACTCTGAAAATTTCCTTAACATGATTCGCTTTTAACCGCTCAAAATACAATTTCCACTTTGTTTTACGTGCAATATGCTCATAACCCGTGTCCATGTATTCTGACAACTCTTTAATTAAATCTTGCATCATGATTTTTACCACCTTTTAATTATTTCTGTTCCTTATTTTTAATCAAATCAGCGTTTTCATAAAGGTTCCCCACAATCGTAAAATCATCTGACAACTGTAGAAAATCACTCAATACTCTCATATTATCTTCATAGATAGAAGACCACAAAGCTGATTCCTCCAATAAACCATATTTGCTCTTTGTTAGTAAGAACTCGAAACCGTTAAACTCCAAAGCAAAGTAGTTCTCAATCTGAGTTTCACCATAAGCTTCGTCTTGGTTTTCACAAAAACCACCATCACTAAAGTACACTGTATCAGCAACTTTAATAATAGCCCCTGCAAATAGAGGTTGACCTTTAGAGTCTACAAAGGGAGTTTGAGGTAAGAGGATACTCTCAGACAGTGGGATGAACTGTTTAAAGTCATCTTCATGTACTGGATAAATCTCCCCTTGCACATAATCGATTCCTGCTACTTGGAACATCTGTTTAGTTTTGGTGTCCCATACTTTGTAAGTCATTGTGTTGTTCATGAAATCCTTTATTTACCTTTCAGCGCTTTATAAAGCAAACCAACCAAAACTTCTTTTTCTTGAGTCTCTAAAAACCAACACAAGTCCAAATCAGAGTCAATCGGAAATTCATCCAAAGAGCGCGTACCGTTTACAACCTCTACAAGTTCGGAAACCGAAACCTTATAATGGTTTGAATCTCGGAAACCTACATAATCATTGCAAAGAAAGACAGTTTCAGTTTCAAAGTCATAGTAATACTTATTAACCCCTTTAACTAAAGAAACACCACGAAACTGTTTACATAGTTCAGACTCAAATTCTACCAACTCAGTCAAACCTACTAAAGTGTAAGAATCTGGGTAAGTAGGTAAATCTTTTAAAGCAAAGTCCGTTAACTGACCTTCTGTATGTAATTTTTGTAGCTGTTTCAAATTAAGCTTCATCTTAAATTCCTTCCAATAAATCCTTGTTTTGATAAATGTTGCCAACTACTTTCACATCAAGTCGATGGTCTCCCAATAGCAAATCCTCAAGCTCTACTGTAAAACGGTTTGTAATATTTAAACCTAAATCCAAGCGCTCAACGATACCGAGAGAATAAAAAGTGTCTTCTAATTGAGGATCATAATCTTCAAACTGGACAATATCACCTTCAAAAATCTCAACCTTATCCTCAGAATTGTCGAACACGTGGAAAGACTGCATGGCATTGTTAGGGAATAAAGCTTTTGCAATAGGTAATCTATATCCTGTTAAGGGAGAAAAAATCTCATAAATTGCTCCATTAAAGTGCTTTGTTAAACAATGGTCTGGAACCATAAGGCAAAGCTCTGGATCCCAAGCTCTTATCTTTGGTATAGTCATCTTAACATCCTCCTAGGAATTCAATCTAACTGCGCTTACGGACACGCAACCCAAGTTGGGTATTCTAAGTCATACCCTACATCATTTGGTGAGAATAATACATCCTCAATGTAAGACTTAGAGTCCTTGTCATAGTGCATCAAAGTCAATGTCATTGAATGTTTAAATGCAATTCGAATGACTGCAGTTAAAGCTGGTGTTAAACCTGTTACATAGATAATTAAATCATCATGGTCTGTAATCCCTAACTCATTGAACCTATCTACTACTTGATTTCTCAAAGTTTTAGGGTCGATGGGGAAAGTAATAGAACCCTCAGCGAAGATGTAAGTTGTTACATCTTTAATTTCATGTCGGTTGTCGCAAAGACCTAATTTGTAAGTTTTAGCCATAGTTTTATTCTCCTATTTATCTTTTATTTTAAGTATGTTTTATTATAACACAAATAAAAGAATAAGTCAAGTATTAAAAGACTTGACCTACTCCCAACACAAGTAAAAGCAAAATAAAGGATATCGAAAGTAAGAAAATCATACCGTTAAGACACCATTGAACAATTTTCTTCTTTTCTGCCTTAGTTGGTGCGTGTTTGAATAACTTCCAACAAATACGAAACCAACTCAAAAAGAGAAATATCAACAGTCCAATAAAGACATAAAGGTGTTGATCCATGAAACTTAAAAAAGCGTGTGCATAATGTTTTAAAGTGTTCCAAAGTTGTGTATAGTTCATGAGTGTAGTTTTTCTAAGTCGGAATTAGAGAGTAAGCTTAACTGAAAACTATCTAAAGTTTCCAATAAACCAGTGTTTATTTCAAGGTCGAACCATTCACCTTGAATGTTCACTTTATAAGTATAAGAACTGTGAGACCTATATCGTTTATTCAACAAATAAATTAAGCGAAGAAACAACAAACCATAATGTTGATCTAACCAGATCCAAAAGGAGCGCTCAATTAAACGGTGTTTAGAATCTCTTATATTTCCCCAAAACCTAATTTCCTTATTCGTAATAGAAACTTCAATCGCCAACATATAGGTATCTTCAAATTCATAAACGAACTTAAGCTCATTACCTAACTTGTGGTTACTATCGAAATATTGGATACCAAGGAAAGTTAAAACCTCTTCTAGTGTAGCTTCTCTCATCAAATAAGTAAGGTCTTTGTCTAGCTTTTGTAATGTCTTTAGTGTCATGAACTTCCTCTTAAATTAAAATTTTTAAACCTTTGTGCGAGTAAAGATACCCCAGTAGACTAGTTTGAGTCGCAGCCTCAATTAAAGGTTTCTCTAACCAGTGAGACAGAGAGTCTTTTCCATAGGTCTTCTGAGTATAAGTCAATAATCGAAGTGATTTTAGAAAATCTACTAACCGAATAGAAGAATCCTCTACTAGAATAAATTTCTGCTCTTTTCTAAGTCGGTCTTTAATGAAATCTAACTGATTTAAGTTCAACTCAGGTAACTCAGAATTAAAGACATAGTATTCTTTATAAGTTTCAATCTTCTGTTTCAACTCAGAATAACTACTTATTTTAGAGAAAATATACTGAATCAAGTCTTCTAAATCTTTAGTGCGAGTTGAGAAGAGTTTCATAATTGCTAAATCTTCATAAGACAAAATCTTAACTATTAAATTCTTAAACTCGTTTAGCTCTAAAGCACTATACTCATCAGTACCATACAAAGCAAAGAAGGTCTTTACATTGTTTGAGAACCCCAAACTCGCTAAATAATCTTTCGGTAAATAATCGAGAGAGCCAAGGTAATCAATATCAGAGGTTAATCTTGACTCTCCTAACAAAGCAAGTGCAGAACCTCCTACAATAAGCACATCAACTTTTGAGGATACCCCTTCTGACTTTAAATCTAATTCTCTCAATCGAGCTAAAATATCAGATTTGTTTAAAAACAATATTAGACCCTCCTACTCATCTTTTTGCTCAAACCACCCACCGAGAGCCATCTGTATGTTCAGCCAAACTTTATGTGGTAGTTCTTCTTCGCTCATATCGGCAGAATATGTTCCAGTTTCAAAAGCAGAAATCAACTCAGTTAATTCTCGATACCGCACCTTGTCTGCCATAAAGAGCCTCTGAGCCTTTAGAAACTCAATTACTCTCTTGTCTTTCTCACTTAGCATTTAAAACCTCTTATTTTGCTTTCTATCAAATTTTCTATCTGAGAGGTAGAAATTATCGACCTCAACTTTAAAATCGAAACTGGGGCAATCTGGGACTTCTGAGAGTGCTTTGAGAGTTTTATCTCAATTTACGAAAAAGAGCAGACAACTATCTGCTTTCTTTCTCTGTCCAAACTGCGTTTTTGGAAATGAGAACTTGAGGAGTCGAACCTCAAACCTAGACCAACTGCAATTGGAGCAACAGTTCTTCTAGTTCTCACCTACTTTTCAGTTCTGCTGAAAAGTAGAAAATATGAAACATCACAAATCTACATCTGGAAAAGGTAGTCTTTAAAGACTAGTAAAAGTCATGTAAGAACCTTTCTAAGTATAAATTTGTTCACACGAAATAATCAGTTTCGTGCTATATATTTAACACCTTTTAGAGTGGTAAATATTAAGTTCAATCTAAAGAGTCTCTTTGAACACTCATAAAAACCATAAAATTTAAACCAAGCCTAAATTTTTATCATCGGTTAAGTGTCGGCACCTTTGGAACCCTATTAAATAACCAACTACCAAAATGAATTCCCACTAAGGGTTCACCAAGTAGTTTCATTTAGAACAGCATCAAATAAATATGTACCAAAACTATACTCCTTGAAGTCTCGTTGCCGATACACCTTTGGAACCATATCAAATAAATATGAACCAAAACTCATGTATTTAGTTTGAAAATAACCTATCTATTTAACAAAGTTGCAACATGAATGTTATTGTCTACTCAGAAGTTACTACTGGATACCCTCAATGAAAGCACCTCTTATGTACATTGCTTTTTGAGCCGAGAATAAGCATCTGGTTGCTTAGAAGCAATTCAAACCTCTGTTTGAATTAACAACCTCCTAACGAAGTCTCCAAACGAACTCCGAAACAGTTTAAGGTCTTATTTAGGACAAGGTTTTAATTAAAATATTCTTTACCTACAGATTTTAGGTCTGTAGTTAGTTGCGACATTGTAAGCTCTTGATTGCGCAAAAACGTATCAAAGTCAGACTTACAACCATCAATGTCTACTGTTACTCCATCTAAACCTACATGCTGTAACAGAAAGGCTGAATATAAGTCACGTTGAACTAAGTCATCACCAATCAGTTTTGAACGTGTACCTAATGAAACTTTGTTGTACTCTTCAGTTAAGTGGTTTAACTGGGAAGCCTTTACTTCTCTTGTATTTGCAAGAATAAATGTTTTACCTTGGTACATGGTTTTATAACGAATCTGTTCAATCAACATAGACGGTGCTTTGTGTAAAAGAGTTTTACCAAAGCGTTTCTTAGACTGGTATTTACCTGTCTTTTCACTTACTTTCGTTTCCTTTGTACGAGCTTGTAAACCTTTAAAGGACATTTGCTCTACTACGAAAGTTGAACCCATACGCACAACTCTGTTAGCTAAAGTTTTATGAGCCAACTTACGTTGCTCCGCTGCTTTACGATGTAACTCACTAAGTTCTGCTTTTGTCTTCAGATACTCATTAGAATCTACCCAAGTTTGGCGCACACCCTTTTTAATAGTACCATCTGCATTGTACTTGTGAGGATTGTTAGCCCTACGTTGACGATCAAGTTTGCGACTTAAACGTATAAGTTCTTGTTGATCTAAGTCAACTCCCCTTGCTAGTTCCTCTAACTCAGTCTGATAATAAGAGGATACCGCAATCGTAGATGTACCAATATCAATTCCCACAGAACCTTCAAGTTCGGAAGTGTATTTAGTTGGGAGTGTTCCCTCAAAAATAGACTGTACATAGTAGTTCCACTCCCCAAACTCAAATCTGCGAACTAAACGGTTGTACTTCAAAGTATTACGTAAAACTTCTTCTTCAAAAACATCGTTTTCGTTACGAATGGTACATGAAACTTTCTTTTTGCGAGTTGAGATAGTGAAAACATTACCTTTTATACTAACTCCTGTAGTTCCGCTACTCTCAAAGGAAGTCAAATTACCTCTAAGATTCACTTTCTCAGCACCTTTAGCAAACATCACTTTACTAAATGCACCCCATGCTCTAAAACCTAACATATAAGCAACCTTAGAAGGAATATAATCACTGTAATTACGAGCATTACGGTAGTCATTTGCAAACTTACCTGCTGTGAACTTACCTACTAAGTCATACTTAGTACCAAGATCTTTCAAAATTGCATTACGCTCTTTTCCTTTAGGGAACTTATAGGCTTTCTTATAAAGGGGATCTTTCTTCATCTTAGAGTAACGTTTTAACAACGCAATTAAAGTCTTCTTGTAAATATCGTCTGCCATACGGAAACGCTTTGCAAACTGCTCTTTGTGAGACTTGTTTGCATTTAATTTACGAGTATAGACAAATAGTTGTTTACCTTTCTCCATGTGAAGAGACCTCCTTTCAAATTTTAACTGTATTTATTTTACCTCACCAATTAAATTTTGTCAACAGGAAATTAGCTAAATTTGAAAAACTTATTAAAAAGTATTGAAAATGCAAAGAAAATATCCTAAAAGTATGATACCGAGATTAACTTTGGGTGCAAGTAAAGAAAACCAAGCACCTAAAAATAGTGCTCGGTTTATTTAACTAACTAATCTAAATAACGTTGAATTCTACTTGTAAATCTTTTAGAATAACTCATAAGTGGAGGCAACTCTCTCCAGTAACTCAGTAAATCACTAGCTTTTTCATAAACTTCTTTGCACTTCTCCTTGTTATGCTCTTTATTAAGGTGATCCATTTGAATAAAGAGCGTACTTACCGTTATATCATTATTCCCTAACTGCTCTTCCCACATCTCAACTTGCGAAAGACTGAACACCCCATAATTGATGTAATAATCAAGACAACCCAACCTAGAAAAATTATCAGACAGTAAAAGGAACTCTGTGCCATTAAGTGAACTGTTTAACCCAAGTTTTCTGTAATAAATAGCTTTTAAAAACTCTCTAGCTTCACTCTCTTCTGTAGTCAAAGAAGGTAAAGGAGGTTTGTCTTTCTTTACTTTAACTATGTAGTACAAAGTAAATACAGTAATCAAGACTATAGACATGAAAGACAATAAGTAAGGACTTGGCGTTGGTGCACCAATTAAAGGTAAAGCGAAGTAGAAACCAAAAGATACCACTGTTATAAATATA
>ERZ772799.56-NODE-56-length-47079-cov-3.725332_pt1 | contig 47079 bp, 48 predicted proteins | sample MGYA00511345_ERZ772799 | MGnify/ENA primary metagenome ERZ772799 (study PRJEB29015, sample SAMEA2738037) | human oral metagenome | biome: human oral; feature: human-associated habitat; material: saliva | place: China | collected 2238 ... | reverse complement strand
TCCGGTCCCCGTACCCTCACCAGCCCTGATCGACTGGCCAACAACACGAGGAGCATTGGCAATGAGCAGAACCCATCAGTACGAAATCGCCTTGACGTGGACCGGCAACCATGGCCATGGCACCAGGTCCTACAGCAGCTATGGCAGGGATCATGAGCTGTCCTCAGACGGTAGACCTGTCATCCTCGGGAGCGCTGACCCGGCTTTTCGTGGGGATCCAACGCGTTGGAACCCCGAACAACTCCTCGTAGCTGCCGTGGCACAGTGCCACATGCTCTGGTACCTGCATCTCGCAGCAGATGCGGGCATCAGCGTCATCGCCTATGAGGACCACCCCTGCGGTCTCATGACGGAGGACGGCATACGCGGAGGGGCCTTCGACCAGGTGACTCTTCGACCGCGGGTGACGATCACACCGGATGACGATCCAGAAGTCGCGCTGCGTCTGCACGATGATGCCTCCGCCACGTGCTTCATCGCTCGATCCATGCGCTTTCCCGTCAAACACGAACCGGTAGTCAACCAAGCTGCCGGTACGATCCGCCCCGCCGTGGCATCGGACTGTCCTGCGATGCTGGACTCATGTCTCCACCCCGATGAGCCGTGAGTCGAGCTGGTGGCTCACCACCGTGGAATCCCTTAAGACCAAGCCGGCCTCCGGCGGGGGTTTCGTCGCCAAGGAGCTGTGACCCGCTCTGCCGGCTGGTCAGGGAAGCACCACCAACGTGTGGTCGCACCCCTCGAGTTCCTCGTCGATGATGGCGGCGATCCTGTCCCAGTCGCCCCCGGCAAGACCTGCCCCAATTTTTGGGTAGCCGATTCGGACATCAGGAAAGTTCTTCGCGACGGCCCGGAAGTTCGAGCGGATGGCGTCGTAGTCGACGAGCGCCCCGCTGCCCCGGTAGTTGCCCTGAGTGTAGGCGTTGATGACGGTGAAGCGCACGTCGTCACGGACGATCTCCGCGCTGGTGTAGGTGCCGAGCTTCTCGAGGTCCCCCTTGACTGTGGCCCTGTCAGCGGCGAACGCCTCGGGCAGCCGGTCCCTGACGGCCCGGGCGATTCCCGCACCCATCGTGTTGTAGCAGTTACAGCCGTGAATGATGACGTCGAATTCCCCCTCGAGGGCCAACGTGATCAGGTCACCGGTGACGATCTTCATCTCAGCCGCGGAGCCTTCGGGCGGAGCGGGCGGCCTGGCGCTGGGCGCGCTGACGGCGCAGCCGCTTGACCAGCAGCGGTTTGTAGTCGAGGGCCGCCGGGTCGTCTATGAGCGTGTTGAGCCGCTGGTAGTAGCGGGTGGTGGAACAACCGAAACGTTCCATGATCGCCTGCTCCTTCGGGACTTCCAGGGTGAACCAGCGTTCCTCGAAGTCGAGCATTGCGGTATCGCGCTCGGCGAGCGGGGTTTTCAATATGGCCTCGGTCATGGTGCCATGCTACGTGATGGCCCCCGTCTTAAATCACACGTGCGTGATTCGAAACAACCGGGCAGACGTCCTCGAGTTTTCACAAAATGTCCGCGCCCCGACAGATTGTGCATGAGACTTGGACCAACCGGTTGTTCCGGGTTCACTGGTATGACACGTCCATCTGGAGGAAACGATGCTGGAACTGATCGGGGTACGCCAGCGCTACCCCTGGGGCACCAAGGATGCCATCCCCGCCCTTCTCGGTCGCGCCACCGACGGGCAACCGTGGGCGGAGCAGTGGTTCGGAGCCCATCCGCTCGGCGACTCCCCCACTCCGGACGGTTCAACCCTCTCGGAGCACTTGGCGCAGGACCCGGATCAGCTCGGCAAAGCTTCGCTGATGACCTTCGGACGCCGGCTGCCGTTCCTGGTGAAAGTACTTTCCGCCGCCTCCCCTCTCAGCCTCCAGGCCCACCCCACCCGCCAGCAGGCCCGCGAGGGTCACGCCCGCGAGTCGCTACTGGGGATCCCCCTGAATGCCTCCGAACGTTCTTTCAAGGACGACTGGCCCAAACCCGAGACGATTGTCGCCCTGACCTCGTTCGAGGCACTGGTCGGATTCCGTGATCCTTTGGTGACCGCCCAGTTGTTCGAGGCTCTCGGGGTCGGTGACGCACTGGCCTCCGTGATCGGGCCCCTCCGTGACAGGAGCGGCTCACCCGCCATCCAGGAGGTTTTCCTCGACGTCCTCAGCCTCGACGACCGCATCCACCTCGTCGACGAGGTGCTGGGAGCGGCCGTGAACCATCTCGATGCACCCGGCGAACTCGGCGTCTTCGCCCGCACAGCCGTGGAGATCGACGAATTTTTCCCATCCGACCCGGGTATCCTCGCGGCGCTGCTGCTGAATCGTTTCTCCCTCGAACCCGGCCAGGCACTGGCGCTGCCCCCCGGCGTGATGCACAGCTATCTGCGCGGCACATGCATCGAGGTGATGGCGAACTCCGACAACGTGCTGCGCGGCGGCCTGACCGCCAAGCACATTGACGTAGACGCTCTCTTGCACGTCGTCGATTTCGCCCCGAGCTCGAATGATGTGTTGTTGCCGAGCGGGTCGGACGGAACCTACATCTACCCGACGAGTTTCGAAGAGTTCGAGCTGTGGCTGCTGCAACCCACCGACGGCGACACCCTGCAGCTCCCACGCGGGGATTCGGGCAGGATCTGCCTGGTTGCCTCGGGGTCATTCGAACTGACCGGTGATGCCGATCCGATCGTCCTGACAGCCGGACATGCCGTGTTCGTGGCTGCCGAAGAGGCCGTCGTGGCGCGGGGTGAAGGGCAGTTGTTCGTGGCTGCGACAGGAGTGTGAACCCTCACACCACCACCCCGACTTGGCCACATCGTTTCATCCGGGCACAATTGTGCCCACCTGCCTCCGTAGCTCAGCGGCCAGAGCGCTCGCCTTGTAAGCGAGTGGTCGAGGGTTCGACTCCCTCCGGGGGCTCCATTCATCCTTAACGCTGGACGTCCCGGGGTTCCGCTGGGTGATACTGAAGCATGACTTCTGAGGATGCGGTTCCTGAACGACCCGGCTGGCTGATCCTGTCCGCATGGTGTGCTTTCCTGTGCACGGTGCCCTCCGCTGTGTGGCGGGTGGCCATGATCATGGGATGGCTGCCAGGCACCTCAGAGCTTCGTGATCGCGAGTTGGAACAGGGCACCATCAGCGGCTACCTCTACGTCTACGCGCTGAGCATTGTCCAACTCAGTTTCGGTTTCCTCACCGTTGGTCTGGTACGCCCCTGGGGCGAACGCATCCGCGGCTGGAGGATTCCCCGCATCATTCCCACCCTGCTCGGGCTCCTCGGAGGGCTGGCAGCCACCTGGATCTTCAACATCGCCATGGTCTCGGCCATCGCCTTCGGACTCCGACCAGACGGAGGCACCTTGAGCGGTTGGCCCCTGGTCATCATGGTCTGGTGCTATCTTCCCCTGCTGCTCTGGGGCCCACTCGCGGTGCTGTCAGCGTGCGGCTACTGGCGGGCCCGTAGACCACCGAGATCCGTCCCGCCCCGAGCCGCACGGGCAAAACCGGAGAGCTCAAGCATTGAGGATTAGGACCTGCGACCGACCGCCAACCGAGAGATCCGCACACGGAACAGTTGAATCGGCGAGGCGGTTTCTAACGCTGCCATCGGCGCACGGAAGACAGAACCGGTCACTCACCCGGGCACCTGCCAGCGCATCTGGCTTCGACAATCAGAAGAACCCCGAGCACAATGGGCGTCCATGACTCCCGAGCCGAGCAAATGGGCGCGCATGATCGCCGCGGACCCCGACCATTCCCACCGCTACATCGAACGTTTCAAAATCATGGAAGCAGCCGGGCACGACCTCTACGGTGAGGCCCGCACCGTAGACGCCATGGCGCCGCGAGGTGCACGCATCCTGGATGCGGGATGTGGGCCGGGTAGGCACGCGGGCTGGCTCCACGAACGCGGCCATCACGTGGTGGGGGTGGACGTCGATCCTGTCCTGATCGCCGCAGCTCAGGAGGACCATCCCGGCCCGGTCTTCCTGGTGGGTGACCTGGCTGAGTTGGACCTTCCCGCTCGCGGTGTCGAAGCGAATTTCGACGTTATCTTGTCGGCAGGGAACGTGATGGGGTTCCTGGCTCCCTCGACCCGAGTGGAGACCCTGAGCCGCCTCAGGGAACACCTGGCCCCCGAAGGGCGCGTGGTGGCCGGTTTCGGCGCGGGCCGCGGCTACGAATTCACCGATTTCCTCGAAGACGCGCAAACCGCGGGCCTTTCCCCAGACCTGGCCTTCTCCACATGGGATCTGCGTCCCTGGCATCCGGGCAGCGACTTCCTGGTGGCCGTCCTCACCGCTTCGTGACGGATTTCCTGGGTTTCAGGATCGCGGAGCCGAGCACCACCACCAGCAGACCGATCGCGACGTACGTCGAGATGCGGGCATAGGCATCGAGCAGACCAACCACCGGCTCTCCGATCTGCCAGCCAAACCAGAAGTACAAGGCCAGCCAGAATCCTCCCGCCAGGAAGTCGTAGATGAGGAAACGTTTAAGGCTGAGCCCGGTCGCCCCGGAAAGCACGAAGACAACGGGCATGATGGGAAGTGGGATCGGCAGATAGGCGATGAAGAAGCCCCAGGGGCCGAGTTTCTCGGCCCAGCGCACAGCCCGGGAATAGTTGCGCGCTGCACGTTTGCTGCTGCCCGCCCAGATCTCGATCATCCCGTGACCCCACAGCTTCCCCGCCCACCAGTAGATCCAGTCGAGCTTGATGCTGGACAAGGCTGCAACCACCAACACCACTGGCCAGTGCGGCAGCCGCCCGACCCCTGCGAGCGCCCCGCTGGCGGCGACGGAAACCCGCCCGCCCGTAATCATGGCCAGCACCTCTGTGGCAGAGCCGAACAGCCAACCGCGCACTGGAAGCAGCGCCAGGCCGTAGACGCTGTAGATCCCGATCCACACCATGCACGCGATGTCCGCACGCCCTGGTTTGTGTTTCCAGGGCATACCATCGGCCTGCCACCACTCCTCGGTGGCCTGCTCCTCACCCTCGGTGTCGGAGGGCTCTTCGGTGGTTTCGGGTTCCTCACTCACCCGCCCGATGGTACGCGAGCATCTTCGGCAACCCCAGCTCCGGCAACGGGATTCCCGTCAAGAAGCGCACACCCTGACCGAGGGACTCGTCCGGGAAACAATGGGTCAGCCATCATGTGCGGGGCCGCGTCCCCAGGGTCCTACGGCCATCGCAGTGGCTCCCATGACCGACAGGGTACTCCGCCCCTGAAGCAGCCGCCGGTGAGATTCAGCCGAGGAAGGTGCGAGGATTCCGGATGTCGGCGGGCATACGCGAAAGATGGTCCTCGAGCGACAGCTGCGCTTCCTGCGCCGTCGCCCCTCGAACAGGCGGGCGACCTCCCCAGACACGATTGCACAAAGTGACCAGGGCCGGCCCGTCAACCAGTTCAATACCGACGTCCCGGGCATAGCCAATCGCTTTCTTTGAGAAAGTGGCTGTGGTCACCAGGATGAGGTGATTGGCTCTTTCGACCGCGTTGGCTCCGAAAAGTTTCTGAAGAATGGGACGCCCGACGGAACTAGCGGGCTTGAAACATTTGCACTCGACCAAGATCTTTTCACCGCCACGAAACATCCTCAGGTCGAATCCACCATCCGCAACTGGAGGAGTGACCTCCACCCGGTATCCGAGGCAGCCATACAGCTTCGCGCAGAATTGTTCGAACTGCGTCGGATCTCCGGAAAAGCGACGATAGAGGCCATCGCTGGCTTCCCCCGTCCATCTCAACTGGGCCTGGCCGTTTATCCGGTTGAATTTTTCCGCCTCCTCGTTTGAAAAAGCGATCTTGTGGCCCATTCCACGCAACGCGATGACAAAGTCATAGAGACGCACCACGGACCGGGAAACCAACCGCCAGCGTCCGATTTCGAGTACCGAGAGCCCCCTGACCACGGCGTTGTCCCGACATCTGAGGTCTCTCGTGCCGTCCTTCTTGGCCACCCACCAGTGCGGATAGTCCAGGAGGAATGCTCCGACTTCGCGAAACACCCTGGCGGGTTTGACCCGGAATCCCCTCGGGATCGAGAGCCCGATTTCTGTTTCAGCGCGCAGTCTGCGTATTCCGGCCCGGATCGCGCCAAGAACCAGTAGCAGAACCCACCCGAGCAGGATGACAGCACTTACCGCCCCAACCGGAATCAGAACCGGCGCCCCCGATTCGACGAAGGCCCTCAGAATCTGCAGAACTTGGTCGAGCATGTTTCCGCATTCCCCCAAAGATGTTCATAGGACGGAGGGAGCATATCCAGACGGATTCTTGGGGTCGGCGTACCCCTGGTGTTCTTCTCTGCAAGCGCTCCGGAACCGGTGGTCCAAGGCCCACCGAGGAACGCAGCCAACGGTCCGGAGAACCCTCAGGGAGCTCGCCGGACCCGCAATCTCCGCGCCGGGACGGTCACCCCCACACGACGGGGCCGTAGTCAGGGCAGGACCCGGAACAACCCAACAAAATGAGCGTGCCGCAGCGGGGCTTCCCCACGCCCTGTCAACGGCGGTTTCGCAGTCGCTGGTCCCCATCGATGCAAGTTTTCCGGACATTCTTTTTGCCTGAGGGTCCCCGATTCGGGGCGTAGGGCAACTGTTACTCTGTCCATCGAGGAAGAGTCACTTCCACCACTACGGATCGTCGGGCACGTACCTGCCCGTGGAAAGGAAATGTGGCATGGCCACTGTCAGCTACCGTGAAGCCTCGCGTATCTACCCCGGCTCGGATCGCGCCGCAGTCGACAAGCTCGACCTGGAAATCGCGGACGGCGAGTTCATGGTCCTCGTTGGTCCCTCCGGCTGCGGCAAGTCCACTTCGCTTCGCATGCTCGCCGGCCTCGAGGAAGTCAACTCGGGCTCGATCTTCATCGGTGACCGCGACGTCACCGACCTGCCGCCGAAGGACCGCGACATCGCCATGGTCTTCCAGAACTACGCCCTCTACCCGCACATGACCGTCGCCGACAACATGGGGTTTGCACTGAAGATGCAGAACGTCCCCAAGGCGGAGCGGGAGAAGCGGGTCAAGGAAGCCGCCCACCTGCTGGGTCTCGAGGACTTCCTGTCTCGCAAGCCGAAGGCTCTCTCCGGTGGTCAGCGGCAGCGCGTCGCCATGGGGCGTGCCATCGTGCGCCAGCCGCAGGTGTTCCTGATGGATGAGCCGTTGTCGAACCTCGACGCGAAGCTGCGGGTGTCCACCCGCACCCAGATCGCTGCGTTGCAGCGACGTCTCGGTGTCACCACCGTCTACGTCACCCATGACCAGGTCGAGGCCATGACGATGGGAGACCGGGTCGCAGTGATGAAGGACGGCATCCTGCAGCAGGTCGATTCCCCACTGGCCTTGTATGACACTCCGAAAAACCTCTTCGTTGCTGGATTCATCGGCTCCCCCGCCATGAACCTCATGGAGGGCGAAGTTGTCGATGGTGGCGTCCGGGTCGGCGATTACGTGGTCCCCGTGGCCCGCGAGATCCTCGCGAAGGCCGGGGGCGAGACCAACCTGACCCTGGGTATCCGTCCCGAATCCTTCAAGATCGCCACCGATGGACAGGGCATCGGCCTGGACATCGCCGTCGTGGAGGAACTCGGCGCAGACTCCTACCTGTACGGCACGCTTGCCGGACTGAGCGAGGACGAGCTCGTCGGCGCCCAGCAGATCGTCGCTCGGGTCGGTGCCCGCCAGGCACCTGCCAAGGGGGATGTGGTGCGCCTCGCCGCCGATCCGGAAAGCGTGCACGTGTTCAGCAACGCCACCCAGGAACGCATTTCCTGAGGCGCATGGAAGGTAACGAGGTCCTGCACTCCATCCCGGGGCGCAGGACCTCGTATTTTCAGCCCGGACGAGAAATCGTCCGAGAACCATCAGGCGGAACCTGGACGAACCCAATGAGATGGGTGCCCAGAACAACGCCTGAGTGCGGTAGCTTGGGGCCGGATCTGACGCCCCTGTACAGGAGACGGCTATGGCAGAACTCGGCACCTGGACCCGCGCGATGCGTTCCGGACTCGGAACGGACACCTCCCATAGGGCGGTCGTGCCTCCCATCCATCTCTCGACAAACTACGTCTTCGCGGCCCCCGGAGAACCGGGCGATTACGACTACTCCCGCGCAGGCAACCCCACCCGCGACCTCCTCTCGGGCGCCTTGGCAACCCTGGAGGGAGGCGCAGCAGCCACAGTGGTGGCGACGGGTCTGGCAGCCGTGACGCTGTTGGTCGAAGAGCTGGTCCCGGTCGGTGGCGTGGCGGTCTGCCAGCACGACTGCTACGGCGGGACCTGGCGGCTGCTGAACCACCACGCCACCCGGGGCCGCCTGGAGGCGCGATTCGTCGACTTCAACGACTCCACGGCCTTCGCCGCTGCTCTCGACGGCGCCTCGATGGTGCTCGCGGAGACCCCGTCGAACCCGCTGCTGCGGATCACCGACCTGGAAGCCGTCGCCGAGACCACCCACGCCGCCGGCGCACAACTAGCAGCAGACAACACCTTCTGTTCACCTCTGCTGCAGCGCCCCATCGATTTCGGAGCCGACTACGTGCTGCACTCCACCACCAAGTTCATCAATGGACACTCTGATGTGGTCGGGGGGGCTCTGATCACCCGCGACCCAGAGGCCGCAGAGCACGTGGGCTGGTTGGCCAACGCTCTCGGACTGACCGCCGGAGCCTTCGACTCCTACCTGACGCTGCGGGGGTTGCGGACCCTGGATGCGCGCATCCGGATGCACGCGCTCAACACCCAGGCGGTCGTCGACGCCGCACAGGGATATCCTGCTGTTGCCGCCCTGCACTGGCCAGGGCTGGAAACCCATCCGGGACACGATCTGGCGGCCAGGCAGCAATCCGGTTTCGGGTCACTGCTGAGTATCGACCTGGCGGGTGGTCGTCCCGCAGTCGAGCGTTTCCTGCAGGGGCTGCAGGTCTTCCACCTGGCGGAGTCCTTGGGCGGGGTGGAATCGCTGATATGTCACCCAGCGACCATGACTCACGCCGGCATGAGCCCAGAAGCTCGCGCGGTGGCCGGGATCGGCGATGGCCTGCTGCGTTTGAGCATTGGTCTGGAGTCCGCAGAGGACTTGGCTGCGGCTGTGTGCGAGGCGTTGGAGAGGGCCCAGGGGTAACGCCGAGTCACCCCCGTGAGGTCGTGGGAACCTGTGTGGTTACCGCGATGCCATACCGACGCAGTCGGTGCTGACGATCACGTCCAACGTGGTCTACGGCAAGGCGACCGGTTCGTTCCCGTCGGGTCACAGGGCCGGAACTCCGTTCGCCTCGGGCGCCAACCCTGAAAACGGCGTGGACAACCACGGCATGCTCGCATCGATGCTGTCGGTGAGCAAGCTCGACTACTCCGATGCGCTGGACGGCATCTCACTGACCAACACCATCACCCCGTCCGCCCTTGGGCGCACCAAGGACGAACAGGTCGACAACCTCGTCGGTATCCTCGACGCCGGTTTCGTCTCCGACGACTGCTGCTGAAATCACCAACCCACTCCAGGAGAAGACAATGGCAATCAAAATTTTCGAGGACTCCATGGAGAATCCGGAGAAGTACCCGAGCCTGACGGTACGTGTCTCCGGCTACGCCGTGAACTTCGTCAAACTCACCAAGGAACAGCAGTGCGATGTGCTGTCTCGCACCTTCCACCAGGGTTCCTGAGTGGTCCAGGTGACGGCATCGACCGCAGCCGACGGAGTCACGGGCGAATACCGCCCCCAGCCAGTGGCGTTGGAGGTCCCCCGGTTGCGGTCCGGTGGTTTCGGTGTGGCGGGCATCGACGTCACCGGCGTCGACGGTCCCGGCACCCGGATGACGGGTTCCTCTCGGGTTGCCCGCTGCGTTGTCTGTACTGCCACAACCCCGACACCATGTTCGCCGCCAAGGGTCAGCCGGTGCGGCTCGGCGACCTGGTGGGCCGGTTGAAGCGGTACCGGATGATCTTCCGCACCATGGGGGGCAGCCTCACAGTCTCGGGGGGGGGTGAACCCCTGATGCAGCCCGCCTTCGTGGGCCGGCTGCTGCACGAGGCAAAACAGCTTGGCATCCACACCGCCATCGACACCTCCGGTTTCCTCGGCGTCAACGCCTCCGATGCGCTCCTCGACGACCTCGATCTGGTGCTGCTGGACATCAAAGTCCAGAATCCCCGAGGTCTACAGGAAAGCCACCGGACGGGAACTTCAGCCGACGCTGGATTTCGCAAGACGTCTGTCGGAGCGTGGCACCGAGGAGGTGTGGATCAGGTTCGTGCTGGTTCCGGGCCTCACCGACGCCGTCGAAAATGTGGAGGCGGTGGCCGGGATCGTGGAGCAGATCTCCGTCGTGACGAGGGTGGAGGTGCTGCCCTTCCACCAGATGGGTCGCGACAAGTGGGCGACCCTGGAGCTGCCCTACGAACTGGCCGACACCTCACCGCCGTCGAAGGAACTGACCGAGCGGGTCAGGAACCAGTTCCGGGCGCGGGGAATCACCACCTACTGACGAACCACAACGCAGCCGCCCCTACCATGTCGGCATGATCTGCACCCTCACCGATGACTTCGACGCGGCAACCGTAGAAAGGATCCAGGCCCGCCTGGACGGGGTGGAACGCGACCACCGCGTCCGAGTGCTGTGGGCGGTCGAGTCCGGCAGCCGAGCCTGGGGGTTCCCGTCCCCGGATTCCGACTACGACTGCCGGTTCTTCTATGTGCGACGCCACGACGACTATCTGTCGCCGTGGCGTCCGCGGGACGTCATCGAGACCCCCTTGGACGGCGTGCTCGACGTCAACGGCTGGGACCTGATCAAGGCAGTCCGGCTCGCCGCGCGCAGCAACGCAACCGTCATGGAGTGGTTGCGTTCCCCGTTGATCTGCCGCGGACAGCCCGCGTTCGCCGAGGAGCTGCTGGACGTGTGCCGCGATGTGGTGGACCACAATGCCATCCGACGGCACTACTTCCACGCCGGCCGCGCCCACTGGAACCGTTCGGGCGCTGCGGAGGGCGAAAAGGTCTCCCTGAAGAAATTGTTCTACGCCATCCGCCCCGCGGCGGCCCTGCACTGGACGCGCACGCTGGGTTCTCCGGTTCCCCCGATGAACCTGTCGGCGCTGCTCGAGGAAGCGCCCCCGGCCGAGGACGTCATCGACGCGATCACCGCCTTGGTCCGGGCCAAGGCGGTCACCCGCGAACTCGGGGAGGGCGTCGTCCCGGAACCCATCCGCAGGTTCGTCCTGCACGAGTTCGGGCTGGTCGCAGAAACCGACGTTCCGCACCCGGGACCCGAGATCCGGGAGAGGGCGTCTGCGGCCTTCACCGATCTGCTCAGGCGATTCGCGCCGATCACAGGTACCGGGGTTTCTGCGAACGATCCTGATAATTTCTCTGCGACAAGTAAAATATCCTGTATTTGATCCACGAAGCCGAATTGGTAGCAGTACCACAAAAAACAGGTAATGTTGGTTTGTGCCCAGATTCCTAGCTGCCAAGCCAGATGCAGCGCTGATCCGGCTGCCGTGGAACACGCCACTGGAGGCGTGGCCGACGCAGCACTTGGTGGCGCTGCCCCGAGGCATCTCCAGGCACGTGGTTCGTTTCATCCAGGTGGGTGACGAGATCCTCGCGGCCAAGGAGATCCTGGAGGAGGTGGCGGTACATGAGTACCGTCAGTTGACCGAACTAAGACGCTTGGGCGTGCCGTCCGTTGAACCCGTAGGGGTGGTTCTCGGACGACAGGCCAACGACCACGACCCTTTGGACCCGATTCTGCTGACCCGGCACCTGCCGTTCTCCCTTCCCTACCGGGCGCTGTTCTACTCGGGTGTGAAACTCGACACCGTGAACCGGCTGCTGGACGCCATGGTGGCGTTGTTCGCCCGGCTACACCTGACCGGTTTCTACTGGGGCGACGTGTCCCTGTCGAACATTCTGTTCCGGCGCGACGCCGGCGAGTTCGCCGCCTACCTCGTGGACGCCGAGACCGGTGAAGTGCATCCCACCCTGACCGCCGGGCAGCGTGCCCACGACCTGGACATCGCTCGCACGAATCTGTTTGGCGAGTTCTGCGACCTGGAGGCCGGCGGAATGCTGGATCCCTCGCTGGATCCGCAGTGGCTGGTAGACACCATCGAGGAGCGTTACCAGAGCCTGTGGGCAGAGCTGACGGGGGTTGAGGAGTTCAGCGACTCCGAGATATACCGGCTCGAAGGCCGGGTGCGTCGCCTCAACGCGCTGGGCTTCGACGTCGCGGAAATCGACGTGCAGACCTCCCCGGACGGTCGCACCATCCGCATGCAACCGAAAGTGGTTGAAGCCGGGCACCACGCGCGGCGCCTGATGCGCCTGACCGGGCTGGACGCGGAGGAGCATCAGGCACGCAGGTTACTCAACGACATGGACACCTTCCGGGCGAAGCTCCCCGGAAACATGAGCGAATCGGTGATGGCCCACAAGTGGCTGACAGAGGTTTTCGAACCCGCTGTCAGCCGCATCCCGTCCCATCTGGAGGGCAAACGTGAGCCGGCACAGTTCTTCCACGAGCTGTTGGACTACCGCTGGTACCAGTCGCAACGAGAGAACCGGGAGGTCTCCATCGAGGAAGCCGCTGCCGGATACATCTCGGATGTGCTGGCCACGCTGCCAGACGAGCACATGAGCAATGTTGAGCCCGTCGGACAGGAACTGGTCAACAAGTACGACCCGTCCCAGGGATTCGTGGACGACCAGTACGAGAAGCCCTACGACCCGTGGGAGGACGGCGCCAACGACCCGGCCATCCCCGTCACCTTCGGTTTCGACATTGACGCCCTGCGCGCCAAGGCGGCTCGGGATTCCTGACCGTCCCCGTTACCGGTGGGCTGCATCAGCACTTCACCGTGCTTCCCGTGAAGCGTGAAGCCTCTCGATGATGCCGTGGTGCAGCCTGCCGGTCTCGATGACGGGAAGGGCGAGGGCTTCGACGTACCGCTTGGGACGCCGGGTCCAGTGCTCACCTTCGATCGGGATGGTGATCGCCTGCAAAGCCCACTGGCCGAGTCTGATCAACGGATTGGTGGATCCAACATGGTCCGCGAGCAGCAGCGATCCCCCCGGTCTCAACACCCTGACCATGTCTTTCACTCCGGCACGCGGATCGGGGAAACCACACAGTGAGAAGGTACACACCACGGCATCGAAGGATTCGTCCCCGAAAGGCAGCTGCGCCCCGTCGGCTTGCAGCAGCTCGACTTCACATCGGGCGGTGGCTGCGCGTCTTCTCGCCAGCTGCAGCATGCCCTCACTCAGGTCCACTCCAATCAGCTTCACCTCCGGTGAGTAGTGCGGCAGATTGAGTCCGCTCCCTACCGCAACCTCGAGGACCTCCCCCATCGCCCGTTCGCACACCCACCGGCGGCTCGGCACCAGATAACGCTCCTCCACCCGTGCCACCCGCTCGTCGTAACGAGTCGCGGTTCGGTCCCAGTAACGCCGCGCTCTTTCCGTTCGCATGGTTTCAGGGTCCCAGACGTCCCAGCGGAACGGCGGCCACCCCGTCCCGGCACCGACGACAGGTGTACTCACCGGCTATCAGAAACACAGGCATCTAGATCCGCGATCCGTTCAGGGACGATGTCACGGGACGGGCCCGCATCAGGTGCGACTCGACCTGCACTCGTCTGGTCTGGTAGCCGAGTGAGCGGAACTCCGGAAACCCGGAGGATTCGATCTTCCAGCACAGTCGGCAAGGCCCACATCGCAGGCGCCCGGTGTATTTTTCCGTCGTTCCAAGCTGTACCTATCAGGCGCCAGTCACTGTGTTTTTCTGCCCTCGAAGGATGGCGCGATTTCGGATCGTCCGCTGCCAAGCACCGGGCGGCACTAGACTTCACAAGGTGAATCTGCGCCTGTACAACACAGCCACCCGAGCCGTCGAGGATTTCGTTCCCCTGGTTCCCGGGAAGGTATCGATCTACCACTGCGGATTGACGGTGCAGGCCTCCCCTCATCTCGGGCACATTCGCAAAGAAGTGGTCTTCGACGTGCTGCGCCGCTGGTTGACCCATCAGGGGTTCGACGTCACCGTCGTCGCGAACGTCACCGACATCGACGACAAGATCCTCGCCAAGTCCGCGGAGGCCGGTATCGAGTGGTGGGCGCACGCCTACCGTTTCGAACGGGAACTGCACGACGCCTACTCCGCACTCGGATGCCTGCCACCCACCTATGAGCCGCGTGCCACCGGCCATATCCCCGAGATGATCGAGCTGGTGGCGGAACTGCTGGAACGCGGCCACGCCTACGTGGCCGACGACGGGTCCGGGGACGTCTACTTCGACGTGCGATCCTGGCAACGTTACGGAGAACTGTCGGGTCAGAAGATCGACGAAATGGCCGCCGCGGAGGACGCCGATCCGCGCGGCAAACGCGACCCCCGCGATTTCGCCCTCTGGAAGGGACACAAACCCGGGGAACCCGAGACCGCATCCTGGCCCACGCCTTGGGGCAGGGGACGCCCCGGCTGGCACTTGGAGTGCTCAGCCATGTCCGGGAAATACCTCGGCGACACCTTCGATATTCATGGTGGCGGCATCGACCTGCGTTTCCCGCACCACGAGAACGAACTGGCGCAGTCCGCCGGGGCCGGGCGAGGTTTCGCCCGCATATGGATGCACAACGCCTGGGTGACGATGGCGGGCGAGAAGATGAGCAAGTCGCTGGGCAACACCGCTCTGATCTCGGAGGTCACCAAAAACTTCGATCCGCGTGCCGTGCGGTTCTTCCTGCTAGCCCCTCACTACCGCAGCCAGATCGAATTCTCGCCCGCCGATGAGCAGGCACGGGGTTCCTTGGCTGAGGCGGAAAAGGGCATTGAGCGCATCGACTCCTTCCTGGCCTCCGCCGGCGAACGCGGTGTGACGCACGGCACAGTCGGTGGATCGTTCTGGGATGCGTTCGAGGCCGCAATGAACGACGATCTGGCCACCCCGACCGCGGTGGCCACGCTCTTCGAGGCCGTGCGAGCGGGGAACAAGGCCCTGGGTGACGGCGACCCGGCAGCCGCCGACCTGTACGCCACGGTCGCCGCAATGACCAGCATCCTGGGAATCAACCCCGGCGATACCCCGTGGATCACCACTGCCGGGGGCGACGATCTGACCCCCGTCGTGGACCGGCTGGTCTCCACACTGCTGGAGCAGCGTGCCGAGGCCAGGGCCGCCAAGGAGTGGGGACGTGCCGACGCCATCCGCGACACCCTTACCGAAGCAGGGTTGAGCATCACCGACACCCCGGATGGGGCCCGCTGGAGTTTGGAGAAGAAGTAGATGGCAGGCAACTCGAAACGCCCCGGGGCCAGGAGCCGCGGCAAGGGCAATACGGCTGGTTCGGGTGGGCGGATCCGACGCTCCCTGAGGGGGAAAGGCCCCACTCCGAAGGCAGAGGACCGCGTCTACCACAAGGCATACAAGGCCAAGCAGGAGGCGCTGAAACGCCAGGCCAACCGTCCGAGGGCAAAAACCGGCCATGCCCCGGTGGGGGCGGACTGGGTGGTGGGCCGAAACCCAGTGCTGGAGGCCCTCACAGCAGGGCTGCCTGTGAAGCAGGCCTACGTCGCTGAAGGGGCTGAGCGCGACGACCGACTCCGCGACATCCTCAAATTCGCAGCCGAACACTCGATCCCGCTGCTGCAGGCGACCCGATCCGAACTGGACCGGGTGACTGGTGGTCTCGCTCACCAAGGGGTCGCCCTGCAACTTCCCGCCTTCGACTACACGGATGTCGAGGACATCTTCGACGCGGCCTTCGAGGTTCCCTCGCGAGGTCTCGTCGTGGCCCTCGACCAGGTGACGGATCCCCGCAACCTGGGCGCGATCATCCGGTCGGCAGCCGCTTTCGGCGCTCAGGGTGTGGTGATTCCGGCCCGTCGTTCGGCCTCGATGACGGCTGCTGCGTGGAAGACCTCCGCGGGAGCTGCGGCGCGCATTCCCGTCGCGAAGGTCACGAACCTGAATCAGATGCTGCGGCGCGCCTCCAGCGCGGGTTTCACCGTCGTTGGTCTGGCCGGCGAGGGTGACACCCCGCTGTCGGGTATCCCGGGGCTCGACGGCCCCGTCGTGGTGGTGGTCGGCTCCGAGGGGGAGGGCCTGGCGCGTCTGGTGCGGGAGAACTGCGACGCCCTGGTCTCGATTCCTATCACCTCCGCGGTGGAATCGCTCAACGCATCGGTGGCGGCCTCCATCGCGCTCTACGAGATCGGTCAGCAGCGGGTCTCGTAGGCCGAGACCTCACCGACTTTGGGACCGTAGCTGCTCGCCGGGTCGTGCCGCAGGTCGACCCAGATGTCCACCAGAGCACTCACCCGTTCGTCACCCGCCGACTTCTCCTTCAGCACGGCTCCTCGATGTGCAACAGGAGCGCGTCACGGACGAACTCGGCACCGGCCCGTCCCCCGAAGGCGTGTCGCATCGCGGGGTCCTGCACGTACATGCGGGCGAGCCCGCGGATCATGGCCGATGAGCGTTTCCGGTCGCCGGTGTGCGTCGGGGTTCCCGGGATCTCACCGAGCCAGGCCACGTGCTGGTCGACGAGCCGACGCACCTCTGGGGAGTCCAGCGCGGCCCCGGCGCGTTGGGCGCGAACCCAGTCGGCGACGAGCCGTTCCGAACGCTTCTTCCAAGCCTGCTGCTGGGCGAGGGTCTTGCCGTGCCACCAGTCGTGGCCCGCCTGGTATACCTCGCGGCCCCAGCGCGCGACCACCTCTTCCTCATGGAGGTCGTTGAACCCGTCGAGCAACACGTCCGGTCTCGGCGCCCTCCCCTCACGGCGCGCCTCGAGAAGGTGTTCCACGGCCCGGATCTTTCGATCCAGGGCGTCCCGTTCCCGGTGCAGCCGCCGGATCTGTTCCTCGAGTGCCTCGTCCTCCTGGCCCTCCGTTTCGTCGTTCAGGAGCTTGGCGATGCCTGCCAACGACATTCCGGTCTCGCGGAGCAGCAGGATGCGTTGAAGTCGTGCGACGGCCCAAGCGTCGTAGAAACGCAGCCCGGAACCGGAGGTCCGGGTCGGGGTTAGGAGACCGATCTGATCGTAGTGACGCAGCGTCCGGGTCGAGATGCCGGCGCGTCTTGCCAGTTCCCCGGTTGGCCACTCCACCGCATGTCCCTCATTCCTTGAAGCGGTTCGTCACGTCCAAGGCTGCCACACCAGCCTCAGCGACGACTCTCCAGTCTGTTCGCACCGAGGCCGCGGCGGTGGTTCCGCACCGCTCCAGGTATGCGTCGACGATCCGGTTTCCTGCGGCGTATCCCGCTCCGGTCGGCAATCCCACCGGTGTGGCACCGAATCTCCTGGCGGAGGCATCGCCGAGCACCCAGGGAGTGAAATTCCACATTCCCGTGATCTCCATGCCGGAAATCACCTTCGCCACGGCGGCGTCATCTCCCAGGCACGGCACCGCGAAATGCGTGTAACCGCGCTGGCCGTGAAGTTCCCTGGCGAAGGCGTCGGCCAGCCCCTCGGCGACGATCTGCTCGCCGAGGGCAACCGCCATCGGATCCCACGCGATCCCGCCTTGTCCGTAGCGGACGTTGTGGTGGAACTCATGGGCGGCGATGGCCTCGAGCCGGTCACACACCACGCGGTTCGGCCACAGCGTCAACTCGATGAATCCGGGAATCCCCCCGAACGCCGACAGCCCGTGGATCTCCCCCATGAAGTGGGTATCCGTCGGGTCCCCCAAGGTCACCAGCACGGTCAACTCCCCGGGGAGAACCAAGTCGGGATCGGTCGCGGTGAGCGCCCGGGCCGCCTGGTGGATCCCCGCCTCCACACGCTCCCGGACCCGCGCATCCTCCAGCTCTTCCAGCCCGGCGCGCAGCTGCTCATCGGCCCCTTCGACCGGAAAGCCGAAGGTTCCTTCGTGCATGGCAAAACGGTCCGGGCCTCCGGGAATGAACGGGTACATGCCGTCCATGGGGGATCGCATACGACGGATGAGGTCAGGGCGATCGGCGATGGGCGCATCCAGGATCTCCTGGGTCGCCGCCAACGATTCGAGCACGGTGATCTTCATGCACCCGAGATTTGCAGGTGACGCACCGTCAACCGCAAGTCGGCCCCACCAGGACTGTCCTCACATGGTGTTGCTCGGGTGTTCGACTAGATTCTCAGAACCTCGCGGCTCTAGCTGTACGAGGCCACAAATTCCGCACTTGGCTCAATGGGGCAGATGACGTCAACCGCAACGCCGTCAGGCCCCTCAATGATGAAATGCCGCTGTCCCCATGGCTCATCCCTCAGGGGCAGGACCGGTTCCAGACCCATTCCAATGACCTGCGCATGGAGAGTGTCCACATCATCCAGTTCGATGTTCAGCAACACACCCCAAGGCAGCCGGCCCCGATCCCGAGATGCAATTGAAGGCCGGGTCACACGCCTTCCTGGAGGCCATCACCGAGGCCGCCCCCGCTCGCATCCTGCTGATCGACGCCCCGGCAATCATGGGCTGGCAGGAATGGCGCAGCCTGGACGCCGCGAACTCTCAGGAGCTTCTCGGCGAAGCCCTCACGGCGGCGGGAATCGAACAGCAGCAAGGCCACGCGATGACTGCTTTGCTCTCGGGAGCCATGAACGAAGCGGCTTTGTGGGTCATCCACCAAGGTTCCCCTGCCGCCGCTCTGGAAACCGCCCTGGAGGGTTTGGATCGCCTGCTCACGTCGCTCCTACGCTGACGGGCGGCAAAGCGCCCGATCGCGCGATGCCCCATGACCCCACGACCTACTCAGGGCGCCAATCACACCACACGAGCTTTTCCAGAACCCCTTGTAGGGGCATACTCCCAGAATGCTAGCTTAGGTATGCCTACCTTCTATCTGGAAGAGACATCATGTCAACGCAATCTTCTGTATCTGACGCCATTCCCGTGAATGCTCCGAGGTCCGTGTGGGATCTGGTCCGCAGTGCACGCGGCTCGATGTACCTGGGCTTCACCCTTGCTGCCCTGGGCGCGGTGTTCAAGGTGGTGCCCTACATGGCGATCGTCGAGATCACCCGTTCCCTACTGGCGGGGAACTCAGATCCCGCGCACCTGTGGGGGTGGGTGATCGCCGCGGTGGTGTGCATGGTGATCCATTCGCTCTCCTACACCTACGCGCTGGGCAACAACCACGCCGCGGAGGCGAGACTCCGCCACGAGCTCCGTCAGCGGCTCATCGGCAAACTGGGGGTTGTAAACCTCGGCTGGTTCTCGGCTCGGAGTTCAGGCCGCATCCGGCAGGCAGTCTCGAACGACACCGCAGACATTCACTCCCTGGTGGCGCATCTGGCCGGCGACTTCGCCAATTCCCTCATCAGCCTGCTGGTCAGCCTCGGCTACCTGTTCTGGCTGGACTGGCGCTTCGCCGGTCTACTGATCGGCTGCTACCTGCTGATCGCGGTCGTGGTGTACGCGACCGGCATGAAGGGGCTCAGGAAGGTGTTCGATGACTATTCCGAGGCCGAACGGCAACTCTCGGACCGGACCGTGGAATTGGTGGACGGCATCAAGGAGGTCAAGAACTTCGGCATGACCGCGGATGTCTTCGGACGTTTCGACGAAGCTCAGAAGAAGTTCTCCAAGGTTTCCCTGACTTGGATGCGCAAGCAGAGCATCGGGTTGAGCCTGATCGCCTCGCTGCTGCGGCCCGGACCGGTGTTCGCCGCAACGATGGGACTGGGCCTAATGTTCACGTTCCACGGGTGGTTGTCCCCGGTGACGGTGGTGGCCTTTGCCCTGGTGTGGGTCGGGCTGCCCGAGGGGCTGCTGACCCTGATGGAGATGTCACAGAACCTGTACGCGGCAAAGCAGGCCGCGAACAGCACCCTGCACATCCTGCAGGCCCCGGAACTATCAGAACCGGACACCGAGGTTGCCCCGGAGGAGAACGCCCCCGCGGTGGAGTTCCGCGACGTCAGTTTCTCCTACAACCCCGGGGAGCCTGTCATCCAGGAGCTCTCTCTGACATGCCCGCCGGGCACGGTCACGGCGCTGGTCGGCCCCTCCGGTGGCGGAAAATCCACGTTAGCCAGGCTCATCGCACGTTTCTGGGACGTCGATTCCGGAACGGTGCTCGTCAACGGACGCAACGTGCGGGACCAGCCTTCGCAGGAACTGCTGTCATCAATGTCGCTGGTTTTCCAGGACGTCATGCTCAGCACCGACACCATCCGCGCGAACATCGCCCTCGGGAATGCGGATGCAACCGACCACGAGATCGAGGAAGCCGCCAAGGCCGCCTGTATGCACGATCGAATCATGCAGCTTCCTGACGGCTACGACACGATCATTGGTGAGGACGCCCATCTTTCTGGGGGTGAGGCGCAACGCCTGACGATCGCACGGGCCTTCCTGGCCGCGTCCCCCATCCTGATCCTCGACGAGGCGACAGCACAGGCCGACAGCCATTCCGAACGCCTGATCCAGCAGGCCATCAGCAACCTAGCTCAGAAACGCACGGTGATCGTGATCGCCCACCGGCTCTCCACGATCCAGGGTGTGGATCAGATAGCAGTGATCGACGCGGGCCGGCTCGTCGAGCTGGGAACCCATGATGAGCTGCTGACCCGGGACGGTCCCTACGCCCGGTTGTGGCGGAACCAGACCGATATCACCCATGCCCGTGAAGGATTCGAGGGAAAGGAACCGGCATGCTGAAGCAGTTCCGCCGCTATCTCGACAAACCAGGGGCCGTGAACGCACTGATCGCCGGTTACGCCGTCTCCGCGCTGCTGCAGGGCCTGGCCTTCGTGGTCCTGATCCCCTTCCTGCGGGCCTTCCTGGGCCCGGATCCGGCATCCGCCCTGTCGTGGTTGTGGGTTCTGATCGGTCTCGGTGCAGCCGCTTTCCTGGTGAACTGGATCAGCATGGTCGTGGCCATGCGCGTCAGCGTCATCGATGTCTGCGGCACCCTGATCTCGAAGATCGGGCGCAAAGTTTCGGCTCTCCCACTGGGTTGGTTCCGGGCCCGGAGCGCCGGGGACGTGGCAGCCGCGGTGTCGAGCGAGGTGGACATCCTCTCGCATCTGGCCTCCGTGGTGCTGCCCAACCTGGTCTCGGCGATCGTCATTCCCGGCACCGTCATGGTGGCCACCTTCTTCTTCGACTGGCGGCTGGCCCTGGTGATGGCGGTCAGCTTGCCCTTCACCTATGTGGTGTGGCGTTGGGGGCTACGCAGCATGAAACAGGAACACGCCCAAGAACCCATGCTCAGTTCGGCCAGCGCGGGAAGGCTGATCGAGTACGCCCAGCTCCAGCCCGTCCTCAGGGCCCGCGCTCTGGCTGGCATGCAGTGGTCTCCCATCCGGAGCACCCTGGAGGCGGAGAACCAGGGTGTTCACCGGCTGCTCAAGCTCCAGGGCCCACCCATGGGAGCCTTGCTGGTGATCACCCACGCCGTCTTCACCGGGGTTCTAGCCTTCGGGCTGGCCTTTTCCCTGAATGGATCGCTGGACCTAGCGACATTCGTGGCCGTCGTGGTCATGACCACCCGGCTCGTGACCCCCATGTCCCACGCGTTGTTGTACCAGGGGGAAATCCAGAAGTGCGAGATCTCACTGGAGGCCATCGGAAAGATCCTCGACACCCCCGTGATGCCCGAACCCGAGAAACCACAAGTTCCCGAGAACCACGACATCAGGTTCCAGAACATCGCCTTCGCCTACGACCCGAACACCCCCCTGTTCCAGAACCTCTCCCTCGAAGCACCACAGGATCGGATCACCGCGATCGTCGGGCCTTCTGGCTGTGGCAAATCGACGCTGACGAAACTAGTGGCGAGATTCTGGGACGTGTCCGCCGGGCGGGTCACCATCGGCGGGGTTGATGTCAAGGACATCGCCACGGAGCAGCTGATGTCGATGATCTCGATGGTCTTCCAGGACGTGTACCTGTTCAACACCACCATCCGCGAGAACATTCGCATCGCCAAACCCGGGGCCACCGATGAGGAGGTGGACGAGGCGATCCGCCGGTCCCGCCTGGAGGGCGCCTTGAAACGGCTGCCGCAGGGACTCGACACCCCTGTCGGCGAGGGCGGAATGCGCCTGTCGGGTGGTGAACGACAGCGCGTCTCGATCGCCCGCGCCTTCCTGAAGGACGCCCCGATCCTGCTGCTCGACGAGGTCACCTCGGCGCTGGACGCCGAGAACGAGGCGGTACTGACCGCGACCCTCGAGGAACTCTCTCGAGGCCGCACAGTGGTGGTGATCGCCCACCGGTTGAGCACCGTCATGAACGCCCATTCGGTGGCGGTGCTGAGCGGCCGCGAAACCGGTGAGGTCACCCGGGTCATACAGCAGGGATCCCCCAGCGAGCTGGCGAAAACCGAGGGACTGTTCGCGGAATTGCTCGAGGATTCCCGGGCCATCAGCAGTTGGCGGCTGGCCTGATGCGCGTCAAACAGCTGTCCGTCAGGTCTTCCCCTGGGGTTCGGCTCTCACGACCGCTCCCCGGGGACTAGATTGGGTTCCACCACCAATTCTCCAGAGGAGTAGATGTGACTGATGCAACGGCGCTTTCAGGCGCTTACAAGACCCTGCTGGATGTGATCGGGAAAGTCGAGCCCCGGATCAGCCAAGCGATTCGCGGCGAGCTGACCGACCAGCGCGCTTCCCTGAAACTGATCGCCTCCGAAAACTACGCCAGCCTGCCGGTGCTCGCGACGATGGGCACCTGGCTGAGCGACAAGTATGCGGAGGGCACCATCGGCCACCGGTTCTACGCGGGCTGCCAGAACGTTGACATGGTGGAGTCCGTGGCCGCCGAGCACGCGCGTGAGCTGTTCGGCGCCGAATACGCCTACGCACAACCCCATTCCGGGATCGACGCAAACCTGACCGCCTACTGGGCAATCCTGGCGCACCACATCGAGACCCCGGCGCTGGCGGAGTTCGGTTCGAAGAACGTCTCCGAGCTGTCCGAGGCCGACTGGGAGACGCTGCGGGCACGGTTCGGCAGCCAGCGGCTGCTGGGCATGAGCCTGGATGCGGGCGGGCACCTGACCCACGGGTTCCGACCGAACGTGTCGGGAAAAATGTTCCACCAACGCTCCTACGGCACGAACCCCGAAACCGGGCTGCTGGACTACGATGCGCTCGCTGCACAGGCCGCCGAGTTCAAACCGCTGGTGATCGTCGCCGGCTACTCCGCCTACCCGCGTCGCATCGATTTCGCGAAGATGCGGGAGATCGCCGATTCCGTCGGCGCGGTGCTGATGGTCGACATGGCCCACTTCGCCGGCCTTGTGGCGGGCAAGGTGTTCACGGGCAACGAGAATCCGGTGCCGTTCGCCCAGGTGGTGACCACCACCACCCACAAGTCGCTGCGCGGCCCGCGCGGCGGCCTGGTGTTGGCGACCAAGGATTACGCGGGTGACGTCGACCGCGGCTGCCCGATGGTGCTGGGCGGTCCCCTGTCACACATCATGGCTGCCAAGGCCGTCGCCCTGGCGGAGGCCCGCACCGAGGCATTCCGGGACTACGCGCACCGGGTGGTCGACAACGCCCGCGCCCTCGCCGAAGGGCTGCTGAAACGCGGCGGCACCCTGGTGACCGGAGGCACCGACAACCACATCGTGCTGCTGGACGTCTCCTCCTTCGGCCTGACCGGGCGGCAGGCGGAGTCGGCGCTGCTGGATTCCGGCATCGTCACCAACCGCAACTCGGTGCCCAACGACCCCAACGGCGCCTGGTACACCTCGGGCATCAGGCTCGGCACCCCGGCCCTGACATCGCGAGGCTTCACCACGTCCGACATGGACGAGGTCGCGGCCATGATCACCGACGTGCTGAAGAAGACCACACCGATCACCACGAAGGACGGCAAACCGGGCAAAGCGAAGTACGAGCTGACCCCGGAGGTCGCGGAGGGATCGAAGGATCGCGCGGCGAAGCTCCTGGATCTGCATCCGCTCTACCCGGATTTCGAGATCTGAGAGAGGTACCCTCTCGAATCCGGTTGAGCCGATCCACAAGCACCAGCGAACAGTTCAGCTCAACCGGATTCGAGTTCCACAGAAACTCCGTAGAGGTCAGGGCCGGACCCGGAGTCCCCGGTGGCGTTTGATGGCGGCCAGGATCTCGTGGCGGCGAGGGCGGGCGAGGTGCCCGGGATGACCGCGGTGGGGTGAGAGCCAGTCGAGGCCCTTCTCATCGAGACGGTGCAGCAGTTCGTCGATCCGCTCGGACATGCCAGCCCGGTCGTCGACAAGGTCACCGATGCGGTCCAGCGCGTAGGCGATGGCCTGCGTCTGCGCGACATCGACCAGCTGCGGTACCGCAGCGAGGTCGATGTCGTCGCGACCGTACTGGATCCTGGTGCGGCTCCGCGCCTTGGCGGGTTTACCAGTGCCAGATGGCGGCAAGGACACGCCCCCGAGCCGTCCCGCCCGCATGCCGGTGAAGACCTCCGTCATCTCGGCGGACGACGTGGCGGTCGCGATGTCGTGTGCCCTTTCGGTGACGTCCACGGGCGCGTAGCGGTTGATGGCGATAACGTGGTCGGCGACCTCGAAGAACGCCCCGGAACCCCCGGCGACGAGGATCGTCGATATCCCGAGCTCTCCGTACAGGGGCCGGATGCGGTCCACGAACGGGGTGATGGGTTCCTGGGCAGCGGGGATGAGGGCGCGCATGCGTTCGTCGCGGATCATGAAGTTCGTGGCCGAGGTGTCCTCGTCGATCAGCAGCGTCGACGCTCCGGCCTCGATGGCCTCGACGAGGTTGGCTGCCTGGGATGTGGAGCCACTGGCGTTGGTCGTGCTGAAACAGCGCGTGTCAGCGCCGGAGGGCAAGTTGGTGATGAACGAGGAGATGTCCACGCCGGTGACCGCCCGGCCGTCCTCCGCGCGGATGGTGACCGCGTCCGGGCGGGTGATGACCCATTCGCGGCCGTCACCACCGATGTGGGGATAAACGCCTCGTTCGATCGCGCGCAGCAGTGTCGATTTCCCGTGATATCCGCCACCGACGATCACAGTCACACCCTCAGGGATGCCTATGCCGGTGACCCGGCGACCGCTGGGCAGGTCGAAGGCGACCCGCAGATTTTCCGGACTCTCGAAGGGAACGACCGCATCGCCGGTGAGGGGCAGGTCGGAATCGCCGGAGCGGCGGGGCAGGATTGCGCCGTCACCCACGAATGCGACCAGCCCGCGCCCCGGCAGGAGTCCGCGGAGGTGTTCCTGGTCGCGCAGCAGGGCGACGTGTTCGCGCAGGGCACGCCGGTCGAGGTTCCGGTGCAGCAGGGAAGCCTCGGCGACCCGCGGCAGGAGATCAGTCAGGAGCCTGGCCGCCTGGTGTCCGCGGACCCTGCGCCCGGATGCGGGCAGGCCGACGTCGATGCGGGCCTCGACCCGGTCCGCCAGGATGGCGACGCTGGTGCGTTCCAGCACCTCCTGGCCGGGCCGGCCGATACCCACGAACCCGCCGTTTCCCGTCCCCTCCGGCCTCGGAACCATCCGATGTGCGGCGTCCTCGAACCGGCGCGTGAGGAAGTCGGAGACCGCGATTCTGCCCGCGGCGTCGTCGGTCAGGTCGAATGGCAGATCCGCGACCTCCCGGTCGACGATGATGCGCATCCGCGACGGCGGGGCGTAGGGGTCGACCTGCACGTGATCGACGACGAGCCGGACGGTACCGATCCGGTAGCTGCCGGCCAGTTGCTTGTACGAGGCGTACCCTCGCCCGTCGAGTTGGGTGAGGACGTGCCTCAGGGTTTCTGCATCACGCATGAACGTCCTTCATTCAGTGGTCCTCGCCAGCCCAGTGGGCAGGCGAACAAGAGCGACGCCACCGAGAACCGCGAACACCAGGGCGGTGATCGCCATCGCGGTGGTGAACCCGGTCTGTTGCACACCGAACCCCGTCAGCAGCGAACCGATGGTCAGGCCAACAGCATAAGCGAGGTTGTACAGCGCGAGCGAACCCCGAGGGTCGGCGGCTCCGATCGAAATCCCTGCTCGCTGATCAGAGTAGTGGCCGGGGCGAGCAGCATCGCCGAGGACAGGCCGAGAAGCCCCATACCGATTCCGATCTGCCACAGCTCGACCGACCAGCCGATGACCAGCAGGGCCGCGGCGACCGCGACGATACCGGCACCGACCAGCAACCGGGGTATCGTCGAGGTCATGAGGTGCCCGACAATCGGGTTGGCGATGATGCCGGCCAGCGCGGCGATCCCGAACAGCACACCTATGATGGTGCTTGCGGAGGACTGTTCACCGATGCGACCGGGCAGGACCGGTTGCACCGACGCTGAACCGTCAAAGCTCCGCGATTCGTGCGCGGGCGGAGAGATTTCGCCCGAGACGTGAGCGAAAATCTGTGACGCGGCCCCGGTCACGCCGCGAGAGGGCTATCTGCTGGTGAAAACCGGGATGATGCCGTCGAAGCTCAGTTGAACCCCCAGCCCGTGGGCGACGATCGTCGCGATTCCCGCTAGGACGGCCAGCAGCACCACGGCGAAGCACACCGCTGCGGTCGCTTTTCCCACCAGGGTTGGTTTCCTGCTGGGATCACCTCCAGTGCCCATCGATAGGGAACGCACTCCCAGAGCGAACAGCGTCGGCAGCCCCGCCCCCAGGAGCAACCCGGCAAGCAGGACGCGCCAGGTGCCCTCGAAAGCAAGCCAGAGGATTTTCATGCGCAGCTACCCTCAGGCTGTTCGATCTCAATCAGATCCGCCACCTCGGTGGCGGCTGCCAACGGGCGCGGAGCGGTGACATTCTCCACCCAGTCGTCGTTGACGTTGCTATGGTCGATGGCGGACTTCCTGGAGTGCAGGTACATCCACGATGCCGCTGCCAGCAGGATCGCGGTTATCACCAGAGCCCCGAATAGCCCACCGAGCAGGTGCCCGATCAGCCACATGAGCGCCCCCGCGAGCGCGGCGGCAGGCAGGGTGATTGCCCACGACATCAGCATCCTCCCGGCCACGTGCCAGTTCACCTTGGCACCGGAGCGCCCGAGGCCACTTCCCAGGATTGAACCGGTGGCCACGTGCGTGGTGGACAGGGCGAAACCCATGTGGCTGGAAGCCAGGATCACTGCCGCCGACGACGCATCAGCGGCCATGCCCTGGGGAGAGCTGATCTCGACAAGCCCTTTGCCCAGGGTGCGGATGATTCGCCATCCCCCGAGGTAGGTTCCCAGCGCGATGGCGAGGGCACAGGCCACCTTCACCCAGAACGGCACCGCGTGCAGCTGCGTCCAGCTTCCGGTGGCGATCAGGGCCAAGGTGATGACCCCCATGGTTTTCTGGGCGTCGTTGGTGCCGTGGGCCAGTGAGATCAACGAGGCCGATCCGACCTGTCCCCATCTGAAACCCCGTTCCCGGCGTTTCTCGTCCATCCCACGGGTGATCGCGAACACCAGCCAGGTGCCCACCCCCGAGACGATGATCGCCACGACCGGCGAGACGAGGGCAGGCAGGATCACTTTCCCGACCACTCCGTCGAGTCTGGTCCCGTCACCGACCCAGTTGACCCCACCAAACCCCAGGCCCGCGATGGTCGCGCCGACGAGGCCGCCGAACAGGGCGTGGGACGAACTCGACGGCAGGCTCCACAACCAGGTCAAGAGGTTCCACAAGATGGCACCCACCAGACCCGACAACACAATCAGCAGCAGCCCCTCACCACCGTCTCCGAGCAGTTCGGGGCGTGGCGCCCCCACATCGTCCTGGAGGTTCACCACCGCGTTGGTGACTGTGAGCGCCACTTCCACAGAGAGGAAGGCGCCCACGAGGTTCAGCAGCGCTGAGAGCATCACGGCGGTTTTGGGTTTCAGCGCGCCTGTGGCGATGGAGGTTGCCATGGCGTTGCCGGTGTCGTGAAAGCCATTGGTGAAATCGAAGACCAAGGCTGTGGCGATCACCAGCAGCAGCACGACTAACAGTTCTAGCGGCACGGCACTAGTTTGCAGCGTTCGGGCTCAAAACACGCAATTGATCTCACGGCTGGCCAGTCGTGTCCGATAATCAGCGTCCCGACGCCTTGGATGCGGGGAAGGTTTCCCGCATCACTGCCTGTCAGAACCACATCTTCCATATCCATCCTGCTGCACGACAGTGAAGTGTCGATCCCGCGATGGTCGTTCGAGTTCGTCCACTACGGCAACTGCCAGGTCCTCAGCACTGATTCGGGAGATCCCCGTGGAGTCAACGAGCAGCTCGGTCGTCCCACGCCTGTATGCGCCGGTGCGAGTCCCGGGTTCGAGAACGGACGGCGGGCTGAGGTATATCCAATGTTGTCGCGTGTATCCCCTGCACACCTCGAGTTGATTCACGCTCGCCCCGGCAACAGTTCGCCACGCCTCAGGGACATACCGTGGGTCGTCCCGCACCAGAAGACCGGGCTCATCAGGCGAGAACAACGCCCCGGCACCACCCACGATGAGCAGGCGGGTGCCGCTGCGACCCATCGCGTCCAGGACCTTCTCGGTGATAGACACAATGGCTTCCTCCTCCCCTGCCGGAGGTCGAACCGCTAGCACGGCGGCCTCGGCATCGCAGATTGCAGCATCAAGCTGATCCGACGAGGTCATGTCGGCGCTCAGCGAGCTGACTCCCTGCGACGGGGATGCCACTCTCCGCGACACAGCCAAGACCTCGTGTCCGCGTGATACAGCTTCCCTTGTGACTCGTGAACCCACCATTCCGGTGGCCCCCAGAACAACCAGTTTCATCGCATTTCTCCTTTCAACGAAATATGACATAGTTCTCTCTCCGGCTCGGTGTGTCAGCTCTCTCACTCTCTGCATGACCACCGAGCTGACCCGCGAACATTGCAGCCAACGCCAGAGCAAAACCCACGAATTGGAGAAGGGTCGGCCGTTCACCGCCTATCGTCATACCCAAGACCGCAGCAACCATGGGGGAAAGCAACCCGAGCAGCGCAGTGGCAGTCACTGGCAGGGTCCCGATGCCGAAAAACCACAAGGAATAAGCCACCAGGCCACCAGCCAATCCGAGCCAGATATACCCCATCACGGCCCCAGAATCGATATGCGCCGGCACCCCCTCGATCAGTAGAGCAGGTATCAGGAGCAAGATCCCCCCTGAGCACAGCTGCCAACCAGCGAAACTGATCGGCCCAAAACCCGGAGGACGACCCCACCGCTTGGTGAGCACCACTCCGGTTCCCATGGCGAGAGCCCCACCAACACCTGCCAGGAAACCGACCAGATCAAATCCAGCCCCAGGGCCGAGCACCACGCATCCGACCCCAATCATCCCAATAGCTCCCCACACCAATCGCCACCCGGACAGTTGTTCCTGCAACAGAGCAACGGCCAGAAAAGCCACGAAGACGGGCTGGCTCGCTCCCAGCGTGGCCGCGACTCCCCCGGGCAACCTCTCCGCCGAGAGAAACAGCAACGGAAAGAAGACTCCTATGTTCAACGTTCCCAGAACCGCGAACCGCCACCACCACTTTCCTCTCGGCAAAGAGCGTGCAACGAGGACCACGACCACACCGACAGGCAGGGAACGCATCAGTGCTGCAAACATCGGATGTCCTCCAGGCAACAATCCGGTTGTCACGATATAGGTGGTTCCCCACGCCACCGGAGCGAAGGCCGTCGCAAGAACACGACCGGCTCGCCCCACCCGCCACGTACTCATACCTTCACGATCCCTCAACACAATCAATAAATCCAACACATATTTTTCATTGATTCCATCGTGATGCACGATAGATGAGTGGAACTCCAACAGATGCGCTACGTACTTGCCGTAGCTGAAACCCTCAACTTCACCCGGGCAGCGCAGCGGTGTCATGTAGCCCAGTCGGCACTGAGCCATCAGATTAGGAACGTCGAACGCGAGCTGGGGGTGAGCCTGTTCGCCAGAACCAGTAGGCGAGTCGAACTCACGCCTGCCGGGCTGGCCTTCCTACCTGCCGCACGCGCATGCCTGGAAGCCGCGGACCGTGCCATGGCTGACGCCATCGCGACGACCGGCGAAATCAGTGGAACAGTCACCCTGGGTCTGATCCCCACTGTCACTGCACTGGACATTCCCAGTTGCTTGCAGCGGTTCCACCTGACCCATCCGGCAGTCAGAATCATCCTCCGGAGCGGCGGCAGCGACGAGCTGGCATCTGCCCTGCACCGAGGCATCGTCGACATGGCAATTCTCGGTCTTGCCGAATCGGTCGTCCCCCATAAACTCAAGACACTTGAACTCAGCAGGGAAAAACTCGTCGCCGTCATACCCGTTGAACATCACCTGGCAGCCCACAAGGAACTGACGCTCAAGGAGCTCGCCGCCGAGACCTTCGTCGACTTTCCCGAGGAAACCCCGGGACGCATACAAAGTGATCTGGCATTCAGCGCAGCAGGACTCGTCCGTGAGGTCATGTTCGAGGTGATGTCCACCGAGTTCGCCCTGTCCCTTGTCAGTCACGGACTCGCGGTAGCTCTACTTCCTTCGGGTTGTCTGACAACTGATCTCCACTGGACAACCATCCCCGTGTCGGATGGCCCCACCAGAGTGCAGTATCTTGCATGGAATGACTTCAACCCGACCGCTGCGGCACACTCCCTGCTGAACGAGCTGCGGGCCTCAGCAGCCACGAAGTGACTCAACGACCCGCACAGTCGCACAGCCTTTAATCCGAAAATGGTATATTTCAGTCCATTCTTCCTGTCGCGTGCTGCGCAACTATCCAAGTGTAATTTCGGACCACGCTCCAGCCTCCATTCGGCTCATCCCTGCAGGTCATCCTTCAACGTCCGCAACACTTCCAGCTCCCGGTCGATGTCACGACGTTTTGCCTCCAGTCTTACGATCTCCTGAACAATGAGCTCGTCCATCACGCCGGTTCGTTGTTCCGGTTTGGCCTCCAGACAGGGAAGGAGTTCAACCATCGTCGCACTACTCAGGCCCGCGGCCAGCAGGTGCTGGATCGTGATCACCCGCTCGACCATCAGTTCCTCGAAGTCACGCCAGCCACCAGCGGTGCGCCGCGCACGGATCAGGCCCTGCTGCTCGTAGTACCGCAGAGAACGGACGCTGACTCCCGTTGCCTCCGCGAGTTCTCCGATCCGCATCTCCACCTCCCGCCCGGGTCCATGACATCAGCCTTGCACCTGACACTGACGTCAGGTTCCACCCTTGCAGAACCCACCCCTCTCGCGGCCCACATCCAAGGAGGTCTCCGTGCAGCAGATTCATGTCCTGTTCAATTACGCGTACCGGTTCTGCCTGATCACCGACGACGGAATCGCTCCATTCACCATGTACCAGCCCCAGCAAGAGCTACCGGCTCCCAGCGTCTGAGAGGAAGGCCAATGTCCTGGATTCATCTGTTCATCGCTGTCATCTTCGAAATCGCGGTCGCTATAGCCGCCAGCCGCGCCAATGGGTTCACACACCGTGGTTGGACGGCCGCCACGCTGCTGGCTGGCGGTCTAGCCACCTTCTTCCTGAGTCAAGCCCTGCTCAACTTCGACGTCGGAGTCGGGTATGCCTTGTGGACTTCCTTGGCGGGGGTGGGCATCACCCTATTCGGCGCTCTGCTGTTCAAACAGCACATCACGTGGGCCAAGGGCATCGGCATCGCCTTGGTGATCACAGGAGTGATCGGGCTCCAGCTCAGTGGATCGCTGTAACCACCACACCTGAAAGGAATCCACCAATGAACGACGCCTTCCAAGCGTTTTTCCTGGTTCGTCCTGCTGCTCGCCGGTCTCTTCGAGGTCGGCTACGCCCTGTCCGTCGCGGGAAGCCGCGGATTCACACAGCCGACCTGGTCTGTCGTAGCCGTGGCGTTTTTCCTGCTGACTCTCTGGGCCCTCAGCGTTGCCCTACGGCACATCGAGGTCGGAATCGGATATGCGGTATGGGCCGGGATTGGAGCAGCCGGAGCTGCCCTGCTGGGACCCTTTTTCTTCGATGAACACCTCACCATGACACGATTCTTGTGGCTCGCAGTGATCATCAGTGGCGTGGTGTGGCTGAAACTCGCCGACCGGCCAGCAGCGGGAGGTCCGTGACTGCTGCGCTAGGTGTACTGAATTGGGGAGGTTGGTTAAAAGTTTGCATTCCGGGAGTGCGAACGTAAAAGAGGGCCTTGTTGGTTGAGCGTGGCTTGCGAAGGTATCCACTGCCAGCAAGGCCCTCGTTCATCTCACACCCGCGTGCCCGTTTGAAGGTCACACAGCTGGTTGTTGACCAAGCAGTTCCAGTCTCCGAGGTCACCGCAAGGTTCCAGTGCCCCTAACCCATGGTGAAGCGGTGGACCGACTAGTATCGGGTCGGCGAGCTGATGCCGGGCCACATCCTTGCAACTCACCGACCAGGACCCCGAAGAAGACCTCTGCCAGAGTCCCCGGGTTGCGAATATGGCTGCAGGAAACCCCGGTCCAGCTTGCCACCTGCAGAGGCTTGGCGCCGTCAACGCTCCATCGGATCTTGTCCGCGGCCCGGTTGAACCGGCTGTCGCAGGTCGAACGACCCGGGAAAAACCGGTGCGTCGTTACGAGCACGGCCACCCCGGTCGGCCTGATCCACATTGACGCCAAGAAGCTTGGCAACATCCCCGATGGCGGGAACTGGCGCCATGTCGGTCGTCAGCACGGTAACTGGAACCGTCAAGCCACCCCTGCGGGAAAGAACAAGCATCACCAGCCGCTGCTGGGACATGCCTTCATCCACACCGTCATCGATGATCACTCCCACCTGGCCTACACCGAGGTCCACGACGACAAGGAGGCGCTCACCACGAGCTCCGTGTTAGCCAAGGCTGTCACCTAGTTCAAAACGCGGGGGATCACCATCGAACAGGTCCTGTCCGACAATGGCTCGGCCTACAAGTCCCACTTCTGACACCAAACCTGCCAAAAGCCCGTGATGACGCCGAAGAAGACCCACCCCTACCGACCCCAGATCAACAGCAAGATCGAACGACTCTACAAGACCAACAGCAGAACCTACACCTCAGAACAACAACGACGCGACACCCACACCAGCTGGACCCACTTCCACAACCGACCTGCACACAAGTTCGGTCAGCGGCTGAACAACTGACCCTGGATCGTGTTGATGAACTGTGTCAGGGACGCGGGCAGGTCTCGCAGGTGCCAGGTTTCGGGGGCGTGATACCAGTCGACCTCCGTCGGGTCGGGGGTGTCGTCGACATCGGCCGCCGCCATTGCCTCCACCCAGCGCTGACGCCCACCGAGAACGACCGTGTAGGGCAGCAGCCGGGAGATCTCCGCCAGCTCCCTGCCCTTTGGCATCTGATTGGTCGGTTGGGTGTTGAGAAGGGCTGAAAGAGCCCCGAGAGCTGCGACGAGCCGGGTGCCCTCCGCTGTGCGGCGCGGCATACGTGGCGCCATCCACAACAGCGAAATAGAGAGGGCCAGCAGCACCAGAGCCACCAGTCCGAAACTAGTGAAGGCGATCAGGGCGCCCCCAGCCGCCAGCGCGACACCAAGTCCGACCCAGCCACGAACAGCCCACGAGCTGCGGGTGGAATCAGGACGGTGCTCGAACCAGCCGCGTTCCACCACTTCGTCGTACAGGGCATCCTGCACCGCCCCCAAAGCGGGAGCCAGGACCTCGGGCAACTGCGACGCGAAGGAATGCTGCCCGTCGGGCACCACCGCTTCCAGAAGCCGGGATTCGTAGGGAAGCAGTTCATCATGCTGGTTCTCCAGGCGACTGAACTGCCAGTCCACCAAGCCGTACTGGGTGTGCTGGAGTTCGGTGATGCGCAGGTGACCACGCACGGCGAGGTCGATCAACGTGGCCGTGATGTCGACGGGATCAACGCGCTCATCGGCGACAGTTCCCACCAAACCAGGACGCATGCCCTCCCCCGGTTCGAACACCGATTCCCCGTCGCCGACGGGCCGAAAGGACCCGACGGCCGAGACCTCACCGGCATACGAGAGGTCCGCACCACTTCGACGATGCAGCCACCACAACAGCAGGGATCCTGCCACCAGAACAGCCAGCGCGGTTCCTGCCGTTGCGAGGTCAATCGCGAAGGCCCGCTTGAGGTTCCACTGCTCATAGACCCGGGCCGTCGGCGCCACGTCCTCGACGCTGAACCCCACGGTGAAGGTCACCTGTTCTCCGACACCTCGTGTCGCGGACTCGAATATCGGGGTTGGTGAGTTGTGCGCGCCAGCCGCATAGAGTTGGCACTTGTCGAGGGTTCCGGGCGGACCCGCTGTGCAGTCCACCAACTGCGCCTGGGCAGCCACCTGCAAGGTACCGGCAACCTTCTCAACAGCCACCGACAGCCCTTGGAGCGCCCGCCATGTGAACACGCTGGCGTCCCCGTTGTTTCCGGGTTCGGAGCGGGTGGTCCCGGTGACCTTATAGGTGATCTTCACCTCGGCAGACGGCTTCATGGAGAGCACCGTGTAGTCGCCCTCAACCTTGGAAGCAAAGTTCTCAGCGCCTGTCGCGGACACATCGGAGATGCCGTATATGTAGAAGCGGTCAGAGTCGATGGGGGCGCGATTCGCAATTCGCTGGGTCAGCTCCGCTGGTGGAGAATCAAATTTGATGGTCTCGGTGACCGTCAGGATCCCGTCCTCGTCAAGTCTGCCCTCGAAAAGGTATGACTTGGCGATCGGCTCATCGGCATGAGCCCGCGGCACCACGCCCAGGGCGAAAAACAGCACCAGCGGGACCAACAACAAGCGGAAGGTACGCACCTCGAGGCTCCTCAGATCAAAGTTCTCGGTGCTGACCGTACCGCATTTTGAATGCAGAAAGACACAGCCAAGGTCACACCAGCAAGCGACAAAACACCTCCCGGGAGCCCCGGTGAGGCCTGCTCAGCAGAACGAAGAACCCACCACACGTGGAGAGCAACATTTCCCAGCAGGTCGCGGGCAACCGACACCACCAGGCCTCCTAGCGCCCCGGGAGCTTGCTCCCGACGCCACGCGCCGACCCCTGATAGGGATACCCTGAACCCCGTGGCAAACTCGATGCAACCGCAATACCCGGGGCAGCCCAGCTCACAGGGCTCCGGAGGAAATCCGTACCCCACTCGGCAGCCTGCGCCTTGGCATCAGTCAATGCCTTCACAAGGTCAGCAACCCCCCTCCGCCCCACCGCAACCAGTTTCATCCCCGTGGCAAGCTCCTCAGCCACCGATGCAGCAGTCCCCTTACCAAAGCCCGGCGCACCCCCAGACTTCCCCACACAGAGCCGCACCCCCACAGCCTTTCCCCCAGGCACAGCCTCCTCAGTTCCCCACCACACAGCCCGCCGCGTTCCCAGCCCGCGCAGCCACCCTGCAGCCCGGTCCTCATCTATACCCCGGCCAACCCACGGGCTTTCGTCCCGCACCTCAGGGCTTTCCAGCAGTGCAACAGCCCGTGCCTGCATTCATTCCCGGTGGTTACGGCTCATACGCGGCACCGACCAAACGTCGTCCAACAGGCTTGTTGGTGGCTCTGTTCTGCGCCCTTGCTCTTCTGGGCGGCATGGTGGTCATCGCTCTCGTCAACCAGGCAAATCCTGCAAGTGTCTCCACTGATTACAAGAACGAGGACTGGGAGGTACCGCCTGTCACCTCCCAGCCGCCCCCTCTGGTGAAGCCGGAGAGTAAAGCGGAAATCACGACCCTGACGAAGGACAATTCGCTGTACAACATGTCCTTGGAATCCCCCGTGAGATGCGATCTCGAACTGCTTCCGGGACGCGAGCAGGACGACCAGGAGCTGCAGGCCAGTCTGCAGACCTACGTCGGCTGCCTGACCCGGGTCTGGGGCCCCACTCTCAAACAGGCCGGCTACACGGCATTCCAGCCGAAGCTCACGGTTTTCCCGGAAGGCGAGACCATCACCACGGGATGCGGGATCCAGCAATCCCACAACGCCTTCTACTGCGGCCTTGACCAGCAGATATACATCTCCCAGGACGTGCTCGACGTCCTGTCGACCGATGTCTCCAAAGCACGTATCGTTTTCAACCTGATCATCGCGCATGAATACGGGCACGTCATCCAAGGACAGAGCGGGATATTGCTCAGTGGTCACATGTCAATCGACGACGCCGACGATTCCGGGCAGCACGAAACGAAACGCCGCCTCGAAACCCAGGCGGACTGTTTCGCAGGTGCGGCTCTCGGCTCCTTGTGGCAGGGACTCAAACTCACCGACACCGACCGCCAGGACATCCTGGCCGTCACCGCGGACATCGGCGACGACAGGCTCAACGAACGCACCAACAATCCGGACAAGACCGACGATCACGGGAAGAGTCAGAACCGTCGGCTGTGGGTGGAACGTGGTCTAGACTCCGGAGGTTCGCTCGGCCAGTGCAACACTTTCAACGCCCCGGCCAGCGAGGTCGAATAGCCCTGAATCCGCAAGGATCACGGTTATGGTGAGAGCCGTCATCTCATCGTCGTCATTGCAACTGCAATTGCCGCGACTCCTTCACCCCGCCCCGTGAGACCCAGCCCGTCCGAGGTGGTGGCGGAAACCGACACGGGTGCCCCAATGGCCTCGGAAAGCACCTGTTCCGCCTCGCCGCGGCGCGCGGCCATGCGCGGTCGGTTGCCGATCACCTGAACGCTGACGTTGCCGATCCCAACTCCAGCGCCCCGGAGCAGCCTGGCGGTCTCGGCCAGGAAAGCGACCCCGGACGCCCCCATCCACTCGGGGCGATCGGTGCCGAAGTTCGATCCGATGTCCCCCATCCCGGCCGACGCCAGCAGCGCATCGACGATGGCATGCGCAGCTACGTCTCCATCGGAGTGCCCGGACAGCCCGAACGATTCTTCCGGGAAGTGCAGTCCGGCCACCCACATGGGTATTCCCGCCTCCAGCCTGTGGACATCGGTTCCGATGCCGACCCTCACGCCCGGCTCCTGCCGTCCAGGATCACCTGCGCCAGTGTCAGGTCGAGTTGCTCGGTGATCTTCAGCGCGTCGTGATGTCCGGGCACGAGCACCACCTGGCGCCCGAGGGTCTCGATCGCGGACGCATCATCGGTGATGACCAGTCCGCGCCTGACCACATGGTCGTGGGCGTCTCGGAGCAGACCGAGTCGAGCCCCCTGCGGGGTCTGGACGGCTCGGAGGGCGTCTCTGTCGACGATCCGGGATCCGTCGTCACCGACCTGCCTGATCGAGTCGTGGACCGGGATCACAGGTATGGCCGCATCCGCGCCGTCCGCCACCGCGTACGCTACAGCGGTGACGACCTGCGGGGGCACCAGGGGACGGGCCGCGTCATGGATCAACACGATGGTCTCGGGGCCGAAACGTTCCGACAGCACGTCGAGCCCGAGCCTGACCGAGTCCTGGCGTTCGGCCCCACCGACGGTGCAGACGACATCGTCCAGACCTGCCAGGGCTGTTTCAAAGGTCGGCAGGCAGCCCTCGGGGGTGGTGGTCACCACGTGCCCCACGCCTCCTGCACGCATTGCCAGGATGCTGCGGCTCACCAGCGACATCCCACCGAGTTCCACCAGCGCCTTCGGCACGGATGCGCCGAGCCGAGACCCGGAACCGGCCGCCACCACGAGGGCGACGACCGGTTCTTCCGTACTGTTGTTCAATGGTTCAGGAGGCCAGGACCTCGTCGAGCATCACCTCGGCACGCTCCTCGGCGACGTCCTCGGCGAGGGCCAGTTCGGCCACGAGGATGGCACGGGCCTTGGCGAGCATGCGTTTCTCACCGGCTGAGAGTCCCTTGTCGCGGTCACGCCTCCACAGGTCGCGAACCACCTCGGAAACCTTGATGACGTTCCCGGAGTGCAGCTTCTCCAGGTTCGCCTTGTAACGGCGGGACCAGTTGGTGGGTTCCTCCGTGTGTTCAGCACGCAGCACCTGGAACACGCGTTCCAAGCCATCGGCGTCGACCACGTCGCGCACACCGACGAGGTCCAGGTTGCAGGCGGGAACACGCACCACCAGATCGTTCTGACCTATGATGCGCAGTACGAGGTAGAGCTTGTCCTCTCCCTTGATCTGTCGGGTCTCTATGTCTTCGATGACAGCCGCCCCGTGATTCGGGTAGACCACCGTCTCTCCGACCGTAAAAGTCATGTCTTGCAGGCCCCTTTCCGCAGGCAATCCTACCATGCTGCAGCGGATCGCCCTCGTGAGCGATCCCACTCCTGTCTGTGGAGCTGCGCCGAGCCCTCGGCACCCGCGATCAAACCTCTGCTTAGCCCTGGAACTTGTAGCCCAACCCCCTGACCGTGATCACCCGGGAGGGGCTGGAGGGATCGCGTTCGATCTTGTTGCGAAGACGTTTGACGTGCACATCGAGGGTTTTGGTGTCACCGACGTAGTCACTGCCCCAGATACGGTCGATGATCTGGCCGCGGGTCATGACACGTCCAGCATTGCGCAGCAACAGCTCCAGCAACTCGAACTCCCGGAGTGCCAACCTCACCTCCTGTCCGTCGACTACGACCTGGTGGCGTTCAACATCAATGCGTACTCCGTCCATCTCGACAATCTCCGAGAGGAGCGTGGAGTCGTGGCCACGCCTCAGGATGGCGCGGATCCGGGCAACTAGTTCGCGATGGGAGAAAGGTTTCGTGACGTAGTCGTCGGCGCCGATCTCCAGCCCCACCACCTTGTCCGTTTCGGAGTCCCGTGCCGAGACCATGATGATCGCGACATTGCCGCGGGCCCGGAGCCGGCGGCACACCTCCGTCCCGGGCATTCCGGGCAGCATCAGATCCAACAAAACCAGGTCCGCACCATTGCGGTCGTACTCGGCCAGGCCGCTTTCGCCGTCAGCCTCGGCGGCAACGTCGAAACCTTCCTTGTTGAGCATGAAGGTGAGAGCCTCACGATAGGACTCTTCGTCTTCGATGATCAGAATCCTGGTCATCCCCTCATCCTTCCCGGGTCTCCCCGTCGACGGCCCTCTCCTGGTGGGCCGGAAGCCGCAGCGTGAAGGTGGACCCCTGGCGAGGTCGCGACCACACTTTAACGCTCCCTTGGTGGGCCAAAGCGATGTGACGGACAATCGACAGCCCCAACCCCGTTCCTCCACTCTCCCGGGATCTTCCATAGTCGACGCGGTAGAAACGTTCGAAAATGCGTTCCTGATCCTCCTGAGAGATGCCGATGCCGTTGTCGCTCACCGTGATCTCGACGTTCTCGCCCTCATCGTCACTCATCCGCGTCGCCGCCACCACGACTCTCGCGTTGTCGTCGGAATAGTTGATGGCGTTTTGCACGAGGTTGACCAGGGCGTCGATCAGCTGCCGGCGGTCCCCCACTACCCGCGCGCAGGGCACGGCGGTTCGCATGAGGTTGATTCTGCGAGCCTCGGCGGTCTCCCGGGTACGACCGATCGCCTCATCAATGATCTCCTCCACCTCCACCACCTGGCGACTCAGCATCGGATCCGAGGATTGAAGCCTGGAGAGCTCGATGATCTGGTTGACGAGTTCGGCCAGACGGGCCGATTCACGGTGGAGACGCCTGGCGAAGTGGATCACCTGCTCGGGATCCCCGGAGGCAGCCTCGATGGTCTCTGCGAGAATTCCAATGGCCCCGATCGGGGTTTTCAGCTCGTGGGAGACATTCGCCACGAAGTCTCTCCTGACAGCGTCCACGCGGCGAGTGGCGGCCTCATCCTCAGCCATGACCAGGACGCGCCCTCCGCGAAGCGGAATCACCCGTGCGCGCAGCCCGACGTTCTCCATTCCTGGCGGACGATCCTGGATGATGGTTCCCAGGTACTCAGCTTCCGTTCTGCGCACACGCCGCACCCGGTCCAGCAGCCCGGGAAATCCAACCCGTGTTCCTCGTGCCAGCCCCATGGCTATTCCGAGATCGTTCACCCTCATCACTTCGTCATGGGGACCGATCAGAACGCTTCCCAGGGGAAGCACCTCGACGAGATCAATCAGGTCGTCCCGCGACCGTTCGGGAGCCTGCGGGGCGGGTAGCGATTCCTCCAGGGAGAAACGACGACCGATGGTTCCTGCACTCCACACCGTCGCGAGCGCGAGCACCGCACCTGCCAGGGCGGCAAGAACGAGGTCCATAGTCAGAATCCTATTGTCAGAATTTCTGCCCATGGGGTAGGTGACGGCCACTACACTGCCGTTTCTACAGTTGTCATCCCGAAGGGCGGAGACGAAATGCGCGCCAATTATCACGAAGAACTCAACGGCCTGCTCGACAGCCTGCAGCACATGGCTGTTCTGGTCGAGGTGGCCGTGCGCGAGGCTTCTTCCTCCCTGCTGGAGCCCGATCTGGCCCGCGCGGAGGCGGTCATCTCCAACGATTCCCAGCTCGACGCCATGCACGAGGAGCTCGAGTATCGCTGCTTGTCCCTCCTGGCCCTCCAGGCGCCGGTGGCAGGTGAGTTGCGCACCATCGTCTCCGCGATCCGGGTGGTCTTCGAGCTGGCGCGCATGGGTGACCTGGCAGCACATGTCGCCAAGATCGCCCGGTTGCGTTTCCCGGACTCGGCGGTGCCCGATTCACTACGGGAGAACTTCTCACGCATGTCGGAGGTGTGTCTGGCGATGATCCGCCTGGCCAACCAGTCGCTGAAGGACCGCGACGCTGTCTCCGCCATGCGCATGGCGGAGATCGATCACGAGATAGATCACCTGCGCCGCGACCACTTCGGAGTGTTGTTGGACGAGAGCTGGTCGGGATCGGTGGAGCAGGCCATCGACGTCGCCCTGCTGGGTCGCTATTTCGAACGCTTCGCGGACCACGCCGTCGCAGTGGCGCGCCGTGTCATCTACATCATCACGGGGCAGTTCCCAGAGGGCGAAGAGTGGCCAAACGCCTGAGGGTGATCGAAGGTTCAATGCCGGAAGGTTTACACTTTTTCAGTAGTTGGATTTTGTCTCGATGAGGGGATTTCAATGATGCCGTTTAATCGCCGCAGCCTGTTGACGGGCACCATGGCAGCCATGGCCGTCGGGCTGGGAGCCTGTGGTTCCTCCCCGCAGGCCACGCAGTCAACATCTGCACCGGCACCGTCAGGAAACTCCCAGGAACCCGCCCCCACGACAAGTCCCACGACTGAGCCCTCCCCGTCTGCCTCTCCTCAACCTTCCGCGTCGCCTTCCCCGAGCGGATCTTCTGATTCCTTGATGCCGAAGACCAGCCACAACCGCGCTGCAGCCGAGTACGCCTACCCCTCGGAGAAGGTCCAGGCGTGGATGAAGGATCCCAGTTCGGCCCCCGAGAAAATCGTCTTCCTCACCTTCGACGACGGCCCGAATCACAGCAATTCAGTGCAGATCCTGGACGCCTTGAAGGCGGGCGGGGTGCACGGCACGTTCTTCGTGATCGGAAAGCTCGTGAGCAGCGCACCCGAGACCCTCAAACGTGAGATCGCGGAGGGACACTCGGTGGCGATGCACAGCTACACCCACAACTACGACAAGCTCTACCCCGGTCGCGCGGGAAGCCTGGAAGCCATCAAGGGCGAGTACGAGAAAACCAAGGAAGCCCTCAAGGAGGTCCTGGGCTCCGAATTCAAGACCAACACCTGGCGTTACCCCGGCGGCCACATGAGCTGGAAGAAGTTGGAGGCCGCCGACGAGGCCCTGGCTGCCGAGGGTGTGCACTGGATCGACTGGAACTGCCTCACCGGTGATGCCGAGCCGAAGAACCGCCAGCCCAAGGACGTCGCAGGCATGGTGAAGATGGCGACCTCTGCGATCAGCGAAGGCCTGAAGGTCTCGGTGATGCTCGCCCACGACGCGGAGGGCAAGGACATGACGGTCAAGGCGATGCCCCAGATCATCAGCGCCTACAAGGAGGCGGGCTACAAATTTGGAGTGATCGCCTGAGCCCTGACGGTTTTCTGTGCGGCGAGCCGTATGCAGGGGTCGCCTGCCTTGTAGGCTGACGCCATGACCGGAAAGCTGATCCTGCTCCGCCACGGCGAGAGCGAATGGAACGCGAAGAATCTGTTCACCGGGTGGGTGGACGTCGACATCAACGAGAAGGGCGAGGCCGAGGCCCGGAAAGCAGCAGAGCTGCTGGCCTCGGAGGGGCTGTTGCCGACGGTGCTCCACACCTCTTTGCTGCGCCGCGCCATCCACACCGCCTATCTTGCCCTCGACGGTTGCGATCGCCACTGGATTCCGGTGCGCCGCAGCTGGCGTTTGAACGAGCGCCACTACGGTGCGCTGCAAGGATTGGACAAGACCGCCACCCGCGACAAGTACGGTGACGAACAGTTCATGCTGTGGCGTCGCAGCTACGACACCCCGCCGCCGGTGCAAGACACCGACGCGGAGTACTCGCAGTTCAACGATCCCCGCTACGCCGACATTCCCGCGAACGAGCGTCCTCGCACCGAGTGCCTCAAGGACGTCGTGGCACGCATGCTGCCGTACTGGGAGGAATCCATCGTCCCGGACCTGGCCGCCGGTCACACCGTCCTGGTCACCGCACACGGCAACTCCCTGCGTGCACTGGTCAAACACCTGGACGGTATCTCCGACGAGGACATCGCGGGGCTGAACATCCCCACCGGGATCCCCCTGCTCTATGAACTCGACGAGAACCACAGGCCCCTGGTCAAGGGCGGCCGTTACCTCGACCCGGAGGCGGCCGCAGCCTCCATCGAGGCTGTAAAGAACCAGGGCAAGAAGTAGTCCTAAGACCTGAGCTGGCCCCGTCTCCTTCCATGGGACGGGGCCAGCCTGCGTCAATGTGCGGGACGGTTCCGCCACCAGGTGGCGGCAGCGGTGGCTCCCGCGATCGCCAGGGCGGTGGGAACTAGAACCGTCGCCCCGGAATGCGTGAGCTCCAGGACCAGGGCGAAACCGGTCAGCGGAGCGCTGATAGAGGCCCCCAGGAAAGCCGCGGCTCCGATGAACACGCACGCGACGACTGGGAAACCCGGCCATATGAGCGACCACACGAGCCCAGTCAGCGCCCCCACGCAGGCGCCCAACGCGATTCCCGGATTCAAAGTCCCACCCCAGGCACCCGCCCGAATGGTGAGCAGTGTTGCCCCGGCCTTGGCCAGCAGCATCAAGGCAATTAGCCCCAGGGCCGCAGGCCCCACCTGGGTCACCTGGTCGATGGTCGTCTGAGTGGTCGGGTGCCCATTGCCCAGCACCCACGGCACCCAGACGGAGAGTGTCCCCACCAGCGTGAGCCCCAATGGAAGGGACCAGAGCAGGCTGGCGGAGGTCGGGCGGCTCCTCTCGATGCGTTTGACGACGGCACCGAAGACGGCCCCGGCGAGTCCGATCAGAGGGCCGCACACCAGCGCCCACACGACCAAGGCCAGCGAGGGTTCCAGCTCCGGCAACTTGTAGAAGGCCTCCTGAGGCCGGGACCACCCGTAGGAGACGAAGACCGCGATACCGGAGACGGCAAGCGCCGACGCCAGAGAACGCGCCGAGAAGGTCGCCAGCAGAGCCTCGAGAGCGAACATGATCCCTGACAACGGGATGCCGTACACGGCGGCCAGGCCAGCACCTGCTCCACAGGCGACCAGGATTCGACGGTCTTCCGCATCGAGGCCTAGTCTGTCGCTGATCCATCCGGACACTGCGGCACCGGCCTCCCGTGGCGCCACCTCGCGACCCAGCGAGGCTCCCATCGCGATGACGATGATCTGCGTGGCGGCATGCCAGATGGTGCGCAGCACCGGCATGCGCTCCCCCGCAACGGCCTGTCTCATAGGCACGGGGCCCGGACCGGTACGGTGCAGCAGCCACCACGAGACACCACCGATCAGGCCGGCCGCACCGAGCGTGAGAATACGACGCCACCAGGGAATCGTGTACAGCGCTGTCAGCAGATGTCCCTCGGAGAAGCTCCAGACGAGGTGTTCCATAACGTGCAACAGGTGGGCGCAGGCCCACCCGGTGATCCCCGCAGCCACCCCCACAAGTACGACGGCGGCAATAAAACGCCGGAGCGCTGAGGCCCCGGCAATGGTTGGTGATAGGGAGGTTTCAAGATTCACGTCCCTTAACTCTAGAACCGTCATAGGCGGTCAGTACACCGACCTCATCCGTAGTCAGAACGGTATTGACCTCGGTGATCTCCGCAGGCCATCCCCGTTGGGAGACGAGGGCGAGGGCACGGTGCCGCCAAGCTGTGCAGGACTCAGTACAACTCCGCATGGATGCGGCTGACGCCCCGGGATTCCAGGACCATCCTGGCATCAGCGACCATGGCCGACGAGCCGCAGAGATAGAACCCCGTGCCGGCGTCGACGTCCATTCTCCGGAGCACCTGCGTCACACGCCCCTGGAACGCGTCTGCCACCGGCTCACGGGTGATGCAGCGGATCACCTCTGAGGGGAGCGGGGCGTCGAGCAGGGCGGTGAGGTCTTCACCGCGGGTGCGGCAGCCGAAGAGAAGCATGTCCTCGCCGCTCGTGTGTTCGAACATGGGCAGGAACGGCGCCAGCCCGGTGCCGGTGGCGACGAACACCCGCCGTCTCTCGTCCGCCGCCAAAGTGAATTGGCCCAACGGCAACTCGACCTGGGTTCGCGCGCCAACCGGGGCATCCTCGACAAACCGCGAGCCTTGCCCGCCGGTCCGGGTGCTGATCAGGAACCGCACCTGATCACCGTCGATCCCAGCGATGGAATAGTCGCGCCAGGCGTCATTGCCGACATGCAGGCGGGCAAACTGGCCGGGGGCCCACTTCCCCACCTCTCCCTCAACCCGGAAGACGGCTTCCCAGACGCTTGGTGTGAGGCGGCGTTTGACGATCAGGGTGGCGTGGTGTTTGCCCGGCGGCAGCGGCCAGTTCCCCAGCACAGGTGATGGCCCCTGCTTCAGTGCCGACTGAATGGTGGGGAACCCCTTAGGCCCCAGCACCTGGGAGGCTGCCAGGACACCGCCCATCATCGCACCGCCGACACCCAGGCTAAAGACATCCTGCCCTGACAGGTAGAGCCCCCGGACCGGGGTGCGTGACCCTATTGGCTTGGATCGGTAGTACTCGGGCGTGGCTGGGATGCCGTAGAAGGCGCCGCCGGGATGCGAGGTGTAGTGCTCGACGGTCAGTGGCGTCGAGACCTCCATGTATTCGACCAGGTCGCTCAGGCCTGGGATGGCGGTCTCGGCCAGGCGGAGCATCTCATGGCCGAGGTGCTTCTTGAGCTTCGAGTAGCCGGCTCCGCGGTTGCCCAGCTGGGTGCCCTGCCACGCGCCGAACTCCGACGCGGACAGGAACGAGATGAGCTCCGCGGTGTGCACCCTCTCCCCCGACTTGACCGACGGGAATGACACGAAGACACCCTGCGGGAACCTCTCGTCCTTGATCGCGACGGAGCGGTCGTGGTCGAAGTCACGGTAGATCCACGAGTTCCCACCGTCGACGCCGATGGTACGCGGATCCTCACGCAGCCGCAGATACACGGTCACGGCCGATGGGCCGGTGCCGTATCCCTCAATCAGCGACCGTACCGGCGCGGTCGCCTGCCCGACGGCGCCATCGGTGGGCAGCAGCTGGCCGAATGTGATGGCTGCGCCGACATTCGAGATCACGACCGGGGCGCGGTGGACCACCTCGGGCGAGAAGGGGTCCCGGTGATCGCGGACCCGCACCCCGGTCGCAGCGCCGTCCTCGACGAGGATCTCGACGACCTCCTGGGAGACGCGGACCGCACCTCCCGCCTGCTCGATGCCCTTCTCGAAGGTGCGGGCGATCCGGGAGCTGCCGCCCTCCGGGAACCAGGCGCCGTCCAGATAGTGCCTGACGATCCCAGCATGGACGACGAAGGGGCTGCGTGACGGCGGCAGCCCGTAGTCACCCCACTGGCTGGCGACCAGCGCCCGCAGCCTCGGGGAACGGAAGCGCCGCTTCAGATAGTCCTGCGTGGTGCGGGTCGCCATGCGCCCAGTGAGCCGCTGGAGGCCGCGGGCCACCGAGGCGATGGGGCGCGGCGCCATGGCCTGGATGAAGCGGAGCATCCCCCACCGGGCGGCACGGCGGATGTCCCGGAAATACCGCCGGATGGCGCGGGCCTCGCTGGGAAAGACCTCGGTGAGGCGCTGCTGGTAGGCGTCCTGGCCGGAGGGGACCGGGAAGTCGAGGCCCGGATAGACGAACCGGTCGTAATGATCGGGCATCCGGACCCATTCCAGCTCCCCGCCGGACAGATAGTCGAAGTAGGAGCGGATGAGACCACCGGGTTCGAGTTGCCCGATGTAGTGCACGCCGACGTCCCAGGACGCGCCGTCCCGCCGGAAGGTGTGGGTGAGCCCACCGGGTTCGCTGTGCTTCTCCAGTACGAGCACCCGCTTGCCGGCGACACGCGCCAGCAGCCCTGCTGCGGCCAGCCCGCCAATCCCCGATCCGATCACGATGACGTCGTACACAGCGGCTCCGTTCCATCCAAATTATTTGACAATGTCTGGTAAACGGTAGCATGCCACGGCAACAGCCAACGCCGCCCGGATGGTGACGAGGACGTCGTAGACTCACCGCCATGAAGACGAGGGGACCTGGGCGTCCGAAGGCAGACGAAGCGCGCGACCTCAAGGCCGAGCTACTGAGAACAAGCCGCACGATGCTGAACGAGGGCGGGCCGAGCGCACTGAGCATGCGCGAGGTGGCCCGGCGTACGGGCTGCACCCACCAAGCCCCATACCATCACTTCGAGAACCGCGAGGCGATCCTGGCCGCGCTGATCACCGAGGGTTTCCGGGAGCTGACAGAGCGGCTTCGCACCGCCCATGACCAAGCCGAGGGCAAGGGCCCCAGAGCCACCTTCGAGGCCGCTGGCAAGGCCTACATCGGTTTCGCGCTGGACAACCCAGGGGTGTTCCGGATCATGTTCCGCCCGGACATGTGCAATCCCGAGAGCTCCCCCAGTCTGCTTGAGGCCAGTGGGCAGGCCCACGCAGAGCTGGAACGACTGACCCGCACCGTATACGGCCAGCGGTCAACAACGGAACATGAGGTGGTCATCTGGTCGCACGTGCACGGTCTGGCTGGTCTGCTCCTGGACAGCGATGCCGCTCTCGCCTTCCCCACCACGCAGGAACGAAGCGACTTCGCGCAGAAGATCAACCAGCTGGCGGCCTCACTGCTGACCGGCGAGCCAGGCACCTCGTCTGGTCAGTAGAACCAGCCTGACTAGTAGATTCGAGCGTTCCAGCAGAGCCGGTAGCCCG